>TARA_R110000868_G_scaffold101917_2_pt1 | contig 97532 bp, 96 predicted proteins | sample TARA_R110000868 | Tara Oceans TARA_R110000868 (sample SAMEA4397489) | marine metagenome | biome: Polar Biome; feature: [SRF] surface water layer (ENVO:00010504); material: water (ENVO:00002006), including particulate matter (ENVO:01000060) such as... | depth 5 m
AGCCCTTTTGTGTAAATGACAAAAGTCCAGAATGTTGGTATCCTGTTTGGTTCTCGCGTCAAGTTTTTCTGCAGGGAGGGGGGGGCTATGCTGTGATTCACCAATATTGGGATTTTTATCGAATAAGAATTCTAATGATTTGGTTCGTAGTATCTGTCTTTTTACCTCTTGGTGATCATGCATTTGCTGCCGAACGCCAAGAAATAAACCTCAATGACATCATCGGCATTGAACAACTCAACCGTTTAATTGAGGACAAAAAAACTGACCATAAGGTATTCTATTTTGGGTTTGACTTGAGGTCTGGCCCTTTGGAGGATGCTCGACAGTACCTCCCCTTTCTTGACTATTTGTCACGTGCTACAGGGTTGAAACTCAAGCTGAAATTTACTTCAAAAGATTCATCTATTATTGAGGATGTCGGGTTAGGTAGGGTTCATTTCGCGGCAATTGGGGCCGTTTCTTACGTTAGGGCTAAAGAAAGATATGCCGTTCAAGCCATCGCCCGGGGCGTCAATAAACTTGGAAAAGCAGAATATCAGTCCGCAATCGTGGTTGCATCGAACAGCCCCATTCAAAGCCTTGATGAGATAAGGGGGAAGCGTTTTGCATTTGGGTCCTTGACCTCGACACAGGGACACCTAATTCCCCGCATTGCGTTGAAGAAAAGGGGCATATCTCTAGAGGACCTTTCCGCATTCGAATACACTGGGTCTCATCGCAATTGTGCGAATGCGGTTGTTACAGGCAGGGCAGATGCCTGCGGCATGCAAGACACAATGGCTAAAAACCTAAGTCAAAAAGGACAAGTCAGGATACTGTATTTATCTGATTATTATCCTTCCAGTGGAATTGCCGCCAATAAAGATGTGCCTAAGGAAATCATTGATAAAATCAGACGAGCATTGGTCGATTTTGATCCATTGGGTCGCGATAAGAAGGCTCTTTATCATTGGAACAATACAGAAATGCCGAACGGTTTTCGCGCTAGCACAGGGCACGATTATATAGAACTTCAAAATTGGCTGGTAAATTTAGGGATAATTGGAGGGGAAGGTAAGGCCCGAAACGGAGCGTTATCTCAATGAGGCTCCGGACTAAAATCATCTTCCTCATGATATCGGTAACCCTCGTCATGAGTGTCCTTCTCGTAAGGAGCCAAGATGTCTTGCTTCGTGACAAGCTCGAGGAATCACAGGTGGAGTGGGTACGGACTTTGGTTCGTGCCGTCGCCGAAAGCATTGCCCAAAACATCATTGATAGCGATCAACTTGAGACCAGAGCCCTTCTGCGTCGGATCGTTAACAACGAAGAAGCTATCAGTTATATATTCATTACAAACTTTGAAGGACACCTCTTCACTCATACCTTCGATAACGGGTTTCCAAAAGTGCTGATTAAACACATGCAAGCGGAGGACCATGAAGCATCATCTGGTTATTTGATGGATGGTGAAATAATCCATGATTTCATTGCCCCGCTCATTGAGGGTATGGATGCCCACCTTCATATCGGTGTTAATCAAAGAGAAACCAACTCCATCTTAGCCTTTGCCAGATACGAGTTAATGACAATCGCTTTATTGGTCACATTGTTGGGGATTGCCGCTTCAGTATTCATCGGTTTTCATGTGAGCAAGCCACTGAAAATATTGACGGAACAAGTCGCCAAATATTCTAGAGATGGTAAGTTTTCTTATGTTGGCGCCAATACAAGTGACCCAGACATCAAAGACTTAGCCGCAACTTTCCAAAAAATGGTTGAGGTTAGGTCTCATGTGGAAGGCCAACTGAGGGCGAGTAAAGAAGAACTGCACGAGGCCCTGATTTTGGCTGAAAATGCTAATCGAGCAAAAAGCAGTTTTTTAGCAAATATGAGCCATGAATTACGTACACCACTTAATGCCATCATTGGCTTTTCTCATATGCTTTCTACCAAAACATATGGACCGCTGGGACACCCCAAGAATGAGGAATATGTAGCTATAATTCATAGTGCTGGTGAACACCTATTGGGACTCATTGCAGAAATTCTTGATCTCTCAAAAATTGAATCCGGAGAATTTAACCTTGATGAAGAGAATGTTTCATTACAGGACATTGTAGATGAATGTATTCATCTTGCCTTGGGGAAATCCTCTAGCAAGCAAGTGTTATTAAAGAACGAATTACCCTCTGATTTGCCGCAAATTTACGCTGATCGTATGAGGATAAAGCAAATTATTATCAATTTATTGGAAAATGCGATTAAGTTCACCCTAGCAGGTGGGGCAGTTACATTTACAGCCGCTCAAACGCATGAAAATGGAATATCAATACAGGTTATTGATACCGGAATTGGTATTGCACCAGAAAATATAGAGAAAGTCCTCCACCCCTTTGAACAACTTGCCGATGCCACAGTTCACGAGAAAGAGGGCGCAGGATTAGGACTCTTTATATCAGAACAACTGACAAAGCGGCATCAGGGCATCTTAAGTATTTCTAGTGAGTTAGGCGTGGGGACAATAGTAACCGTGGCTTTTCCTCCCGAAAGGACTGTGACCTGATCTTTGTTAAAGTCTGTTTCGGGTCAATTTGTGCCGAAATGAGCCGCTAAAAAGTCATCTTCTATCGGCACACTATTAGTCAATAATTGTGAAATTTCGGGTGAGCGTCCGCTGACCACCTCTCGATGTCTTGAGGGTATAACGTTACGTTCAGACCTGAGCGGTTATGCGGATCACCCGGGCGGCTATGCGTGGGTTCTTAAAGCGGGCTAACGCTAAGGTGACAACGCGCCGATGGCCGTGATTGAACTCGTCGACCGTGATCTTGATGCAAAAGGCGCCGCCGATCTTTAGGGCGCCGGCTTTCTTTTGCGGATTAGGGCATCGACAGAGGCGGTAGTGTGGCTTATTTAACGTTTATGCAGCGAATTATCAGTGTTCTATTATTCACCTTGATCTTGGTGCCGAGTGCTTGGGCGCAGCAGCGTCAGGTGCCGGAAAACCATATGCAGGTGCAATTGTCGTACGCGCCGTTGGTGGAGAAAACAGCACCGGCGGTGGTCAACATTTATACCCGTAAGATCATCACCAACCGTCAGGTCACGCCGCTTTTTAACGATCCGTTTTTTCGCCGTTTTTTCGGGGATTTTGGTCTGTCCCTCGAAAAGGGCAAGCGCGAGCGGCAGAACACCTTGGGTTCCGGTGTGATCGTGCGCTCGGACGGGCTAATCGTCACCAACGAACACGTGATTGAGGGCGCGGACAAGGTCATCGTCGTGCTCTCTGACCAGCGTCAGTTCGAGGCTGAGTTGGTGGTCTCTGACGATAAAAGCGATTTGGCTGTCTTGAAGATCAACGCCGAAGGCGAAGCGTTGCCGGCGCTTGAGTTGATGGATTCTGACGACGTTAAAGTCGGGGATTTGGTGCTCGCCATCGGCAACCCGTTCGGCGTCGGACAAACCGTGACCAGTGGGATCGTCTCCGCCGTGGCGCGGACCATCGCCACCGACACGATTTTAAAATCGTTTATTCAGACCGATGCCGCGATCAACCCCGGCAATTCCGGGGGGGCTTTGGTATCTATGGATGGGCGCTTGGTCGGGGTGAATACCTCGATCTATTCGCAAAGCGGCGGCTCGCTCGGCATCGGCTTTGCGGTGCCGTCGAATATGGTGCGCGCCGTCGTCAACGGCATGACGGCGGACGGGCGTTTGGTACGGCCGTGGCTCGGCGCTTACGGGCAAAAGGTCACGTCTGATATCGCAAGCTCAATCGGTATGCGGGTGCCACAAGGCGTCATTGTTAATCAAGTACACGAGGAAGGCTCGGCAGGGGCTGCAGGGCTCAAGCCCGGCGACATCATTTTGGCCGTCAACGGTCATGACGTGTTTAGTCCCGAAGAGTTAGCATATCGTATCGCCACCTTGCCGGTCGGCGATCAAGCCGTGCTCCGGATTCGTCGAGGCGCAGAAACACTGGCGTTAACGACGGATCTTACGCCGCCGCCCAATAAACCCGCAGCCGCACTCACGGAATTGAAGGGCGCCCATCCCTTAGCCGGTGCCGTGGTCGCCAATCTGTCGCCGGCGATTGCCGAGCGGCACAATCTCAATCCCTTTAACAGCGGCGTGGTTATCTTGAAAATCCGCAGGGGCGGCGTTGCCGATCGGCTAAAGTTCCATCCGGGCGACATCGTCAGGCAGATTAATGGTCATGACGTGGCACGAGTTTCGGATATCGGCGATGCGGTCAAAGACGGCGGTGCGGAATGGCGCATTCGTGTCGAGCGGGACGGCAAACCCTACGACATGATATTTAGAGGCTAACGGGGCGTCCCTTGGCCGATACAGCGCGATACGATAAACTCCATTTACCTATTTAGCGGAGAGGATTTCAGCCATGAGCAGTCAAGACGTCACGATTTCAGCGAAAGACGGCGGCACGTTTTCCGGCTATCTGGCCTTGCCCGAAGGCGGCAGCGGTCCAGGCGTGGTGGTCATTCAGGAGATCTTCGGCGTCAACGCGGTGATGCGCGAAATTACCGATGATATTGCATCCATGGGCTATGTGGCGCTGTGCCCGGACCTGTTCTGGCGGCAAGAGCCAGGTATTCAAATCACCGATCAAACCGAGGCCGAATGGGCGCGTGCGTTCGAACTGTTCAACGGCTTTGATCTGGATAAAGGCGTTGATGATTTAGATTCCACCATCGAACACCTGCGCAGTATGGATGCGTGCACCGGCAAAGTCGGTTCGGTCGGCTTCTGCTTGGGCGGTCGCTTGGCATTCCTGACCGCAACCCGCACCAAGGCTGACGCCGCTGTCGGCTATTACGGTGTGATGCTCGAAGAGCATGTGTCTGAGCCGCTGAAGGCACCCGTACTGCTGCATATCGCGACTGAGGACGGTTTCGTGCCGAAAGAAAATCAAGCCAAGGTGCATGCCGCCCTGGACGGCAACGGCATGGCGACGTTGTTTGACTATGAAGGCAAAGATCATGCGTTCGCGCGGAAGGGGGGCGAGCACTACGACCCGGAAGCCACTCAGTTGGCTCGCGAGCGCACATCGGAATTTTTTGCTGCGCATTTACGCTAACCCGGCACGTGCCGGCCTCAGATAACAACGGATAAGGGACCCGTGCGTTGAGCACTTTGTTCGAAGCCGATGCGCCGCGTCCGCTTGCTGATCGATTGCGTCCGACAAATCTGGATGCTGTGGTCGGCCAAGATCATATTCTAGGCCCCGAAGGCCCGCTTCGGCGCATGATTGCGTCGGGGAAGCTGGCGTCGGTTATCTTCTGGGGCCCACCAGGGACTGGTAAGACCACGATTGCACGTCTACTCGCGCAAGAGGTCGCCTTGGCCTTTACGCCGCTCTCAGCCGTGTTCTCGGGCGTTGCAGACGTGCGTAAAGCCGTCGAAGAGGCGAAGCGCCGACGGGAAATGGGTCAAGGGACGCTATTGTTCGTCGACGAGATTCACCGCTTTAACCGTGTGCAGCAAGACGGCTTCCTGCCGTTCGTCGAAGACGGCACCGTGGTCTTGGTGGGGGCGACGACGGAAAACCCCTCATTCGAACTCAATGCAGCGCTGTTGTCGCGGGCTCAGGTGTTGGTGCTCAGGCGCTTGGATGACGATGCGCTCGAGCTTTTGTTGGGCAGAGTCGAAGAGGCTGAGCGTCGTCCACTGCCGGTTGACGCAGACGCGCGTATCGCGTTGCGGGCCATGGCCGATGGTGACGGGCGCTATCTGTTGAATATGGCCGATATACTGATGGCGGTCCCAAAAGATGCGGCGCCGATGACGCCGGATCAGTTGGCTGCTGCCGTGCAAAGCCGCCAACCGATTTACGACAAAGGCCAAGAAGCGCACTACAATCTGATTTCCGCGCTGCATAAGTCGCTCAGGGGCTCAGACACCGATGCGGCGCTGTATTGGTTTTCGCGGATGCTGGCCGGCGGGGAGGACCCACGCTACATCGCGCGTCGGCTGGTGCGGTTTGCGTCCGAAGACATCGGCATGGCCGACCCCAACGCATTGACGCAGTCGATTGCAGCATGGGAGGCATACGAGCGCTTGGGCTCGCCCGAAGGGGATCTGGCGATCGTGCAGTGTATCATTTATCTGGGCACCGCGCCGAAATCGAACGCGACGTATCGGGCGCAATCGGCGGCCAAGCGGCTGGCCAAGGAAACCGGCTCGTTGATGCCGCCGAAGCATATTTTGAATGCGCCGACGAAATTAATGAAAGACATCGGCTACGGCGCCGGCTATGCGTATGATCATGACGCGGAGGACGGTTTTTCCGGCCAGGATTACTTTCCGGACGGTATGCGTCGGCAAAAGCTGTACGGTCCAAAAGACACGGGTTTTGAGCGCGAGATTGCCAAACGCCTGCAGTACTGGGATACACTGCGTCAGAAGAAGACCGCAGCTTCAAAAAAATCCGAAAAGGACTCAGACACGTGAACGCCTCGACTTTACTTTTTGTGGCCATGGGTGGCGCCGTCGGCGCGGTCGGGCGCTTTGCCGTGATGTCCGCCGTAGGCACGATGTTCGGGCACGGCTTTCCATTTGGGACCATCACCGTGAATATTTTGGGCTCGTTCATCTTGGGCGCCATGGTTGAGGCGTCGGCGCTGGTTTGGTCGCCGAGCCCGGAACTCCGCGCCATGATCGTCGTCGGCGTGCTGGGTGCGTTCACCACGTTCTCGACGTTTTCGCTAGATGTGCTGACGCTGATGAACCGCGGTGAGGTTGGGGCTGCATTTGCATATGTCGCCGTGTCCGTGATCGCCAGCATCGCAGCGTTGTGGCTCGGGCTTACGCTCACACGTTTGGTGATATCATGAGCGGGGTGCGTATGATTACCGTGGGCGCGGGCGAAGGCGGGCAACGGCTGGACCGTTGGCTGCGGAGCCGTTATCCCAACCTCAAGCAAGGTAAGCTGCAAAAGCTTTTGCGGACCGGCCAAGTGCGCTTGGACGGGGCGCGGGCGAAAGCCGGCGACCGGGTCTCGGAAGGCCAAGAAGTGCGCATTCCACCGAACATTGATGTCGACGAGACGGCAAAAGGTGAGGGCGGCAGTGGTCGCAGCGGTGCGATTGGTGGTCGGATGGACATGGCGAAGGCGGCAAGCCTTGGTGATGATCTCAAAGACAGAATTCTCTATCAAGATGACGACATCATTGCGCTGGATAAGCCGCACGGGCTGGCGGTGCAGGGTGGTTCTAAGACCGTCACGCATATCGACGGCGCGTTGGATCGCTTGAAGTTCGGGGCCAAGGAACGCCCGCGTTTGGTGCATCGCTTAGACCGCGACACCAGCGGTGTGTTGCTGTTGGCGCGGTCTCGGGTCGCAGCGGCCGCACTTGGAAAATCGTTTCAACTGCGCGAAACCCGTAAGATATATTGGGCCGTTGTGATCGGCGTGCCGGACCGGGCCGAGGGTATGATTGATGCGCCTTTGGCGAAGCGCGCAGGGGATCGTGGTGATCTGGTGCAGGTCGACCACAGTAACGGCAAGCCGGCCAAGACCGGGATGCGTATCATTGACCGCGCAGGTAAAGAGGCTGCTTGGCTGGAATTGGAGCCGCTGACCGGGCGGACGCATCAATTACGCGTGCATTGTCAGTTGATCGGTACCCCGATTTTGGGCGACGGTAAATATGGACCGCGCGAGGCCGGGCTCTATGACCACGGCATTCAGCGAAAGTTGCATTTACACGCGCGTATGTTGCGTGTCCCATTGCCCAGTGGCGGTAGCGTTGATATTACTGCGCCGTTGCCCGTGCATATGTTGGATACCTTCCAGCACTTGGGATTTCATCAATCCGATGAGCAAGCTGAGCCCATTGATCTTTAACGTACAGTCGCTTGCCGGATGAGCGCAAACGTGTAGATTCGTCATATAAACTGTGTAAGTCTATGGATGCGCGCGGTTTTTTGAATGTGGTTGACGATGTTAGCCATGGAACGGTTTTATATATTCTGACCGGATAAGGGGGCGAATTGCGCCTATTGTTGGTAGAAGATCACGAACGCTTTGCGTTATTTGTGAAGGAAGGCCTTGAGAAAGGTGGCTTCACGGTTGATTCCGTGAATTGTGCCGGTGACGGTGATGCGGCGATGGGCACCGTTGATTACGATGCCGTCGTGCTTGATCTTGGTTTACCCGACCAAGATGGTCTGGATGTCTTAAAAAAATGGCGTGACGACGGCGATGTGACGCCGGTGCTGATCTTAACCGCACGTGATGCGGTGGAAGATCGTGTCAAAGGCCTGAACGCCGGCGCCGATGATTACATGCTCAAGCCATTCGCTATGGAAGAACTGGTGGCCAGGGTGCGGGCGTTGTTGCGCCGGCCTGGTGGCGTGCTGGGTACGGTGCTGCAAGAAGGCAATATCGAATTCGATACCACCGCGCGCGAAGTTCGAATCAATGAAAAAACCGTATCGATTTCCAGACGCGAAATGGAGGTGCTGGAGCAGCTTTTGCGCCGCAAGGGCCGGGTTGTGCCGAAAGACGTGCTTGAGGATAAGATTTACGGATTCGACGAGGAAGTATCATCAAATTCGGTTGAAGTTCATGTGTCACGGTTACGTAAACGCCTGATCGGTGCTGGCGCAGACGTCAGCGTGCACACGATCCGGGGTGTTGGGTACCTTTTATCGGGAGAAGATGGTCCATCATGACTGAAGAAGGACACGCTGATTTCGACGCTGAATACTTGATGAAACTGGCACGTCAAAAGTCAGCCGAGAGCCGTACGCGTCTGTCGCAAATTGTGATCGATCTGTTTGACGAGTCGACTGGGGTGCTGAGCGATCATCAGCGGGCGCTGATGTACGGCATTCTTCAATCGATCATCAAAGAAATTGAAGTGTCGGTGCGTCAATCCGTTGCAGGCCGCTTGGCCATGATGGCGGATGTACCGCGTGATCTTGCAATCACGCTGGCGAACGATCAGATTAGTGTTGCGTATCCCATGTTGTCGAAGTCCGGCTTACTGCGCGATGCAGACCTCATTGAAGTCATCCAGCACCGCACCGAAGAACACATGCTGGCAATTACCGTGCGCAAGTCGGTTTCGGAAAAAGTATCCGATGCGTTGGTGGAAAGTGGCCACGAGCCGGTCATCATCTCACTCTTGAAAAACCCGAACGCAAAAATATCTGCGAACGCCATGGAATATTTGGTTGAGCAGTCGAAACGTGTCGACAGTTTTCAAGAGCCGATTTTGCATCGAGAAGAGCTTGATCCGGCTTTGGCAAAGCGGATGTTTTTGTGGGTCACGGCGGCCCTTCGTCAGCACATCATCGAATCTTTTAATTTAGACCAAGCGATCGTTGACGAACTTTTAGAGCAGGTTACGACGGAAGAAATTTCGGCCACCACCAGGCCCAAGAAAAGCAAAGTCTCCACGCTCGCCGACTCGCTTAAAGACGAGGGGTTGGTCAACGTTGAGATGTTGTTGTCTGCCTTGAGTGAGGGGGAAGTGTCTTTATTTATTGCTTTATTCGCGAAGGTGTCGAAGCTTCGGGAGCATCTCATTCAACGCCTGCTTTTCGAGCCGGGCGGCGAAGGAATTGCTATTGCGTGTCGCGCGATCGGGATGTCAGAGGACGAGTTTCTGAAACTCTTTGAACTTGCTCATCTGGCGAAGGCCGGGAACATAGAAGACATCCAATCGGATTTGCCGACGTTGCGTTTATTTTATCAGCACACGCCGCGTAAGGCTGCTATCGAAGTTTTGAAAATGTGGCATCGGGGTTCTGATTATCTGGGCGCATTGCGCGAGCTTGAGGTTCGCTTGAAGGACTACAATGCAGCGTAAGCCGAGAAACTGGCCTTCAATCGCCGGCTCTCAAAACGAGCGAGCGACAGAGGCATTTCGTCGGCTCGAAGATATGACGCGACTGATCTCGGACTGGGTCTGGGAGACTGATTCCGATGGCGCACTGACGTACGTTTCTGAGCGCATGATCGACCGCCTCGGCATTCATCCGGTCCAAGTTACAGGGCAGCGTCTGGATCAGATCGGGCGGTTTGTTCAAGATGGCCAACCCGTGTCGGCACCAAATCATCAACGCCCATTCCGCGATGTGTATTTTGAAGCCGAAGGGCATGACGGCAAGGCGCGTCATTTCGCGGTTTCCGCTTTGCCGCGCTTTGATCATGAAAGCGGTGACTTTTTGGGTGCGACCGGGATCGCCAAAGACGTAACGGAATTGGTCCGTGTTGAACGCGCAAATAGCCGCCTGGCCGATGCGATTGAGGTCTTGTCCGGCTATTTCGCACTCTATGACGAAAACGATAAATTGGTTATTTCGAATGCGCGTTTCCGGGACTTCAATCGGGAGTTTGAAGAGGCGTCGCGCCCGGGTGCGGATTTTGAAGCGCTGTTACGGAAAGAGCTTGAGGCCGGGCGGTATCCGGATGCCTTAGAGAACGGCGAACAATGGATTAAGGATCGGTTGCAGCGTCGGCGTGCTGTCAGCGGCCCTTATGAGCAAATGTTGAGTGGCGGTCGCTGGCTGTACGTTGATGAAGAAAGGCTGCCTGACGGCGGCACCGTGATGATGTCGCACGACATCTCCGATCTGAAGCGCGCCATGGAAGCCTTGCAGACAAGCGCGCGGCATCATCGAGAGTTTTCTGCGAACGTTGCGCACAAACTGCGTACTCCTTTGGCAGTGCTGCGTGCAAATCTGGATAATCTCGGCAAGACGCCGGAAGTGAAGTCATTGAAACACGAGGTCGATGTGCTGGCGCGCATGGTTGAACAGCTTTTAACACTCACGCGCTATGAATATTTAGTGTTGCCGCAAAATGTGTACGTTGATCTGCACACGATTGTGGTGGATGTCATATCGGCGTTGGTGCCGATGGCGCTCAAAGAAGACCGCATGCTCGAATTAGATGGGGACAGCGGAGAAATATGGGTCCGTGGCGACGCCGGTGCGCTTGAGCACGCGATGCGTAATTTAATCGAGAACGCGGTTAAGTATTCGTCACGTGGATCGACAGTCCGCATCGTCATTGAGCGCGACCCGATGATCGTGCGTATTATTGATCAAGGTCGTGGCATTCCTCAAGATCAGCGTGGCATCTTGTTTGAACGGTTTGCGCAGAACGATCGCCGGGGGGCAGGAGCAGGGCTTGGCCTGAGCATCGTCAAGGCGATCGCCGACGCGCATGGCGCCGAGATCGATATCTCGGACACGCCGGGGGGGGGCGCGACCTTTTCCATCAAGTTCCCAACGCTTGATGAGCGTGTGCTGAAAGGCGTGCGAGATTAAAAGCACGCCAAGCTGACCTCAACGCAGTTTTCTTTACGTCAGGTAACTATCAGGTTCGGAGCATACGGTTTGCACATCGATTCTGTAGCTACTTGGATGTGTCAATTATGTTCGCTCGTTGGAAAGTTCTCTCTGCTGCTGCCGCAATACTGTTCGTCGCAAGCCCTGCGTTTGCTGAGCGTGTTTATGTCGAACTTGCGAGCATCGGGGACGGTGATCCCATTTCCATCAAGGTGACGTATGAATGCAGCGGTGAAAACCCAACGTTTACCCTTGTCAATAAGGGCGACGATTGGACGAAGCTCGCAAGTATTGAAATCGTGCGTATTGACGACGACATGCAGATCGTTCGTCGTTCTATACGGATGAAGGCGGGTCAAAAGGCAACGTTCCGACTGCCAGCCAAGAAAGTCGGGCAAGGTGAATTCGGGTTGGTCCTGCGCCCGTCGTGGTACGAGCGTGAAGCCGGCTATGACGCGCGGATTCGCTGCAATTAACTCCATCGCCCCCGGGTATTTCCCGAGACGCTCACACTTCCCCGGAGGGCTGCCATGTGGTGACATATGTCGACCTTTTTTTTAATTGTGTCGCGTTCCGATGTGACCAGAGACAGCCGTTTAACTGAGCGGTGCACTTCCTATATGAAAATTGAGCTAAAGACGACACGGTGTTGGATCCCGCAACCGCTGAAAGTCCGCTTTAGGCCGACCCAAAGGCGTAGGCGGTGGTGGTCTTTGCCGGTGTCGTCGGGGTCATCGTCGGCTTTTGCTTGCCGACCATCGTTTCATCGCACAAAGAAAAACGCCGGACCCGCAAGGGCCCGGCGTCTTGTTTCGTAATGCGTTCGTGGATCAGCGCGTGAGCGAGATCACAACACGACGGTTAAGCGGCTCTTTCATGCCGTCAGCCGTTGCTTTTTCCGGGAAGGACTCACCGGCGGCCGAACGCTCAACCATGTCGCGTGCGACACCGTTCAGCATCAGTTGGTTGCCGATGCTGGCGGCACGTGCACGCGACAGGCCTGCATTGTATTCGTCGCTACCGGCTTTGTCGGTGTGACCGGTCACGATGACTTTCGATGCGCCTGCTGCCTGAGCGGCTTCAGCGGCCTCTTTGACAACGGCTTCGCCAGTCGCGGAAAGATCAAAGCTGTCGAAGTCGAAATACACGACGAACGGACCAGGCATTTTGGTCGCTTTCGGCATAGCTTTCATCATCATCGCCGGACGCATACCCGGGATTTTGTTCAAGGCTTCGTTAAAAGCTGCTTTGCAAGCGTCGGCATCTTTCTTCGGGCCGTCTTCTTCTTCCTGGAGCCAGCAATCGAACATGGCTTGAGCACGTGCCGATTCAGCCGGTGCCCATTCCTTGCTGCCGCCTAAAAGTTCGGCGCGGAGCGCCTGGCGTGCGGCTTCGAGTTCCCACTTCACGTCGCCAACGATGGTCCGCTCATCAACTGCTTGCGGCTGAACGTCTTCACCGTTTGCGGCGGTGATGGCTTTGTTGTTGAAATAGTTAGCGTCTTCGGTGTCCCACTCTTTAGCTTCGGCAACTGCGAGGACGACATATTCAGCCTGCAGGGCCTTGTCGAAGGCGCTGCCTTTGTTAGCCATTTTCATGGTAGCGTCGGTGTTTGGCCCGGCGGCACAGGCTGCCAGCAACGGCAGAAGTGCAATAGCCATGGCGAATTTAAGGAATTTCATGATTAGTCCCCAATGTTGTTGTGTCGTAGGATGAAAGTAAGTTTAAAAAGCATCTGGTGGGCGTGGACGTTAATCCGACCAAATGAATGATCTGGTGTGATCTTGTTTGCCGCCGTGCAACGCGCAGATGCTCAGTTTGAATTCTGAACAGATAGCCCTCCCGATGGACGCGTCATGAAGGTTTTAAAGCAGCCTTCCACGTTCCTTTTTCTTTTCGAGACATATTGTGCCGTTGTTAAGCGCCAATAATCAAGGCTTACTGCGAAATATTCCCCAGGTAATTACCGCTATCACGCGTTGTGATTTTGGCCTGCGACGAGTAAGGTAACGATAATCATAAATCAGCGGAATATACCGCTATGGAGTTCACTTTGCCCGCAACTATGTCGTTGCCGATAAAACTTGTTGTGTTTGATTGTGACGGCACGTTGGTGGATAGCCAGCACGCAATTACCGCTTGTATGGACCGTGCTTTTTCAGCTGTAGAACTTACGCCACCGCCGCTTGGGCATGTGCGCCGGGTGATCGGTTTGCCGCTGGCAGAAGCGATTGCCGTGTTAGCAGACGACGCCGCCGCGCCGATTGAGCAGATGGTCGAAGCATATTCGACTGCATGGCAACGGGTTCGGCACGATAAAGACATGGAAGAGCCGCTTTTTGAGGGGGTTTTGGATATTCTGGATAAGCTCGATAATGCGGGGTGTCTAATGGGGGTTGCCACCGGCAAGTCCATGCGCGGTCTTGAGGCGACGCTCGATAAGCACGGCATTGGTGATCGCTTCGTGACGTTGCAGACCGCAGATATTGCGCGCGGCAAGCCGGACCCTGATATGCTGTTACGCGCCATGAATGAAACAGGGGTTGCGGCCGCCGATACCATTATGATCGGTGATACGACATTCGATATTGCGATGGCCTGCGCTGCAAACGTGCGCGGCTATGGTGTCAGTTGGGGCTATCACGAGCCTGAGGAATTACGGTGCGCGGGTGCGCAAGCCGTCTTGAATAGTATGGCCGAAATCGGTCCAATCATCCGAATCTCAGAGGAGATCACCTCATGAATAAGTGGCTCAAAATTTTTGGTGCGCTGGTTGTCGTCATTGTGGCGGCCGGTGTTGCCGGAATCGCGATTTTATCGCAGATGGATTTCAATCAGTATAAAGGCCTGATTGCGGAAGAAGCCAAAAAGGCGACCGGGCGCGATCTTGTGATCGCCGGCGACCTGAACCTGGAAATCTCGTTGACGCCGGCGATTGCCGTCGATGGTGTTTCATTTTCCAACGCTACTTGGGGCTCGCGTCCCGACATGGTGACGATAAAGCGCTTCGCTGCTGAAGTGTCGCTGCTGCCGTTGTTGTCGGGCCAAGTTGTCGTCAATCGTCTGTTGGTCGAGGGTGTGGACCTGTTAGCCGAGACCGATAAAAACGGGGTCGGTAACTGGGAAATGGGTGCCAAGGCCGAAGATAAACCGGCCGAGAGTGAAGGCAGTGCAACCACGCTGCCCTCGGTCGACAAGGTCGTGATGCGGGACATTAACGTTACCTATAAAGACGGTGTGACGGGTGAAGAGTACCGGGTTGCCTTAGATGAGTTCACTGCTGCTGCGGGCTCAGCGTCGGCGCCGGTTAAAGTCGCTGCTACAGGCAGCTTGAACGAAAACATTTTTACGCTGGAAGGCACGTTGGGCTCAATCGCGCAGATGACCGACCCTGAAGGTGTATATCCGGTGGATCTCAAAGCAGCAGCGCTTGGTGTGGTCACGTCGTACAAAGGCACACTGGGTACGCCCGGTGGCGCCATCAGCGTCAATGGCGATCTAGAGGTCGGCATTGCATCGATCAAGCAAACTCTTGCCCAAGCGGCAAGATTAGTTCCGGCTGTCAAAGACGTGCCGGCGATGGGTGCGGATAAACTCGACCTCAAATCCAAAGTCGCCTTTGATGGGAAAACCGCAACCTTGGGCGGCATGACGCTGACGCTTGGCAAAACCGATTTGGCAGGCAACATCACGGTCTCGCTCGGCGGGGCAAAGCCGAGCATTGATGCGTCGCTGACGTCGAACTTGATCGACCTCGACGAAATCCTGCCGCCTGGCGAGTCAGACTCATCTGTAAAAGCATCGGCACCAGCCGATGGCCGGGTGTTCCCGAAAGATCCGCTGCCGTTGGACGGGTTGAAGGCGGTCAACGCCAAGCTCGGCTTTGATGGTAAGAAGATCATCGTGCGCGGCAATCAGATTGACGATCTTTCGGTGCGCTTGTCGCTGAAAGACGGCAACTTGCAAGTTGATCCGCTGGCGGCGACCGTTGCCGGCACTAAGATCGGCGGCAAGGTCGGGCTGAACGGCGCTGTGTCCGTGCCGCAGTTGGTGGCTAAGCTCAGCGCGGTTGGCTTAGATTACGGTGAGTTGTTGAAGCAGCAAGGCATGACGGATATCGCGCAGGGTAAACTGGATGCAAACGTTGACGTCAACGGGGCAGGCGTTTCCGTGCGCGCATTGATGGCATCTTTGAACGGTGTCCTGTTCGTGAAAACTGAAAACGGTAAGATCGATAGCGGTGTGCTGAACTTCGCGTCCTCGGATGTGATGTCGGTATTGCCGGGCTTTAACTCTAAGGACGATAAAACCTTGAAATGCGGTGTCGTAAACTTCGACATCAAGGAAGGTATCGCCAGCGCCAAGGCGATCGTGTTTGAAACCGGCAGCTTGTCGGCGATTGGTGTCGGCGTCGTTGATCTGCGTGAAGAAAAACTCAACCTTGTGGTCGACCCACGTGCGAAACAAACCAGCCTTGCCAGTGCCGCCATCGTACCGATTGCGATCACGGGCACATTCTTAAAGCCGGAATGGGCGCTCGATAAAGCAGCGCTTGTCGGCAACGCGGCGACGACGGTCGCCAAAGGGGCAGCGGCTTTTGCGACGATGGGGCTGTCTTTGTTGGCGGAAAGCGTTGTGAATCGGGCTGTGAATGCCATCGATACCACCGATTACTGCACGCCGGCGTTGGCTGGTAAAACGGTCATCCCCGGTAAGATGGAAAGTGTCGATAGCGGTACTTCCGGAAGCTCGGGCGACGGCAGCGCGCCTGCCCAACAGCCGACCGAAAGCAGCAATCCGGTTGAAGACGTTACCAAGGGTTTGAAATCCCTATTTGGTAACTGAGCCATGGCCGATGATAAAACCGCCGGTTTGCGCCGACGGTTCTACGAAACGGTCAGCGTGCAGGGTGACACGGCGCCGTATAGTGTGACCTTGGACGGGCGCCCGGTGAAGACGCCGGGCAGGCTTGATCTTGCCGTGCAAACAGCGCCCTTAGCAGCCGCGATTGCCGACGAGTGGGACGCGCAAGCGGAGCATATCCGCCCGCACACCATGCCGCTGACGCAGATTGCCTGCACGGCGATTGAGCGCGTAGCGGCTGAGCGTGCCGAAATTGAAAAAGGCATCGCGCGCTACGCCGAAACCGATCTGGTGTGCTATCGCGCTGAGACACCGGCGGACTTGGCCGAACGTCAGGCCAAGCATTGGCAGCCGGCGTTGGACTGGCTGGCGGAATCCCACAGCGTTCAGTTGGCCGTCACCACGTCGATCTTGCCGACCCCACAAGATCAAGCCGCGCTGGACCGGGTTGCAGAGATGCTGCGCCCATATGATCCACACGAACTGGCGGTGGTCTCGGTGCTGACGCAGGCGACCAACTCGGTCGTACTGGCGCTGGCCGTGGTCGAAGGCGCGTTGGACGTCGACGCCGCGACCGAAGCGGCGCAGCTGGACGAGGATTATCAAAAAGAATTGTGGGGTCTGGACCGCGAGGCGGAAATCCGCTTGCAGGCGCTCCGCGTCGACATCGCGGCAGCGGATCGCTACCTCGCCTTGCACCGCAGCTAATTTTTGCCATGATAACCCAACGGCTGCGTGTGGGGGCAAGCCAGGGGAATAATAGGGGAGACACCGATGCAGGAAATCATTGCCGAACTTGAAGAGCGCCGCAAACGCGCGCGCCTTGGTGGTGGTCAAAAGCGGATCGACTCGCAACACGCCAAGGGTAAGCTGACGGCGCGCGAACGCATCGATGTGTTTTTGGATCAGGACTCGTTCGAAGAATGGGACATGTTTGTCGAGCATCGTTGTACCGAGTTCGAGATGCAGGAAACGCAAACCCCCGGCGACGGCGTCGTCACCGGGCACGGCACCGTGAATGGGCGCTTGGTGTTCGTGTTCTCGCAAGATTTTACCGTGTTCGGTGGTTCGTTGTCGGAAAGCCACGCCAATAAAATCTGCAAAATTATGGATCAGGCGATGAAGGTCGGTGCGCCGGTGATCGGTCTTAACGATTCCGGTGGCGCGCGCATTCAAGAAGGCGTCGACAGCTTGGCGGGCTACGCCGAAGTATTTCAGCGTAACGTGTTGGCCTCCGGCGTGGTGCCGCAGATTTCTATGATCATGGGGCCGTGCGCCGGTGGGGCCGTTTATTCGCCGTCAATGACCGACTTTATTTTCATGGTCGAAGACACCAGCTACATGTTCGTGACCGGTCCCGATGTGGTCAAAACCGTTACCCATGAAACCGTGACGGCCGAAGAATTGGGTGGTGCGATCACCCATACCACCAAGTCCGGCGTCGCCGACCGCGCGTTCGTGAACGACATGGAAGCCCTGTTGTATCTGCGCCGCTTTATCGACTTCTTGCCGGCCAACAACACCGAGCAACCGCCGCACCGTCCGACCCCCGATGCCCACGATCGCATCGAGATGTCGCTCGACACCTTGATCCCCGACAACGCGAACAAGCCTTACGACATGAAGGAGTTGATCACCAAGGTTGTCGACGAAGGGGACTTCTTTGAATTGCAGCCCAATTATGCCGGCAATATTTTGATCGGCTTCGCGCGCATGGAAGGTTCAACGGTGGGTATCGTCGCCAACCAGCCGATGGTGTTGGCCGGGTGCTTGGATATCGACTCGTCGAAGAAAGCCGCTCGTTTCGTACGCTTTTGTGACTGCTTCAATATTCCGATCATGACGTTCGTCGACGTGCCTGGCTTCTTGCCGGGCACCTCTCAGGAATTTAACGGCATCATCAAGCATGGCGCCAAACTGCTGTTTGCGTACGCCGAAGCGACGGTGCCGAAAGTCACTGTGATCACGCGCAAAGCCTATGGCGGCGCTTACGACGTGATGAGTTCAAAGCATCTGCGCGGCGACGTGAACTTCGCCTGGCCGTCTGCCGAAATCGCGGTGATGGGTCCGAAGGGCGCGGTTGAGATTATCTTCCGGGGCGATATTGGTGACGCCGATAAAATCGCTAAGCGCACCGAAGAATACCGCACCCGTTTTGCCAACCCGTTCATTGCCGGCGCGCGCGGTTTCATTGATGATGTGATCATGCCGCACGCAACCCGTAAGCGCTTATGCAAGTCGCTCCGCATGCTGAAAACAAAGAACCTGCAAAACCCCTGGAAAAAACACGACAACATTCCGCTTTAGTGTTGGCGTGCGGCTTGTCGTAAGTCGGTACCCTGAACCCGCCTGATGTGTCATCCTGAACTTGATTCAGGATCTACCGTTGTGCGAACACCCAAGCTTCCGTGCCGGGGTAACCGTGGATTCTGAATCAAGTTCAGGATGACGCAGTTAGGAATAATGGCGACTTGAAAAATATCTGCAACTTCCCGGAAAGGCTATCGGCTTTATCCGGAATCATGACGCGAAGACTGAACGCGCTCTTAGTTTTCGCGCACCATCAGCACCACGTCGCCGGTGTTGTGGATCATCGGGTGGGGCACGACGGCGCGACGGGCTGCGTCTTTGAAGCCTTCACGTTTATATAAACGATAGGCGCCTTGATTCTGCTCAAAGCAAAGCAGGTTGATTTTCTTAAGGCCTTCGGCGCGCGTACGTTTGTAGGCAAAGTCCAGCAGCCGAGTGCCGATGCCGCTGCCACGGTAATCGTCGAACAAGGCGAGGCCGGAAACGTATAAGCTTCTCGGTTCTTCCAATTCGGCATAAGGGCGCAGTACGGGGTCAATATCATCATCCACGTGGCCGACGTCATCGCCCATGGGGTATGCATGCAGCATGCCGACGGGTTCGCCGTCAATCTCGGCGATGTCGCAGTTTTGATACGAAAAATCGACGCCCTCGCGACCATAGCGAAGCGCGCCGATATCAACTAGGTCAAGCCCCTCGAACTCGGGACCCTTCAGCGTCGACCAGAGATAGTCCGCGACGCCTTCTGATGAAATTCTGAATAGAGCCGCGATCACGTGCACATCTGCGCGTGTGGCGGGCCTAAAGGTCACGTCGTTTGCCGACATGGCTATATCTCCCCAAGCGAGCATGATGCCCGTCCCAAATTATGATGCCATCTTATTATGACGACTTTTTGGCTATCTTAAGGCAAAAAGAACGGGCCGCCTAGTCAGCTTGGCTGTGCCAAATAAGATATTGATTTAAATACCTTTCGGCGGCGTTGCGCCGGTTTGGTCGGTGATCGATCCGTAGTGCTCAATCCGGCGGTGACGGGCAAAATCGAACACGCTGGTCTTGCCGAATGCGGTATCATCCAAGTCGATTTGCGCCAAGATCACCTCGTCATCTTCGGTTTCGGTCACCGCAAGTAGTTCGCCAGTGGGCGCGACGATGCAGCTTTCCGCAAACAGATGATGACCATCTTCGCTGCCCGATTTTGCAGCGGCGGCGACGAAGGTTGAATTTTGGTAGGCGCCGGCCTGCAGGGTTAGACGATTGTGAAACTTGCGTTGCTCGATGCTTTCGTCGGCATCCTGCGAATTCGCCGACGGCGTGTTGTATCCGAGCATCACCAGTTCCACACTTTGCAGTCCCATGACCCGAAACGTTTCCGGCCAGCGTCGGTCGTTGCAGATGCACATGCCGAGGTTCGCCGGCACGCCGAAACCGTCCGTCGCCCATACAGGGAAGCCCAAGTTACCTGGCTCAAAATAGCGTTTTTCTAAATGTTGAAAGCTTCGGTCGGGGTCGAATTCGAGATGGCCGGGCAGGTGGACTTTGCGATATTTGCCGACGGTGTTGCCGGCCTTATCGACCAAGATCGAGGTATTGAAGTGATGACCGTCCGCGGTCTGCTCGGCATAACCCAAATAAAAGCCGACGCCGAGATCGCGGGCTAGGTCAAAAAGCGGTTGCGTATTCGGGCCGGGCATTTGGGTTTCAAACCAATGCGCCATTTCGGTCCGGTCTTCGGCGTACCAGCGGGGAAAAAACGTGGTCAGCGCAAGTTCGGTAAAGACCACCACGTCTGCGCCTTGTTGGGCGGCGTCGCGTAGCATTACGCAAAGCCGCTCCAGCGTTGCTTCACGTGAATCCGCTTTTTGCACGGGGCCGGATTGTGCAACTGCAAGGGTTAGGGCGCGAGGCATCGTTTATGGAATCTCCGTATCAAAGATGGTGCGGTTGCGGCCTTGGGCTTTGGCGGTGTAGAGCGCGCGGTCGGCGCGGTCGAGAAGTTCTTCGACTTTGACCGCGCGACCGATGTCACTGGCGATGCCAATGCTGACCGTATACGTGATGTCGCCTTTGTCGCTTTTGACGACGCTTTCCTCGATGGCTTTGCGCAATCGCTCGGCAATAACTTTGGCCATGTCGACTTGCGCACCCGGCAGGATGACCGAGAATTCTTCGCCGCCGTAGCGCCCGACCACATCGGTCTTTCGGAAAATCTTCCGGCAGTTGTCGGCCAAATTTCGCAGCACGTCGTCGCCTGCTGCGTGTCCATAGGTATCGTTGATCTTTTTGAAGTAATCCGCATCGATCATCATCACGCTAACGATGTGACCTTCGCGCTTCGCGCGTTCTTCTTCGTGGTGGGCGAGGGTGAAGAACTCACGCCGGTTCACAAGGCCCGTCAACTCGTCGCGCGTTGCCATTTCGATCAGGCGCCGTTCGAAGGCCTTACGTTCGGTTATGTCGGTGTAAAGCGTGATCACGCCGCCGCCTGGGATGGGGTTGGCGCGGACGCTGAGGATGCGGTCGCCTTCGATCTCGCGTTCAAAGAATTGCGGCTTGTTCTCGCGCGATGCATCAAGCTGTTGCATCAGCAACGAGCCCGGATCGATTTTGCCGTCTTTTTTCTTAATACCCATCAAGTCATTAAGCGAAACCCCGACGTTAATGTCGTCGGTAATGCCCAGATATTCGGCAGCGCGCATATTATACAGTACGAGTTTATCGTCGCGGTCGATAATGGTAATGCCTTCGGATAATCGGTCTAGGCTCTCAATAATGAGTTCCCAGTTTTCCTGGGCGACGATATCTGGGTTTAACTCTGCCATTTGCCTGCCTGTCATTTATTCCATTTTACGTTCGTTTTTGAAAAAATCATTGGTTATTAAGGTGGTTCCGCGTGTATGGCCTTTTGCTGCCTCAAAAACAACATAATGCTTTACGTGTCTATATCCGTTTTGGGCCGCGTAAAATGTGAGCATTTTGCATCTTCTTGCGATTCCGTGAAAAATTATTCAGTGTTGGCATGATGGTCACCAAAAATCCTTTAATTTCGTGCCTAAAAAGGAAATCCTCGATGGATACTCATGCGAATGTTACCTCATTGAATGCGTCCGATTTCGAGGTGCAGGCCAGGGTTGAATTGGCCGCAGCGTTCCGTTGGTTCGCACGCATCGGCCTGCATGAGGGCATCGCCAACCACATCAGTTTTGCGGTCTCGAACGATGCTCGGCAATTCTTGATGAATCCGTTCGGGGTGCATTTTTCGAAAATGCGAGCCAGTGATCTGCTGCGGATCAACGCAGATGATATTGATCACGAAGATGATCGCTTGGACCCGACCGCGATTGCGATCCACGGTGCAATGCACCGCAAACTGCCTCATGCGCGCTGCATTCTGCATCTGCACCCGCGCTATGCGACGGCGCTCTCGACACTCAAAGACCCGACGATCTTGCCGATTGAGCAGACGTGCATGCGGTTCTATCAGCGCGTCGCTTATGATTTCGGGTTCGATGGTATGGGCTTGGGCGAAGAGGCCGAGCGCCTGCCGGGCGTGCTCGGCGATAAAAAAGTGATGATGATGGGCAATCATGGTGTGTTGACCATCGGTGATACTGTCGCCGAAGCCTTCGACAGCATGTATTTTTTGGAGCGCGCGTGCGAAACGCAAATGCTTGCCTATGCCAGTGGCCAACCGCTAAACCCGGTCTCTGCTGAGGTCGCCGAAAAGACGGCGCGGCAATGGGATGATTATCTGCCCTTGGTCGACAAACATCTTCGTGGGATTATGGATATCTTAGATGTGGACGAGCCTGATTATCGAGATTGATGATACGCAATGATGACCGTGACACCTGACGACGAAAAGACGCCCCAAGCGCGCCATCGCCTACATGGATTCGTGCTGCATTTGCTCGGATATTTTGTCGTCATGGTAGCCTTGGTACCGCTGAATTATTTCCTCAGCCCCGAAGACCCCTGGTTCGTTTTGCCGATGGTCGGCTGGGGCAGTGTGTTGGCTCTGCATGTGGCCTGGGTAATGGGGCTGTTTGACGGTCTCATGAAGCGCTGAGGTGAAATTGTACAAAACGAGGTAAGCAACAGTCCGAATAAGCGCATAAAGTGGGGCAGGGGAACAATAGGACGATGTTCAAGAAAATACTGATTGCCAACCGTGGTGAAATCGCTTGTAGGGTCATGAAGACCGCGCGCGCCATGGGGATATCGACGGTCGCGGTTTATTCCGATGCCGACCGAGATGCCTTGCACGTGCAAATGGCCGACGAAGCCGTGCACATCGGCGCGGCGCCTACCAACGAGAGCTACCTGCTGATTGACCGCATATTGGACGCGGTCAAACAGACCGGCGCCGAGGCCGTGCACCCGGGCTACGGCTTCCTCTCGGAAAATACTAAATTCGCCGAAGCGCTCGACAAGGTCGGCGTTGCGTTTATCGGGCCTGGCGCCAAAGCGATCACTGCAATGGGCGACAAGATCGCGTCGAAGAAACTCGCCAACGCTGCCAACGTATCTTGCGTGCCTGGCCATCCGGACGCGATTTCCGATGCCGCCGAAGCGGTAAAAGTCGCTGACAAGATCGGCTATCCGGTGATGTTGAAGGCGTCTGCAGGCGGCGGCGGCAAAGGCATGCGGATCGCGTGGAATGCCGAGGAAGCCAAAGACGGCTTTTTGCGTGCCACCAACGAAGCGAAATCTTCGTTCGGTGACGACCGCGTATTCGTGGAAAAATTCATCGAAGACCCGCGCCACATCGAAATCCAAATCATTGCCGACAAGCACGGCAACACGGTGTATCTGGGCGAGCGTGAATGCTCGATCCAGCGTCGCCATCAAAAGGTGATTGAAGAAGCGCCATCGCCGTTTTTGGACGAGAAAACCCGAAAGGCGATGGGTGAGCAGGCGGTGCAGTTGGCTGCTGCCGTCGACTACCATTCCGCCGGCACGGTCGAGTTTATCGTCGACAAAGATAAGAACTTTTTCTTTTTAGAAATGAATACGCGGCTGCAGGTTGAACACCCGGTGACGGAATACATCACCGGTCTTGATCTGGTGGAACTCATGATTCGTGTCGCTGACGGTGAAAAGCTGCCGTTTCAACAAAAAGATATCAAGCTCAACGGATGGGCGATGGAAAGTCGGGTCTATGCCGAAGACCCGTTCCGTAATTTCTTGCCGTCCATCGGCCGTTTGGTGCGCTATCGCCCGCCGGTCGCCGAAGACGACGTTCGCGTCGATACCGGTGTCTATGAGGGCGGCGAAATTTCAATGTACTACGACCCGATGATCGCCAAGCTGATCACCTATGGGCCGGATCGCGCCAGCGCGGCAAAACGCATGCAGCGCGCGCTCGACGAATTTCTGATCAAAGGCGTGCAACACAACATCGCTTTTTTGAACGCGCTGATGAGCCATCCCAGATTCTTGGAAGGTCGCCTAACCACCAACTTTATCGCCGAAGAATATCCGGACGGTTTTAATCCCACCGATACCGTGCCCGCAGATACACACATGTTTTTTGCCGTCGCTGCCGTCATGCACGCAGCCTATCAATCCCGCGCCGCGCAAATTTCCGGTCAGCAAAATGGTCATAGCCGCAAGGTGAGCTCGGACTGGATCGTCTCGTTTGCGGATCATAAGGCTGAGGTGACGATCATTGATGCCGACGACGGCACCGTCGCCCTCAACATCGACGGTAAGCCGATGGTCGTTAAAACCGACTGGCAGCTAGGCGAGCCGATGTTCCGCGCCGAGATGGATGGCGAAGCGATGTGCTTCCAGGTCGTACGCTCGACCGTCGCCTACATCATCAGCCAGGGCGGCTTCCAAGCCGATGCTTTGGTGCTGTCGCCGCACACCGCCCAGCACAATGCGCTGATGCTGGTCAAAGAGCCGCCGGACACGTCAAAGCTTTTGCTGTCACCGATGCCAGGTATGTTGATGTCGGTCGCCGTCGAGGCCGGCCAAGAAATTAAAGCCGGCGAAGAGCTGTGTGTGGTCGAAGCGATGAAGATGGAAAACGTGCTGCGCGCCGAACGCGACGGTGTGGTGTCCGAGATCAAAGCCGAGGCCGGTGCCAGCCTGACCGTTGATCAAGTGATCATGGAATTTGCGTGAGACACTTTGTCTGAACGCGCTGTCCACGTTTACATCGAGGGTCGCGTTCAAGGCGTTTGGTTTCGCGGCTGGACAAAACAAGAAGCATCTAGACTGAATTTGTGCGGCTGGGTCCGCAATGTGCGCGACGGCCGCGTCGAGGCAGTGTTCGCCGGTCCCGCTGACGTCGTTGATCAGATGCTCAAATTTTGTCGGCAAGGTCCGCCGTTGGCCCGTGTCGATCAGGTGACGGTCGAAGATATCGAGGCTGTGAACATGTCGGGCTTCGAAAAGTGGCCATCGATTTAATCCCAAGTGAGTCATGTTCACGAAATGGATTCCCGCCTGCGCGGGAATGACGATCGATGATTATCATTCGTCATCCCTATTAAACTGTCACCCCCGCGTAGGCGGGGGTCCATAGGGGCGCAATGAATTCTGGCCTTAACAAGAATGGCGGGAATCGGCGCGTACCTTCAAATCATTTCCGACGCTACAACCCGATCACGACCGTTTTCTTTTGCCTGATAAAGTGCCGCGTCGGCGGCTTCGACCGTGGCTTGGATGGGGTGCTCGGCATTCAGGATTGCGGCGCCGAATGAGGCCGTAATGGTGATGTCTGCGCCGGTCTTGAGGCGGATCGGCGTGGCCTTTAAGGCGTCACGTAAACGGGTTAGGACGACCAGACCATGTGCCATATCGGTGTTCGGCATCATCACCAAGAACTCTTCGCCGCCATAACGGAACAGTTGGTCATAGCCACGCAGCTTTGACGCCAAACGTTCGGCTGCTGCGTGCAGCACGTCGTCGCCGCCGGCATGACCATGTGCATCATTGACGGCCTTGAAGTGATCCAAATCGATGAGTGCGATGACCGCAGAGGCACCACCGCGGCTCATCCGTGCGTGCTCGTTCGCCAAGGTGTGGCGCATCGCCAACCGGTTTTGGATGCCGGTCAATGCATCTAGTTCCGAAGACGCCACTGCAAACGCGTTGATCAGTCGGCGCGCCTGGGTCACGAAGCCTTGTACATCGTGCATCAACGCTGCGTATTCGACGCCGTCGCTGCGCACATCGGCAACGCTGAGTTTGGCCGCGCGCTCGCGGATCGCCAGCAGGGTTTCGTTAAGACGCTGCATCGACGGCTGATTGACGATGCCGTCGTCGCTGTGGGCATTGAACCAGTTTTCGAAGACGTCCAAATGCCGCAGGCTGTGTGCAATCGCGCGTCGTGTGGCGATCTCGTCGAGGCCGGCGACGAACGGCGCATGCCAGTCGGCATTCCAGCGCAGCAAGGCATCGACGGCATCATTCAGCGCATCGACGACATCGTCCGTCGCCATGCCGGTCTGTGTCTCGTCAGACCGACTCACGTGTTGTCGCAGGACGCCGGGGTGCCGAAGATCTCGGCAAAGGCGCTTTGCAGGGCGACGTCGACTTCTGGCATGGTCGCGGTGATACCTTGGTCCCAAAGCGACGTCACGCCGTGTTCGTTGATACCGCACGGCACGATGCCTGCGAAATGTTCGAGATCGGGCTCGACGTTGATGGCGATGCCGTGAAAGCTGACCCATCGGCGAATGCGCACGCCGATCGCCGCGATTTTATCTTCGCGAGATGCCGGATTGGCCGGTGCGCCCCGGCGCACCCAAATCCCGACACGCCCGTCGCGGCGCTCACCCTTGATGGTGAACTGGGCGAGGGTGTGGATCACCCATTCTTCAAGATCGTGCACAAAGCAGCGCACATCGGCCCCGCGATTTTTCAGATCAAGCATGACATAGGCCACGCGTTGACCCGGCCCGTGATAGGTATACCGCCCGCCGCGCCCGGTCTGATAAACCGGAAAGCGCTGGCTGTCCAAAAGCTCACTCGGATCGGCACTGGTGCCGGCGGTGTAAAGTGGCGGGTGCTCCAACAGCCAGATGCATTCGGGCGCGGTGCCGGCACGAATATCGGCAACGCGTTGCTCCATAAACGCCAGCGCGTCCGGGTAGTCGACCGGCGTATCGCTGATCTTCCATTCCAAATCCGGGGCGATAAAATCGATCTGATCGCGGGTGGGAATCTGTTGCATGCAGATTTTATGGGCGACCCTAGGCGCACCTGCAAGGGGTAAGCGCCAGATTGCCGCGCAAACCCCTGAATACTAGTGTTTTTAGGGCGTTTTTTATCTGTATATTGCGCTCATAGGCGCCTTGACCACCCCCCGGCAGCCTGATAGATCATCGCGCAGTGCGGTCGTGGCGGAACTGGTAGACGCGCAGCGTTGAGGTCGCTGTCCTGTAACAGGGGTGGAAGTTCGAGTCTTCTCGACCGCACCAATCTCTTACCTCAAAAATAACATACAGCGTCATCCTGAACGTGATTCAGGATCTACTGCTGTGTGCACGCCGAACGTCGGGGTTCGCGCCGCCATGGACCCTGAATCACGTTCAGGATGACGCTATTGCGTGGGGGGGACGCTATTGGAGAGCGGCAGTGCGAGGGTCTCTCGTTCGTGATGCCGTGCTTGTGACTCAGTAGGTGCACGCCTTAAGATGCGGCCATACTTTACCCCCTTGAGAGGGAGACGCTGCGTGGCCGACAACGACCCACAGACGCTCGATAACGATGAGCATAGCGCTGAGGCTGTCGCCGTGGGTTCGGTGGATGTTGAAGCACGCATAGAAGACATCATTGTCGAAGCGATGGATGCGGGTGAGACCGAGCGGGTCCGCGATATTGTGCGCGAGTTGCACTATGCTGACGTCGCCGATCTGTTGGAGCGTTTGAGCCGCGAAGACCGCGCCCGCGCCGTCGAGATTATTCGTGACATTTTCGATCCTGAAGTGCTGTCCGAACTTGATGAAACCGTGCGCGAAGACGTCGTTAATGCGCTCGGCGTCAAAGAAGTCGCAAACGCACTGTCAGAACTCGATAGTGACGACGCGGTGTTCGTGCTGGAAGAAATGGATGAAGCGCAGCAGCAGCTTTATCTGGAGCATGTGAACGACGAAGACCGCTCGTTGATCGAGCAAGGTCTGAGCTACCCTGAAGACAGCGCCGGGCGCTTGATGCAGCGCGAAGTCGTGACTGTGCCGAGCCAGTGGAACGTCGGCCAGTGCATCGACTATGTGCGTCGCCGCGCCGATTCTGAAGATGACGAATTGCCGCGCGTTTTTTACGACATTTTTGCCGTCGACGGGGATGATCATCCGGTCGGCGCGGTTTCGCTTTCAAAATTGTTGAGCACACGGCGCCAAGTGCCGGTGACGGAAGTGATGGAAGAAGACATGCACGTCATCAACGTCGCCACCGATCAAGAAGACGTGGCGTTTTTGTTCCGCCAACGTGACTTGGTGTCGGCACCGGTGATTGATGACAGCGGTAAGCTGGTCGGTGCGATCACCGTCGACGACGTGGTCGACGTGATTCACGAAGAACACGAAGAAGACATTATGCGCATGGGTGGCGTGATTGAGGACGACTTGTACCGCGCCGCCGTGTCGACGGCACGGGCGCGCTTTAGCTGGCTGGTCGTCAATTTGTTGACCGCAATCCTGGCGTCGGTCGTGATCGGATTGTTCGATGCGACCATTCAGCAGACCGTCGCACTTGCCGTGTTGATGCCGATTGTGGCGTCCATGGGCGGCAACGCCGGCACGCAGACGCTGACCGTGACGGTCCGCGCCTTGGCAACCAAGGAACTGACCGGCGCCAATGCGTATCGGGTGATTACCAAAGAAGTCATCGTCGGCATCTTCAACGGCGTGCTGTTCGCAATCCTTAGCGGTCTGGTCGCATGGGGGTGGTTCGGAAGCCCCGTGTTGGGCGGTGTGATCGCATCGGCGATGGTCATCAATATGGTGATCGCCGGTCTCGCGGGCGCTTCGATCCCGATTATTCTGGAGCGAGCGGGCGCCGACCCGGCGATTGCATCCAGCGTGTTCCTAACGACGGTCACTGATGTCGTTGGATTCTTTGCGTTCTTAGGTTTGGCCGCGTTGGTGCTGATCTGAGCGTAGATTTACGCTGCGACGCGTACTTTACGTTTACGTAAACCTCCCCTAGCATTCCTGTATGACTGAGTCCTATGGCATTGCCGAGCTGGCGCGGGAATTCGACATCACCACCCGCACCGTGCGCTTTTATGAAGACAAAGGCTTGTTGTCGCCCGAGCGCGACGGGCAACGCCGCATCTATGGGCCGCGCGACCGGGTGCGGCTAAAGCTGATCATGCGCGGCAAGCGGCTCGGCTTGTCGTTGGAGGAAATCGGCGAGTTGATGGATCTCTATGATGCAGATCCGTCCGAAGTGACTCAGCTGACGCAGTTTATAGACGTGATTCGCGCTAGAAAGTCAGCGCTCGAAGTGCAAAAACAAGATATCGAAGACTCGCTCGCCGAAATGACGCGTATTGAAAAACAATGCGCTGGCTTGTTGCAGCAAAAACAAGGCCGCACCCCGGCCGTATCGGAGGAATAATGACCCTAACCGTTGCCATTGCCGGCCTTGGCGCCGTCTGCCGTCCTGTAGCCGAATGGCTTGATCAAGGTGTGCCCGGTCTGACGTTGACTGCGATCTCTGCAGGCAACGAAGCACGTGCCCAAGAACGCATTGCGCATTTCAAAAACAAGCCAAAAGTGGTGCCGTTGGCCGAGCTGCCGCAGCATGCGGACATCATTGTCGAAGGACTGCCGCCGGCGTTGTATTTCGATTTGGCCGAGCCTGTGATTGAGGCCGGGAAGATTTTCGTCTCGGTCACCGTGACCCGCCTTTTAGAGCGCCCTGAGCTGATTGAACGGGCCCGCGAGACCGGTGCCAAGATCATCGTGCCGACTGGCGCGCTTGCCGCGTTCGATGCCGTGCGCGCCGCCAGCTATGGCACTATTCATTCGTTGGTGATGGCGACACGCAAGCCGCCGAAGGGGCTGGTTAACGCGCCGTTTGTGATCGAACAGGGCATTGATCTGTCTGACCTGAAAGAGCCTATGTGTCTTTACAAAGGCACGGTCCGCGATGCAGCGGCGAAATTCCCGGCGAACGTCAACGTGGCCGTCGCCCTCAGCCTCGCCGGGCCTGGACCGGATAAGACATCCTATGAAATTTGGGCGGACCCGGCGGTGGATCGCAATACGCACTCGGTCACACTGGATAGTGACTCTACCCATCTTGAATTCACCATTGCCGGTGTGCCGACGGAAGAGAACCCGGCGACCGGCAAGCTGACGCCGCTTGCGGTGATGGCAACGCTGGATGGGATGGTACAGCCGTTGAAGATCGGCAGTTAAAAAATTCTGCTTCGCATGGCGAGGAATGCTTCAAGTTCGGGCACCGGCATGGGCTTGCCAAATAGATAACCTTGATAGGTCTGGCAACCACGCTCCCGTAGGAAATGAAGTTGCGGTTCGGTCTCGACCCCTTCGGCGACGAGTTCGAATTCTAAAAGGTGCGCCATCGTAATGATGCTGGCGACGATGGCCTCACTGCTTTTATCCTCGCCGATGTTGCGCACGAACGATTGATCAATCTTCAAGATATCCAGCGGCAGCTTGTTAAGGTAGGCGAGCGACGAGTAGCCGGTGCCGAAATCATCGATGGCAAATCGTACGCCTATGGCGTTTAGGTCTTTCATCTTTTCGACGGTGGCGTCGATTTGCTCGATCACGATGCCTTCGGTCAGTTCCAATTCAAGCTGTTCATGACGAATGTTCCAACGGTTCATGGCGGCACGGATATCACTGACAAAGTCCGGCTGCCGGAATTGCAAAGGTGAGATGTTGACCGCCACGCGGGGCAGGGGGCATCCGTTTGGACTGTTATTCCAAGCATGAATTTGTGCACACGCGGTTTCGATCACCCATGCGCCAATCTTCAAGATCAGCCCGGTTTCTTCTGCGATGGGAATAAACTTGGCCGGTGAAACTGGCCCTAATTCCGAGTCATTCCAGCGCAACAAAGTCTCGGCCCCGATCACGGTGCCGTCTGTGACCGAGGCTTGCGGCTGGTAATGAAGCTCAAACGCGTTGTTGTCTAAAGCGTCATGAAGACGACTCTCTAGGTTCAGGCGCTCGTCTGCGGCTTCCTGCATGTGCGGGCGGAACAGTTCCATATTGCCGCTACCGCTGGCTTTGGCGCGATGCATAGATGCGTTGGCCTGTTTGATCACGTCGGGCACTTCGCCGGTTTCATCGCCGAACAGCGCCATACCGATACTGGCCGAAATACGCAGATCGAAACCATCGGCGTTGATGCTTTCGTCGAAGCTTAGCATGATGTGCTTAGCCGCGCGGGACGCGTCCTTTGCCGCTTGAAGCTGGTCGGGGCCAAGATCAGGAATTAGCCAAATGAACTCGTCGCCCCCCATGTGCGCGACGATATCGTCTGCGCTGCGGCTTTGTTCTAACCTGCGCGCAGTTTCGCATAAGACTAGGTCTCCGATGTCGTGCCCGAGCGAGTCGTTGACGTTTTTGAAGCGATCAAGATCAACGAACAATAAGGCACCCCAATGGCCATTTTGTTTGGCTGCGTCCAGTGCTTGCGCCAAGCGGACGATCAGATGCTGGCGGTTCGGCAGGGTGGTCAGCGGGTCATAATACGCCAAGCGGCGGACTTCGCTCTCAGCTTCCTTGCGGGCTGTTATGTCATGGGCATAGACCGCGATACCGGCGCATTCGCCAAATGCGTTCAGTGCCGGATAAGCGTGAAAATCAAACATGCGGCCTTCTTGCACGGCTTCAAACTGAGCGGGCTTGCGGGTTTCCTGGACGGACCGAACGATATGCATATGTTGAGGGTCGAGTTGGAAATTCGCAACCTGAAGCTCTAAGGCGCCGTCCCAATAGGCCATGTAGTCATTGCGGTTTGCATTGAAGAACGCGCGGAAGATGCTTTCCTGGCTGATGTCCGAGGGCGTCTCTGGCGCCTCTGGCGATGTCGCAACAGGGGCATTCGGATCAAGGCAACGAATCTCTGCCGATTCGTCGACCTTTGATTTGGCATTAACGGGTGGCGCGAAAATCCTACCCATCGTTCGACGCATTTATATGTTGTTGCGGCATTCGCGGTGTTCCGTCGTCAGATTTCGGGGCTTCAAGGCTGATTAAAAATGCCTGATTTTGTGGTCGTACTAACTGCAGCGAGTTGAAGTTTATTTTATGCTTAACCACCAGTTACCATGGCGTCTGTGTTTCCACTAACGACATTGGGATTAGCAATGAACCAATCTATCTACCTAAGCGGGAATACTATGTTAAGCGGTTAAACTTATTTGCGAAGTTGGTTTGTCTTGCTGACTTTCCATTCCTTTTGTTCCGAGTGCAGGCGGCTATACTTCATGTCTCTTTCTAGAGTGCGGCTGGAGTAGGAGACAAACATGGCCGACGGCGGCAAGGAAAAGTCGTTTGACGTGCGCGATCCCGACTTTGAGCAGCGAGTCCGCGGTAGCTTTGCAAGGCAAGGCCTGATGTCGACGCTGGGCGCAGTGATGACCCATGTTTCGCCAGGTTGCGTCGATGTGGAGATGCCGTTTGATGAAGCGCTCAGCCAACAACATGGTTTTTTTCATGCGGGTGGCATCGGCAGCATTGCCGACACGGCTGGGGGGTACGCTGCGGCGACTTTATATGGTCCTGAAGACGGCGTGTTAACGGTCGAATTTAAGCTCAATCTTATTGCGCCCGCAGACGGTGATATGTTGGTCGCACGCGGCCAAGTTGTGCGCCCCGGGCGCACGCTAACCGTGGCCACAGGCGAGGTTTTGGTCCGTAAAGACGGTGTATTGCGACCCTGTGCCTTGATGCAGCAAACCTTGATGCGTATCGTCGGTCGCAATGGCATCATCGGCTAGGGGGCGTAATTGACGTTTACGTAAACGTTAAGTACGATAATAGATATTTCGTACACCGAGGGAGGCGCGGGACACCCCGCAGATAAAGCATGATTCCCAATGAATATCCGACCTTAGATTTTGATCTCGGTGACGATGCGGATATGCTGCGTCAATCGATCAGCGGCTTCGCCGCCGACGAAATCGCGCCCCGCGCTGCCGACATTGACCGCGACAATGATTTTCCAAAAGATCTGTGGCGCAAGATGGGCGACATGGGGCTGCTCGGCATTACTGTGCACGAGGATTTGGGCGGCGCCGGGATGGGGTATCTGGAACACTGTGTGGCGATGGAAGAAATCAGCCGCGCGTCTGCATCCGTCGGCCTCAGCTATGGTGCGCACTCAAACCTGTGCGTGAATCAAATTCACCGCAACGGTAACGACGATCAAAAAGCACGCTACCTGCCGAAACTTATTTCCGGTGATCATGTCGGCGCGCTGGCGATGAGTGAGCCTGGCGCTGGTTCTGATGTGGTCAGCATGCGGCTCCGCGCCGAAAAGAAGGGCGACCGTTATGTGCTTAACGGTAATAAAATGTGGATCACCAACGGCCCGGATGCGGACACCTATGTGATCTATGCTAAGACCGATGTAGACGCCGGCGCACGCGGTATCACGGCATTCTTGGTGGAACGTGGGTTCGCCGGATTCTCTCAGGCGCAAAAGCTCGATAAACTTGGCATGCGGGGGTCCAACACCTGTGAGTTGGTCTTCGAAGACGTCGAAGTCCCGGCTGAGAACGTGCTCGGCGGTGAAGGTAAAGGCGTCAACGTGTTGATGAGCGGCCTGGATTACGAACGCGCCGTGTTGGCAGCGGGACCACTCGGCATCATGCAGGCGTGCATGGATGCCGTGCTGCCGTACATGCATGAGCGGAAACAATTCGGCCAAGCCATTGGTGAGTTTCAGTTGATGCAGGGCAAGCTCGCCGACATGTACACTACGATGAACGCGGCCAAGGCATACGTGTATACGGTCGCAAAAGCCTGCGACAAAGGGCGCACGACCCGCAAAGATGCGGCGGGTGCGATTTTGTATGCGGCTGAAAAGGCCACATGGATGGCGCTCGAAGCGATCCAGTGCTTAGGCGGTATGGGCTACATCAATGAGACACCGACCGGTCGATTGCTGCGCGATGCCAAGCTTTACGAGATCGGCGCCGGCACGTCGGAAATCCGCCGCTGGCTGATCGGCCGCGAATTGTTCCAGGAAACGGCATAACGCCGAAAGGGAAGACGTATGTCTGACTATGGTTCAGGTGGTGGTGAAAATGGACCGGTGTTTGTGGATGTCTATGGCACCGGGCGCAGGCTCGGTCTGAAGTCGCATCGCCGCGGCCTTGAAAATCCTGAAAATGCACCAAAGGGTACGCATGGTTTTGAAGGTCCACACCCGGACGGAGCATTTTGGAAGCGCGGCCTGAAGGGGCTTTTGCCGCTGTGGACGGTATTTTGGGGTGGGTTCTTTTTTGGCCACGGTGTGTTGTTGGTGATCTCCATTGTGTTGACCATACCAGCGATTATTTTTGGTATGACCGTCGATCCCGAGCGGACGGGTGTGTCTTTGCTGGTGACCCAAGTCGTCGCCGGTCTCATTGGCACGATGATATTTCTATTTGTGATGTGGTCGTTGGTGGCGGTTTGGCGATGCGCGCCGAATGTTGATCACATTAAATGGTCTTGGGCGGCGCGGCTTGTGGTCACGCTTTATGCTGCAGCCTGGGGCGGCGCGGTTTGGAAATTCTTTGCGTAATTTTTTGCCTATCAGGAGACAGTCATGATTGAAGATCCTATCGTCATCGTTGGTGCAGCGCGCACGCCCATGGGCGGCTTTCAAGGCGCGCTCAGCGACACCACGGCGCCGGAACTGGGCGGGGCTGCAATCCGCGCCGCTGTCCAGCGCGCCGGCTGTAAACCCGAAGACATCGAAGACGTTGTTATGGGGCTTTGCCTGTTCGCGGGCCTCAAGCAGGCGCCTGCGCGTCAAGCCGCGCACTTCGCCGGTCTGCCGTGGAGCACCGGCTGCACGACACTCTCAAAAATGTGCGGCTCGGCGATGAAGGCGACGATGCTGGCGCATGACAATATCTTGGCAGGCTCGCACGACGTGATGGTCGCAGGCGGTATGGAAAGCATGACCAATGCGCCCTACATTCTGCCCCGCGCCCGCCAAGGCTATCGCTTGGGCCATGGCGATCAGGTCAAGGATCACATGTTCATTGATGGACTCGAAGATGCCTATGACGAAGGCCGCCTCATGGGGACGTTTGCCGAAGACACCGCGCAGCAATACCAATTCACCCGCGAACAACAAGATGCCTTCGCCATCGAAAGTCTGACCCGCGCTAAGAAAGCGATTGATGACGGCACTTTCGAAGCGGAAATCGAAGCGGTCACCGTGTCGACCCGTAAAGGCGATGTCACGGTGTCTAGCGACGAGCAGCCACACAAAGCCAACATTGATAAAATCCCGACGCTGCGTCCTGCGTTTCGCAAAGACGGCACGGTGACGCCGGCGAATTCGTCGTCGATTTCCGACGGCGGGGCGGCGTTGGTGTTGATGAAACGCTCCGAAGCGGAAAAGCGGGGCCTGACGCCGCGCGCGATTATTCATGCGCACGCAACGCACGCGAACGAGCCGGCATGGTTCACCACGGCGCCTATTGGCTCTATTGAAAAAGTTTTGGGCAAAGCCGGTTGGGATAAAGACGATGTCGACCTGTTCGAAATCAACGAAGCGTTTGCCGTCGTCACCATGGCGGCGATGCGCGATCTTGATCTGCCGCACGACAAGGTGAACGTCCACGGCGGCGCCTGCGCACTCGGCCATCCGGTCGGCGCATCGGGGGCACGGATTATCGTCACGCTGATGAATGCGCTCGATAAATATGACCTTAAAAAAGGTGTCGCGTCGTTGTGCATCGGCGGTGGTGAGGCGACTGCCATTGCGATCGAGCGTGTGAGCTGATGTCCCGCAAACTGATTTCTTCGGGCTCTGAATTTGAGCGTAAGATCGGCTATTCTCGCGCCGTCGTGGATGGCGACTGGGTGTTTGTTTCGGGCACCACCGGTTTTGATTATGCGGCCGGGAGCATTTCCGACGATCCCGCCGAACAAACCCGCCAGACGCTTCGCAACATCGAAGCCGCGCTTGATCAAGCGGGGGCGTCGATGGCCGATGTGGTGCGCGCCAACTATATCGTGCCCGACGTCGCAGACTGGCCTGCGATCACCGAAGTGCTGGGCACCACGTTCGGCGATATTCGCCCCGCCGCGACCGCGATTGTTGCGGGTCTGGTTGATCCGCGCATGAAGATCGAGATCGAAGTGACGGCGAAGCAACCGAAATGAGTGTGGTTTTCATCCTTCGAGACGCAGCTTCGCTGCTCCTCAGGATGAGGCTACTTTAAGACCCTCATCCTGAGGAGCGCGCAAAGCGCGCGTCTCGAAGGATGAAATGCAAAAGAAACGTAGGGAGAGTTAAATGCCGACAGTTCTCATCACCGGTGCCAATCGCGGTCTTGGATTGGAATTTGCCAAGCAGTATGCCGCCGATGGTTGGTCCGTCATTGCAACCTGCCGCAACCCGATCGGGGTCGGTGCGTTGGCACAGATCGAAGGTGATATCGCGGTCTATGGGCTGGAAATTCTCGATCCGGCGTCATTGGCGCGATTTGAATCCGATTTGGGTGACCGACCGATTGATGTGCTGATCAATAACGCCGGCGTTTATGGCCCAAAGCCGGTGAAGGCCGCCGACGTTACCGTTGCCGATTGGACGCCGGTGTTTCAGACCAACGCCATGGCACCGTTGTTGGTTTCGCGCACCTTGTTGAAAAACGTCGAATCGGGGGATCGCAAAATGATCGTCAACATTTCGTCGATCATGGGCTCGATCGAGAAAGGGTCGGGGCCCAGCGAATACATCTATCGCTCGTCGAAAGCGGCGTTGAACATGGTCATGGCGTGCTACGCTGAAGAGATCGCCGAGACCGGCGTCGCCGCCGTAATGTTTCATCCGGGGTGGGTGCAGACCGACATGGGTGGCCCTAATGCGACCCTGACCCCGACTGAGAGCATCACGCATCTGCGTGCCTCCATCGAAAAGCTGAGTTTCACCGATAGTGGTAAGTTCTTCAATTACGACGGCACGCCACTGCCGTGGTGAGTGTGTTGTGATCCTTCGAGACGCGCGCCGAATAAAAAGGTAAAAAAGTGCACCTAAACGACGAACAGCAAATGATCCGCGACACCGCCCGCGACTTTGCGCGCGAGCGCTTGGCGCCGGGGGCGGCGGAACGCGATAAGACGGCAGCCTTCCCAAAAAGCGAACTCGCCGAGATGGGCGCGCTTGGGTTCATGGGCATGTTGACGTCGGAAACCTGGGGCGGGTCCGAGACCGGCATGATCGCACATGCCTTGGCACTCGAAGAAATCGCCGCCGGTGATGGGGCGATTTCGACAATCATGAGTGTACACAACGGCGTCGGGCAAAAGCCGATTGCCGATTATGGCTCGGACGCGTTGAAGGAGCGGTTTTTGCGGCCTCTGGCGTCGGGCGAAATGCTGGGCGCGTTCGCGTTGACTGAGCCGCAGGCGGGCTCGGACGCATCAGCGATCAAGACCCGGGCAACGCGCGACGGCAATCATTTCGTGCTTAACGGCACCAAGCAATTCATCACCTCGGGCAAGCACGCGGATGTTTGCGTGGTGTTCGCGGTCACGGATCCGGACGCGGGCAAAAAAGGTATCTCCGCGTTCGTCGTGCCGACCGATACCGAAGGTTATGCTGTGACGGGCATCGAGAAAAAGATGGGACAGCGGTGTTCGGACACGGCGCAGATCACATTCACCGACTGCCGACTTACGCCCGATCTATTATTGGGCGAAGAAGGGCAGGGCTATGGCATTGCGCTTTCAAATTTGGAAGGCGGGCGGATCGGCATTGCGGCGCAGTCGGTCGGGATGGCACGCGCCGCGCTTGAGATTGCCGTCGATTACGCCAAAGACCGTATTAGCTTCGGTAAGCCGATCATGGAACATCAGGCCGTCGGGCATCGCTTGGCCGACATGGCAACCGAGATCGAAGCCGCGCGCTTGATGTATTTGAATGCCGCCAGGCTCCGCGAAGCCGGTCAGCCTTGCCTAAAGGAAGCATCGATGGCCAAGCTGTTCGCGTCTGAAATGGCCGAGCGTGTCTGCTCCGGCGCCATTCAAACACTGGGCGGTTACGGTTACGTCGAAGATTTTCCGGTCGAGCGTATCTATCGCGACGTGCGCGTTTGTCAAATTTACGAAGGTACATCTGACGTGCAACGCATGGTTATTGCCCGCGCCGTCGGGGCGGGGTGAGGACTATTTATCTATAACCGTCACCCCGGACTTGATCCGGGGTCTATATAAAAACGACATCCAAATGGGAGAAAACACGTGAGTAAACCCGTTGAGTTCTATTTTGATTTTTCGTCGCCGTATGCATACTTCGCGGCGCAAAAAATCGACGAGTTGATCGAGGGTTTTGATCGCACCGTTGAATGGAAACCGATGCTGTTGGGCGTTGCCCTCAAGCAAACCGGGGGGCAACCGCTCGCGCACATTCCGATAAAGGGCGACTATTGTGTCCACGATTGGGAACGCTTGGCGCGGTTTCAGGAATTGCCGTGGACGATGCCCGACCCGTTCCCTATTGCAACTCAGGCGACCGGGCGTGCTTATTATTGGATTTACGATCAGGACCCGGCGAAAGCGAAAGCGTTCGCGTGGGATTGCCTGTCGACGTTTTTCGGCAAGGGGGAGGATATCGGTGCGGCTGACGCTGTCGCCGCCATTGCCGCCCGGCACGGCTTCGATCAAGATGCGGTGTTGGCGGCGCTCGGCGATGATGCGGTCAAGCAACGCCTTAAGGATGAGACCAATGCCGCCATCGATAAGGGCGTGTTCGGCTCGCCTTTTGTGATCGTTGATGGTGAACAGTTCTGGGGCGCAGATCGCTTATGGATGGTAAAACGCTGGCTCCGTTCCGGTGGCTGGTAAAATAAGGGAAATATGATGGCATTTAAAAAAGGTATCAAAGATCTGGTCGCCGAAGCTGAGGCCGAGGTCAAAACGCTGTCGTTGCAAGACGCCATCGCGCGCCATGGTTCAGACGATCTGATGTTCGTCGACGTGCGTGATATTCGCGAGCTCGAGCGCGACGGCATGATCCCGGGCGCCTATCACGCACCGCGCGGCATGATCGAGTTCTGGTTTGATCCGGACAGCCCGTATTTCAAAGAAGCACTTGGCGACGAGAATAAGACCTATGTGTTTTATTGCGCAGCGGCTTGGCGCTCGGCGTTGTCGGTGAAGACGTTGCAAGACATGGGCATGACCAATGCGGTGCAGTTTGCCGACGGCTTCAAGGCTTGGAAAGAAGCCGGCGGGCCTGTCGGAGAACGCCCGGCGAAGGACGCGTAAGGACCGCACATGACGCACCTTCGTTCCACCGTTGATCCGGCAAGTGCGGCGTTTAAAGCCAATCAAGATGTGCTGTCAAAACAGTTGCAGGATTTGGCCGACAAGCTTGCCGTGATCAAGATGGGTGGAGGCGAAGTCGCGCGTGCCAAGCACCAAGCACGCGGCAAGCTGCCGGTCCGTGATCGCATTCGTAATTTGATCGATCCGGGCGCACCGTTTTTGGAGTTCTCGCAGTTCGCCGCGTATGAAGTTTACGATGATGACGTGCCGGCTGGCGGCATCGTCACCGGCATCGGCCCGGTCGAGGGCACCGAATGCGTGATCGTCGCCAACGATGCCACCGTCAAAGGCGGCACGTACTATCCACTGACCGTAAAAAAGCATCTGCGCGCCCAGGAAATTGCGCGCGAGAATAATCTGCCGTGCATCTATTTGGTCGACAGCGGCGGCGCGTTTTTGCCGCGCCAAGATGATGTGTTTCCGGACAAAGAACACTTCGGTCGAATTTTCTTCAACCAAGCGACGATGTCGGCGGCAGGAATTCCGCAGATCGCCGTGGTCATGGGATCGTGCACGGCGGGCGGTGCCTATGTGCCGGCGATGTGTGACGAAAGCATCATCGTACAGGGCCAGGGCACGATCTTTTTGGGTGGCCCGCCGTTGGTCAAAGCGGCAACAGGCGAGATTGTGTCGGCTGAAGAGTTGGGCGGCGCCGAGGTGCATTCAAAGATTTCCGGTGTCACCGACCACATTGCGCGCGATGATCTGCACGCGTTGCAATTAGCACGTCGCGCGATCCGAAATCTCAACCGGGTTAAGCGCATTGAGATGGATGTCCGTACACCGGTCGCGCCAAAATACGATCCCGCCGAATTAACCGGCATCGCGCCGGTCGATTTGAAAAAACCGTTCGATGTTCGAGAAATCATCGCCCGCATCGTAGACGGTTCTGAATTCGATGAGTTCAAAAAGCTATACGGTGAATCTTTGGTGTGCGGCTTTGCGCATATTCACGGCTACCCGGTCGGCATTGTCGCCAACAATGGTATCCTGTTTTCCGAAAGCGCACTAAAGGGTGCACACTTTATTGAGCTGTGCGCGAAGCGGAAGATTCCTTTGGTGTTCTTGCAAAATATCGCCGGCTTCATGGTCGGTAAAAAATACGAACAAGGCGGCATCGCCAAAGACGGCGCGAAGATGGTCACGGCTGTTGCGTGCGCCAACGTGCCCAAGTTCACCGTCGTCATCGGCGGTAGCTTTGGTGCCGGGAATTATTCCATGTGCGGGCGTGCGTATTCGCCCAGGTTCTTATGGATGTGGCCGAACGCACGCATCTCGGTGATGGGCGGCGAGCAGGCGGCGACGGTCCTCGCCACGGTGCGCCGCGACGGCATCGAAGCCAAAGGCAAGAAGTGGTCACAGAAAGATGAAGCCGCATTCAAAGCGCCGATCTTGGAACAATACGAACACCAGGGGCATCCGTACTATGCAAGTGCCAGGCTTTGGGATGACGGGATTATCGATCCGGCAGAAACGCGCACCGTGCTCGGGCTCGGCCTTTCGGCGGCTCTAAATGCGCCCATTCAAGACACTACGTTCGGTATCTTCCGAATGTAATGCGGCATGAAGTTCAAGAGGGTTTAAAATGAGCGACGCAAAAACCACGGCATCCCTATTTACCGAGATTTCCGGACGCGGCGTCGCCACGCTGACGCTGCGTCGGCCCGACGTGCACAATGCGTTTGATGACGAATTGATCGAACGGTTGCGCCGCGAACTGCAAGGCCTCAGCAAAGACCCGTCGGTCCGTGTTGTGGTGTTAGAGGCCGAAGGCAAAAGTTTTTCCGCCGGTGCGGATCTGAATTGGATGAAGCGCATGGCCACATACGATCATGCGGACAACCTGCAAGACGCCAATAACCTCGGCAAGATGATGGCGACGTTGAACCGTATGCGGCAGCCGACAATCGCGGTCGTTCAAGGTGCGGCCTTGGGCGGCGGTGTCGGTTTGGTGGCGGCGTGTGACATCGCGATTGCTTCGGAAGATACGGTGTTTGCGTTGTCCGAAGTGCGGCTTGGTTTGATCCCAGCCGTGATCGGCCCCTATGTGATCAACGCCATCGGTGAGCGTGCGGCGTCGCGGTACTTTTTGACTGCGGAACGGTTTTCGGCAGCCGAGGCACATCGTATCGGCTTGGTCCACGAGGTCGTTGCCGCCGATGAACTATTAGCGGCCCGAGACCGTGTGCTCGACAACTTGTTGTTGGGCGGTCCCGCTGCCCTCGCCGAGGCGAAGAATTTGATTTCATACATTTCTAATGCGACCACCAAAGATGAAAAAGTGGTGCGCGACACCGCCGGCCATATCGCTCGGGTGCGTGCCACCGACGAAGGTCAAGAGGGCGTTGCCGCGTTTCTGAATAAGCGCAAGCCGTCGTGGGTGCGTGAATAATGCGGGGTCAGCCGTGAGTGCCATCCAACGTTTGCTGATCGCCAACCGGGGCGAGATCGCGTGCCGCGTGATCGCGACGTGTCGGCGCTTGGGCATCGAGTCCGTTGCGGTGTATTCCGACGCCGACCGCAATGCGCGCCACGTGCGTTTGGCGGATCGGGCAGAATACATCGGTCCGGCGCCGGCGGCTGAGAGTTATTTGAACGTTGCCGCCGTATTGAAGGCCGCGCAGCAAAGCAGCGCCGATGCGATCCACCCGGGTTACGGCTTTTTGTCTGAGAACGCCAGGTTCGCCGATGCGGTTGGCAAAGCCGGGCTGATCTTCGTCGGCCCACCGGCGGATGCAATCCGCGCCATGGGCTCAAAAAGCGCCTCCAAGAAATTGATGGAAAAAGCCGGCGTCCCATTGGTGCCCGGCTACTTCGGTGCAAAGCAGGACTTCCAGACGCTCAGCAAAGCCGCCGATAAGATCGGCTATCCGGTGTTGGTGAAAGCGTCTGCGGGCGGCGGCGGTAAGGGTATGCGAGTCGTCACCGCGAAGGATGGTCTGAAAGACGCCGTCAATGGTGCCAAGCGGGAAGCGAAAGCATCGTTCGGTGACGATCAGTTGATGATCGAAAAATATCTGGATCGTGCGCGGCACGTTGAAATTCAAATTTTTGCAGATAGCTTCGGCGACGTATTGCATTTGTTTGAGCGCGATTGTTCGCTGCAGCGTCGCCATCAAAAGGTGATCGAAGAAGCACCGGCACCGGGTATGACGGCGAACGTGCGAAACGCCATGGGCCAAGCCGCGGTCGATGCGGCACGCGCGGTCGGCTATGTCGGCGCAGGCACGGTCGAATTTATGTTCGACGGCAATGCGTTTTATTTTATCGAGATGAACACACGCTTGCAGGTCGAACACCCGGTAACCGAACTGATCACCGGCGTTGATTTGGTCGAATGGCAACTGCGCGTCGCGGCGGGTGCACCGCTGCCGATGGCGCAGGCCGACCTTGCCATCAATGGGCACGCTTTCGAAGCGCGGTTGTATGCCGAAGACCCTGACAAAGGGTATTTGCCGCAGACTGGGACGTTGCAGCATCTCGCATTTCCAGATCGCGTTGGGATACGGATTGATACCGGCGTTGAGCCGGGGGATCGAGTGTCGGTGCACTATGATCCGATGATCGCCAAAGTGATTGTGCACGGCCCGGATCGACAGCAGGCCTTGGCCGCGTTGCGCCGCGCGCTGGCGGATACACGGATTGTCGGACTCGCCACCAATTTGGATTTCCTGATCGGGATTTGTGACTCAAAGCCGTTCCAGCGCGCCAAGATTGATACCCGTTGGCTTGACCGCTTGAAGGCACCGAAAGCGGGATGGCGCCGGCAGCGTGCGGCGACATCCGCCGACTTGGCTGCCGCAGCACACTTTGAAATTAAGGCGCGTGGCGTTAAAGCGTGCGCGCGCGCGGCGCGTTCAGAAGATTCCCACTCCCCATGGTTTCGTACCGACGGCTGGCGGATGATCGACCGGGGGCATCAGGATATACACCTTGCCGACACCATAGAGGCCGACGCGGCACACCTTTTGTGTGCAACGGCGCGCAGCAACGGAGGATTTGATCTTGTCATCGATGGTGTATCCTTCCATGCGTCCTTCGAAGGCCTGCATGTCCTGGGGGATGACGCCGGTACACTACATGTGTTCAGCGATGAAGGTCGCGCGGTGCTCGCGTTGATCGACCCTGCGGCTGATGACGAAGACGATGCGCTCGCCGGCGGCGGCTTGACCGCACCGATGCCGGGTAAGGTGACGGCGGTGTATGTGAAGGCCGGTGATGCGGTAAAACGTGGTGCAGCCCTTTTGGTGTTGGAAGCGATGAAGATGGAGCACACGATCACCGCACCTGCCGATGGTAAGGTTGCTGAGGTTCGTTATAAAGCCGGCGATCAAGTCGACGAAGGCGCGGCGTTGGTCGTGTTCGATGCGTAGGCGTAGATGACGGACAGATGATGAACCTGCCAAAGCACGTCAAGATCGTCGATGTTGGCCCCAGGGATGGTCTGCAAAATCAGCCCGAAACGGTGCCGCTTGATGCGAAAGTAAAACTTGTCGATATGTTGTCCGACGCTGGGGTGCCGGCGATCGAAGTCGGCGCCTTCGTGTCACCGAAATGGGTGCCGCAGATGGCGGACACGGCAGACGTGATGCGCCTGATCGTGCGCCGCGCAGGTGTTTCATATCCGGTGTTGGTCCCAAATATGAAGGGGTACGAGGCGGCGAAGGCAGCGGGCTGTGAAGAGGTCGCGATCTTTGGCGCGGCTTCGGAGACGTTCTCGCAGAAAAACATTAACTGCACGATTGCTGAAAGCCTGGAGCGGTTTCGCCCGGTCGCCAAGGCGGCGCTTGCGGACGGCATGCGTGTGCGCGGGTATATTTCCTGTGTGCTCGGTTGTCCATACGAAGGTGACGTTGCACCGGCGGCGGTTGCCGGTGTTGCGCGTGAACTCGACGCCATGGGGTGCTATGAGGTGTCGCTCGGCGATACCATCGGCACCGGAACACCTATAAAAGCGCAAGCGATGATCGATGCGGTCGCGGCCCATGTGCCGCCAGTTCGTTTGGCGGCACATTTTCACGACACCTATGGTCAAGCGCTCGCCAACCTGCTCGCCGTGATGCAGCAAGGTGTGGCGGTGATCGATACCGCCGTCGCCGGGCTTGGTGGTTGCCCGTATGCCAAAGGCGCATCCGGGAATGTCGCCACTGAAGATGTGTTGTACATGCTGGATGGCCTCGGCATCGAGACCGGCATCGATATGGAAAAGCTTTTAGCGGCCAGCCAATTTATCTCGAGCGTGATCGGTCGTGTGCCGGCATCGAAAGTCGCGCAAGCGCGCCTGGGTCGCGAGGTGCAAGCGTGACGGTCCATCTGCTCAAATTGTGTGTCGGCATCGAGGATGTGGAGCACCTAGCCGAGGTGCAAAAGCAGCGGCTTGAGATCAAGCGCAAAGCCGGACAACCGGCTGAGCTTTTGCACGTTACACGCTCGTTCCCGCGCCGCGCAGACCAGGTTTTGGACGGCGGCTCGCTGTATTGGGTGATCAAACGGGTGATCCGCGTGCGACAGCGGATCGTGGAACTCAGAGAGACCGTGAACCAAGAGGGGAAGCCGGCATGTGCAATCGTTCTGGATCCAGAACACGTACAAGTTGAACGTCGCCCGCATCGCGCTTTTCAGGGGTGGCGGTATCTGCAGCCTGGCGACGCGCCCAGAGATTTGCGTGACGTCGGCGCCGGCGCGGAAGATTTGCCCGATGATATGGCCGATGCACTTAAGGAACTCGGCTTGATCTAAAATGGTTGCCCTATTTGCAAGGCAACGTTACCGTTGCTAAGTACAATACCGGTCTGCCTATAGCGGCCAGAACGGAAAAGTATTGGAATTCTCATGCCTAGCGACGAGATGGAAATCATCAATCCGCCGAACAACCTCAAGAACAAAGTTCGTGAGGGCGGGCCGGGTGCCGTCGACTTGGCGACGCTTGAGCGCGCCGAGCAAGCTATCGCGGATATGTCCGACAGCTATCTTGAATGGGTCGAAGAAGATCTGAAGCGTATGGACGTTGCCTACAAAAATTTAGAACAGGCGGAAACGCCTCGCAAAGAAGAAGCCGATGCCGTGTTCCAGATTGCCCATGACATTAAAGGTCAGGGCGGCAGCTTCGGGTATGATTTGATGACCGTGATCGGCAACGAACTGTGCCGCCTGATTGAGCGCACCGAAAGCTTCGGTAGCGCCGAAGTTCAGGCCATTAAGGTCCATGTTGATGCGCTAAAAATTGTCATCCAGACGGGTATGAAGGGTGACGGCGGCGCCAACGGTCAGGCCCTCGTCGACGGCATCCGGAAAGTTGGCGACAAGCTGATCAGGTAAATTTCCCTGCCGCTTTTCAGCAGTTCCACCTACCAGAAGCCTAATCTACCAGTAGTCCCACCAACAAGTAATCCTACCTAATAGCGACTTCCCGGAATCGCGCAGCGATATCCGGGATCTTAGCGCAAGATCCGCGATCTTATGCAAATATCCCAGATAAGTCCTGCCGACTTTCCGGGAAGTCGCAAGTGTGGGGTGTAACAAGTGGGTGGTGCCAGAAGAATTTGGCGGCGTTTAGGCCGCGAACTTGCCCCAAACCGGGGTGTGGTCAGACGCCTTTTCTTTGCCGCGCGGGCTCTTGTCGATACCGACCTCTTCGAGCAGATCGGCGGCTTCCGGAGATAACAATAAATGATCGATGCGGAGCCCGTTGTCTTTCTGCCAGGCGCCGCGCTGATAATCCCAATACGAATATGCATGCGGCGTCGAATCCATGGCGCGGAAAGCTTCGGTCAGACCTAAGTTGATCAACGTGCGAAAGCGGGTCCGACTTTCCGGACGGCAAAGCGCGTCATCTGCGAAGGCGGCCGGGTCATAAACATCTTCATCGGTCGGGCAGACATTGTAGTCGCCGCCAAGAATGAAGGGAATTCGGTCCTGTAAAAGGGCGTCGGCACGGGCGATTAGGCGATCCATCCAGCCGAGTTTATAGGTAAACTTTTCGTGATCGCTGCCGTCATCGTTGCGGGTCGGGTTGCCGTTCGGGAGATATAAAGCAGCGACCCGCAGCCCGCAGGTGTCGGCTTCGAGATAGCGTGCCTGCACGTCAGAGTTGTCACCGGGCAGGGCGCGGTGGTGCACTTTGATCGGCTGCTTAGATAAAATCGCGACGCCGTTGTAGGTTTTTTGGCCAACGGTTTCGATCTGGTACCCCAGCGCTTCGATCTCCATACGCGGGAAGCCGGCGTCTTCGGTTTTTAATTCTTGGAGCAGCGCGACGTCGGGTTTGAAGTCCTCAAGCCACTCCGTCACGCGGGGCAGGCGGGCTTTGATGGAATTGACGTTCCATGTGGCAACGACGGTCATATGCGGGCGACCTCGCCCGGATCAGACAGAGAAAGACGCGCCGCAGCCGCAGCTCGACGTGGCGTTTGGATTATCGATTTGGAAGAACGCGGCGCCCAATTCGTTTTTGAAGTCAACCACGCACCCGGCCAATAAATCCAACGATACTTCGTCGGTTACAACAGCAGCGCCATTGTGGGTGAAGGTGATATCTTCGTCGGTGGTTTTGTCGTCCAGATCGAACGCATACTGGAAGCCCGAGCAGCCGCCACCGTTGACGGTGATGCGCAGCATCAAACCATCTTTACTCTCAATCTGGCGCAGCTTCTCAATCCGTGCAGCGGCGCTGTCGGTAATCGTCAACCGTTGTTCGGTGGTCGTTGAGCCATCGGGCATTAGGGCGCTCCTTGCGTTTGTCTTCTGACCTTTATGTAGCCTACCTGATCTCGCTGTCAATTGCACGGATATCGGGAGCCGATGCGGTCCGATCCGCATTGCCCGCGCGCATGGTGTCGGCTAGGTTGCCGGTATGGATCATATTGGCTCCCTCGAATCGACGCCAGTTGAGCGTCCGCCGCTCAAAGTTTATGCGTGTCACTCGGCCAATAGTCGCGGCCGTTTGTTCCCGGAGCCCGAAAGCAAGACCCGAGGTGCGTTTCAGCGCGACCGAGATCGGATCATCCATTCGGCAGCATTCCGGCGCTTGGAATACAAGACTCAGGTGTTCGTGAACCACGAGGGTGATTTTTTCCGTACGCGGCTCACACATTCGCTTGAGGTCTCACAGATCGCGCGCTCGGTGTGTCGGTGTTTGGGGCTCAACGAAGATTTGGGCGAGACCTTGGCGTTGGCCCATGATTTGGGGCATCCGCCGTTCGGCCATGCCGGCGAAGACGCCCTGAAAGAGATGATGGCGCCGTTCGGCGGTTTTGATCATAACGCCCAGTCGCTTCGTGTCGTTACCAAGCTCGAAGCTCGTTATGCCGATTTTGACGGGCTCAATCTGACGTGGGAGACCTTGGAAGGGGTGGTGAAGCACAACGGGCCACTGCTCAAACCCGGTGCCAGCGAAGATACGCTGCCCCGCGGTATTACCGATTACATCGCTTCGCACGACCTGGAACTGACCACCTACGCGAACGCAGAGGCCCAAGTGGCGGCCATCTCCGACGACATTGCCTATAACAATCACGATATTGATGATGGGCTTCGCGCCGGGTTGTTCACTATCAAAGACTTGCAAGACGTACCGCTGGTTGGGCCGGTCTTTCATGAGGTGCGCAAGACCTATCCGGATTTAGACGACTCCCGCACCATTCATGAAGCTGTCCGCCGTCTGATCGGTGCCATGGTCGGCGACCTTTTGCAGGTCACGCAGCAGCGTATCGATGCGGCGAACCCGAAACAGCCCTCGGATATTCGGTATTTGGATCACCCGGTTGCGCGGTTCTCGGACGAGATGCGGGCGAACGACAAGGCGTTGAAGTCGTTCTTGTTTGAAAACATGTACCGGCATTATCAACTGAACCGGATGACGTCGAAGGCGCGACGCGTCGTCAAGGACCTGTTCCAACTGTTGCTGGACGAGCCGGGGTGTCTGCCGACCGAATGGCGCAATCAAGCGGGCGCGCCGGGATCTGTGGAAACCGCGGCCTTGGTTTGCGATTACATCGCCGACATGACGGACCGATTAGCGCTGGATGAGCACCGCCGCTTGTTTGATTTGCAATCGCGGACGTCGTAACGCGTCATAAACCGCCTATTGTTTTTGCCAGATTCAAGGAACGTTAATCAAATTCTTGCATCTTACGAATTGCGGCTGATAGGCCACGTCGCAGTCAGGCTGAAACGCATTCATGCGTGCTCGGCGGTAAAACGTATTATAATGGCGCGATTCGGCGAAGCCCGCTGAACGCGAAGATTACGGCCCGAAGGAGATAACGAATTCATGGCACTCTCGGCGAATTCCGACATGAAGGTGTCGGCGGAAGAGGCGCTCGAAAGTGACGGCGACGCCGCAAAGGTGACGTCCGGCAGCAGTTCGCTCAAAGTGTTGGGTGCGTTGGTCGGCGTGACAGTGGTGTTGGGCGGTATTTGGCTCGGGTTTGGGGATAAGATCATGGGCATGATCGGCACATCCGATACCGCCGTGCCGGTGATCACAGCCGACCCGGCACCGATTAAAGTGCGTCCGGAAAACCCAGGCGGCATGAACGTGCCTAATCAAGGTCGGCTTGTTTACGGCGTGGTCGACGGCACGTCTTCGCAGCCGAGGGTGGAAAGATTGTTGCCGTCCCCCGAAAAGCCGATCGAGGTTGACAACGTGTTAAAGCGTGGTGTGCCGGAAACCAGCCAAGTGGTAACGGAAAGCGCACCCCGTGGTAGCGCAGACACATCGGGCGCGCCGATGCGACTAGAAGCTGGCGCGCCGGTCGCAAACACACCGAGTGCAGCCGACGTTGCCGCTCTAAAGCAACCGGCCCCGGCGTTGGCACCGACGGAAAGTCCAAGCTCGACTGGCGTTACGCTGCCTGCACCTTCCAGCGCGCCGTCCGCCCCCATAGCAAAGGCGGCCCCCGTTGCTGAACCGAAGTCGGCGCCTGCCCCCGCGCCCTCGCAAACTGAGATCGTAACCAACACCGCGACACCCACACCGCCATCGCCTGGGGGCGATATTTCCAACAGCTACCGTGTGCAGTTGGCGGCGTCGCGCTCGGATAAAGCTGTGAAATCGGAGTGGGACCGGTTGCGTCGTCGCCATGTGGATTTGCTCGGTGAACTGCGCCTTCAAGTGACTCGAATCGACTTGGGGGCGACAAAAGGTGTATTCTATCGATTGCGCGCTGGACCGCTCGCCAATGAAGCGGCCGCAAAGACGCTCTGTGAACGCTTGAAGCAAAGGAAACTCGGCTGCCTTGTGGTAAAGCCGGGGGCCTAAATGACTGTACATGATGACGAAAAACGGCCTCGGGCCGCAATTTTGGGCTGCGCTGGCCCGACATTAAGCGAAGAAGAAACCTTCTTTTTTGAACAGACTGACCCGCTCGGGTTCATTCTGTTTGCGCGGAACTGTATCGATCCCGATCAGGTGAAAGCCTTGGTTGCGTCGATGCGGGCTACAGTCGGGCGCGCCGATGCGCCAGTATTGATCGACCAAGAAGGCGGCCGCGTGCAACGATTAGGCCCGCCGCATTGGAAAGATCGACCGGCGCAGAATCTGTTTGCCCGCATCGCCGAAGACGATCGCGCATTGGCCCGCGAGGCCGCCAGCATTAATGCGCGCCTTATTGCCGAAGAACTTATTCAACTCGGCATCGATGTCGATTGTCTGCCGTTGCTGGATGTGCCGGTCAAAGGGGCACATGACATCATCGGGGACCGTGCGTTTGGCATGGACCCGGATATCGTTTCGGAACTCGGCCAGTCGGTGATTACCGGGCTGGGCGCAGGGGGCGTGACTGCCGTGATTAAGCATTTGCCGGGCCATGGCCGGGCAAATGCCGACAGTCATATGGCGTTGCCTTATGTTGATGCCGGCAAGAATGCGCTTCGCCGCACTGATTTTCTGCCGTTTAAGAATGCACGCTTTGCACCGTGGGGGATGACCGCGCATGTGGTGTATGAAGCGTTCGACCCGATGCGCCCGGCCACTCTGTCGGAAACGGTGATCATGGACGTCATTCGCGGCGAGATTGGCTTTCAGGGCTTCTTGGTGTCGGATGACATCAGCATGAAAGCGCTAAGCGGGCGGATTGAAGCGAATGCGGCAGCTGCGCTTGAGGCCGGCTGTGATGCGGTTCTGCATTGCAATGGTGATATGCACGAAATGCACGCGATCATGCGGGATATGCCGGAAATGACCGGCATCGCGTGGGAACGCTTCCAGACTGGCTTGGCTGTGCGTCCGGCAAGCGATCCGATTGATGTGCCGACTCTTGAGGCGGAGCTAGAGAAGATGACGGCCAAGTGGGCCGTGGTCGAGGTATGATCCCGGAAGACCTGATCTATACGATTTCGACATGGGCGCTGCCGGTTCTATTGGCCGTCACCCTGCACGAGGCCGCACATGGGTGGGTGGCCATGAAATTGGGCGATCCGACCGCAAAAGAGCTGGGGCGGGTCAGTTTTAATCCCCTCAAACACATTGACCTCGTGGGCACGGTGATTTTACCGGCGCTGTTGATGCTGGCGTCCGGTGGGCGGTTCATGTTCGGATTCGCGAAACCCGTCCCGGTAAACTTCTCCAGACTGCGGCGGCCGAAGCGCGATATGATCTTGGTCGCTGCCGCCGGTCCCGGCATCAATTTGCTGATGGCGCTGGTCGCGGCGATGGCCTTTCATGGGGTCATTTTGCTGGATCAACCGTACCGAGACTGGGGTATTCATAACCTTGCAAATGCATTATGGATCAACCTATTACTGGCCGTATTTAATATGTTACCTATTCCGCCACTGGATGGTGGGCGGGTCGCCGTCGGGCTACTCCCGTGGTCGATTGGGCAGTATTTGGTGCGGCTAGAACGGGTCGGTATTTTCATTGTACTGGGCGGAATCTTTGTGCTGCCGTGGATCGGTGGCATGATGGGGCTTGAATTGAACGTCTTCTGGTGGCTAGTGATCTCCCCAGTTGAGCACCTTCAAGATGCGATCCTCAATATCGTGGGATTGCGCTGACGCGGAAACCTGATACGCGCATGGCTGATATCGTTGAGTTTGATCCAAATACCCAAGAGTCCGACTTAGGTGGTGATGCGCCTGTGACGGTGTCGCCGTTTGTCGTCGATCTGGAGGGCTATGAAGGGCCGATTGACGTACTTTTGCAATTGGCACGCGATCAAAAGGTCGATCTGGTTCATATCTCGATTCTGGCTCTGGCAGACCAGTATCTAGGGTTCGTTGCCGAGGCGAGGCGCCACAATCTGGAGCTTGCTGCCGATTACTTGGTGATGGCGGCATGGCTCGCGTATTTGAAGTCGCGGCTATTGCTGCCGGATATGTCGAGCGAAGAAGAGCCGACCGGCGAGGAAATGGCTGCCGCCCTGCAATATCAATTGCTGCGCTTAGAATCGATGCAGAATGCCGGCCAAGCGTTGATGGAGCGCGACCGTCTGGGCCAAGACTTCTTTGGCCGTGGTGAGCCCGAGCGCTTCAAGCCGCGCGCGATCGAAGTGTTGGATGCCACGCTCTATGACCTGTTGCGCGCCTACGCCGATCAAAAGCAGCGCAAAGATGCACACGAGCCGATGCACATCGAAGCATTTGAGATTTATACCGTCGAAGATGCCTTGCAGCGGCTGCGTGGCCTAGTCGGCAAGACACCGGACTGGCAGCAGCTTTGGTCGTTCCTGCCCGAAGGTTTGAAAGGCAGGGTTTTGACCCGCTCCGCCATCGCCTCGATGTTTGCGGCGAGCTTGGAAATGGTCAAAGAAGGCCGGATATTGATCCGTCAATCCGATACATTCGGCGATATTTACCTCCAACGCCGCATGGATGGTCCTATTGAAGTCGTCGACAACCCGTTGGATGGCAGCCCGGATGTCTCGGACAGCGATGAAGAGCCATGAACAACACGAACACGTATAAGGGATGGAACGCTTGAACGCCGAACCTGCCAACGATGATGATGACGACATTGATGATCTGATTGATCCAGAGGTCATGGACGAAGCCCCAGAAGAGTTTGAAGGGGCTGAAACCGATGATGCCGTAGGCGTCGAAGCCGTTGATGACGGCGAAAGTGCGCCGAAAGAGGTCGTTCCGGTCGATGCCGAGACCTGGCAGCGCTATCGTCGTATCGTCGAAGCGCTGCTGTTTGCCTCTGCCGAGCCGATGACCGAGCGCATGCTCGCCAACCGCCTGCCGGAAGATGCCGACGTTAAAGGCTTGTTGAAGGAACTCCGCGAAACATATGCGGAGCGCGGCGTGCATCTGGTGCGTGCGGGGGCGTCGTGGGCATTTCGCACAGCGCCCGATTTGTCCGAATTCCTCAATAAGGAAATAGAGGTTGCCCGTAAACTCAGCCGCGCCGCCATCGAAACCTTGTCGATCATCGCCTACCACCAACCGGTGACCCGCGCCGAGATCGAAGAAATTCGGGGCGTCGGTATTTCCAAAGGCACGGTCGACGTGTTGTTGGAAAATGAGTGGATTCGGCCGCGCGGTCGCCGCCAAACGCCGGGCCGCCCCTTGCAATGGGGCACCACGGACGCGTTCTTGGATCATTTTGGCCTGGAGACACTTCGAGACTTGCCTGGCACCGAGGAACTCAAGGCGGCCGGGCTTTTGGATGCCTCGCCGGCGATCAACGCCTATCGCTCTACGGCGGGCGAGGGACCATCGAACGAAGACGAGAATACCGGTGACGAGGACGATCCATTGCCGCAAGATGCACTCGGCGATGGGGCAGAAGAGCCCGATGAGCCGTTAGACCCGGACGACGGGACCTTATAGCTAATTCCGACGGCGTGAGTATGGCGGCGGATAGACCACAAATGGCTTGCATTCCGCTGTCTCAAACGCGACTCTACGCCTTCCTGGGAGGGTGCGGCGCTTGATTGGCGCCGTTGTCGCGTTTCGAAGGGGCGCGCTGTTCATCTGGACCACTCTCGCAGGTGTTGTAATAAAAACGCGACAGCGAATGGGATAAAGATAAATGGGTGCATTCAGTATTTGGCATTGGCTCATCGTGCTGGTCGTCGTCTTGGTGCTCTTCGGGGGCGGCGGGAAGATTTCGCGCCTCATGGGCGACTTCGGTAAGGGCCTGAAATCCTTCAAAAAAGGCATGAAGGAAGAAGAATCCGAAGCAGGCGACTCAGGCGACAACGGCGACAAAGACAAAAAAGCCATCGAAGGCGAAGGGTCCGAAACCGCGTCTACGAAAGCCGAGACCGAAAAAGACAAAGCCTCCGGCGGCTAATGCCGTCGTTGTCGGCAGTTTCGCTGCCGGCGTGTTCAATTGTCTTCTAATTGAGGTCGACCGCCATGTTCGATATCGGCTGGCAGGAATTATTTCTGATCGCCGTCCTGGCACTGATCGTCATCGGGCCAAAGGATTTGCCGCGGGCGCTGAAAACCATCACCGGTCTTCTGCGTAAGGCCAAAGGTATGGCACGCGACTTCCAAAGCGGTCTTGATGATATTGTGCGAGAAACCGAGTTGGCCGATATGCGCAAGCAAATCGAGGGTGAAACGGGTGGCGATATCCGCAAGCGCATAGAGGAAACGTTGGATCCGGACGGCGAGATATCGCGCGATCTTGATGACGTGCGCAGCGTTGAAAACGATATGTCGGCAGCCACAAAGTCGTTCTCCGACGAGGTCAATCGACCAGAGCCGGATGTTAAGCCTGAGCCGGATGCCACGTTGCCGGACCCGAACGACGCCATGATTCCGTCACCGCCACCGCCGCCTGCGCCTGCAGAGCCGCAAACATCTGAAGTTTCAGAGACGCCGAGCCCGGCGAAGAAGGACTGACGCGGTGGCCAAAGACGACGATCATATCGAAAACGATAAAATGCCCTTACTTGAGCACTTGGTCGAGTTGCGGACCCGATTGTTATGGTCCGCGGTGGCCATTATCGTGCTGTTTATCGGGTGTTTTTATATCGCCGATGATATTTATGCGTTTTTGGTCCAGCCGCTTGCCGATGTGTTCGCGGAAACCGGTCGGGATCGCCGGCTAATCTTTACCGCCCTACAAGAGGCGTTCTTCACCTACATCAAAGTGTCGTTTTTCGCGGCGATGTTTATCGGCTTTCCGTTCATCGCCAGTCAAATTTGGATGTTCGTGGCGCCGGGTCTGTATAAGCACGAAAAGTCTGCGTTTTTGCCGTTTTTGATTGCCACGCCGATCCTGTTCTTCATGGGCGGTGCCTTGGTATATTACTATGTGCTGCCGGTCGCCTGGCAGTTCTTCATCGGCTTTGAAAGCGCCGGCATCGAAGGTAAGCGCCTGCCGATCCAGTTGGAAGCCAAGGTCAACGAATATCTGTCGTTGGTGATGCGGCTGATCTTTGCGTTCGGTCTGTCGTTCGAGTTGCCAGTCATACTCACGTTGTTGGCCCGCGCCGGTGTGGTGTCTGCTGACGGACTGGCTGCGAAGCGTAAGTACGCGATTGTGTGTGCGTTTATCGCCGCCGCGATCCTGACGCCGCCGGACCCGATCAGCCAAATCGGCTTGGCCTTGCCGATCATTCTGTTGTACGAGGTTTCTATCATCTTGGCGCGCTTCTCCGAGAAAAAGCGTAATAAGCGCCGCGCCGAAGAAGACGCAGCCGTGTTCGGTGATACTGACGATGACGACGATGATACACCAAAAGACGGTGGGGCGAAGAAGCCGGGACATAACGACGACGTCGGCCCGTAACTTACGCTTCGCGGTCGTTCGCCGCTAAATTAATGGGACCAGACGTTTCTTATGTTCGATATCAGATGGATCAGAGACAACCCCGACGCCTTTGATAAGGGCATGGCACGGCGGAACTTACCGCCGCAGGCCGACACCTTGATCGCGCTCGATGCCACGCGCCGTGATGCGCAGACCCGCGCCCAGGAATTGCAAACCGAGCGCAACGCGCTGTCGAAGGAAATCGGCAAGATCAAAGCGCAAGGCGGAGACGCGGATGAGATCATGGCCAGGGTCTCGGCCTCAAAAGACGCGCAAGCGGCTGCGGAAGGCGAAGCGCAAAGCGCGCTTGAAGCCTTGAACGACGCGCTATCAAGGTTGCCGAACTTGCCGTTTGACGACGTGCCAGATGGTGCCTCCGAAGACGACAACGTTGAGGTGCGACGCGTCGGCACGCCGGCCAGTTTTGAATTCGAGCCGAAAGATCACGTCGATTTGGGCGAAGCGCTGGGCATGATGGATTTCGAGACTGCTGCCAAAATCGCCGGTGCACGCTTCGTGCTGCTGAGCGGCGGGCTGGCACGCATGGAGCGTGCCCTGGGGGCGTTCATGCTTGATCACAATACGGAACAATTCGGCTATACCGAGGTCAATCCGCCGGCGTTGGTCAATGACAAGACCATGTTCGGTACCGGTCAGTTGCCGAAGTTCGGCGATGATTTGTTCAAGACCACCGACGGCTATTGGCTGATCCCGACCGCCGAAGTGCCGCTGACCAATATTGTCGCCGATCACATCATCGATGACGATTATTTGCCACGCCGCTATACGGCGATGACGTGGTGTTTCCGTTCTGAAGCCGGCGCCGCCGGCAAAGATACGCGCGGTATGATTCGCCAGCATCAGTTCTCTAAAGTCGAGATGGTCTCTGTTACCCATCCGGACCATTCTTTAGATGAACTGGAGCGGATGACATCTTGCGCCGAAGATATCTTGCAGCAACTCGGCCTGCCGTTTCGCACCGTCGTGCTATGCACCGGCGACATGGGCGCGGGCGCCCGCAAAACCTACGATATCGAGGTTTGGTTGCCGGCACAGGATCGTTATCGGGAAATTTCGAGTTGCTCCGTCTGCGGTGATTTCCAGGCCCGGCGCATGAATGCCCGGATGCGGGTTAAAGGCGAAAAGGGGACTCAGTTCGTGCATACCCTTAACGGGTCGGGCTTAGCGGTTGGTCGTACCTTGATCGCGATCATGGAAAATTATCAGCAGGCCGATGGCTCGGTGGTGATCCCAGAGGTGTTGCGTCCATACATGGGTGGGCTTGAGGTGTTACGGGCTGATGGCTGAGTCCGGGTTTGACCTCAAAAAAGCACGCGTATTGCTGTCCAATGACGACGGTATCAACGCACCGGGGTTAAAAGCCCTCGAAGACGCGATTCGCCCGCACGTGCGCGAACTTTGGGTGTGTGCACCTGAGACCGAGCAATCCGCGACCAGCCACTCGTTGACCCTGCGCCGACCGTTGCGTATCCGTCATGTATCGGAACATAAGTACGCCGTCGACGGCACGCCGACCGATGCCGTGCTGTTGGGTGTCAGCCGTTTGATGATCGACGCCAAGCCTGACCTTGTGCTGTCCGGCATCAACCGGGGTGGCAACCTGGGCGAGGACGTGACGTATTCCGGCACCGTTGCTGCGGCGATGGAAGGTGCCATGCTCGGCATTCCGTCGGTGGCGCTTAGTCAGGTTTACGCAGATCAGCACAAGGTAAAATGGGCGACGGCTAAGTCCTGGACGCCGAAGGTGCTGAAAATGCTGCTGGCGCAAGGTTGGCCCAAGGGCATTTTTATTAACGTGAATTTCCCGGACGTCACGGCGGCGAAAGTGACCGGTGTCGAGGTCGTTCGCCAAGGGCGCCGCAAGATCGGCGGTGACTTGACCCGCGGCGTCGATCCGCGTGGTGATGAGTATTTTTGGATCGGCCCGCAACGGGACGAGCAGCAGTTCCTCAAAGGCACCGACCTCGCCAGTTGCTATAGCGGCGCGGTCTCAGTGACGGCTTTGGCCTTGGATTTGACCGACCCGGCGACGCTCCGAAAGCTGAAGGCGGGGCTCAAGTGATGTTTGGGCGTGATCTGGGTGTTCCCGACGCGGCGTCGTTGCGCAAGGCTCTGATCCGCGACGGTATCAAGAACGAAGCGGTCTTGGATACCGTGGTGTCTGTGCCGCGCGAATTGTTCGTGCCGGAAGCTTTTCGGGAGCGCGCCTACGAAAATTCACCACTGCCGATTGGTCTGCATCAAACGATCTCGCAGCCGACCGTGGTTGCGATGATGACCGAAGCGTTGGATTTAAACGACCGGTCTAAGGTCTTGGAAATCGGCACCGGGTCCGGCTATCAGACGGTGATCTTAGCGAAGCTTTGCCGCCGCGTTTACACCATCGAGCGGCACAAGTCCCTTCAGGACGAAGCCGAAATTCGGTTTAACCAGTTGGGGTTACACAACATCACGCTCAGGGCCGGGGATGGCTCTAAGGGGTGGCCGGAACAAGCGCCATTTTCCCGGATCATTGTGACGGCGGCTGCCCTTGATGTGCCGGCAACCTTATTGGATCAACTGGACGAGGGCGGCGTCATGGTGGTGCCGGTCGGCTTGGACGAAAACGTCCAGCATTTGCTGCGCATCCGCAAAACCGGCGGTGACATTGAAACCGAAGACTTGGGTCTGGTGCGCTTCGTGCCGTTGATCAGCGACGAGGACCCGGATTGATGCGTGCGTGGCGTCCTGCCGAGCAGGCAGTTGCGTTGGCGGTGCTTGGGCTCGCGCTTACGGCGTGCGGCAATGTCCAGATCGGCACGTCCCGCGCGCCTGTCGACATCAATACTCCGCGTAGCACGGCCTCAGCATCAGGCACGATCAGTCGCGTGCAATCCGAAGAGTCCCGTAGCGCCTTCGTCGGCGCATCTTCGGTCATCGTGAAGCCGGGGGATACGGTGTATGCGCTGTCCAGGCGCCACCGGGTGCCGGTGCCGGCGATCATCACCGCCAACGATCTTGCGGCGCCGTTCCTGTTGAACGTGGGGCAGCGTATTCAACTGCCGCGCGGCCGCCAGCATCGCGTCACCCAGGGCGATACCCTGTATGCCATCGCCCAGCAATATGATGTCGGTGTCTATGAGGTCGCGCGGATCAACGATGTTGATCCGCCCTATACGATCAAGCTGGGTGAGATTTTAGTGATCCCGGAAGGGGAGGCGCCGAGACAGGCACTTAAGTCAGCTTCGGTTGCGTCGGCGCCAAAATCCGCGCCTCAACCCACGGCCAAAGTACCGGAACCTCGGCAGATGGCGCGCGCACCCAAAGTTGCGGCGGACGCCGGCACAATCGCCATGGTCCCACCGAAAAAACCGCCGGTCCCGGTGCCGCCGCCACCGAAGCGCGCCGGTAAGGGCTTCGTTTGGCCGGTGCAGGGGCCGCTGTTGTCCAGTTTCGGCGCAAAGGATGGTGGGCTCAGGAATGACGGCATCAATATTAAGGCGGCACGCGGTACGCCTGTCCGTGCGGCTGAAAACGGCGTTGTCGCCTATGCCGGAAATGAAATCCGTGGCTTTGGGAATTTACTGTTGATCAAGCACGCGGGGGGCTACATCACCGCGTATGCGCATAACGACCGTCTGTTGGTCACACGCGGCCAGCGCGTCGGTCGCGGCGACAAGATCGCCACCGTCGGCGCTACCGGTAGCGTCAACAGCCCACAGCTTCATTTCGAAGTCCGCAAAGGCCGACGGCCTCAGGATCCGAAGAAGTATCTGCGGACAAGTTGAACAGGAAACACATCCTTCGAGACGGCCTGCGGCCTCCTCAGGATGAGGATGTGCATTAAAAAAAGACCTCATCCTGAGGAGCCGCGAAGCGGCGTCTCGAAGGATTGTTCAGGAAAAACGCTGTGTATCGGCCATAAAGTAAAGGCTATACTCGCAAGATGAATTTACTCCGTTCCACCAAATTTGCGTTCGTCGTGATGGCATTTTTTGTCGCCTGCCTGTTGGTGGCGGGACACCTGTATTTTGGCTGGTTGGGTGTCGGTATGGTTGGCTTGCTGGGGCTCTTAATCTCACACCGTGCGGAGGTATTCGACGATCATAGCGACCCGCACGAGCGCAACACGCATCTGGTCGTGGCGATGCACGGTCGAAAGATCGCCGCGCAAAAGGACGAGCGTGCCGAAGAGGCGTTAAAGCGCAAACATGCTGAGCGTAGCCGCGTGATGATACATCGGGTGATCAACACGATTTTTGCGGCGATCTTGATGCTTGGCGGCTCGATGTATTTCTTACGCCAGATGTAGCCCAAATGTAGATTAGTTGAGCGGCTTATTCAGCTTGCCGGCCAAGTCCTGAATGAACTGCCACGCCACACGTCCAGACCTGGCGCCGCGCGTGACCGACCATTCCAACGCTTCAGCGCGGATATCGATACTGGGGTCTTCGAGTCCGTAATGCTTGGCGTAGCCTTCGATGATGTCGAAGTACGTATTCTGATCCACATTATGGAAGCCCAACCAAAGCCCGAATCGATCCGAAAGCGAGACTTTTTCCTCGGTCGCTTCAGACGGGCTGATGGCGCTTGATCGCTCGTTTTCGATCATGTCGCGCGGCATCAGGTGGCGGCGGTTCGACGTTGCATAGAACAACACGTTGTCGGGTCGGCCTTCGACGCCGCCGTCCAAAACGGCCTTCAGCGATTTATAGGCTTCGTCCTGGCCGTCGAACGACAAATCGTCACAGAAGATCAGGCATTGCCGGGACTCACCCTTAAGGCGGGTCAGCAACACCGGTAGCGACGGAATGTCTTCGCGGTGAATCTCAATCAGCGCCAGGATGCCTGGGCTTTTTTCGTTGATATAGGCGTGTACGGCTTTGACCAAGGACGACTTGCCGGTACCGCGTGCGCCCCACAATAAAGCGTTGTTGGCCGGATAACCGTCGGCAAAGCGTCGTGTGTTGTCGATCAACTGATCTTGTTGGCTGCTGATGCCCTTGAGAAGCGCAATATCGACCCGGTTCACCTTCGGTATCGGCACAAGGCGGGCGCCTTCGGCGTACCACACGAACGCATCGGCGGCATCAATGGGGGTGACGGGTGCCGGCGGCGGGGCCAAACGGTCCAGGGCATCGGCGATCCGGGTGAGAAGCTCTGTTGTGTGTTGATCAGTCATGGGGGCGCAAATTAGTCACGCATGCGGGGGCCGTCAATAAAGATGCCAAAAAAGATAAATGGCCAAAACATTAATGCTTTGCAAGATATGCCGGAAGCGGTTGCAACTCGGCACATGAGCGCTATAGTCCCGCAACTTTTAGACCTATCTGGTTGTTTTCGGATACCAGCGGGTCTCAGGCAATTTTTGATGGTGTAAGGAGTTCGAAAAATGTTCATTTCGCCGGCATATGCACAGGCGGCCGGGGCATCCGGTGGTGGCGAGGCTTTTCAGGCTTTCTTGCCGCTGATTTTGATCTTCGTCGTGTTTTATTTCCTGCTGATTCGTCCGCAGCAAAAGAAAATGAAGCAGCATCGTGAAATGCTCGCCGCTGTGCGTCGGGGTGATAAAGTGATCACCGGTGGCGGCATCATCGGCACCGTGACCAAGGTTGAGAACGACGAAGAACTGACCGTCGAAATCGCCAAGGACATCAAAGTAAAAGTGCAGCGCGGCACCATCTCAGCCGTCCTCAATCGGACCGAGCCTGTGAGCGGTAGCGCGGCCAATGACACCGGTAAGAAATCCGGCGGTCTATTCGGTGGCCTGTTTGGCGGCGGCAGCAAAAAACCTGCTCCCGCTCCGGCCCCCGAAGCTGTCGAAGACAACAGCAAGGCCGACAACCAAGAATCCAAGGACGGCACCAAGAGCTAACGCCTGGGCGTAGACGGGACGACACTTAATGGTCAATTTTCCGACGTGGAAGAAGGCGCTGGTCGCCATCGTCTGCCTCATCGGGCTGATATTCGCGCTGCCGAACTTCATCTCCGACAAGGTGACGCAACAATTTCCGGGTTTTATTCCGTCACAATCGGTGAATTTGGGCCTTGATCTGCGAGGCGGTTCGCACCTGTTGCTTGAGGTCGAAGTTCAAGCCGTTATTGACGAGCAGTTGGACGCCACCGTTGACGCTGCCCGTGCCGCGTTACGGGGGGAGCGCATTCGCTACACCGGGCTTGGTAAGCAAACCCGTTCGGTTAGCGTCAACATTCCAGACGAAAAAGATCGCGAGAAAGCCTTAGAACTTCTGCGCGACCTCGACGCCGACAGCGAAGCGACTCTCGACGGTGAAAAAATCACCCTTGAGATGACCGAAGCACAAGTGCTTGAGCGGAAGACTTCGGCCGTACAGCAATCGATTGAGATCATCCGCCGCCGGATTGACGAAACCGGCGTGCGTGAGCCGACGATCCAACGCCAAGGCGAAGATCGCGTCATTGTGCAGTTGCCGGGTATCGACGATCCAGAGCGCGTGAAAGCGCTGATTGGCAAGACCGCAAAGCTGACCTTCCAAATGGTCGATGTGGAAAATTCCTTACAAGACGCCATGGCAGGCCGCGTGCCGCCGGGCTCAATGCTGTTTCCTATGGTCGACGGGGCTGCGAACGGCCAACCGACGATGATTTTGGTAAAGTCCAGGATCGCTGTGAGCGGTGAAAACCTTGTCGACGCACAGCCCAGCTTTGACGGGCGCAATAACGAGCCTGTGGTGTCGTTCCGCTTCGACACACTGGGGGCAAAGAAATTTGGCGACGTGACGGCGAAAAACGTGGATCGACCGTTCGCCATCGTACTGGACGGGCGCGTGATCTCGGCGCCTGTGATCCGTGAGCCCATTTTAGGTGGTAGCGGTCAGATTTCCGGCGGTTTCTCTATCGAAGAATCCAATGATTTGGCATTGTTGCTGCGCGCAGGCGCGTTGCCGGCACCGCTCAGCATCCTTGAAGAACGCACCGTTGGCCCCGGCTTGGGTGCCGACTCAATTGCTGCAGGTCAGATTGCCAGCATCATAGGCCTGGTCGCTGTGCTGATCTTTATGGGGGTTACCTATGGCCGGTTCGGGCTTTATGCCGATATCGCCTTGGTCGCCAATATGATTTTGATCTTAGGCTCGTTGTCGGCATTGCAGGCGACGCTGACGTTGCCGGGTATTGCCGGTATCGTGTTGACCATCGGCATGGCTGTGGACGCGAACGTGTTGATTTTTGAACGCATCCGCGAAGAAGTGCGGGCCGGACGTACGCCGATTTCCGCCATCGATGCCGGTTACAGCCGTGCGCTGACGACCATCATCGATGCCAACGTCACCACGCTGATCGCGTCTGTTCTACTTTATGCTTTTGGTTCTGGGCCTGTGCGCGGCTTTGCCGTGACGCTGTCGATTGGTATCGTCACGTCAATGTTTACGGCGATCATGCTGACCCGTCTTTTCGTGGTTGTTTGGCTACGCGCTAAACGCCCCGACAGTCTGCCGATTTAAGGAGCCGCTGATATGAAACCCCTAAATCTGATTCCGGCAGACACGAATATTCAGTTCATGTCGAAGCGTGTGATCTTTTTTGCGATCTCGGCATTTCTCGTGCTGGCCTCCATCGGCGTGGTGGCGAGCAAAGGGTTAAACTTCGGTATCGACTTCAAAGGCGGCATCTTAATCGAAGTCCGTACGGAAGGTCCGGCAGATGTGTCGGCGATGCGGGGGCAATTGGGTGCGCTTGGCCTCGGAGACATTTCGCTGCAAGAATTCGGCGCGCCCACCGACGTGCTGATCCGTATCCAGCGCCAAGAAGGCGATGATGATGCGCAGCAAAAGGCGGTTGAGGCCGTCAAAGCCGAATTTGGCGATAGCGTGACGTATCGTCGAACTGAATTCGTTGGTCCGAAAGTGTCTGAAGAATTGCTGACCAGCGGGATCGAAGCTGTTGGGCTCGCGATTTTGGCGATCTTGGTCTACATCTGGTTCCGCTTTGAATGGCAGTTTGGCTTGGGTGCCGTAGTCGCGCTGACCCACGATGTGATCACGACGATCGGCATCTTTGCGCTTTTGGGGCTGGAATTTAACCTCTCGACCGTCGCCGCCGTGCTGACGATTGCCGGTTATTCCATCAACGATACCGTGGTGGTATTCGACCGGGTGCGCGAGAAATTGCGTAAATTCAAATCCATGCCACTGCCCGAACTTTTGAATTTGGCCATCAACAAGACGCTGTCGCGCACCTTGATGACCTCGGTGACGACGCTGATCGCGTTGTTGGCGCTGTTCTTCTTGGGCGGCGAAGTGATCCGCGATTTCGCCTTCGCGATGATCTGGGGGGTGCTCATCGGTACGTATTCCTCTATCTGCGTGGCGGTGCCGTTGTTGATCTATCTCGGCCTGGACAATCGGGCGCGGGGCGGTATTGATGGTTCTGATCAGACCGGCCCTGAAAGCGTTCCCGAGCACTCGTGATTTCATGAGCTTGGATATCAACCCGGTCGTCCCCCAGGGGCGTCAGCAGATCCAATCATACGGCGATAAGCGTTTTCGCATCTCAGCCGAGGTGTTTAAGGGCAGCGTTATTGTTTTTCCCGAAGAAACCCAGACTTGGTCGGTCACGGATTTATCCGAGCTCGGCATCGACGCCTTGGCGCCGGTCACCCGGCAGGCTGACGATATTGATATCTTGCTGATCGGCTGCGGCCCGAGATTCTGCGCCGTGCCGAGGGACCTACGCGCCGACATCAAAGCTGTCGGCATGGTCTTGGAATGGATGGACACCGGCGCGGCGTGCCGCACCTTCAACGTGCTCGTTGCCGAAGAACGCCGCGTCTGCGCCGCGCTGATCGCCGTCGATTAATTTCTATCCTTTTTTTGGCTCCCTTGGCCCCCACCTGCGACTTCCCGGAAAGGCTAGGGGAGGTCCCGGATATCGCTACGCGATTCCGGGATGACGAAATTTATTTGATCGTCATCCCGGGCGAGCAACGCGAGACCCGGGACCTCCCCCTAGCCCATAGAAAAAGGGCGCAGCCTTGGCCGCGCCCTTTATTGAATCGCGTTTAGAAGAACTTAGGCGTTGGCCAGGTTCTCAGCAGCGAAGTCCCAGTTCACGAGATTGTCCAGGAACGCGGTCAGGAAGTCAGGGCGGCGGTTCTGGTAATCTAGGTAGTACGCGTGCTCCCACACATCGCAAGTGAGCAGCGGCGTCTTGCCTTGGGTCATGGGGTTTTCAGCGTTCGGCGTCTTGATGATTTCAAGCTTGCCGCCATCGCCGACAACGAGCCACGCCCAGCCGGAACCGAATTGCGTTGCGCCGGCTTCTTTGAATTTCTCTTTGAAGGCATCCAGGCTGCCAAAATCTTCGTTGATCTTGGTCGCCAAATCGCCCGAAGGTTCACCGCCACCGTTCGGCGACATCGAGTTCCAAAAGAACGTGTGGTTCCAGACCTGAGCGGCGTTGTTGAACATGCCGGCCTTGCTGGCATCGCCGGCGGTCGCGGTGATGATCTCTTCCAGCGACTTACCTTCGAGCGGCGAACCCTCAAGCAGCTTGTTCAGGTTAACGACATACGTGTTGTGGTGTTTGCCGTGATGAAAATCGAACGTGTTGGCCGACATGTGCGGCTCAAGTGCGTTTGTTTCGTACGGCAGTGCAGGCAGTTCGAAAGCCATTATGCTCCCCTTCGACTATGTTATGACTAAACCAAATACGGGCAGAATTGCGTCGCCCGCAGTGTATCTACCCGCGCGTTGTTTGCAACGGCGCAGGCTGATTTCATTGGCCGGGGTTTCACCCGACCCATGCTCCACATATAAGGGTAAGATTAGAAGTTTCCAGGGGTATCTGCCCGGAAATGATGGGTAAAGGCTGAGCAAAGGTGAGTATGGCTGATTTAAGCTATTGCGCGGCACAAGTGCGTGATTTTGATAACGACCGGTTCCTGACCGCGCTGTTCGCGCCCGCTAACCTGCGGGACCCGCTGATGACGTTGTATGCGTTTAATCTTGAGCTTGCAAAAATCCGGGAAACCGTATCGGAACCGTTGATCGGCCGCATGCGCTTGCAGTTTTGGCGGGACGCCGTGGGGGGGATCGTCGAGGGCGCGCCGCCTGCCCATGAAATTGCCACGGCGTTATCGCAGACCGTCCGGGCGCACAATATCTCAAAAGCAGACTTACATGCCTTGATCGATGCTCGCGAGATTGATTTGGACGACGTGCCGCCGGCGGATATCCGCGCGACCATCGCGTATGCCGAGGCCACATCGTCGTCGGTGATCGCGATGGCGCTGCGTGTGTTGGGCGTCGACCCGGGCACGCATGTGGACGCGGTACGCGATGCCGGCATTGCCTATGCACTGGTTGGGTTGGTACGGGCGATTCCGTATCAAGCGTCAACCGGGCGCGTGACGCTGCCGCTTGATCTATGTCAGGCCGCCGGTCTCGATCACACGGCACCGCATCAATGGCCGCAGAACCCTGATGTATCGGCGATTACCAAGCCGTTGTTGGCAGCCGCGTCCGATTATCTGTCGCAGGCCAGGGTATCGGCCCGCACCGTGCCCAGAAATGGGCTTGCCGCGTTCTTACCGCTCAGTCTCGCCGCGCTGTATTTGCAGCGGTTAAATGCGGTAGACGGGGACCCAAAACGTTTTCATGAACGACCGCCTGCCGCTGCCAGACACATCACGTTGTTATGGCGGTCCATGCGGGGCACGCCATAAATCTGGTTTAACGCGGCGGTCTGCGTAGCCGCATCAATTCGTGCGACGACACCTGCGGAAAGATCGACGGCGCGTTCAGGTAATACAGCATCACCGCACCCCGATTGGTATCCGGAAAGCCGCCCCGCGAGTCATCGAATTTGCGCACTTCCAAAACGGTGATCGCGTTGCTGCGGGTATCGCGACTGCGCCATGTGACGGTCGGGTTGTCCATGCGCGGTTTCGCCAACGGCGCGATGGAGCGTTTCCAAATTTCCGTCGGCTCACCATAACGCACTTGGAAATACGCGATCACGTCTTCGAAATCTTCGGATGAGAACAGCGAATGGAAGCGCGTCGGGCTGCCTTGGTCGTAGCGTGTGATCGCCATCGGCCCGGTGTACAAAATCGTCGGTACCACGAAAGCGGGCCGTAAGTCGCTAGGCCAGTCGACCGGCTCGACACAGAATAGCGTCGTGCCGCGATTCTTTTTGACGCATGCGTTGAGCGGATCGATACCGTCTTGTTGCGGCGGCAACGTGTTTTCGAGGGTCACGGACTCGCCCATGCTGAGCACAACATCGGTCAGCGATGTGCGGCTCAGCGCACCCGGGCGTGGCGCCGGGGGGACGCCGGGCGGCGCATTGCGCGCCTCGACTTCGGTCACTGGCCATTGATTTTGATCGGGCAGGGCCGCAGGGGTGCCGTCGCGAAGCGCATCGCCGAGTAATTGTTCCGCCGCCGCTTGGCGATCTGCATCATCAAGGGCTTTGATGTTGTTGCCGTCCCGCGGCCGCGTGTCGGGGCCGCCTAACAACTGGCGGATACGACCGACCATCTCCGAGACGACCCCGGTCTCGATTTTGATTTCGGTGCCGTCTTCAGGCGAGATTGTGCTGACGCCCAGGGTCTGTTTCTCGCCGGTGGGGCCGCTTTTCTCGACGGTCATAGTCCACGGGTCGGGAATTTCAGGGCGTCTTGGCGGGATGGTCTGATCTTTGGGGATGTCCAGCGCACCGAGCCCAACGGTACCCGGCGGTGGTGGCGTTGCCTGATCACCGGCGCGAGGCTGCTCTTTGGCTGGGCCGATCACGGTGGTCAGGCGATCTAAGAACCGATCATCAATGCTGCCGTCTCGGGTTCGCGTCGCGCCCGGTTGCAACCTTGCAGTGCCGCGGCCCGCATCCGGGTTGCGTTCCACACCGCTCAAGTCGAGCATCTTATCGTCGACGATTCGCGCCCTGGCCGGATCATTTTCCGGCAGCATGTTGTCGATCACGTGGGGCAGGGGTTCAGCTTGCACCGGCGTCACGGACGGCGGCGGTACCATGCCAATTTCTTCTTCCTGGTCGCCCTTAAAGAACCTGGCCAGTGCATGGATTTTTGCATCCGCCTTGTCTTGACGTGGGTCAGGTATTTCGGCGACGGTGATATCCTTGCGGGGCGGCGTGGTGCCGTCGATGGACGGGCGAATGACCGGCAGGCCATGCACGTCTTCGTTTTCGTAAGGATTGCCGGTCAGGTTGGACAAGCGATCAAACATACGTGTTGCCGGCTCTTCGCGCGCCGTGATGCCTTTGTTCGGGGGCTGCAATGCGTGGCCGCCTAAGCGGTCCGGCGTGGCCGAGCCTGAGATGCGCGGATTGCGACCGAAAATCTTGCGCTCGGCAAGCACGGCATCGCTTTCTTTGGCGCGGCGCAAAATCTCTGCGGGATCGCGTGGGCCGTCGGTGGGCGCGGTGCTTCGGGGTGGGATAGGTGTCGCTGTCGCTCTGGATGTGGAGGTGTGGCCATCACCAACGCCGCGTGGAATTTCCAGCAGCGGATTCGGGGTTGCTTCGCTTACGGGTGCCTTGCGGGGTGCCGTGCGCATAGCTGGCTCGTCAGGGGCCTGCGGCGTGAGATAGCGATTGCCGCCTTGCTCGGGAGACCGATTGAGAATTTCGTCGATACGTCGCAGTCGGCTTTGAATATCGTCGCCTTGTGGGGCAGGCAGCGCCGTCGGGTCTTCCGGCACAAGCAGGCCATTAGGGCGGCGAAGCTCACCTGTTTCGGAACCGGGCAATGCCTCTAAGCCAGGCGGCAGGCCAGGAATCTCGCCAAGCACATCACCGGGCGGCGGAATGATGCCGGGCACTTCTGATGCGACCGGCATCGCTTCCGGATCCGGCGGTGCCGGGCCATCAGGTAATTCGGCCAAACCCGGCAGGCCCGGCATTTTAGACGTGAGACCCGGCGGCGCGGCAAGGCTTGGGTCCACAGGTGGGGTTAACCCCGGCACGTCAACGCTGAGCGGAGCCGTGATCGACGGAGTCCGTTCGGCCATTTCCATTTGGCCGGGCGCCGGCTCAAGCGGCGGCAGCACCGGTGATTCCGGCAGGCCAAATGCGTTCTCGCGCGGGGGCTCGCTACCGATGATGCCGGTCATCCGATCAACCAGTCGTCCTGCAGAGCCACTGTCTTGCACACTGGTTTGTCCGCTGTCTTTTCTGGCCGTCTCGCGGGCATTTTCACTCGACGCCGGGCGCGGATCGTCGGAGAAACGATCAGCAGGCGCGGCGCGGCGCGGCGTGCCTGCTTCATCGGCTGCCTTCTGATCATCGCTGCGTGAGTCAGCGCCGATCAGGCCGCCCAGTGTCACGACCGATTTTATACCACCCCAAACGCTCCCCAAGAAACTACCGCCTTCGTTTTCGGGCGCTGCTGCCATTTTCTGTTCAGCACTCTCGGTGGGGGTCGACTGAGCCATCTCGTCGTCCGGGCGCGATTCGATCATGCCGGGCGGCGTGGTCAGATCAGGTGCAGGAGAAGGGGCTGCAGTGCCGGGCATGCCCGGCACATCGGTTTCGGGCGCCATCGGCGCTGCCGTTTGTGCAGGCGGTGTCGGTTTTTTCGGCGGCGTTAAATCTGCGAGGGCGGGGGACGGTTGCACCACCACCGGCTTTTGTTCAGCGATACGTGCGCGGGGTTTGGTCAGGGCTTGCTTTCCCTTGTCGGTGACGCGGGGCGCTGTGTTGGCTGCTGCGGTGCGTTTCGCCAAAAGCTCGTGCGCAATCCGAAAATGACCAAGATCAACGGCAACATCGGCGGGCGTCATGCCGTCGGCGTTTTTGGCACCCAAGTCCGCACCCGCGGCAATCGCCGCTTCGACCGCCTGCATGTCGTTCAACTCGACCGCCTGAAACAGCGCGGCATCCGGGCTTTGCGCGATGGTATGGCGTGGGGCCACGAGCAACATAAAGGCAAGCAACACGGCACACGTAAATCGCCATGCGTGCCTTGCATGGCGCGTGTGAGATTGCGTGAGGGAGGTCTCGCTCATCCGCACGTGATCCGCTATCCTGTCTTCAATGGCCATTTGCCTGATAACGACTTGAAAAACATGGCATTCCAATGGCCGATCCCAGATGTTGCCTCGTAGAATCGATTCTTATGCCATAGTACACTGAATTTTAACTTTTAAACACGGCGAAGCGGGTAAAAAGCACTCTATTTCGTGTTCGCTTTTGCTTAGGTTTCAAACATATAGGGTCGGCTACCATCCCTAGCGTCAAAACAGCAAGCCTTCAGGGAGAAGAGACAGATGGATTATCGGAGAATGGGGAGCAGCGGACTTACGGTTTCAGCGCTTTGCCTCGGCACCATGATGTTCGGCGGCCGCACGTCGGAAAAGGATTCCGTTAAGATTATCAACCATGCACGTGGTGCCGGAATCAATTTTATCGACACCGCCGACGCTTACAACGAAGGCGAATCGGAACGCGTCACCGGGAAGGCGATCAAAAAGGATCGCGACGACTGGGTTTTGGCGACCAAGGTTTGCAATCCCATGGGCAAAAGCCCGAACCGGCGTGGGCTTGGGGCTAAATGGTTGGCCCAGGCGTGCGATGAAAGCTTGGCGCGGCTCGGCTCCGACTACATCGATGTGTATTACTTCCACAAAGACGACATCAACACGCCTTTGGAGGAATCCTTAGGCGCCGTGTCGCGCCTGATTGAGGCCGGTAAAATCCGCTACTACGGCATCTCCAACTATTTCGGCTGGCGTACATCGCTGTTGTGCTCGACCGCCGAAGCTATGGGCGTGCCACTGCCTGTCGCCTGCCAACCGTATTACAACGCCATGACCCGTGAAGTAGAGCGCGACGTGCTGCCGGCGTGTGATCACTTCGGCTTAGGCGTCGTGCCGTATAGCCCGCTCGCACGCGGCGTGCTAACGGCAAAGTACGAGCCTGGCGCAGCCCCCGCAAAAGGCACCCGCGCCGGTGTCGCGGATAAGCGCATGATGGACACCGAATGGCGTCCGGAAAGCTTGAAGCTCGCGCAGAAAGTCAAAAAGCATGCCGAGAAAAAAGGTATGACCGCCGCCGATTGGGCGGTGAACTGGGTGCTCGCCAACCCGATTATTACATCGGTGCTGGCAGGCCCACGCACCTTGGCGCAATGGAAGGGCTACCTTGGCGCGCTCGACCACATCCATGAATGGTCTGAAGAGGACGAAGCATTTTGGAACAATCTGGTCTCGTCTGGCCACTCGTCGACCGCCGGCTACAACGATCCACAGTATCCGATCACCGGGCGTCCGGTGGACTGAACGGGACCTTACTCCGCTGCCAGCGGGGCCGCATCGGCAAGCCAGGTTTCCATGTCGGCGCGGGCGCGCTCGGACAGGGCAACCTTGCGGTCGCGGCCGCGTGGGCGTTGGTTCTTCGGTAGGTGATCCGTGTCGAGCGGCGGGAATAGGCCGAAATTGGCGTTCATCGGCTGGAATGTATCGGCCTCGGCCCCACCCGTGACGTGGTTCAAGATTGCGCCTATCGATGTCGTCAACGGTGGCACGGATGGCGCGTGGCCCAGCCGTTCGGCCGCTGCAAACCGTCCGGTCATTAAGCCGACCGCGGCACTTTCGACGTAGCCTTCACACCCGGTGATCTGGCCGGCAAAACGGAGCCGCGGCATCGCTTTGAGGCGCAGCGTGCCGTCCAAAAGCTTGGGTGAATTGATGAACGTGTTGCGATGGATGCCGCCCAGGCGGGCGAATTCGGCGTTCTCAAGCCCTGGGATCATGCGAAAGACACGCTTTTGCTCGCCATACGCCAGCTTGGTTTGGAAGCCGACCATGTTGAAAAGTGTACCAAGCTTGTTGTCTTGGCGCAGTTGCACGATAGCATGCGGTTTCACCGTCGGATGGTTCGGGTCGGTCAGGCCGACCGGCTTCATCGGGCCGAACGTCAGCGTGCGGCGCCCGCGCTCGGCCATCACTTCGATGGGTAGGCAGCCTTCGAAATACGGCGTGTCTTGTTCCCACTCTTTGAACTGGGTTTTATCGCCTTCTAACAGCGCATCGATGAATGCATCGTATTCCTGCCCCGACATCGGGCAGTTGATATAGTCTTTGCCGTCGCCTTTATCGTAGCGGGACTGGAACCACGCGACGTCGAAGTTGATGCTTTCTTTGTAAACAATCGGCGCAATCGCATCGAAGAAGGCCAAATGGTCTTCGCCGCTGAGCTCGCGCACCGCAGCGGTGAGACCGGGCGACGTCAGCGGACCGGTGGCGATGATCACACTCGACCAATCTTCTGGGGGCAGGCCAGGGACTTCACTGCGTTCAATGGTGATCAGCGGATGAGATTCCAGCGACGCCGTGACGTCGGCGGAAAATGCGTCCCGGTCGACGGCAAGCGCGGAGCCTGCCGGTACTTTATGCGTATCGGCAGCGCGCATGATGATCGAGCCTAAACGCCGCATTTCGGCATGCATCAGGCCGACCGCATTGGTCTCGAAATCATCGGAGCGGAACGAGTTCGAGCAGACGAGTTCCGCCATGCCGTCGGTGTTGTGGGCATCGGTGCCGCGTTCGGGCCGCATTTCGTGCAAGATCACTGGCACGCCGGCGGATGCCAGCTGCCAAGATGCTTCAGACCCGGCCAAACCGCCGCCGATGACGTGTACCGGTTCAATATTCTTAGCAATGCTCATTTTGTCTCAGTTAACCGCTGTTTAAGGGTGTTTGATCACACTGTATAGGGTAGTGACCGTGAACACTGACTGCAATGTTCGTTGTTGATATCGGTGTGCGTTGAACGACGAAATATTAGCGTATTAATTTTGCGTTTGAGCGGAGACCCACATGTCAGGGCCGGACAAAAAAGACGATAATGATGGTTGGCAAAAGCTGACGCAGCAGGAACTCGACGTCATCTTGGGTAAGCATGCGGAATTTGTGAAGGGTACGCGCGGCGGTGAGCGCGCCAAGCTCGGCATGATGGACGCGTCTTATTTAGATTTTAGCGGACGAGATATGTCGCGCGCGGATTTGGTCGGTGCGATGCTTTGCCATTGTGAAATGGAAGAAACAAAACTCACAGAGGCCAACTTATTTGCCTGCGATTTGCGCGGCGCCGTTATGGTGCGGGCGAACTTTGATCGTGCTGACCTGCGGGGGGCATGTATGGCTGGTGCCAACATGACGTTGGCCTCGTTCATTGATTGCGATATGCGCGATGGCGTGTTGCTGCGCTCCGGTGAAAAGGGGGAGCTCACCCAGCTCAGTCGCAACGATCTGACGGCGGGGATGGAAAAAGCCAAAGTGCGCGGCGCGAATATGAGCGGTGCCAAAGTATCCGACAGCGTCATCGTGCAAACCGATTTGACCGACTGCAATTTGAAGAACGCAAAATTTGTGCGCGCGAATTTGTCGTTGTCGAATCTGACCGGCTGCAATCTTGAAGGCACGGACTTTACCGATGCCAACCTGTCCGGCGCGATCTTTCATGGCGCCGTGTTCAACGGGACGACCTTGGACGGCGCCGATCTGTCGGGGGCGGACTTGATCGGCGCGATGTTTGATAACGTTGACTTTTCTAAAGTCGATATGTCGGACGCGAAAATCGCGAAGTCTTTAGAAGCTGTCGATATTTCGTTGAAAGACGTGATTGCGGCGCATGCTGCTTGGGTGAAGACGAGCGGCAAAGATGGCAAGCGTGCGGTGATGTCGCGGATGGATTTGTCGAACAAAAACCTCAGCGGCTGTAATTTGTCGGCAGCCGATTTTTCGTTGGCGACGATGAAGGGCGCGGACCTGACTAAAGCCGAATGCTTGATGGCCGACTTTTCCTATTGCGACCTGCGCGGCGCGACGTTTGCGCGCGCCGACCTGCGTGGTGCTAAGTTCTCGCGGGCGAATTTGTCGGGGGCCAATATGGTCGCGATCGATCTCAGCGACGTCATGGTATCGACCCGTGCCGGCGGTGGGGCGTGGCGGGCCAATATGGATAACGCTAAGTTCAAAGGCACGCTGTTGAACGGGGCAAACCTGCGCAATTGCGATTTTACCAAGTGCGATTTTTCCGAAGCCGATTTGCGCAACGCCGATTTTCGGGGCTCACTTTTAACCGATGCGGTGTTCACCGACGCCGACATGCGCGGCACGAATTTTGAAAATACCGACAAACGCGGCGCCGTCGGACTCCCCAAAGATGATGACGAGGACGACGATTGGAAACCGGATATACCGACCCCCTAGTCCGGTGTTGTGCTTCAAAAATCTATGGGTTCATTTGACCGTCAACGCGAAACTGTGAAACAATTTCTCCAATCATTGATTGTAGGAGAGATCACATGCATCTCATTTTGCAAGCGGCTGCGGCGTGCGTCGTCGCCCTTGGTCTGTCGCAGACGGCACATGCGGCACCACAATTGTTGGGTGTCGTCGCCACGGTGGCCCCATTGAAACTTGAATGTGACGACGGCCTGTGTCGTGCGGACGTGAGCACGTTTTGCATGCAGTCCGAACGCGAAACCCCAGCTCGCCACCAAGGCTATAGTGCTCATAATCCGGACGTGTTTCGCGTCGTTGCGCGCACCACTGACGGCGACCTTGTCCGGGTCGCGCTTCAGGATGCACAATTTCGAGCGGAGCGTGGCTACACCGCCACCCGCGTGGAGATTCAAACTGAATGGTTGGCGGCGCAGGACCTGACGCCGATCGGGCTTGAAGCCGACAAAGGCGGCATCTTGGTGCCGACGCCGCTGATCGGTGATGCGAATCCGATTAAACCCGGCGAGGTCGAATATGCCATGACCTCGCTGCAGCCGGTCGCGGATAAAATCTTCAAAAAACATGGGTACGGCTATGAAGCCGTGCAAATCGTCAACCGCGTGCTGAACGAAACACCGGCGCGCGGACGTCTGGCAAAAAATGACCGCGAAAATCTGTGGCAAAACACGTTCGGCGAAACCGCGCGGGAATCCGTCGGCGCCGCTATGCATCGGGCAGCAGATGTGGTCGGTTATTGTCAGGTTCGCACCAAACAAGGTCGGTTTTTCAGTGTGCGCCGCTGTCTTGAGCAGCGTTTGGACGGTATGTTGATGGATATTAATTCCGATTATTGGAAGGCCGTCCAGCCGGGGGCTTAAACCAAATTAAAATGTTCATGAAATTCACTTGTGAACATTTTGTCCGTGAATACATCGGCGTAGCGGCCTAAAATTCGCGCATGACAAATGTACTTGATAACGTCGACGCGCTCGCGGCCATGGTTCCCGATGGGGCCATGCTTGCTTTGCCGCCGGAATACAGTTTTGTGCCGATGGCGCTTGTGCGCGCTCTGATCCGGCGCCGTGTCAAAGACCTCAACATTCTGACGGTGCCGATCAACGGTCTGGCCGCAGACATGCTGATCGGGGCGGGGTGCGTGGCATCCGTTGAATGTGCGGCGGTTTCGCTTGGCGAAGCGGGGTTGGCACCTAGGTTCTCAGCCGCCGTCGAAGCCGGGACGATCAAAATCAAAGACAGCACGTGTCCGGCCATCCACACCGCCTTGCAGGCGAGCGAGAAGGGCGTGCCGTTCATGCCCTTAGGCGGTTTGATCGGCTCTGACATTTTGAACAACCGTGACGACTGGAAAGTCGTCGACGATCCCTTGGGGCAAGGACATGGGCGTATTGTGTTGATCCCGGCGATTCAGCCCGATGTTGCGATCATCCACAGCCCATTGGCCGACCGGGACGGCAACGTGTGGATCGGACGCCGGCGCGAACTCGCAACGATAGCGCATGCGGCAAAGACCTTGCTGGTCACCGTCGAAGCATTCCAAGACGAAAGCTTGTTGGCGAACGAGGCCAGTGCCGCTGCGACGTTGCCCGGGTTTTACGTCAGCGCGATTACGGAGGCGAAGATGGGCGCCAAGCCTTTGGGTCTGGTCGAACACTATCCTGCGGATACCGACGAGATCGCAGCCTATGCCCGTGCTGCACGGACGGAGGCCGGCTTCGATGCGTATATCCTGCGCACCGTATTCGGGGCGCAGGCGGCCGCCGAATGACCTATTCCCGAGATGAATTTTTGATCACCGCCATCGCGCGTCTGCTCGAAGGCGATGACGTGCGCCATGTTGCCGTCGGTGCCGCGTCACCTATTCCTGGCGCCGCCGCGTTGCTGGTACGGAATCTCAAAGGTGGCTCGCCCAGGGTCGCGTTGATCCACGGCAAGGCGACAAACCCGTTCACGGATGGCGGGCGCGAAATTTTCGACGCAGCCGGGCAGGGGCGGATCGACGTGTTTTTCTTAGGCGGCGTGCAGATCGACGGCGAGGCGAATTTGAACTTGGTCGGCACGGGGACATATCCGAACGTCGACAAGCGGTTCCCAGGCTCGTTCGGCTCGGCGTATATGTATTTCACGGTGCCAAAAGTGATCTTGTTCCGTCCCGAACACACACGGCGCGTCTTCGTACCCAAAGTCGATTTTATCAGCGCGCCCGGCGTCAGCGATCCGGACGTCGAACGTCGGGGCGGACCAAAATATCTGGTGACTGAACTTTGCATCATGGCATTTGATTCGGCGCGTCGTCGGTTTCGCCTTGAAAGCGTAAGCCCCGGTCGCACCGTTGAAGAAGTTTTGGACAACACCGGTTTTGAATTCGATATCCCGGATGTGGTCGGGGAAACACCGGCACCCGAAGAAGACCGGCTGGCCTTGTTGCGTTCGACCGTGGGGCTTGAGATCGCGGATACGTATCCTGCGTTTGCACGCGATGTGCTCGGCGTGGCGGCATAATCATTCATGACCGATCAACCTAAAGGGCCGCTCGACGGCATTAAAGTGCTGGATCTGTCGCGGGTGTTGGCGGGGCCGTGGTGCGCCATGGTGCTGGGCGATCTGGGTGCCGACGTGATTAAAATCGAAAGTCCAGAAGGCGACGATCTGCGCCACTTCGGCCCCCCGTTCGAAAAGGGTGAGAGTGCCTATTTCATGGTCGCGGGACGTAACAAACGCAGCGTCATCGCCGACATGAAAACCGACGAGGGCCAAGCTTTGGTGCGCCGCTTGGCCGTGCAGGCGGACATCTTGGTTGAGAACTTCCGCGAGGGGACGCTTGAAAAATTCGGGCTGGGCGCCGCGGACATCCGCAAAGAAAACCCGGGGCTGATTGTTTGTTCAATTTCAGGCTACGGACGCACCGGCGAGATGTCGGCGCGTGCCGGCTACGACTTCGTGATCCAAGCCGAAAGCGGCCTGATGTCGATCATCGGTGACGAGACCCAAGAGCCGATGAAAGTCGGCGCCGCCGTCACCGACATCGTCGCCGGCCAATACGCGACGCAAGGTGTGCTGGCGGCATTGTATCATCGTGAACGCACCGGTGAGGGCCAAGACGTGGATATCTCGTTATTGGATGGCGCGGTGACGCTGCTCGCCAATCAAGCGGCGGCGTATTTAATGACCGGCGAACGGCCGAAGCGGCTCGGCAACGATCATCCGACCGTGTGTCCGTATCGTCCATTCGAGACCGGCGACTATCCCATTGCCATTGCGATTGGGGCCAACCGGCAGTTTCGCAAATTAGCAAAAGTGTTGGGGATGCCGGATATGGCGGACGATCCGCGCTTCGCCACCAACCCGAGCCGGGTCGAAAATCGCGCGGCGCTCTACGATGTGCTCGAAGCGGCTTTTAAAACGCGTGGCCGCGATGAATGGCTCGCCGACCTGCATGCCGAGGGTCTGCCCGCCGGCGCACTGCGGTCCGTCGATCAGGTGATGGAAGCACCAGAGTTGGCCGAGCGGGAGATGGTCGTCGAAGTCGATCACTCGACCATCGGCCCGGTACGCATCGTCGGTTCGCCGATCAAGCTGTCAAAGTCACCGACGTCAATCCGCTTGGCGCCGCGCCCGCTGGGTGCCGACAACAATGATGCGGATTGGCGCTAGGCTGCGGGTTTTATGATTCTCGGAATCTAAGATTACGGTTATTTCACTTTTCATTTGTGTGATTTGTAACCTATATATTTCAATCTCGTTTAAAAACGATTCTTCAAAGGATATCCATGTGGCACTTCTGAGAGAAAAGCTCGCAGATCAGGGCGCGTTCCTGTTTCGCTGGCGTAGTTATTTTCCACTCGTTTTGTTGGTGCCGGCATTGGCTGCACTGCCACAATCGGGTGCCTTAGAACACGTCTTTGGTGAACAGGCTGAAGCCGCCTGGGATATCTTTTGCGTCGCCCTCGCGTTTGTCGGCTTGGCAGTCCGCATTGCCACCGTTGGCTATGCACCGAGCGGCACGTCGGGTCGCAACACAACGGGCCAGCGGGCCGATAGCCTGAACACCAGCGGGTTTTATTCCATCGTCCGCAATCCGCTTTACCTCGGCAACATCATTACGTTTTTTGCGTTTATTCTGGCGTTTAAGATTTGGTGGCTGTCTTTATTCGCACTGCCGATTACCGTGATGTATTATGAGCGGATCATCATGGCGGAAGAGAGCTTTTTGGCCGGTAAGTTCGGCAAAGCTTATCTGAATTGGGCGTCGCAAACGCCTGCGTATATACCGAATTTTAGAACTTTCAAAAAGCCGGATTTACCGTTTTCCCTAAAAACCGTGCTGCGGCGCGAGTACCACGGCTTTTATTTGATCGTGTTCGCGTTGACGTTCATCGAAGTCCTTACCGATGTGGTCGGGGATGGAGAAAATGCCCTCGAATGGCTGCATGATGACCCGGGTTGGGTTACGTTCTTCATCGGTGGCACTGTGGTTTATGTGGTGATCCGTTTGATCCGCAAGACTACCGGTTGGCTGGTGGTGCCGGGGCGCTAGAGGTGCTCAAAGGCCCCGGAAAATGCCTGCGGCTTTCCGGAAAGTCGCAAGTCATAGATATATTATTAAATTAGCGACTTCCTGGAATCGCGATAGCGATATTCGGGACCCTTGAGTCCCCCACCGAATTCACTAACGGCGCTGCCAAAAAAGGCGTATACTTTCCAAATGGTTCAGATTGAAAATAATCAGGGGTATTCGGGCTATCGCTCGATGGTGGATTTGCTGGCGAAGCGGGATGCCGCGCCGAAGGCAACGACCCAATTGCCGCAAAAGGCCTATAAGCCGGAAGGCCGGGAAGTCTATGATACGGTCGAGATTTCCGGCGCCGGTAAGATCGTCAATCTGGCACGGGGGGATGACTTGGCCCGTGAAATTCGCGCCGAAAAAGACCCGGAAAAAGTATTTGAGATGATTGCTGCGGGTACAAGCGACATCAAGCGCATCGCGAACTTGTTCGGCGAGACCTTCAAAACCATGTTCAGCTTTTTCAGGCGCCCATTTTAAATTTACGTTGCAGCTAAAGCCCGTATTTCGCACGCAATTCATGTCGGCGATCGTGTCGGCTTTCGTATTTGCGCCGCACGCGTCTTTCGATGGTATTGATCTCGTTTGCACTGCGCTTGGCGCCGTTACGGTCTTCGTCGTCGCGCAACGACGGAGGGACGTGTATCGACGGGGTATCGCTGTTATCTTTCTGCTGCGCACGGCGCTCAAGGACGATACTAAGTGCGCGTAGATCATCGGCATCATAGATGGGCGGCGGCGATACATCCGCGGTATACCGTTGCACATAATCATTGATCACAGCCTCTGGCACCGGCGGTGCGATGGGCGGCCAATCATCGATTGTCGGCCCGCTGCAGGCGCCTAAGACCAGAAGCCCGATCAACAAGCTGATGTTGGCTCGGGGTGTGCGCGCACATTTCATACTGCTTATTTAAGGATCATTTGCGTGCAGCGAAAGAGGGCGATGGTTTTGCCGGTTTCCTCGTGCACGACTTCAGCATCCCAGACGTGGGTTGACCCGCCCAGGTGCCTGGCCGTCGCAGTGGCGCGGATGGCGCCTTCGGTGGCTGTGCCGACGTGGTTGGATTTCAACTCAATCGTGGTGAAGTTCTTGCCGCCGTCCGGCATGTGCGCGAGCGTCGCATAGCCGCACGTGGTGTCGGCCAGCGCGATCACGCTGGCGGCATGAAGATACCCGTTCGGCGCCGTGTGATGCTTTTGAATTTCCAGCCGCGCCACCAATTTCTTTTCAGCCACCTCGACCGGTTGTACGCCCATGAATCCGGGCAACGAGCCGTCTGCGCGTTTTTTGAGCCAGTCGACGGTGACGTGCGGGTGGGGGAAGGTGGTCATGTGTCGCTCCAATTTTTGGTAAGGCGGGGAGGTTCCGGAAAGCCTGCAAGGCTTATCCCGGGCCTCCCCTAAGATGCCTTTTTCTTTTTCCGTTTCGCCCCAACGTAGGGGGCCAGATAATGCCCGGTGAAGCTTTCCTTCACTTGCGCGACTTCTTCCGGTGTGCCGGCGGCGACGATGTAGCCGCCTTTGATACCGCCTTCGGGGCCCAGGTCGATCAGGTAGTCGGCGGTTTTGATGACTTCCAGGTTGTGTTCGATGACGATCACGGTGTTACCGTTTTCGACCAGTGCCTGCAGCACCTCAAGCAGCTTACGCACGTCGTCGAAGTGCAGGCCCGTGGTCGGCTCGTCCAGAATATATACCGTCTTGCCGGTCGCGCGGCGGGACAGTTCTTTGGCCAGTTTCACGCGCTGCGCTTCGCCACCGGACAACGTCGTCGCCTGTTGGCCCAAGTGGATGTAACCGAGGCCGACGCGCTGCAACGTTACCATTTTATCGCGGATCGTCGGCACGGCCTTAAAGAAATCAGCGGCTTCGTCGACAGTTAGGTCCAATACTTCGGCAATGGATTTGCCGCGGAATTTGATTTCCAAGGTTTCCCGGTTATAGCGGGCTCCTTTGCAGACGTCGCATTCGACATAAACATCCGGCAGGAAGTGCATTTCGATCTTGATCACGCCGTCGCCTTGGCAGGCTTCGCAGCGACCGCCTTTGACGTTGAACGAGAACCGGCCCGGTTTGTAACCGCGGGTTTTGGCCTCGGGCAGGTTGGCGAACCAATCGCGGATCGGCGTAAACGCACCGGTGTAGGTCGCCGGGTTTGAGCGCGGCGTGCGGCCGATCGGGCTTTGGTCGATGTCGACCACTTTGTCGATGAACTCGATGCCTTCAAGTTTATTGAACGGGCCCGGCAGTTCGCGCGTATTCATCAGGCGCCGTGCGAGAGCTTTGTATAATGTTTCGATAATCAATGACGACTTGCCGCCGCCCGAGACCCCGGTCACGCAGGTCAACGTGCCCAACGGCAGCGACATATCGACGGATTGCAGGTTGTTAGCCGTGGCGCCGGTCAGCTTTAGGATCTGACCTTTTTTGCCAGGGCGGCGCTTAGCGGGAATTGGGATCGACTCTTTGCCCGACAAATAACGCCCGGTCAGGCTATTGTCGTCGGCGATGATCTCAGCCGCAGTGCCGGCAGCAATGACGCGGCCGCCGTGGATGCCGGCGCGGGGGCCCATGTCGATCACATAGTCGGCGGCCCGGATCGCATCTTCGTCGTGTTCGACGACGATTACCGTGTTGCCGATGTCGCGGAGCCGCTCCAAGGTTTTCAACAAACGATCATTGTCGCGTTGATGAAGACCGATGGATGGTTCGTCCAATACATACAACACGCCGGTCAGGCCCGAGCCGATCTGCGAAGCCAAACGGATACGCTGGCTCTCGCCGCCCGATAGCGTGCCCGACGCCCGCGATAAGGTCAGGTATTCCAGGCCCACATCGCGTAGGAAATGCAGCCGGTCATTGATTTCGCGCAGGATCCGCCGGGCGATTTCGTTTTGCTTGGTGGTGAGCAACTTATCTAGACCGGCAAACCAATCGCTGGCTTCATCAATCGAAAGCTCGGTGACGTCAGAGATATCTTTGCCGTCGATCCGAACCGCTAAGGCTTCGGGTTTCAGTCGTTTGCCGCCGCAGGTCTCGCACGGCGCGATGGTCTGATAGCGTTGTAATTCGTCTCGCACCCAGTTGCTGTCGGTTTCCCGCCAGCGACGCTCCATGTTGGGTACGACGCCTTCGAACGGTTTGACGATTTCATACGATTTGCCGCCGTCCTTGTACCGCATCGAAATGTCTTCGTTGCCGGACCCGAACAGGATCACGTCGCGGATCTTTTTCGGCAGTTTCGACCAAGGTGTGTCGAGGTTAAAGCCGAAGTGCAAGGCGAGGCTCTCTAAGGTTTGCACATAGTATTTGGAGCTTGAGCCGGCCCACGGCGCAATGGCGCCGCCGGCCAACGTCTTGCTGGCATCGGGCACCACCAACTCGGCATCAAAAAACATTTCCGTACCCAAGCCGTCGCACGCCGGGCAAGCGCCGAAAGGGTTGTTGAATGAAAACAGCCGTGGCTCGATCTCGTCGATGGTGAAGCCGGAAACCGGGCAGGCGAACTTGGCGGAAAACACCGTTCGACCCTCGGGCACGTGATCTTTGATGCCGCCTTTTTTGCCTTTGGCCGGGGCGGCGGGCATGGCGTTGGCATCGTCCACATAGGCAATACCGTCGGCGAGGCCGAGTGCCGTTTCAATACTGTCGGCCAAGCGGGCTTCAATGCCTTCGCGTACCACCAAACGATCGACGACGATTTCGATGTCATGTTTAAATTTCTTGTCGAGGTCGGGGGCGTCTTCAAGCTCGAACATCTCGCCATCGATGCGGACGCGCTGAAAGCCGCGCCGAGCGTAATCCTGCAGTTCTTTTTTGTATTCACCTTTGCGACCCCGCACCACGGGTGCCAGCAGATATAGCCGTGTGTCTTCGTCCATGGCCATGACCCGGTCGACCATCTGGCTAACGGTCTGCGCTTCAATCGGCAGGCCGGTGACGGGCGAATAGGGAATGCCGACTCGGGCGAACATCAGCCGCATATAGTCGTAAATCTCGGTCACCGTGCCGACAGTCGAGCGCGGGTTACGCGACGTGGTTTTCTGTTCGATGGAAATTGCCGGCGACAGGCCTTCGATGCTGTCCACATCGGGCTTTTGCATCAGTTCCAAAAACTGCCGCGCGTAGGCCGACAGGCTTTCCACATAGCGCCGTTGACCTTCAGCATAGATCGTATCGAACGCTAATGACGACTTGCCCGAACCCGATAGTCCGGTGATCACCGTCAGGCTATGGCGGGGGATGTCGACGTCAACGCTTTGCAAGTTGTGTTCGCGTGCGCCGCGAACGCTGATCGTGTCCATGCCGGGTCGTGTCCAGGATTTAAAGCCAAAATGTGCGCACCCCGAAAGGCACGCTGCCTATCGGTATATGGGATTGGGCGCGCCGTAAAGAAGGGGATGCGGCGTAACTGTTGAGAAAATGCTGCTTAGGCGTCTGCGCCCAAGGATTCCGTGATTTCACGCGCGTAGACTTCGTCGTCCGTGTCTGCGTCACAGCCGCGTTTGATCGCCTGAGACACATTGATCAACAATTTCACATCTTTACGGCTCGGCTTGTTGCCGGCGGCTTCGAGCCGTGCCGAGACGGTTAGCAGCGAGGTGCAAAGTTTCCGCACATGGCCGAACGCAGTTTGCACAAGTCGTTCGTCGATTTCGCGTGCAAGAACCTTCAGCTGTTTGATGAGTATGATCGCCTTGTCGGTATCATTGGCCGAGAGCGCTTTGTCGATTTTGTCTGCGACCCACGTCACGCCGACGATATCACGTTGCAGTTTGCGTTCATTTAGCTCGGCTGTCGCTTCTTTCACATGGGACATCATGACGTCGCGGGGCATCCCGTCGGCGATGAGGCGCACCGGGTTCGGCACCACTAAATGCGGGGTGGCGTTATTGCCTGATTTGGGGGATTGATGGCGATCCGGTCCGACATATGTGGCGGTGATGACAAACGGTTTACGGGCGCGGAGAAAATATTCAAGACGTTTGCGCAGGACACTTAATTCGAGCGGCTTCAACATCAAGCCGTCACAGCCGGCGTTGACGGCGGCCTTAATGCTTTGGTGATCCGTATCTCCGGCCATGCCGAGCGCAATGGGAAACGGGTTCGGGCCGATTTTGTTGCATCGCATATCGCAGATTAGACTGCTCATGGCGCCTGTGCCGCTGCCGTTGTTTACGTCGAATATGGTCAAATCGGTATCGCCGGTGGCAATCGCTTCTCGGACACGATCAGGGCGGTTGGTATCAATGATTTCGGCGAACCCGACATCACGCATCATGCCCCGAATGGCGGAGCGGATATCATGATCCGGTTCGTAGAGGACGACTCTGACGTCGCGAATATTTTTCATCTTGCTCGCCTTGATTTGTTTCGATAACGAAATGGTATGCCAAAATGAGAATGCCACCTGTGATGGAGATCACTTTTTTTGAATAAGATGTGAGAAAAATTCCAGAGCTATCGCATAACGTGTTTTGCATGGGGCGTTGACAGGCCGTTGCTCATGACGAGACTGCGCTGAAACGCCATGATCTGGACCATAGGAGAACCTTATATGAGCGAAAATTTGGATGTCGAATTCGAAAATGCTGACATCGTCCTCGCCGATGCCCTTGTGGCATTCCAGGAAAAGGGTGTCCGTCAGTATGTTTACGGTATGGCGTTGCTGGAAATCGGGGTCGCGGCGCTGGTCAAGCTCGAAGAGGGAGATGACGCGATTCTGGATGTGGCGCGGGAGTTTATTGAAAAAGCCCGCGGTTTTCAGGACAACGCATTTCCGCTACCGCGCCAGCAATAATCGTTGCGATGCGCACAACTGTGCGTAAAAAGATCAATCACGGATGATTCGGCGCGCAAATCGACTCCACTCACCTTGGGGCAGCCGTTATAGTGCTGCCTCAAGGCATTCAACGACATTTCATTTATAGGCGGCTATCGGGGGATTTATGGCAGGTTCGGTCAACAAAGTTATTCTCGTCGGCAATCTCGGGCGCGATCCAGAGATACGATTTACCCAGTCCGGCCAAAAACTCGCCAACATGAGCGTGGCGACGTCAGAGCAATGGCGCGATAAGCAAAGCGGTGAGAAGCGGGAAAAAACCGAATGGCATCGGGTTGTGGTGTTCGACGAACGGCTCGCTGACATCGTTGAGAAATACGTCAAAAAAGGTTCCAAAGTGTACCTCGAAGGCAGCCTGCAAACCCGAAAATGGACCGGTAACGACGGTGTCGAGAAATACACCACCGAAGTTGTGCTACAACGTTTCTCTGGCGTTCTCACCATGCTGGATTCGCCCGGTGGTGGCAGTGGTGGCGGCGGTAACTACGGTGGCGGCGACAGTGGGCCGAACTGGGATGGCCCGGATGAGGGTGGCTCAGGCGGCAGCTCTGGTGGCGGTAAGGCCCCAGGCGGTGATCTGGACGACGAAATCCCGTTCTAAGTTGTTCTTAGTCGACGTCCGCCCGTGACGTTTAACTGAACAGTTAAAATCAGCGGCCCCTGGGCGCCTGCCTTGGGGCCGTTAGTGTGGTGGGCAGCATGCGCCGAAACGTTTTCATTCTCGCGATGTGCCAGGCTTTGGCGATGTCCGGCAATTCCATGCTTTTGGCTGTCAGCGCTTTGGCTGGGCTTATTATTGCGCCTGATCCGTCGTTATCGACGGTGCCGCTCGCCTGCCAATTTGCCGCCACCACGTTTTCGACGATTCCGGCATCTTTGTTTATGGCGCGGGTCGGGCGACGGGTTGGTTTTACGATAGGCCAAATCATAGGTGCGACGGGCGGCGGTATCGCAGCGTATGCAGTCCAGTCCGGCTCGTTTGGGCTGTTTATCTTCGGCTCGATATTGCTTGGTATCAATAACGCATTTGCGCAGTATTATCGGTTCGCCGCCGCCGACACAGCGACCGAGGATTTTCGGTCCCGTGCGATCTCATATGTGCTGGCAGGCGGCATTATTGCGGCGTTTCTGGGGCCACAACTCGCGAAATGGACAGCCGCGCTGTCGCCGGTGATGTTTTCCGCCAGCTATGCGGCGATCATTGGGCTCAGCTTGGTTTCCATCACTTTGCTGCAATTTACCCGCATCCCGCTGCCACCTAAGCCGGAACTGGGCGGCGGCGGCCGCCCGATCATGCAGATTATGGCGCAGCCGGTATATCTGGTCGCGGTGCTGTCCGGCAGCCTCGGGTATGGCGTGATGAACATGCTGATGACCTCGACCCCGCTGGCGATGACGTTTTGCGGCTTTGAATTCAACGATGCGGCGACCGTCATCCAATGGCACATCGTCGGCATGTTCTTACCGAGCTTCTTCACTGGCAATCTTATTAAGCGTTTTGGCGTTATCAATATCATTGCCGTCGGTGCCGCGTTGCAGGCGATGGCCATCGTCATCGGCTTATCTGGTAGCGAATTCGGCCACTTTACCGCCGGACTGATTGCGCTCGGGCTCGGGTGGAACTTTATGTTCATCGGTGGCACCACGTTGCTGACCGAGGCCTACACCCCTGAAGAGCGCGCCAAGACCCAAGCCGCCAACGATTTTACGGTGTTTTCCGTGGTTGCGATCACCGCATTTTCGTCCGGCCTGTTGCATGAAAACCTGGGTTGGACCTCGATCAACCTGATTTCGGCGCTGCCGGTTTCGTTGGTTTTCGTGGTCGCGATCTGGTTCGGTCTACGCCGCCAATTGCGCGCGACATAAGGTGTCTCTCAGGCGTTCATTTCACGGTATCCGAACGTGCCGCTAAATTGGCCGCCGTGGTTGTTTGCCATGCCGCAAAATGCTATAAATAAAAGGTTCAGTCTCGGGGCTGCACAGGCCCTATGCAGACCTTTAATATTACTTTCCAAACAACTGATAATGAAGCGAATTTTTTGTTTTGACCGATACTCCTGAAGCGCCACCACCTGCGACTCCGCCAGCGAACCCACCCGGGAGCCCCCACGACGACGTGTCGCCGGTTTCCATTATCGACGAAATGCGCACTTCGTATCTTGATTACGCGATGAGCGTGATCGTCAGTCGTGCGCTGCCGGATGTCCGTGACGGCCTTAAACCGGTGCATCGGCGAATCCTGTACGCGATGAAGGAAAACGGCTACGAAGCCGGCAAGCCGTACCGTAAATCAGCGCGTATCGTCGGTGACGTGATGGGTAAATATCACCCGCACGGTGACCAGGCGATTTATGACGCGATGGTGCGGATGGCGCAGGGCTTCTCGATGCGCTTACCTTTGATCGACGGGCAGGGCAACTTCGGTTCGATGGACGGCGATCGCGCGGCTGCCATGCGTTACACCGAAGCCCGCCTGGCACGCTCGGCGCACGAATTGCTTGAAGATATCGACAAGGAAACCGTCGATTTCCAGCCGAACTATGACGAAACCGTGGTCGAGCCTAAAGTGCTGCCCGCAGGGTATCCGAACCTTTTGGTTAACGGCGCCGGCGGCATTGCGGTCGGCATGGCGACCAACATTCCGCCGCATAACCTGGGCGAAGTCATCGACGCGTGCTGCGCCTACGTGGAAAATCCCGAGATCACGATCGACGAGATCATTGAAAAGTACGTACCCGGCCCGGATTTTCCGACCGGTGGCCTGATCATGGGCAAAAACGGTATCCAGTCGGCTTATCGCACCGGGCGCGGCTCGGTCCTGATGCGGGGCCGCACAACGTTTGAAGACCTCGCCAAGGGCCGCAAGGCGATCATTGTCCATGAAGTGCCATATCAGGTGAACAAAGCACGGATGGTGGAAATCATTGCCGAAGGCGTGCGCGATAAGCGGATCGAAGGCATTTCCGATCTTCGCGACGAATCCGACCGCCACGGCGTGCGCGTTGTCGTCGAGATCAAGCGCGATCACGAGCCCGAAGTCGTGCTCAACCAGTTGTTCCGTTTTACGCCGCTGCAAACCAGCTTCGGCGTCAACATGCTGGCGTTGCACGAAGGCAAGCCGCAGACGATGGACCTCAGGCAGATCATTGCCGCATTCGTGGCGTTCCGCGAAGAGGTTATCCGTCGGCGGACCATCTATGAACTCGGCAAGGCCCGCGATCGGGCGCACATTTTGGCCGGTTTGGCGGTTGCCGTCGCCAACATCGACGACGTGATTGCATTGATCCGCAATGCACCGGACCCGCAAACGGCGCGTGAGCAGTTGATGTCCCGCGATTGGGAGGCCGAAAGCGTGGCCCCGATGATCGCGCTGTTGGACGAGCCTGGGCGCGGCGTCACCAACGGTACGTATCGCTTATCCGAATTGCAGGCCCGCGCGATCTTGGAATTGCGTCTGCACCGCTTGACCGGGCTTGAGCGCGATAAAATCGGCAACGATCTCCGCGAAATCAGTGATCACATCGCCGAATACCTGGAAATCCTGCGTTCTCGCGAAAAACTGATGGGGATTTTGGTCGACGAGTTGGTCGCGATCCGCGACAAATTCGCCACCGACCGCCGCACCACTCTCGAAGAAGACGCGTACGAACACGACATCGAAGATTTAATCCAGCGCGAAGACATGGTCGTCACTGTGACCAACGCCGGCTACATCAAGCGGGTGCCGATCTCGACGTACCGCGCACAGCGGCGCGGCGGTAAAGGCCGGGCCGGTATGGCGACACGGGATGAAGATTTCGTCAGTCAGGTCTATGTGGCGAACACGCACCAGCCGGTGCTGTTCTTCTCGTCGACCGGCATGGTCTATAAGATGAAGGTCTATAAGCTGCCTGTGGGCACGCCGCAGGCCCGTGGCAAGGCGTTGATCAACCTGTTGCCCCTCGACCCTGGTGAGACCATCACCACCACCATGGCGCTGCCTGAGGACGAGGAAACCTGGGCCGATCTGTTCGTGATGTTCGGCACGTCTGCCGGCAACGTGCGGCGCAACCGCTTGTCCGACTTCACCAACGTGATGTCGAACGGCAAGATCGCGATGAAACTCAATGAAGGCGACTCGCTGGTCAGGGTGCGCACATGTAGCGAAGACGACGACGTGATTTTGTCGACGCTCAAGGGCAAATGCATCCGCTTCCCGGTCACGGACGTGCGTGTGTTCTCGGGCCGCACCTCGGTTGGGGTGCGCGGTGTACGCCTGAAAAAAGACGACTGCGTGATCGCGATGTCGATCCTGACGCATGTCGTCTTGGACACAGAAACACGGGATTCGTATTTGCAGGCCGAGCATGCATCGCGCCGTCTGCTGACCGGCGACTACACCGGTCGTGATGAAGACAAGGCGCGTGATACCGAAAACGCAACGCGCATGGAAACGCCCGAATTCCAAGCCCTGCACGACGTCGAAGAGTTTATCCTGACCGTCACCGAAGACGGCTACGGCAAGCGCTCGTCGGCGTTTGAATATCGGATTTCCGGGCGCGGCGGGCAGGGGATCACGGCGATCTCGTTGGATCGTGGCGACGGCGGAGATGCTGCACAGGTTGTCGCTTCATTCGGTGTCACCGATGCCGATCAGGTTATTTTGGTCACCAACGGCGGGCAGATCATCCGCACGCCGGTCGACCAAGTCTCGATCATCGGGCGCAGCGCGCGCGGTGTACGGCTGTTCAATGTCGGCGACGACGAGCGTGTGGTCTCGGTCTCGCGGGTCAGCGACGCCGTCGATGATGACGAGGATCTTGACGGTGAAGAGGGTGAAGACGGCGTGGTTGCCGCCGCAGTGGGTGCTGAGGGCGCGTCTGTGTCCGATGACGCCGCACCGGAGGCACCGGACGCGGAGAGCGAGGCATGAGCGGCCCCGAGCTTCGCCCCAAAATAGGCGTTTACCCTGGGACCTTTGATCCCGTCACCAATGGCCACATCGACATCATCGGTCGTGCAACGCGAATCGTTGATGAATTGGTCGTCGGTGTGGCGGTAAACATCGGCAAGGGGCCGTTGTTCTCGCTCGAGCAGCGGGTTGCGTTGCTGCAGGCTGATGTCGATAACTTAGGCGCGGAAAAGGCGGCGCGAATCCGCATCGTGCCGTTCGATAACTTGCTGATCGATTTCGTGCATCAACAGGGTGCATCGATGGTGGTGCGGGGCCTGCGCGCGGTTTCCGACTTCGAGTACGAGTTTCAGATGGCGTCTATGAACGCGCGCCTCGACAACAAGATCGAGACCGTGTTCCTGATGGCGTCGGAGCGAAATCAGTTCATCTCGTCGCGCTTCGTCAAAGAGATCGGCAGGCTCGGCGGCGATATCGGGCATTTCGTCTCGGCCCACGTCAAAACCGCACTCATCAGCCGTTTTGCCGAGCTCGACGGCGAAGAATCCCCGTAACCGCACTTTTTTGGAAATCCGGCATTGACCATCGGGTATGGTCTACGTAATGTCCCGCCGTTCCCGAGCAAACGCTTATTCACGCACGGGAAACACACAAAGCGCGCTTAGCTCAGTTGGTAGAGCAACTGACTTTTAATCAGTAGGTCACAGGTTCGACCCCTGTAGCGCGTACCAATAAAATCAAGGCCTTAGCGGATCTACCGCTAAGGCCTTGATCATTTCAGCAACCACATAGCAACCACACTGTTGGGTAAGGTAGAGTACACCTTGGTAGCAGCGGGTATGATTGTGCTATAGCCCTAAGAAATTCGCCTTGATGCAGTAGTAGCGTGGTTTTTGCTTTGCATTGAATTGGCTGATTTTGACCGGTTTTGTATCAACGTTTGGTATTGTCGTGATCAAATAGCCCTGACTTCGCAAGTAACCGGATATTAGTTTCGGCGAGAGCGTATTAGCGAACCACTCGTCGAATCGTTCAGGTTTAATTGCGTAATATTTTCCGTGTTTTTTGTGCTCGCGAAGAAATCCAGCGGCGGCTTGGAGGTTTTTTTGGCTTGGCTTATCTGATTGTCCAATCCAAAGCGCATCGTTTTTTAGCTGCTTCTTCAGTTCGGAAATTGCTGTATCTAGAATTTCGTCGTAATCGGAGACCGTCTTCCGGGCTGCGCCGTAACATTCTATGCAAGTCTGCATGACGTCGTTTGGATCCCAAGGAAGCAGGCCAAATTCAATTCCGAGCAGACCTGCCGCATAGACAATTCCGAATCGCTTTGCAAAACGTCGCTCCCATCCTTGCATCGGTGCATTGACCTTGCTGAGGAACGACTCCAAATGGCTGTTTGCCGTTTTGTTAACTTTGCTTCGGTTGGCTGCAATCTTTGTTATGAAGGCTCTGCCCACTACACCATCAATTGAATTGCACGCTGCCTCTATCTTATTTACCAAGTCTTCGGATATGTATCCCTCTGGAACCGTCTCGAAGACGCCGTATACAGGATGCACAACAGCAGGTAAGTCGATTAGTCGGACCTCTTCTCCTTTTGGTCTAGCGTCACCGTATTTGGCTGCCAGTGCACCTAGTGCCGTCTCGCTGCTGCTTACGAAGGTAATTCTCCAGTTGGTCGGGTTGCCTTTATTCTTATAAAACACTGACCGTGCCCGTCCGTGGCCGCTAGCAAGCCGATAAGCGGCGTCACGTACCTTCTTTACTTTCTTGCGGTCACTCTCATCTGCGCGTGCCAACTCGTCGATGACGAGTACTTGATCACAGTGTGCAGCCGCAGTTTCGTCCAAGCTAGCGCTAGTGAAATCCCAGTCGAGCAATTTCTTTTTGGTTATCGATCGATAGATTGTTTGAATTGTCTTCGAGATTGTCGTCTTCCCTTGAGACGAATTGCCCGTGAAGTTGACCCCGAAACTTTCGGCATCAATCACGTCTAAGAGCGGGCCGGCGAGTGCCAAACAAATACCGAACCGCATGCGGCTGCTGTGGAGCGCTATTTGGCCGATTGTTTCAGACCACTCGTTGAGGGTGCCTGTCGGTGGTTGTCCGCTCGTGTCTGTATCGAAAGAATTTTGGTATACGAGCTCTTGTTTTCCCTTGCCAATAACGGTGTCTTTTAAGACGTATTGATTGCCGTGCCATCCAAGATGATTGGTAATGACGACCCGCCGCTTCGGTATTTTGTTGCTTAGATGCTCTAGAAGGAGAGCGCAGTCCCGTTTCGAGCGAGGCAGTGGATATCCAGAATTTAGCAACTTAGCTGTCAACGTTTGAGGCTTGCTCACGTCATCTCTTGAAATGAGCACTCGCTTAGGTTTGTCTGCGACAGTACGAAGGCAGATTTGAGCAAACCAACTATCTGAAGCAATCTCGACGGCTAATGCTCGCACGTAAACTGGCGCGCCAACTCTCTCCCAGCTTTCATTTGGGTGTTTTCGCATCAGGCCAGCTTTTGTTGATTTAAATTTGGTCTTTTGAGTCTTCGTGTTCTTAGTAGTCATGATAATGTACTCCATTGAGGTGATCAGTGATTACCAGCGTTGTTGAATAATTAGTTTTGCGTCTTTTGAGTGCCCATCGAATGCCAAGCAGTGTTGGCAGTTGAGCTTGGGTCTTTCGCTCTAAGAGGTCAGTTAGGCTGTACAGAGGGTCATTCGGTGGTTTCCGAGACAGATCGCCTAAATTTGTCATCGACAATCGGGATCGTCCGCCGAATCACACCACCCTCGCGTCGAGCATGATAAAACACCAATGATTCAGTAAGCGGGTGCTGATCAAGATGCCGCAGGAGTTCGCGATGTCGTTCCGCATTCTTGATAGGCTGTTTTTTTGTCCTGCGTAGTCCATCACTTCCCAAGTAGCTGGACCTCTTTTGAAAGAATGGCTTAAGCACGTAAGAGAACTGCGCTACGCGATCATTTATGGGCTTTGTGTCGACTGCTTGGCGGATATAGGCGTTCGGTTGATTGGGAAATGCGGACCGAAGCTTTTCAATCTGCGTCTCAGATAAGTTTACGGATATCAGGTGATAGTGAACCTGCCAGTAGCCCTCGCAACATTCGTTGTCACGAACACACCAGTCGTAGTCGAGGGCGCCAACAATTACTTCGTCAGTGAACGACGATCTTTTTAGCTTGGCTGTCAGACGATTAACCGCATTGCGTGGTTGTGAGTTTTGAATTTGACCCGGCCCATACTGCAGGTTCGCCGAGAGGATTGTGAGTGACGTCATCTGTTCATTGGGGACGCCCTCAAAAGCCTTGAGAAGGGCGCCGACGAACCACGTTCGCATACCTCGTCGGCAAATGGGGCATGCACTAGATAGGCAACGTCGGCCTTTCCTACATTGAATTATTTTTTTTGCTATCTGTAGATCGGACTGGCTTCCACTCACCAATAGCCGAACCACAGCATTTCGGCGCTCGTCGGCCTCGGTGAAGGTTTCGAACTTTTTTGACAGATTTTTGATGTTGTGCTCAGGGGCAGGGGGATTGTTAAAAGAATTGAAGAGCCTAGGCATCGGTCAACCCTCCTCGCTTGAATGCGTGTGATGGTTTGCCGTCTCGAACGCAACGACGTCTTCAAATTTGTAGCGCACGAGGCGACCCAGTTTTACGTAGGGTACGCCGTCGCCTGAATAACGGTTCTTTTGCAGTAGTTTTACCGACACACCCCAGCGTTGGGCTAAAGTGCGTTCGGTCAGAAATACGGGTGGTGAGGCTTCTGAATGCTCAGATTTGCCCTGAGTTTTAATGTTGTTTTGCATAACTTGCTCCTATGCGTTGATGAACACTACGGAGCAAGAATGGCTGGCAACGTCTCCCCACATAATCTGGTAATTCGAATTTGGGGACTTAAAGTTTGGACGGATGCGAGAGGGGCGTTATTTAGATTTTTTAAGTTCTAAATCTTTTTTGTACTCGATTTTTAACAGATACAAATCATCCTCGTTGAGGCGGCGCCAATTGATTGGTTTAGGTGAGAGCGGCAGCGCTTCTGTATCAAAAAACAATTCATTCAAAGGGTCTAATGGTGGCGACCCACCCCAAGAATTGTGCTGTGAAAGTAGGTTTTGAAGGTGCAGAGCTTGGCGCAGAACCGTGGGTGCCAATGTAATTTGAGACACCAAACGTGCCCTCATTTGTGAGGCTAAATCGTCATGCTCTTTGTTTTTGTGTGCTTTTCGTTTCAGACGATTAATGCTGCGTATTTGGGCTGTGATTAGAGGTGCGTAAATTTTGTAGTCGGTCCAATTTTTTCTGAGTGTCTCAACCGAATACCCTCGCTTCTTCGAGTGACGTTCTGCCCACTTCGAGACGAGATACTGTGCCTTGCTCAGGCTGGCATGCCTAACAAGTTCCTCATTATGATGCGTGATTGTTCGGGCTAAATAAGACGTTGTACGACAAACACCATCCAGTGCATTTTTGTATTTTTTGTCGACGGGGAACACGGCCAAACGTAATAATTCTACGTTAGTATTTTTTATTTTAGGTTCTGCCAGTTGATCCGTTACCAGCGAATTTAATGAATGAAAGATTGCAGCGCGGCGTTTCTCATCGTCTAGGGCGACAATGTAACTTTGCATGTATGCAAATAATTTGACGTGTTGCCCAGTGCTCAGATTTTTGAAATCCCACGAGCTACAATCTAAGTCAAATCTCTGCATAAAAAGTCACTCCAACGGTGACGCAGCTAATAAAAATGGACTCAGGACATTTTTCAGCAACATACACGAGTTTAGCCTGACTGATCTAGAGGTAGAATTGGGCTATGCTTGTACTCGAATCAAAATAAGGGGCGCGCATGCCAGAACTTACGCTGTTCGAGGATTACACACGCAAAGAGATTCACGACATCTTTGCGCCGGATACGCCCTTCGCGCCGGGTGCGGGTGGTTGGGGCTTGCATGGCATCGTGCGGATACCAGGGCGGCCGGGCGATTGGGTGTTCATGGTGACCATTGGCAGGGAGATGGGTGATCACACTTTTGATGAAGGCATTAGTGCCAGCGGCTTGTTGCGCTGGCAGTCACAGCCGGCGCAAGGCTTAGATGACGGCCGCGTCAAAGAATGGGTCGAACATGATGACGACCTGAATACAATCTATCTGTTTTTACGGACCACGAACGTGCGCGCGGACGTACGGTTGCCATACACGTATCTGGGCCGCCTAAAATATGTCGATCACGACGTTGAGCGCGAGCAGCCGGTTCATTTTCTTTGGCAGTTGCTGACTGGCCGATTGATCAAGCCACCATGGACCGCATGCAATTGGTGCTCGATGATCAGGGCGCCCTGTCAGAAGTGACGCCAGAAGAGAAGCCAGAAGAAAAACCAGCAGGAGGCCTCGTTGATCGCACGACAAAGGTTGATGGGCGGCAAATACGCGAAGCAGGGCTATCTGAAGCCACAGCACCTCGCCAAAACCGCGAGCGGCGCGGACGGGGCACATCGACGGGCGCGTTTCGGGCACGCCAATACGGCGATCGTTCTAAAGCAGATGCGGCCAACAGGGCGCTTGGCAAAGCGGGTGAGTTGCTTGTGGTCGATCACGAGAAGCGGGTGCTGATAGATGCCGGCTACCAAGATCTCGCGGACAAGGTTGTGCATGTCGCTGTCGTCGAAGGCGATGGGGCTGGATATGACGTCAGGTCGTATCATACGGATGGGTCAGAGAAGTATATTGAAGTGAAGACGACGCAAGGGCCAAAGGAGACGGACTTCTTTTTGAGTGCCAATGAGCTGCGGTTTTCTGAGGCGCAGCCAAAAGCGTTTTATTTGTACCGGGTGTTTAACTACCACCCTGAGGTCAATGGAGGGCAATTCTACGTCATCAATGGGCCTCTCTCTGAGTTGTTTGAGCTGCGCGCCACCAATTACCGCGTTTCTAATTTAATTGGTGACGTCAGCGTAACCGACTTTGGTGGTTGAGCGCACGCCGCAAACATAGGCGTGGCGTAGAGTTTAGTATTCGTCAGCACGCATCACCGTCATGACGCGTTGGGTGACCGTTGGGTCAGCTGGGTCGGGTGATGCCAAGCAAAGACGTCGGTCGTAGTAGTCGATTTTCCAAAAGTAACGCTCACCACCAAAGTCAATTTTGCCAAAATCATGTTCGCCGTATGGGTCGTTGCCAGGCTGACTGAAGTCATCAATCTGGGCGATCTCGGCGAGGAGTTGATTGAGTTGGCAAGGCGCGAGGGTTTGTACGCCCATCGTGACCATGACTTGGCCACCGATGCGTTGTTTGCGTAACAAGTCGTTGAGCTTCGCGATAATCAGGTGTTTGGGTTGGTCGTCCATGATGGGTCCTTTCATGAGAGAAGCGCAGCCGAGCAGCCGAGCGCAAAGGCTCGTCAGCAAGTTTAGATCGGTTGCGGTTGGTTTAGGCTGGGTTTAAAGGCACCCGGCCACAGGCCTTAAACAGGGCGCAGTCATCGTGCTGACAACGTCCGGTGTCTTGAATGGTTCGACCGTTGCAGATCGCCAGGGCACCTTCAGCGCAATAGCGCCAGATGGCGTTCTGTATAAAGCGTGGGTAATACGCTGGGTTGTGTTGATTGAACTGTCGGGCGTCGATGTCACGTGCCAGGTCGTCAATGATCGCCTCGCAGCCGCCTGGGCCATAACAGGCTGGGCCAAAGGCATGGTTGGCGTCATAGACATAGAGGATGCCAGTCCGATGTAGAAAGTTATGCACCAGGCTATCGACGGCAATCATCGACTGACCAACCGCCTGCCAGTTTGCGCGGCCTTCACCGCAGCCAATCAGGAGATCGGCAAAGGTCATATGGATAAGCTTTTTCGATATGCCAAAGATCGCCATCACCTCATCAACTAGGGCGGCGCGCATCAGCGCCAGACGATCAGGGTGGCCAGGGCGGTCGGCGGCTTTAAGGGTGCGGTCGATAAAACCAACCACGTCACCATCGCACACATCGTTTAAAAACAGATACAGCGAGAAGGCGGCTTGATTGAGCTGGCCTTTACGCAACGGCAACTTCGGTAACGGGCAGTCAGCGATGCGGTCAGGGCAATTGCAGGTTTGTTGTGATTTTGAATAACCACAGCTTGTGAAGTGCGCAAAGTTTTGAAGCTTCGCACAAAGGTTAGGTGTGTAGGCGCGCAACTGGGTGATGTGATGATATTCAGCGTTGCCGTGTTCAGCGACGTAGGCGGCGGCAACGTAGTCAGAGACGCCCTGCATACTGAAGTAGCCCATCAGCCAATCGAACAGGGCAGGGCTATCTCTCTGCCGGACCGCAGCTGCGAGGCCTGATGTTGCGCAATAGCGCACAATTGAGCGATTGAAGCTTTTACGACCTGCCAACCGGCAGATCTGCGTCACCAGGTCTGCGGGTACGACACGACGGCCTGTGACCGGCTTTAAACGCGAGTTGGGCGTCATAGCAGGTTTACCAGGCGCCGTTTGGCGTCGGTGTCGCCTTCGATATAGCGCTGGGTCATGTCGATCGAGCGGTGGCCAGCTAATTGCTGCACATCGCGCAAACTGCCACCTGACTTATGCACCATGCGTGCGGCGGCCGTAATGAAGCTGCGCCGGCCTGAATGTGACGAACAACCGTCATAGCCAAGCTCATCGAAAAGCGCGCTGAACCAATTAACCACGCTTCGAGGTCGCATTTGGCCGCCACGCTCTGACCTGACCACAGCGCCGGTCAGGTCGTCAGACGTGGCTTTGAGGCCGCTCAGCGCCTTTCTAAGCGCCGTATGCATCGGTATACAGCGGCCGCTGCCTTTTTTGGCCGCGCAATCGCGTAGCTCGATGACCGTGCCGACACGGCCGCGGCTATCGAGCACCATTGGCCACGTCAGATTGGCGATTTCGCCGGCACGTAGGCCAGCTTTGGCTGATAATAGTATGATGACGGTATCGCGTGCCGCGTAACGGTTGTGTTTGATGCGCCTGAGCATGGCCAATAGCTGGCCGCGGCTCAGCAATTTTGCTTGCTTGCCTGCCATATTTTCTCTCTGATTGTATGGTGACGGTATGTTGCTATTTTAGCTGGAATCTAAAATAAGTCAATAAAAACAATATTATAGGGTTTTTTCGAGTTATCATTTTGACGTAGATGCGGTGATTTTGGGTTGAAAAGGGACGAAAAAGTGCTTCAGTTGGGGATAGACGATAATCAGGGGCTTATTTTCGAAGGTACAGCTAATTACGGTCGTGTTGTTTGGCCGACACCGATCATCACGCCGGCAAAGTTCATATTTATGAGTGAAGAGGCGCCTTCCGCTGAGAAGTCGTCAGAGTCGCCTACGACTTCGTGTCGATTTCGGGAAGATTACTACGACCCCATCGCAAGAATTCGCCGAGGGCGGTTCTATTTTGCAGAAGGTGCCCAGCCAGTAGAATGGCGTGTTCTACCTCACCCAGCCTTACCAATCGACCCGTATACAGGTCAGGTAGGGGTTCAAAAAACAAGTCTATTCACCTTTTATGGCAACCCAATTTGGCACAAATACTTCGAGGGGAAATCAGAGCTGCCAGTTGTTGCCTTGGGTGTCGATGATCGATTTTCATTGTGGAGTGTCGTTGGAGTTGAGGGCATGTACACTCGGGAAGACCTAGTGACGCTAAAAGCGCTCAGTAGCCTTGGTGTTTTACCAGTTGTGGATTATGGGCAGGTCCCGCAAGGGCAGCATGCCGTTCTTCGAGAGACCTTGGATGCGTTTGTTGATGAGGTGCACCGTGCGGCACCAGTTTCTGTCATTGATCGAGCCCGTGAAACTGTGACCCAGATATTATTGTGTTCTTCTGAAGCTACGAAAGAAAATGCTCAAGACCTTGCGAAACTGACAGAACAACTGGAACGCAAAAGTATGATCATCGCAGCAAGTGCGGCGAAAATTATTGCGAGGTTGCATGCAAGAGGCAAGCCTGCCGAGCAGCTCAAGCGGGACCTGCCATCTATCAGAGCAAAGGATGCGGAATTGGCCGTTCATTGTGTGGGAACGATCTTGTGCGAATTGGGTTTGGCAAAGTGGCCATAACCTCTACAGAGCTCTATGCTCATATGTAGAGGTTTGATTCTTATATTGTACGAACGAAGAAACCTAAACGAATATACAGCGATTTTGATCTGAGGATAAAAGTGATGAAATGACATTGGTAGTTATGTTTGCCCATGATGACCTCCTTGCTTCAAATTTGAAGAGGAAGCTGTCTACTAGGGTGTGGACTCAATTGGCCCATAACCTGATGGCAAATATA
>TARA_R110000868_G_scaffold369315_1_pt1 | contig 96679 bp, 69 predicted proteins | sample TARA_R110000868 | Tara Oceans TARA_R110000868 (sample SAMEA4397489) | marine metagenome | biome: Polar Biome; feature: [SRF] surface water layer (ENVO:00010504); material: water (ENVO:00002006), including particulate matter (ENVO:01000060) such as... | depth 5 m
ACTGTAAACTGGGCACGCGCGCGACCCAAAACAACGCTTATCGCCAGCGGCGCGCCGGGGTCAAGTCTGATCTGGTCAGTGGTGGTGATTCGTTTTCAGGTCTGACTGTTTTAACATATGCACTTTGAGGACGCTGGCTATAATGAAACTCTCAATGCAGGTCGGATCTATTATCCTGAATGGTGCGAATCCCTGACGGTTTCCTGTTGTCTGCGACAACCCCGAATTGCATTCGGGGCTACCCGGTTTCGATATAATGAAATTTCCAATGCAGATTCTGTTTGTCCGGCGTGATCCCGTGATCTTAATTTTCAGAAGGACATTTGAATGTTGATCCATTTGTGTAGCACACGCTTCTGCTATCGCGGTTTACTGATCCTGAATCTGCTCTTCTGCTTTTTCAATCCCTGTCAGGCTGCTCCTGAGGGCAATGCTGTGGTCCGAGGTAAAGCCGGTGATTCGGAAATCGTGATCACTACAACCAATCGCCTGGCGGGCGCCATTCATTCGCTGACCTGGAATGGCAAGGAATTCATCGACAGTTTTGATCATGGCAGACAACTGCAGTCTGCTGCCAGCTTTGACTGTGGACAGCCAGACGAATTCTGGGCGGAGCGTTTTAATCCCACCGAAGCGGGCTCGCGCTCTGATGGCGTGGGACCCACGTCCTCCAGTAAATTACTCCGTTTACAGGCACGCGACAACGAACTGCATTCGACGACCCAGATGGCGTTCTGGCTGGCTCCGGGACAGAAATCATCCGGCAGGCCGGCACTCAATACCAGTATTCTTTCCAAACATCAGATTTCCAAGCAGGTTCGAATCGGCTACCAGGGTCTCGATCAGGTGCTCGATTATCGCGTCACGTTCACGATCCCCCAAGGAGAGCGGCACAACCATGCCCAGTTTGAAGCACTGACGGGGTACATGCCTGCTGAGTTTGAACAGTTCTGGAAATTTAATCCGCAGACCGGGAAACTGCTGCCTCTGGACGACGGGCCAGGCGAACAGAATGATCCAGTCATCCTGAGCACGCGAGACGGCAAGTACGCGATGGGCGTTTTCTCTCCCGCTCAGCCCTCCCCCGGCTATCAGCACGCGGGCTACGGCCGATTTCGTTTCCCGGCTGCAAAAGTGGTGAAATGGAACTGCGTTTTTCGGGTCAAGAATCCAGGGGGAGTCGCCGCCGGCGATTATTCATTCCAGGTGTTGGTTGCTGTCGGTACGCTGGAAGATGTCAGGTCGTCTCTCAAGTCACTGGCGAAAGAAAATACAAAATAAGAATTGAAACGATCATTCGATTCGATTCTTCCCAAACAAGCGTCAGAGTGCTCCCCAGCACGACGATTTCGTATTCCCCTTCGCTTAAAACAAGTTCACCAGTTCAGTCCAGTGAAAATCAGACCCGCGGAGCTGCTGCCAGGACTTCTTCTGAAACACCGGATGCGTATTTCATAAAGTTGTCGTTGAAGGCGGTCGCCAGTTTGATTGCCGTATTTTTATAGGAGTTCTGATCGTCCCAGGAAGAATGCGGTACCAGAATATGATCATCCACGCCGGGGCATTTCGTAATGGTGGCGGTTCCAAAAATGGGATCGAGTTCGGTCGGTGCATGCACCAGGGTTCCGGAATGAATGGCATCGATAATCGCCCGCGTGTCTTTCAGGCTGATACGATTTCCCACGCCGTAGGCGCCACCATTCCAGCCGGTATTGACCAACCAGACGTTGGCGTTGTACTTCCTGATTTTCTCAGCCAGCAGGTCGGCGTATTTCCCCGGATGCCAGACCAGGAACGGCCCGCCAAAACAGGGAGAAAAGGTGGCTTCCGGCTCATCGACTCCCATTTCGGTTCCGGCGACTTTCGCTGTATAGCCGCTGATAAAGTGATACATGGCCTGTTCGGGTGTGAGACGACTGACTGGAGGCAAAACGCCAAAGGCATCGCAGGTCAGGAAGATCACATCATTAGGATGGTCTGCCAGGCAGGGAATTTTCGCACTGGGCATATACTCGATCGGATAAGCCCCGCGGGTATTCTGTGTGAAACTGGTGTCATCGAAATCGACATGATGCCGGGCTTCATCATAGACTACGTTTTCCAGAACGGCTCCGTAGCGCAGCGCCTGAAAGATTTCCGGCTCATTTTCCCGCGAGAGATAAATCGCTTTGGCGTAACAGCCCCCTTCGATGTTGAAAATTCCGTTATCTGTCCAGCAGTGTTCGTCATCGCCGATCAGGAACCGCTTGGGATCTGCAGAGAGTGTCGTTTTCCCCGTTCCGGACAGACCGAACAATACGGAAGAACGACCCGTCTGGCGATCCGCGGTCGCGGAACAGTGCATCGACAGGATGCCCCGCTTTGGCATCAGGTAATTCATGACCGTGAAGATGCCTTTCTTCATTTCGCCCGCATATTCGGTTCCCAGAATGACGATCTCGCCATCTTCAATGCTGAGGTCCACACTGGTTTTGGAAGTCATACCCGTCGTAAAACGATTCGCAGGAAAGGTACCGGCGTTGTAAATCACATAGTCCGGTTTACCGAAATCTTTCAATTGCTCTTCGGTCGGACGAATCAGCATGTTATGCATGAACAGCGCATGATAGGGGCGCGAGCAGATCACGCGGACTTTAATCTGATACTCGGGATCCCAGCCGGCAAAGGCGTCGATCACATACAGGTGCGGGCAGATATTCAGATAATCGGTCGCGCGTTCCCGGTTACAGAAGAACGCGTGCTGATCGAGGGGGTAATTCACATCGCCCCACCAGATATCATCAGAGGAATTTTTATGTTTGACAACCCGTTTATCCTTGGGAGAACGCCCTGTTTTCTCACCCGAGTAGGCAATCAATGCCCCTGTATCGGAAATCGAAGCACCTGGTTCAAAGCGAATGGCTTCTTCATACAACATTGACGGATCTGGATTGCGCATCACCCAGTCTACGTTGATTCCATGTTCGGACAGATCGAACGACTCCATTTTCCACTCCATTCACATGATTTGAATTCCAGGGCCTGCCAGATCTCTGATCGAGATAGATTAAACTAAAGCCCATTGCACCGCTGTTCGCCGCAAGTTTACTCATTCTCCTGAATTTCACCAAGAGAGATTCCCACCTTTGTGTCCAATTACCTGCAGGATCCAGTCGGGTTCTGACAGAACTAGTGTGCAGCCAGTCGCTGCAATTCAGGCTTCATCCGCCGCATCGCTTCTTCAAAACTGACACAAGGTTCGTAGCCGAAATCATGTCGCGCACGGCTGACATCATAATAGTGGGAACTGCTGAGTTGAGACGCCAGAAAACGGGTCATCGGCGGTTCTCCAGGCAGATGCAGAACCCGGAAAACAAACTCCAGAACGCTGCCGATTCGTTTAGCCGCTTTCGTGGAGATCTGTTTTTTGACAGGCTGCAGTCCCGCTTCAACGAGCAATTGATTGATCCATTCCCACATCAGTACCGGTTCGGGCTCATTGATAAAATAAGCCTGACCTCCAACAGGGGAATCGGGAAAGAGTCGTGCCGCTGCCTGGAGATGGGCCGCGGCTGCATTTTCCACGTAGCTCATCGAAATCAGATTGGTTCCTTCTCCTACCTGTCGCAAGCGTCCTGACCTGGCGCGTTTGATCAGTCTCGGGATCAGATGATTATCACGAGGCCCCCAGATCAGATGTGGTCTGAGCGCAACTGTAGCGAGTCCGTTTTCACCGTTGGCTTGCAGCACGGCACGTTCGGCCAGCATCTTGGTATGTGGATAATGACAGAGAAAATGTTCGCTGTAAGGCAGGGACTCGGTGGCATTCTCATGGGCAGAACCGTCGTAGACAACACTGGGTGAACTCGTATAAACCAGTCGCGTCACGCCCTGCGATTGACAGGAGGCAATGACATTCAGAGTCCCTCGAGTATTAATGCTGTAAAAGTAGTCCCAATGCCCCCAGATGCCGGACACAGCGGCTGTATGATAAACGGTCTCGATCCCTTCGCAGGCTCGTTCAACTGTGGTCGCATCACGGATATCGCCTTGAACGGTTGCCACACCCAGTTCTTTCAGCCGCTGATACTCACCACGACAAAGCACGCGTACCGTTTCCCCGGCAGCCACCAGTTGCTCGACGATATACAATCCAAGGAAGCCCCCTCCCCCGGTCACCAGTACATTCATTTGACCTGCTTCTCTGCCCAGGGAGTTAATTTCTCACGAAAGATTTTGACGTTATGCCGGATATCAACGGGCAGAGAACGATGAAACAGAACGGTCTCGATCGATTCCGTTAACGCATTTGCTCTGCCCAATGTCAGTAGTTCGTGTGTGAATTGGTCACGGACTGCCTGATTTTCAGGATAGTCCCCCTGCTCCGGTTCGACAATGATCACCGGTTTCTGATTCGGTTTTGAACCGACCCCGACCAGCGCACTGCGATAGACCCGTGGATGCTGGTTGAAAATCGCTTCACAACAGATTGTGAACATGGCCCCCAGACTGGTCTCCAGCATGTGTGCCTTACGTCCACAGAACCAGAGTTTTCCTTCCGCATCCCGATATCCGACATCTCCCATTCGATGCCAGAACCGATCGCCGTCTGGTATTTTCGCCAGTTGTGTCGCTTCGGGTCGCTGAAAATATTCACGGGTCGCCATCGGCCCCTGTACAATGATTTCACCAATCTCACCGACAGGTAACTCAACGGCGTGTTCGATCGACCCAATCGGTTCATTATGAATCTGGATGATTTTCACCTGGACTCCGGGAAACGGCGTCCCGACACAGGTCCCTGCCCCGGACTGCGTCTGTTCCGATGTTTTCTCCAGGACATCACGACCGCAGATCGAAGCCACGGGCAGCGATTCTGTTGCCCCATAAGGGGTATTGATGTCTGTTTCGGAATTCGTAAATGTCTGCCGCATACGCTGGATCACATGCACGGGAACCGGGGCTCCCGCAGATAATACCCGTTTGAGTGAAGGGAGCTGAATCTGATGCTGTTCACAATAGCGGCCAATTCGATTCCACATTGCCGGAGAACCAAACGCCTGTGTGACTCCCTGATCGTTAATCTGTCGGATGATTTTCTCCGGATCAACTTGCGCCGGCTTCGTCGGGTCCATATCGGGAACCACGGTCGTGACACCCATGGCTGAATTGAAGAGTGCAAACAACGGAAAGCCTGGCAGGTCCACTTCACCTGGCTGAATCTGGTAGTAATCACGGAGCAGGTCCACTTGAGACCAGAACATGCCATGCTCGTAAGCCACTCCCTTGGGGGGGCCGGTGCTCCCACTTGTAAAGATCACGGCAGCAGGATCGGTAACAGAACGCTGAACCATTTCAAAAGGTTCCCACTCTCCTCCCAGCAGCCATTCATAATCGATACCGGAAGTTAGCACCGGCTTGCCGACCGTCACATTCAGATGTGCCTTGGGAAAAGAACGTTGTTTCAGTTTACGGATCAGCTGTGCCAGCGGGATCGCCACGAAGCCTTCGGGTTCGACTTCCGCCAGGCAGCGCATGATATTTTTTCTGCCCATGCCTGGATCAATCAGAATGATGACCGCGCCCGCTTTGAATAATGCAAAGGTCAACGCAATAAATTCCAGGCTGGGACGTACCATCAACGCCATTCGCGTTCCGGGTTGCACCCCCAGTTGAATCAGCCCCCGCGCCAGTCGATCACTTTCCTGATCCAGTTGCTGAAACGTGAGACTGCTGTAAGTATAGCGGCCCTGTTTATCCTGCCCTGCAGGAAAGACGACGGATTTTTGAAAAGGCCAGGCTTGTGCGGACTGTTTTAAACGGTCGGCAATATTTCGTTGTGAATCAGACATAATCAGAAGGAACGCAGGCTGTCAAAAGCGGTCAAACTTTTCACTGGCGGACCAGAACTTCTCCCTTGCCAAGTGTCAAAAAGTCACCGCAGTAGCGACGATATTCTGCATTCAGACAATCCTCTGGGACCGGAAAGCCGACGGATTTTAACTCGTGTAGAAAAAACGACAACCAGGCGGGTCGGTACTGACAGGAATACTTGAACGTCGGCAACAACTCGGGTTCAGCAACAGTACCCAATGCAGCAATCGTTCCCCGTCGCATGCCGGCACCGGGACAGACACCGATTTTCCCAAACGAAAAAATAGAACCGGCAATCATATCAAAACCGGCTGCATCACCTAAATCGCCTCCAACGACAATCACTCCCCGCCGCATCCGATGACCTGCTTCTCTACCGGCATTACCGCGAATCAGAATCGTACCGCCATTCATGCCCCGTTTACTGCCAGGCCAGGCTGCTCCGACCAGATCACCGGCATTCCCTGCGATCTGGATTTCTCCGCCTCGCATCGCAGTCGCCAGGTTATCGGCCACATCACCTTGAACCTGAATCTGACCGCCGGACATCTCCCGGCCCAGATGCATTCCTGCATTTCCCTCAATGCGAATGACACCGGAGCTTAACTCAGCACCAATGGCTTTGACTCGCGAGCAATCCCCGACCCAGACCATCAGATCCGCTTCACTGGCGGACTGTTTCACATCAAAAAAGTCAGCGAGCTTAGCTCGTTGATTTCCCTGGAGCACTGGCAGCGCACGCACCTCATCTGCCGAGAGCTGCTGGACCGCTGCATGATTGATCGAATCAACTTCAACCGGGATCGTGAGCGCATGCTTGAGAGTAAAAGTGAAGGCCATGCGGTAGAAATTCTTTATCAACCTGTCCGGGAAGTTTTTCCCATATTGATGAGGCCTTCAATGAATCCGCGTGCAGCCAGATAATCGTTAGGCAGCATGGTTTTGATCTGGCCACGCAGAATACTTTTCATTTTGACGGCTTCGTCATTGATTTCCTGCGACAGACTGGATGTGATGCCGGTGGAATTCTTCAAGGAATAGAGTTCCTGTAGTTTTTGGCGTGATTCAGCGTATTCTGGTCCCATCAGAGATTCAGGCCACGAGATTTTACCTGTTGCCGGATTGAGCTGGCTGGCGTTCAGGGTTTCACTATCCTGGGACGAAGCTGCATTGTAATAGGGACTCAAACCGGATTCCTGCAGTTTGAGATTCTTTTCCTTTTGTGCTTCAATCGCAGCCTGTTTTTGCTGAGCCAGTTCTTTATCGATTTCCGCCTTTTCATGAATTGACTCGCGGAGTGCTTTTTGGCGTGCCACATAAGTTTCAGCCAGCTTCTTCTGGTTATCGATATATTTACTGTTAGCTTCCTGATAATTGACCATGGCTTTGGATTGATCAACCTGAGCCTGCCCCTGGGCACGAATCAGAGAGGAGCCATCGTTGTAATAGCCTCCATAATAACCAGGGTAACCGCCATAGTAGCCGCCACCATATCTACCACGGTAACCGTAAAAAGCAGTGGGGCTGTATCCGCCACCAAAATTATAAACCGTTTGTCTCGGGAAGAAGGGACCAGCCGCTTGAACCATCGAACCTGTCGACAACAGGATCGTTAAACATAAACCGGACAGGGTCATCTTGTGCATCACTGGTTTCATCTCTTACCCCTGAGCATAAATTGATAGTGGACCTGACTCTATGAGGGAATTTTTTTCCCTGAAGACAGGCTTCTATGATTTCCTGATGAATCTGATCAGAATTACTTGATTTTTGAACTCAGATCATGATATCTATAATGTAACAGTTTAATGTTCTCCTTTCTATTTCGCCAGTCTTTCTTCTGAAGGTAATATGAATTCTTTACTTTCTGAGAATCTGGTATTCGCAACGATGATTAGCAGGAACTTGACTTATGCGTCAACTACTTACGACAGTGCTTTTTCTGGGCGTCAGTTTATTCACATCAGGAATCGTTTCTGCTCAAGCCCCTGATATCGCCCCTCTGATAAAAGATCTGGCCAGCGATAACGAAGAACAGCAGGCGTTAGCCGCTCATCGTCTGGGAGAGTTAGGGCCTTTGTCCAAACCTGCCGTCCCGGCATTGATTGAAGTCGTCAAAGCGGGTTCTGTCGCTGCCCGGAGTGAAGCCATTATTGCTCTCGGAAAAATTGGACCAGCTGCATCAGCTGCTGTACCGGAACTTGCTAAAATTTTACGTGGCTATTCCATCATTCTGAAATACAACACATTGCAGGCACTACGGGGGATTGGTTCTGCATCGAAACCGGCGGCCAAACAAATCCTGCCACTGCTGGAAAGTAATAATTCCTATCTGAAAATCGCTGCTGCCCGCACCCTCTGGGCCGTTGATCCCGGAAATAAAGAAAACCTGCAACGCATTATTAAAGTCCTTGTTGACAGTCTGCATGTTCCGATTAATGAAATACACTCCAGTGCAGCAGTTGCCCTTGCTGAATTAGGAGCTCCCGCTGTCGAACCTCTTCTGGAACAACTGAAAACAGAGTACAAAGAAAATCACACAGAACAATGTAAGCAAATCTGTGATGTTTTCGCTCACATGGGGGCTCAAGGTGAAGCGGCGATCCCCACATTGATTAAAGCATTGAAAGTAGAAAACCCCGAACTGGTCTGGCATGCTGCCAATGCATTGGGCGCCATCTCTGCCAAACCTGATGAAGTCGTGCCTGCATTAACTCCCCTGTTAAAGAATTCATCCTCCGAAGTGCGGGCCCATGCCGCGATTGCATTAGGAAATTTCGGCAGCGCTGCCAAATCAGCCGTCCCCGAGTTAATCAAACTACTGGCTGATTCGGAACTGAATGTCAAACTGGATGCTGCCTCTGCTCTGGGTTCGATTGGACCTGATGCTTCTTCTGCCGTACCAGCACTGGCAAAAGCAATGCAGGACGGCCCAACCGCCTTAACTCTCACCAGCGCCTCTGCACTGGCATCCATTGGTAAAGCAGCCGTTCCTGAAGTCACTAAACTGTTAAATGAAGACTCTTCTCTCAAACTTCTGGCGATTCACGTTCTGGGTGAAATTGGTACTGAATCGGAAGAATCCATTCCAGAACTGCTGAAACTGACAAAATCAGATGATACGGATATCCGTGAGACCGCCATCGTCAGCCTGGGAGAAATTGGCCCCAAAGCAATCAAAGCAGAACCTGAGCTGATCAAGATTCTGAAAAACAGCACGGGCACAACCAGAAATAAAGCCGTTTATGCGCTTTCGAAAATAGGCAGCAAAAAAGCATTGCCACTCATTAAAAAATACGCTGAGTCAGATTCAGATGATGAACGCTTTCGACTCGTGTGTGCCTGGGCACTCCTGAGAGAAGATCCCACCAACCCAGAAGCTGTGAACGCCGCGTTACCCGGTCTGATCAAGGCACTCTCCGATGAAAACGCGCTGCTCCGCAGAGAGGCAGCCAGTGCCATTGCCTTGTCCGGCCCACTGGCAAAATCTGCTGTTCCCAGTCTGAAAGAAGCGCTCGAGACCGAGCAAGACCAGCGCGTCACCTTTGAAATCATTACGGCCCTGGCAGAAATCGGTCCTCCCGCAGCTGCTGCCATTCCTCTGATCAAACCCTATGTAAACTCTGAAGATATGGTTCTGCGAGTGGTTGCCACGTATGCCCTGGCACGCTTTGGCAAACTCTCTGAGTCGGCTGTTCCCCTGCTGGAAAAAGAACTCAAATTACATAACGAACAGGAAAACGCAGTGACTCTCTGGGCTTTAACAAAAATCGATCCGAGTCCCGCCAGAGCCAAAGCAGCTATTCCGGCCCTGACGGACCTGCTCACAAAACACCCTAACCCGGATGCTCGAGTCGAAGCTGCCATCAGCCTGGGAGAATTTGGAATCAAAACCCCAGAAATCACACAGGCTCTGAAAACCGCGGTGAAAGACAAAGATCCACGCGTGCAAAAAGCGGCTGAAGAAGCATTGAAGAAACTCAACAGCTGAATCCCAGTTGCAGGGGGATGTTGCTTTTCTGCCACCTGAGCAGATTCGGTGTTGCTTTAAGTCAACGCATAATTGCCAGAGTGGAACGGGGCTGACAATGCTCAATACCCAATGTCCTGTTGGTGCCTACGTGAAAGCCGATGGTAGCCAGCAGGTTACATCAAAAGTTTTCTCGGGCTCGCTTCGATAACTCTGAAACGGATCGCTGTCTTCTGGTCTTCCTCATCACTGGCATGATTGTTGCAATTTAGTGCATTTCCTGATGTACTTAATTGTTGCCTGTCATTACCGGAACCGGAGTAGCCATGATCACAGTTGCCGAAATCAACGATATCGATCGCCTCGATCATTTTCGACTGGCCTGGCGTGCTCTGCTGGGAAAGACCAAAGGAGCTACGTTTGCTCATTCTCCTGAATGGCTGGAACATTACTGGAACCACTTTGGTCACAACCAGAAACTGCGGATTCTGTTTGTGACGCTGGGGAACAAAATCATCGGCATTGTCCCCCTGGTAGTGAAACCAGTGGCTACCAAAATCGGCACCGTGCGCGTTTTAACATACCCACTGGATGGCTGGGGAACATTTTACGGGCAGATTGGTTCAAATCCCGCTGCTACCATGGTCACTGCAATGAGACACGTTCATGCTTCCAGGCGTGACTGGGATCTGATCGATTTTAGATATATCGACCAGGAAGGTCATGACCGGCAACGCACCTTGAACTCCTTCAAGTCCGTCGGATTTCAAAGCAATCAGAGTGTCTGGCAGAAAAGCCCTCTGATCAACACCAGTGAAACAAACTGGGAAGACTATCTGGCTTCGCGCACTGATAAAACTCAACAGCAGATTGCTAAAGCAGATCAACTGTCCCGTAAACAGGGACCGATTGCATTTTATCGTTCGCGACTGGAAGATCCTTCAGCCCCCGGCTGGAACCCACGCTGGGACCTCTGGGCAGAATTCCAAAGGATGAACTTCCTGGATGGAAATCAGCTGAATATCGCTGGAGGTCATTTCTCGCAGAATAAAAAGCTTTCATTCCTGCATGACATCCACGGCCCAGCAGTTCGCTCGGGTACGGCCAGAATAGATGCGCTGTTTGTAAACCATTCGCTGGTTGCCTGTGCCTACGGTCTTCAACACGGCTCTGGAACAGATTATCTTGCTGTAGGCCGCCGCGATACTGCCCCCCGGGAAGTCATCACCACCCTGATATCGCGAATGGTACAACAGTCTATTCAGGATGGAGAACCATCACTCAACCTGGGATTGGTGGGGAACAGACTGTCCGGCATGTGGAGTAACCAGTTGCAGACCAGCTATCGTTGTTCCCATTTCCCGATCACGGCACCACGTTCGCAACTGTTGAGAATGAATCGCTGGATTCAAAAACCGGTACTGCAGCCGATGGGAAAGAATAAATCGAAAGCAGACGCTGGAATCAACGTCAGCTCTGCACCAAAATTAACACCGCCGGAAAAGCCGGATTCCTGCATTGAAATTGCGGACGACGCACCACAGGACTGGTCGGGACAGCATAAAGTGCGCAGCGGTTCAACAGAAGACCGTCCCCGTTTTCGGATCGTGGGCTAGACTGTGTCCAGTTTTACTGTAGCGTCTCCGAGGTCATTCGGACCGAGTATAATAGATTGAGAGACGCGATGGTTAAATGTGATGCGCTCAAAAAAGAGAACCGCAGCAAATCAGTCTGCATTGCGGGCAAATTTCAGAACCATTAGTGTTCTGTCATCGCCATCATTTCCACCTTCCAGGTGTTTCTGCAGTTTGGCCCAGATCCCCTGCATCACTTCTTCCGCGGTATCTTCGATGTGGTTTTCCAGGACTTTCATAATACCATCCGAACGGAACATCTTGCGTTCACTGCTCATGGCTTCGCTGATGCCGTCACTGAATCCAACAATAATATCATTGGTACAGATCGGGATTACTGAATAATCATAGTCATTTGACTCAGTCACTCCCAGTAACATTCCGTGGGAAGTCAGGCTGGTGATTTTTCCTTTATGAACCCAAAACGGTGCAGGATGACCGGCGTTGGTATAAGTGAAAGTCCGATTTTTTGTATCGATCACTCCATACATCATGCTCATGAACTGATGCGGCAGTGATGTATGATACAGGGCTGTATTAATCCGACCAATGACAAAGCGGGTATCTTTTGCCTGCTCGATCGGCCCTTCTGTTAATGTTCTCAAAGCACCTCTGACGGATGCCATCACCACCGCTGCAGGAATACTGTCGCCAGAAGCATCACCCAGAGCAAAACAGGTGATGTTGGGTGCCAGGGTGATGAACTCGCATAAGTCCCCTCCCACTTCATGGTGGCTGATTGTCTGCACTGCTGCCTGAAAATCGCGTTCCCGATGAGATTCCTGTGCCAGTTCAGCCGGGAATGATTCCGAGATCACCTTCAGCTCTTTTTTCAGGCGGATTTGATTCTGGCTTTCTCTCAGCAAAACCGCACGCTCTAAGATAGTACTGACCTGGGCACCAATTGATTTCAGGATATGAATATCCCGGTCTTTTAAATGTCGAGCACGCCGGTCAAAAGCCCACAATGTTCCAAACGGTCCGGACTCCGACTGGACGGAGACGCAGACACCTGTCAGACACCCCTCGGGTAACCAGCCGGAAAACGCAGGGTTTTCCTGTCGATTGATGATCAAGGCATCTTTCGCAAACGCCTCAAGGTCTGGTGGGGATTCATTTAATTTTCGGCGATGAAAGGGAATCTCAAAAGCCGTCAAACCATATTGTACACGCAGGGACAACTGGTTTGATTCAGAATTTAACAGAAAGAATCCGGCAGCGCGAAATCCGGTTAACTGCAAAGCTGCTTCCAGCAGTTTCTGTAACGCATCCTGCAACCCTTCCTGTCTGGTTGCTGACAACCCCACATCCACCAGCGTCGTCACTTCCCTGGTCTTCGATTCCAGAGAAGAGTTCATCGTTTCGATTTGAGAAATCAATCCCCCGACCAGTTCAGCAAACTTGATCGCGGTCACAAACAGATGATCGTTTGCTGATTCGTCAGGCAGAGTCAGATATAGATATCCCAGAGTTCTTTTGCCATCTTCGATGGATTCATACCAGCAGTATTTTTCACTTTGGCACAACTCGGCTTCCAGGGATTTTCGTTCCCCTGGTTTGGCAGGAGTGAATCGCAACGGCCAATCAGTGATTTCCGTAAACTGATCACAAATATTGTGAATCCATTCCAGAGGCTGGGTGATTACCTGTTCCATTTCACCTGATCCAAGACGCCGAAGAAGAAAAAAGCGGTGTTGAAGGCGGATTGCCCTGTTATCTCCTATCGGCAGGCAGTTATCAGCAGATCAGGCTAGAGTCAGTTTGTAACGGTTGAAAGGATTGCTCATCTGGAAATCTGTGAGAACTGCAGAATCTGTCAGCTTCGATTGAACTCCGAGGACAGATTCCAAATCTTAGCGATACCGTTCAATGATCGCACATCCACAGGAATCACTCCAGACATTAACGGATGTACGGCACATATCCAGAATTCGGTCGACGGCAATGATCACTCCTTGTGCTTCCAGAGGCAGACCGACCGCCTGGAGTACGATCGCCATCATCACCAGGCCGGCATGAGGAATCCCCGCGGCTCCGATACTGGCCAGCAAGGCGGTCACCGCTACCAGAATCTGCTGCTCTAAAGGCATGACCACACCAGTATAAGCCTGAGCGATAAACATCACCGCCACCGCTTCATAGAGCGCAGTTCCGTCCATGTTAATCGTGGCTCCCAGAGGCAGCACAAAGGAACTGACTTCGTTAGAGATACCCGCATTCTCTTCCACACAACTCATCGTCAGCGGTAGTGTACCGTTGGAAGAAGCCGTCGAGAACGCGGTCATCAGTGCCGGGCTCATCGCGCGTGCGAATTCCAGCGGGGACCGCCGCGCCACAAACTTAAGCAGACATGGCAAAATCACCACCGAGTGGATCAATAAAGCGAAAAAGACGGAAAGCATGTACCAGGACAGAGTCTTAAAGATCTCAATTCCCTGGGAGGAAACCGCATACACCATAAACGCCAGCACGCCAATGGGGGCCAGGCTGATCACGAACATGGTCATCCGCATCATGACTTCAAAGCCGGCCTGAAAGAAATCCGTCATTACTTTCGCGTGTTTGCCACCGACGATAATGATAAAGATGCCAGTCAACATGCTGAATGAGATGATCGAAAGAAATTCTCCCTCACCCAGCGAATGAATAATGTTGGTCGGTATGAGTCGATCCACCATATCCAGAAAAATAGAACCGACCGATTCCGTGCCTGACGAAAGTGATCCACTGCCGCCAGGCAGTTCTGCGCCAATACCAGGTCGGATCAGATTAACCACGAAAATACCGGTACAGATCGCCAACAGGCTCGTACAAAAATAATACAGCAACGTCCGGGAGAACATTGCTCCGAAACGGGTCGCGTTTCCCAGACTGGCAATACCTGTAATCAGGGAAGTGACAATCAGTGGGATGGTCACCATCTTCAATAAGCGCAGGAACAGATCACCCAGCCATTTCGAGACGGCCATTACAGTTTGTGAAATTCCGGTTCCATATTTTTCGTAAGCTGCCTTCCACTCCGGATACTGTTTTTCCAGCTCTTCACCGCTGTCAGCGGAAATAGAGGTAACCGTTTTTTTCTGAGCGACATTCCGGGTATAAGTGAGAGTGATTTTCCTGGCCGCATCCACGATATGAATCAGACGCCCGGTCACCTTGACAGACACCGCTTTTTCAGGATCTCCGGTTACAAACAGACCTTTCAGTTCTGGAAAATGCTTGAGCAGCTGTTCCCGGTTTGCGAAGTCATACTCCTGTGGATCCTGTTCTGCTGTTTTTTGCACAACCTCAAAGCCACCGGCAACCGGAGTGAGCGTTAAGGTCTGATCTTCAAGAGAGATTTCCCCCGGGTTGAAGATCAAGCCGAGAATCGTCCCCACGATTAAAGCGATTAGAATCTGAAAATGCAGTGGGATTTTCTTCATGAAACACCAGTTCCCCGCGTCTCGTTTTCGACATGTAAATGAAATCACGACGTATCTTCAGCAATGAAGACGGTAATCTCCTGCAGGCGCGCATCCTGTCATCAATACTCGTTGTAATAATCAGCAAATGACTGCTTAACGGACTGGATCCGGATTAGCTCCGGGCACTGTCACATTCAAAAGGTAACCAGGCCCCGTTTTCCTGACTGCTGGCAACAGACTGTTGAATGAAAAACATTCCTTCCACGCCGTCATAGACATTCGGATAAATTGTGTTTTTCGGTTCAACAGGCTGACCGGTAATTCGATTAATCATCGCATCAAAAGCGGATCGGTAAATATTCGCGAATGCTTCGAAAAACGCTTCGGGGTGCCCGGCTGGTAAACGACAGGCAGCTGCCCCCGATTCGTTCATGAACGGTGCATTCGGGTCGCGTGTATAAATCGAATGTGGCTGACCATTGCGGCGAACAATCATCTGATTGGGCTCTTCCTGTCTCCAGGACAATGCCCCCTTGGTGCCATCAACTTCGATGAACAGGTCATTTTCACGACCATGCGAGATCTGGCTGGCAGTCACAGTTCCGAGCGCACCGTTCTGAAAACGAATGACAGCGTGACCATAATCATCCAGTTCACGTCCCGGTGCAAAGATTTTCAAATTGCAGGAAATTTCTGCTGGCAACAGACCTGTCATGTAGCGTCCCAGATTGTACGCGTGGGTCGCGATATCACCGAAGGCACCCGCTGCACCTGACTTTGCTGGATCGGTTCGCCACGCAGCCTGTTTCTGATCTTCCTGTTCCAGTCGGGATCGTAACCAGCCTTGAATGTAGTTGGATCGGACGGCCTGAATCTCGCCGAATTCCCCATTCAGAATCATCTCGCGAGCCATTCGCACGAGCGGATACCCGGTATAGTTATGACTGACCGCAAATACAACTCCCGATTTTTCCACGAGTGACTTCAGCTCTTCCGCCTGTTTCAGATCGAAGGTCATCGGCTTATCGCAGATGACATTGAAGCCGGCTTCGACAGCCGTTTTCGCGATGGGAAAGTGGGTAAAATTCGGAGTCGCGATACTGATGAAATCGATCCGCTGATCTTCAGGAAGTGCTGACTCTTTTTCAACGAGTTCTTCAATGGAACCATAAGCGCGGTCAGGTTTGATATCATAGGCTGGTGCAGATGCTTTCGCCTTCTCAGGATTGGAAGAAAGTGCCCCGGCAACCAGTTCCGCACGATTATCCAGACAGGCAGCAATGGAATGGACTCGACCGATAAACGAACCTTGTCCCCCACCCACCAGTGCCATCCGCAATTTACGATTCAGCTGACCGTTCATTGTTTCCATAGTTGCATTCCTTCCTCTCGTTGATTCATTCCAGACCCGTGCGTTACAGACGAGTTAGAGTTGAGCTGCGACATGTTGAATCTGATCTGCCCGAAGGACAGTCACTTAAAAGCAGCATACTTTCGCTGGATCGGAATTACAACCAATGGGAATTTCGGGCTATAAGTCTTTAAATTCAGCCTTCTGACCCTCCCCTGACATTCCTTAAATTCGATGAAATCAAGTCTGGCAGGGATTTCGGATCTTGGTTACAATACGTTTGTCAGCCACGATCGATTCGGGTCATTTCATTATCAATTGATCCACTTTGTACTCCCCATCTTGTACAAGGGACAGGCTGTGAATCAATACACTTGAATTCTGAATAAATATAGCACTGGGAGGCATTTGTGGTGAAAAATCAAAATGGAGATCGCCGTTTTCTGTGGCTGACCGTCGGGGTAATCTGCGGTATGTGTTTATCCTACTTCTGGCCACACGAACCAGCCTTCGCGGTTGCCACAGACCGGGATGGCGATCGTTTCGCGATCACAACTGTTCCAACTCGTAGCGGGAATGCGGAAGGCGTTTTTGTACTCGACTTCCTCACCGGTCGTCTGCAGGGAGCCGTCCTGAACTCACGAACGGGCAAATTCACTTATGCCTATTTCCGTAATCTCGCTGCTGACTTTGGCGTCGATCCGACAGCCAAACCACATTATGTGATTGTATCCGGTACTGTCAGTCTGCCCGCACAGGGACGGGCCCAGTTTGCTGAAGGTGGATTGTATGTGGGTGAAATGTCATCCGGGAAAGTAATCTGCTATGCATTCTCTTTCGTGTTTAACAATGCTCCGGCTGCACCACAACAGTTAATTCCAGTCGACCAGTTCCAGTTCCGACAGGCACAATAAGCTGTCAGTGATTTTGTTGAACCAACACAAAACAAAAGCGGGATCCACACCAGGACCCCGCTTTTTTTGTAAGTGAATTCGACAGGCTGTGGTTGTGCAGCTTATTCCCGTTCGCAAACCAGAGCACGCGACTTGCCCTGCAGACGGGCGATGATCAGCACACCGGCTTCATCCCCTTTCAGTGACAGCTTTCGACGGAGTGCCTCGATGCCAACCGGTATCCGCCGACATTTGATTTCGAGCTGACCAAAATTGGCGTTTCGAAAATACTTTCGGATTTCACGGTCATTGGTCGAAAGTTCTTCCAGAATCCGAAATCGTCTGAAAAAAGGTGAATCTACGGCATCAGTCGAAGTCAGGTATTCCTCTTCCGGATCCAGGCGACTCAAGCCTGCCTGCGCAGCGGCGACATCCAGTAATCCAGAACGAACCACTGCCGGATCTGGATCATAGACATAGTTGTCCGCATCAGTAATCTCAACAAAGTCATCCATGGGGTGACCGGCAATACTGTCGATCTGCCCGGCTTTGGAAATTGTAGTTGCCCGATATTCGTGCGCGCCCGCCAGGTCTCCAAACCAGATGGTCGCTTCTTTACACTCCCCGTTCAGGCTGATCAGTTCGGCCTCGGTCCCGGGAAACTTGCCGGCGAAATTACTGGCTGGACTGAGTTTGATCGCACCACCTTGAAACTGTGATATCAATTCCTGCAGCGTCTCCAGCCCAGGCAGATAGTCTTCGATGCGAATGACCTTCCCACCTGAATGAGGACGTCGATCCGGATCGATGTGCAGTCTCCCCTGGCGATCCTGTATTTCTTCCAGACGCTGGTTCAGTAAATTGACGGAACTGGAAACCCCATAAACTTCACTGTTCCAGGCTGCGAACTGGCAGAGGACAGGTGAAATATCAACTCCGGTGACGGCCGCATGCTCCCCCAACGCCACCAGGTCGCCGCCCATTCCACAACAGAAATCATACACCATCCCGGAAAACCGGGCCGCTTTATGTTGTGACACCAGTTCCGGTGTTGCCTGCTCCAGACTTTTGCGATCAAACCACATCTGGTCTGCACGGGAAAACTTGGCTCGCCCCCGCTTGCGTAATTCTGCCAGCGTGAGCGCAGCACGAACAGCATCTTCAGCGTAAGTCTTGCGTAACTGTTTCTGCAGATGAAATTCCGAACCAGAGTGTTCGCGAATGATTTCAAAGATTTCAGGTTGTTGATACAACTGCTTAAAACAATCAAGCTCGGAAGGGAACTCACTGGTCATGGAACCGCTTAACTACTTTCTGTCGCCACGAGAGATTGATTGAGGTGAGAAACCGCCAGGGAAAGCCGATTTGAAATCTGAGCAAGTCGCTCTGTATCAAACTTCATTTCTACAAATCGAACCGAATCATGGACCACTGCCAGGCCGACAGAGTCAGGCAGACAGCCAATGAGCTGTTCGACCGCCAGTGTATAGACTCCCAACTGAAATTCATACTCTGAGATCAGTTCTTCATCCGTCAGTTGAGCCAGGCGTGCACCGGTTTTGTAATCCAGGACAACCCAGCGCTGATCGTCCATCTGATAAACGGCATCAATCATGCCGGTTACTGTCACAGCAGACACTTTGTCAGAAGTCGCTGGCAAGCGTAGCAGAAATTCCAGTTCCCGATAATGAACGCGTGCCGCTTTCAACGCACTACAAATCTCCGATTCATACCAGGCAGAAATCTGCTGCTGAATCAACGGTTTCAGTTTATCTCCAACGACCTGGGGTTGATCGAACAGGACGAGTTCCACAATTCGGTCTGACTGTTCAGGCTTCAGTGGATCCAGCCGTTCTATCACAGAGTGTGTTAATGTCCCCAGTTGGGTCGCCTCATCAGCATGCAACAGATCTGCTGTCGACAGCCTCTGGTATTGTGGTTCAGGCAACTCCTGTATTAATGCGTCAGCCACTTCCAGATGTGAAACGCTGAAATGGGATTGCCTGTTTTTTTGAGGGGCGAAGACGGTAAAGGTCCCCGGATAACCTCCTGGAGATCCCTGTTCAAGTGCTGCCCAGAACTGACTGGGTTTCAGCTCTTTCATTTTCTTCGCTGGTTTCGTTGCAGTTTGAGGTCGATTCAGATGCACGCGAATTTCCGGAATCTGATCTTGTTGAACATTTCCCATGGTAAAATGACCCAGATAAGGATCCAGAGTCGGCACCCCCGTTGAAAGGTCAAAGTGCCGCGACAGCAGTTTCATCCATGGGGATTGTACCCGGCGATCATAGGGCAATCCGGCAGAGAGGATCAGGTAATCTGCTGCGCGGGTCACTGCAACGTACAACAGTCTGACAGTCTCGTCTTCATCGGCGTTCTGTTCGATCGCACGATGCATTTTAAATGCAAAGTTTTCTGGAGTCACTCCTCGTTCAGCGGGTAAGTTCAGGAGCGCCCCCCATTGTGGATGCAGGAACGGATTTCTGGAAGCTCCAGGTGATTTACGATCCATGTCGGCAACAATGACGACAGGAAATTCCAGCCCTTTGGACTGATGGATGGTCATCAGACGAATGACGTCGCTGGTTTCAGGTAAAGTCGCCGCCAACTCTTCCTTACTCTCTTCCAGAATCGAATCCCGAATTCGCTGGACAAAATCCTTCAGAGTAAACAGGCCCGCTGCTTCGAAATTGCGAGCCAGCTCAATCAGTTTTCTCAGGTTGGCCAGTTTGCGGTCACCCAGAAATTCATTGAGCAAAGCCGCGTCATAACCGGTTCGTTCCAGAGCCAGATTTAATAACTCAACCAGAGACAACCGGTCTTTTTTTGTCCGCAGTTCTTGAAGTACAGCCTGGGCATAGCGTACCTGGCGTTTCTGCTCGGGACGCACATGATCTGGCGGGGCGACCTGCATTGCTGCCGTCAGGCTTTCTGCGTGGCGTGTGATGGCATAAATCGTATCATCAGACAGACTGAAGAACGGTGAACGCAACAATCCCAGCAGGCTTAACTCATCATCGCTGCTATCCAGGTACTGACATAGATTACTCAGATCGTAAATTTCCTGTTGTGCGTAAAAAGCACGCCCCCCTACGAGATAATAATCCAGATTATGCTCCTGCAATGCTTTTTCATACAGGCTGACACTCGACAGCGAACGAAACAGAATGCAGATATCTCCGGGTTCCACCCGCCTCAATTCGCGTTCGCCGCTCTGCGGATTTTTGGACCAGATGCGGGGAGTCTCATCTTCGAGCAATTGACGAATCCGAGCCGCAATCCAGTCTGCTTCGGTTTCACGGATTGCGTCGGCCAGCTTGATATCCGGGTCATCAGGCGAGGCAAACAGGAATTCAATGCCCGGCGTGGGTGAGTGCTGTTGCTGGTCGAACGGCGTCAACGATTCGTAATAATGTGCCATCGCTGACGCAAACAGACAGTTCGTAAAATTCAGTATCGCGGGTTGGCTTCGAAAATTGGTACTTAACGGAAGCCGCCCCTTTTCAGGAATCTCCTGTCGGAGCTGATGAAATACTTCCGGGTCGGCCCTTCGGAACCGATAAATGGATTGCTTGGCATCCCCCACCAGAAACAGTTTTCCGGTTAAAAGTTCTTTCCCGCACAACGCGCGAACAATTTCACTCTGTACAGGATCGGTATCCTGAAACTCATCAACCATCAGATAATGAATGCCGGCAGCAGCCCTTTGTCGGGCATTAGGATCGCGGCGGAACAGATCCCGAGTCTGCAGCAACAGATCATCAAAGTCCAACAGCCCTTTTTCTGCTTTACTCTCCTGGTAGCATTTCGCGGCATATTCAGACACTCTTAACACCACCAGACTGAATTCTGCCGCCGCCAGGAATCCAGCAGGATCGGGAGACAGTGTTTCATAAACTGGTTTCAATGTTTCACGTAATTCTTTGAATCCATCACGGATCTGCTCATAAATGCTGACATCATCCCAGTCTTTTTTGGTGCCTCCCCCTTGAATTTTGGCATGATCCATCAGTGTGCCCAGTAATTCACCTCGCATCTGAGGAGCGCCGTCTATCAGCTCAGGAATACGTGATTTGAGCGTCTGAAACCGTTGACGCAGTTTCGGATTGCTCGGTTCATGCGAATTCATCAGCCTTAATAAATGCAGCGTCGAGTCTGACTCAGCAATCTCCGCAAGTTGCATAGGTATATAAGTTTGTTCCCAGAAATCGCGCATCCGTCCCGCCAGCTGTTCTGGAGTCAGTTCGCGGAACTCATCAAATTCAAGACGAAACTGCTGGGGAACCAGGGAAATCAACAGTTCATAGGTTTTCTCCAGACCAAAGCGATATACCATCTGGATGCAATCGGCATTTTCCTGTTTCAGCAGTTCATGGACTGCTTCATGCACGACCTTCCGCAAAAATGTGTCACTGGTCCCCTGCTCCAGCAGACCAAAATGCGGATCAAGCCGGGCACTGACGGCATGGCTCCGCAGAATCGAAGTACAAAAAGAATGAATCGTACTGATCCGTGCCGAATCCAGACCGCGAATCACCGCCTGCCAGTGATTCACTTCTTCCGGCGGACAGTTCTTCAACTGATCCAGACAGGTTTCACGAATCCGGTCCCGCATTTCCCGGGCCGCACGTTCCGTAAACGTAATCGCGACGATATGGCTGAGTCGGTCGGGGGGGGCTCCCGGCTCAATCAGTTTTAAAAACCGTTGTGTCAACACAAACGTCTTCCCACAACCCGCACCTGCTGACAGCGCAATGGAGACATCACGCGTATTGATGGCAGCGGCCTGTTGATCGGTATAAGTGGGTTGTTTTGACATGCTCTCTCGTTATCAGTTTTGTGATTGTCCGGTAGTGGAATCGGGGGCTGTATCAGCGAACTGCAGCAGATTAATCTGTTTTCCCAGGCTGTCTCGATAGCTCTCCACCTGGGAAGCACGACAGACCGATTGAAACGCCTGGTCGAGATGAGCGATTTTTTCATCCACCTGCACGGGGAAAAAACCACTCCGAATGAACGCTGCCAGATGCGGAACCAGGCCTTCCAGCGTCACTTCCAGAACCTCCAGATCCTCAGGCGAGATGGGTTCGATCATTCTCTTGCGAGCAGAATGCAAAGGCATGACAAAACCAGACTCCTGGATCTTCCAGTACCCCAGATGGAAGGGTTCCGCATCGGCGTCAATCATCCCCAGTCGACGAGCGGCTATCAGATACAAGGCCAGCTGCAGCTTCTTACCAGTTCGGATTTCCGTCGAAGAGGGGACGCTCCGCCCGGTCTTGTAATCAATAATGTTGAAATATTTCTGACCGTTAATGGTCCCCACGTCAATCCGGTCAATCTGCCCTCGAACGCGCGTTTCACGCGTACCGGTTCCCAGCGTCAGATGCTGATACTGCCTTTGTGACGGGTCTGGCTCCCCAGGCACTTTTCCAAAGGGGACCTCCCGGCCGACGATCGCGGGAACCGTATCCCACAGTTCCTCAAACAGTTGACCATAAGTTACTGACTGTTCTGCAAACAGTCCTCCCCAGTCCTTCAGGATCTGTTTCTCAATCGACAGCAATACCTGTTGCAGTTTGGATTCAACATCAGAATCCGAGACTCGTTTTTCCAGTAATTCAAGAAACAGTGGTTCAACCTGATCTGCTTCATACAACTGTGTGTTATCACCTTCTGAACCGAGCTGCTCATACAAGCGGGTCAGAATACTGTGGACGTGAATTCCCCGCTGCAGAAAATTGGTTCTTAATTCAGGTGGCTCAGGTACCTCAATCCCCAGTACATTCTGTACAAAAAACTGAAAGGGACAAGCCAGATACAGCTCCAGTTGAGTAGTACTGAATTCGTAGTCCTGCGGAAATCGCTCGTGGATCGCCTGTCGAGTCGCACCGGAGACCATGATCCCTTCATATTCGGTAAAGCCTTCCTGCTCAAACCTGGCTACTGCCATTTCCGCAGCTGAGAGTATATTCCGGGCAGTGGCCTGGAACCCCGGTTCTTCCAGAATTTGCAGAAACAGTCCTGGCTGATTCCGTTTCAATTCATCAATTGCCAGAATGCGAAGATCACGTGCCGACATCGCCTGCTCCCGACGAGGCAGTGGATTCAACTCTCCCACCTGTCTAACCGAAAGTGCCCCTGGTTCAAACAGATCCATTAAAGCAGTCAGATACGGACTGGCAAATAAGGGCTGTCCTGTAGAGCTGATGGCAGGATAACTCAGAATGAGCCGTTTTGAAAATCGCGTCATCACCTCATAAAACAACAGCATTTCTTCCTGCTGTTGATTTGCGTGACGCTTCAGTGAGAGTCCGTACTCATTTAATTCCCCACGGTCTTTTTCACTGTAAAGGCAATCCTCTCGATGGCTGCGGGGGAAACTGGCTTCACTGAGCCCTCCTACCAGCAGATAAGGGACACTCAGATTTCTCAATTGAGACGCATCCAGAACCTGAACCCGCCCCGTTTCTTCCGTTTGTAATGCGAGAGTCTGCTGTTCCAGGAGATCCAGCAGTAAACTCCGAAACGTGAGTAAATCCAGGGGAGCGGCTTCCCGCTGATGAAACTGCTCAATCTGGTCTACTTCAGCGACAGCATGAAACAGGAGTTTCTGAAACCGTTCCCAGACCAGTTGATCGCGTTGATCGAGAGCCTCTGTTCCGGGTTCCTCGCTGGACCAGGCTTTGGGCAAGCCAAATTCATTCGCCAGCGAGATCAGTATTTCAATCCACGTCACAAACAGTTCTTTGCCGCGCAATTTTTGAGTTTCACTGGAAAGTCGCTTTGCGAGATGATACGCAGACTCCATTTCCAGCAGTATCGCCTGTCGCTTCGGCTGATCAGGGTAACGGGCACAAAGCTCGTTTGCTTTCCGGTATTCCTTTTCCAGAGCGTTCAAAATATCGGTTTTACCGGAATCGATCTTCAGCTCTCGTAAGATCCGGGAAAGGCAACGCACAGCAATCCCCGATTTGTATTCGGGCCAGTCTGGTGAAAAATAATTCGAATCCAGAATGGACATCAGACTGTCGAACGACCAGTTATCCAGCTCAATCTGCAGGAAGGTAAATATGGCCCTGATCACGGGAAACCGGGAAAACTCCTGTTCCTGCCCGAGGAAATAAGGAATCCCGGCTGCGGACAGGGTTTCGTGGATCAGGTCGCCGTATTCCAGCGTCGATCGGAATACCAGTGAAATCTCTTCCGGTGGAACTCCCTGCAGCAGTAACTGCTTGATTTCAACTGCCAGTACTTCCAGTTCATTCCGTTGACCGGCGACCGCCAGAACCTTGATTTGTTCTGCAGACGGAGATGGTTTAATCCCTCTAGGATTATCAAATAACGCTTCACAGATCTGAGACCGGGAAGATGCAGGCGCATCACGCTCGCAGGCAACGCAGTGAATCGTTCCCGGCAGTCTGTTTTCAAGAACCTGCCTGGCGACCACAGATTTCGCAAATAAATCCTGGCGTTGTAAATTATTTTCCAGGGGAAGTGAAATCAACAGCCTGCTGGTTCTGGCCGCCAGCAGTTCCAGGATCTCGTACTGTGTATGAGTAAAATCAGCGAAACCATCCAGTACGATCAGATCAAACTGGCCGAAAGGGCCCCACATTCCTTCCTGCAACGCAGTCCGGGCAGACCAGAATCTTCCCTCAGAATCATAACGTCGCATTTCATGTAATGCGACTTGATATCGATCATAGATTAATGCCAGTTCCTGATCTTTCTGGCGGGAATCTGTTTTTAAACGGCCACATGCCTCGGAAAACTGTACCGGCCAGATCTCTTCCCGTTTTAATTCAGAAATAAAATGCGAGATCAGATCCAGAAAGCCGGTCGTGCCCGCGATGGAACTGAAATACTGAATCTGACCTGCAGCTACCAGGTCGTCCACAATACTCCTGAGCAGATAGCGTTTGGAGATTTCTGGCAGGGTCTGAACAGGCTGATCGAGCGACTGTAAAATTGTCTCGGCAAAAGCCTCGAAGGTAAATACATGAGGAGCAAAACACACCGGCATTTCCGGGCTGAGCAACTGATCCAGAACCTGCCTGCGTGAACGGACGGTAGGGGAAAGCCAGAGGGTTTTACCGGGAACATGACGTTTCAGGCCTTCCTGCAACGCACTGCGATATTCATCGAGTAAGCGATCCGTTTTACCGGAACCGGCTATACCTGTCAAAATTTGAACTTCAGGCTGCATGGTAGGTGTTGCCCGGTTTTAAAGCAGAAATATTAATCATCCCCCTGGTGGAAACCCCATTTTTACAATGGTGTCCTCAATTCTCAGATGCATCTGGTCTGAAATGACTAGCAGAGATACAAAAACAGCCCCCGTGCAATGTATCCGGCGGGACCTCAGAATTCAATTTCAGAATGATTTTCAGAAGAAACCGGTTTTAAACTCTCAGTTTAGGGAGCAAATCTTGCCACTGCTTTACAGATCGCCTACACTTATAGAAAAGGAAAGGAAGCTCTCACGAGTTTCGACACCAGACAAAACCTATTCCGACTCTGGAGAACATTCAGTTCCTTCAAGTTTGAATTGTGTTCTGTATATCTCATAAGGAATCGTCCATGCAAAAATTCCGCTTGATCAGTTCGTTCTCTCTCGTCACCCTGATCCTCTTCTCGATCTTTCCGCAATTCAGTTTTGCAGATGAAAAAAGCAGCGAGAAAGAGAAAGATGACGACTATTATCAAATGATGAAACTGTTCGCAGATACCTACGAACAAATTGAACGAAACTACGTAAAAGATATCGACCGTCGTATTCTGGTAGAAGCGGCGATTCGGGGAATGGTGCAGGAACTGGACCAGTACTCGAATTATATCAGTCCCAGAGATCTGTCCCGGTTTAATCAGGTCGTAGAACAGGAATTCGGCGGCATTGGAATTCAGGTTCATATCGACGAAAACAACGGTAGACTGACCGTCATGACTCCCCTGCCTGGGACCCCCGCTTATAAAGCAGGAATTCGTGCCGGCGATGTGATCGACTCAATCGAGGGAAAAACAACCAAAGGTTTTACACTTCCCGAAGCGATCAAAATCCTGAAAGGTCGTGCGGGTGAATCAGTCAGCATGTCTGTGATCCACAAGGGAACCGAAGAGGTGATTCCTTTAACAGTCACACGCGAATTAATCCACGTAGCTACCGTTCTGGGAGACACTTATAAATCTGATGACTCCTGGGATTACATGCTCGACAAGAAAGAAAAAATCGGGTATATCCGACTGACACACTTCAGTCGTCATAGTTCAGAAGAATTACAAGCCGCGATTGAAGACCTGCAGAAGCAGGGAATGAAAGCACTTATTCTGGACTTGAGATTCAACCCCGGTGGTTTGCTTTCTCAAGCAACAGAAATATCGGACATGTTTATCAAATCCGGTAAGATTGTAAGCACACAGGGAAGAAACAGTCGGGACCGTAAATGGGAGGCGACCGCCGAAGGAACTTATGACGGGTTCCCCATGGCGGTGCTCGTCAATCGCTATTCCGCTTCGGCCAGTGAGATCGTTTCAGCCTGCCTGCAGGATCACAAACGGGCGGTCATCGTCGGTGAAAGAACCTGGGGCAAAGGCAGCGTGCAGAATGTGATCGAACTGGAAGAAGGTGACAGTGCCCTCAAGCTGACCACCGCAAGTTATCACCGCCCCAGTGGTAAAAACATCCACCGTTTCCCCGGAGCAAAAGATACTGACGTCTGGGGAGTCACCCCCGACGACAAATACCGTCTGAGGCTCACTGATGAAGAATTAGAGGCATTCGGCGAATACCGCCGTAAACGTGATATTCTGGACCATAACGCCAAACTGGATAACAAATTCAAAGACAAACAGCTTGATCTGGCATTAGACTACATCAAATCTGCTTTGAATGAGGAAACAAAACCAGCGGCCAAGGAAGATGCTCAAAAAGCTGAGAAAAAGGAAGTGGAAAAAGAGAAGAAACCCTCTAAAAAAGCAGCCGCGCTCCCACAACCGGCAAAAGCACCTCTGGTGATTCAAACCACTTAGCGAATGCTTCTGTTGAAGAGATCCTACCAGGTACAGGTCACCATTCGGCCAGACAACCAGATTGCGACTTGAACCACGTTAGCCAGTTATAATACGAAAGCGACTTTCGGGAATCTGTTCGGTCTCGAGGGTCGCTTTTTTATTGGAAATAACGTAAATTCCCCTCTATGAATCAATCTGAAGAATATCTCCTGGCCATCGAATCTTCCTGTGACGAAACCGCCGCTGCGGTGATCACTCGTGATATGCGAATTCTTTCGAATGTCGTCTCTTCTCAGACCCGACTGCATGAAAAATTTGGGGGTGTCGTTCCAGAAATTGCCTCGCGGGCCCACCTGGAACGCATCTTACCAGTCATTGATGATGCACTAAAACAGGCCCAGATCACACTGGATCAGCTGACTGCTGTAGCAGTGGCAACGGAACCAGGGCTGGTTGGCTCTCTACTGATCGGTCTGACCGCCGCTAAAACTCTGGCACTCACACTCGAAATCCCTTTGATAGCAGTCAATCACATTGAAGGCCATCTGTTTGCCTGCCAGATGCAGGAAGACCACCCATTGTTCCCCGCGATTGGCCTGGTCGTCAGTGGAGGTCACACGAACCTGTATCACTGTTCGGAAACGCTGCAGTTTGATCTGATCGGCGCAACCATTGATGATGCCGCTGGAGAGGCCTTCGATAAAGTTGCCAAGATTCTTGGTCTGACTTATCCGGGAGGCCCTTCCATTCAAAAAGCCGCGGTTCAGGGAAATCCCAAAGCATTTCCATTCCCTCGAACATTTATCAAAGACCCGGAACTGCGTTTCAGTTTCAGTGGACTGAAGACAGCGGTATTGTACGAAGCATTGGGAAATCCGGGAGCCAAAAAACAGCCACCGCCTCTCACTGAAGATCGTATAGCTGATCTCGCAGCCAGCTTCCAGGCAACCGTAGTTGATGTTCTGGTTGCAAAATGCCATCAGGCATTAACTCAGTATGATTACTCCACTCTTTGTGTAGGCGGGGGCGTCGCGGCCAATGCCCTGCTGCGAGAGCGGCTGGAGGCAATGACGAAGCAGTCTGGCTTCCATCTGAGCATTGCACCACCTGATTTATGTACCGACAATGCAGCCATGGCTGCGATTGCCTGGCACCATCTGGATCAGGGCCGAATCGCTTCTCTCGATCTGGATGTGAAACCGGGGCTTGTCCGCTGAAATACGGGTACTGGATCAGGGGTTCATAAAACTGAACGTGAAGATTTCAGTCACATTCGTGAACTGAGGCGATAAAGATAATCTGACATACCTTCGGTCCGGCGAAACAACTGCTGCTCCAGTGAGACTGATTCCTTCAGGAATTACTGTTATCACAGGCTGGTTGGCAATTCCGCCGGTATTCTGTACTCCCGTCACGACGGGAGTTTGCCGACCAGTTGAAATTCCGACCTGCCTGGAAACCCGGAAACTGTTAAGTGATTCCCGCGAGCCTTTTGAAAGTTGACCTGCCGGACGTATTCGATTGCGATTCCCCAGGCGACTGGTTTTTTGAGTTTCTTGAGGCTCTGCGGGGATGTGCGATTTCTTGTCACGTCTGCCTTTTTCCAGATTGATTCGAACCAGCTGATCTTCTTTTGACAGAGGAACGATTTTCGTTTCAACAATTGGTTGCTCCGATCCTGCGTAGCGAGTTATTTTCAGCTTCGCTCTCTGTCCCACAATATTCCCGGATACATAGCGGACTCGAACGGTATAGTTTCCCGGGAACCCACTCGCACAAAGATATTCTTCCTTACAGTTTTCCTGCTTCGGACCATACCCGTCATTCAGCAGTACACCACCTCCGGCGGTTAAGGGAGATTCAAAAGAACAAACTGTCCCTTTCGGCTCCTCTACAATCAGATCCAGGTCACCATCGCCATTCCAGGTGAGTTCAAGTTTTAAATCACGTTCTAAAGCTGTTTTCCTGGCTGAGCTGACTCGATCTGCTTCTGCTTTTCGCCCCGCCTTATTAAATGACTGTTCCAGATCAGCCAATGCATTTAGTGCTTTTTCATGCCATTGCTGATGATCTTTGATCCAGACGTTCGTCAAGATCCCCGTAGCCGCCCACTCTATGGCTTCTGCATCTTTGAGTTTAATTGCCAGGCGTAAGCCCATGATATAAGGCTCGGGACGGGAGGGCTGAAGTTTTGCCGCCTGCTCATAGAGCTTCAGAGCCTGTTCATCTGCCTCAAACCGGGAAAGATATGCGGCTGAATACACCATGCTGGGTACATCGGTAGCAGAGAAATCGATGCGTGAGAGTAATACGCGCTGAATCTCCTGCTGAGGCCGCCCGACAATTTCCATCGATAAAGCCAGCACGTCATACATCCAGGGCTGCGACTGACCATGAATCAAAGCGGCGTTGATGGCAGCTATGACATGCTCATGTTTGCCAGACTGATGCAGATTGAAAATTAAATCATTTACCAGGTCGGGAGCAGGCTTTCGCTTGGAAAAATATTCATTCCAGAATGCCTGAGGATCTTTGACATTGGCAATTATTGGTGCTTTGAACTCGCTCTTTTTTTCCGGTTCACTCTTAACAGAAACGGAGCCTTTCCCCTGGGAACGGCTCCGTGCTGTTAATTTAGATTGTCCAGCGACTACAGGTGGTTTCTGTTTGACACCTACTTGACGGTCACTGGTTTTTTTTTGAGTTGTTCAATCGTGTTGTTATCAAAACGAAAGGGTTTGTCTTCAACCTGAAACTGAGCCTGCGATGCTTTGGTTTCAGTCTCTCCCAGGATGTTATCCAGAATGGCTTTCATCTCTGCATCTTTGATTGACTTCAACTGTGGGGTTTCCGCTTTTTCTTTCGCTTGGGGAATGGGCTGCTGCTTTGTATTTTGCTTGGGCAATCCATTCATCAGCAGCATTTCTGGAGCCACGTTAAATAAACCCTGACCACCACCGCCACCACCGCCGAAGCCACCCTGACCACCGCCACCAAAGCCACCTCCACCGCCGAGGCCACCTTGCTGACCACCCTGCTGGCCGCCAAATCCACCCTGACTTGATCCAACAGAAGACTGCTGTGTGGAGACTGAGATGACCAGGTCGGCAACGGGATAAACCCGTGTACTCAAGATTTCTTCCGCTTTAATACTGGTGGTGATTTTCATCACTTCGTCTTCAACCAGATAGGTCAGACCGATTGGCTTTAAAATAATATTCAACGCACTTTTCAGCTTGATGCCGCTGAGAGCCACATTGACTGGTTCATCAACTGTTAATCCTTCTTCTCCCAGATCGTTCGAATTGATCAGGATTGTAATATTGTGCAATTCAGCAAAGTAAGTCATCACTTCAGACAGAGGGATGTCAGGGAAGTTTGCTTCAGTCTCTTTTTGCAGTTCTTCAAAGATCCGCTGTTCAGCAGGACTGTTACGATGCAGGTCAACGTTAGACCATTTCTTCCGTCGCTCGGTCAACGCGGTCCAGACAGGAGCGGATGGCCAGCGAATGGGAGGCTCATCCGGGAAAGGAACGTGTGAGAGTTCTACCTGATACAAAGTTTCCAGAAAACGGTCTGCACGGAGTGAACGCATCTTGAAGACTTTTGCTAACTGTCCTGCTGCTTCTGAAGTAAACAGAGCTGCGGTCGCAGGCCCATTACCCGGTTCCATATCAACGGCGACACGGGCAACGGCTTCCGCTTCTTCATAGGCATCAAAGTTACCATGTTTACCGTCCTGGATCAGGGATCGCACACGGTCGATCAACTGTTCCAGCTTTTCATCTTCCAGCAGAATCTGATCCACCAGACGTTTCTGTTGTTCCAGCTGAGCCAGTTGCTGTTGTTGACGAATCCGCCGAGTTTCAGCGACTTCCATCTGGCTGCGAACATCCACCATCATGTTACTCAAGCGACTTTCGAGTTGCTGACGTAAATCGATATCGATGTCTGAGGTTGATTTCAGGAAGTTCAAAGTCCGTTTCAGAACCCCTAGAGCTCCTTCCGGATTTTCAGCAGATTCCTGCCGGGCTTCTTCAATGGCGTTCTGAACTTCAATCTTCATCTGGGCACCTTTGATTTGACGCAGTTGTTCTACTTTGCTGATGGCGTCATCAATTGGTGGCTGTGGGTCACTTTTAGGAGCAGGTTCAGCTGAAGTATCAGCCGCAGGTTGTTTTGTGTCGGCCTGAGCCAGTTGTGCTTTTTGGAAGCGATCTGAGAGTTTCAACAGTGAATCTGCACGGGAATTACCGGGATCCAGCTGCTGCAACAGGTTTCCGTATTTGGCAGCTTGTTCAAATTTACCACTGCGAATGGCATTGGTTCCGGCAAATTCCAGCTGAGCCATGTGTTCTTCGTGTCCGGTACGAGCCAGATTCATCATCCGCTGACCGGCAAAAGCGACTCCCAGTTCCTGTCCAGGCTGCTGATTTAACCAGGGAACCGCCAGAAAGCTGTTTACTGGCTGAGCGACAGGTACTTTAAATTTCCAGATGCCGTCCAGATTTCTGTTTTTCAGTTCTACCGTGAAACTGCTTGAGACGTCGCCTTTTCCGAGATAAATAGTCTCCCGGTCAGTCCTGACAGGTAAAGCGCGGTTGGTATTTAATTCTAACTGGTTGTCTGAGATACGAATTGATTCGGGATAAAATACGGGAGCCTGAATCGCTTTGACGAGTTCTTTACCAACAATGGCCGGTAAATCCTGCTTGCCTGTTGCTTCATCAGAAAGAACAACTCCACCAGTGTATGCGCCGAGTGTTCCCAATAGCTGCAGGTCTTTTTTAGGGCCAACTGCATAGCTGTGAACGGGAACATGCTGTTGTGCCAGCTTACCAGTTAATGCTGCCATTTCAGGAAGTGAGATCAGTTTGGCAGAACTCATTCCATCGCCGATATAGACAATTGAACGTGCCCGCTCATTCTGCAACCCCTGCAGGACTGTTTTCAATGCAGCTGAAAGATTCGTAGCACCAAGAGGGGCTCGAGCAGCCAGCGATTCGACAGCCAGTTGGGCCTGTCGACTTTTAGGAGCAACGAATTCACTGACAAAGGGAGTACATTGAACGTCAACCGCGTAGACGGCAACACTCGAATCATTGGGGAGTTCATTTAACAGGGATTTGAGTACATCCAGAGCCTGAGTCCGATGCTCGCCTACCTGACTGGCGGACGTATCAAACAGAATCGCAATCTGCTCTCCAGCATGAGCGGGTGCCGGCAGGCGATCCGCCTTGATCTGCAGGGCGTAAAAATGTTCGCCTTCAGCATTCTGATAGCTGAGGATCTGGCCAATGTTTGAGATTTCTGGAACCTGCTGTTCAGCAAAACTTTGTGGCGAGCACAACATTAATGTTGAGGCAGCCAGAACAAACATTGAAATTCCAAATCTGGATAGCGACATGATTTCTCTCTCCCGAGTAACTTTAGGCAAGAATGCTTGAACTTAAGCCTATATGGTCGATTGCCAAATTGCGCATTCTCCTCAACTGTGCATTGTATATACAGTCTCGGACACCATTGAAGGAAATTCCCCCGATTTTCTCTTAATTCTCCAAATTTGATGCGAGATGGAAAGGGTTTGTCGGCACGGACTGAAGGATCCGCGTAATTTGCAGTCCGATTATGGGGAAAGTAAGGATCAAAGCCCACTTAGCGAAATCAGCGATTTCAACAAAAGAAGCTGATAAAACAGCTTCGATCTACTCAACTGTTCATATCTGGTATCTCAACTCGGTTCTACTTTCATGTTGAAGGGGATCGGATTGTACTGATTCTTCTCAATAAGCAGACGCGTAATAGTCGATCTTTCATACAGTCTTCCCCCCTTGTTTCCATACACGAACCAACCGTTTTCCGATGAACCGGAAGTAAACACGCGAATACGTGTTGCAGCCAGGCACCACCAAATCCAGACACTGATTCCAGGTATGCTCTCTCGACCATTCATCATACTAACGTGTTTGATCACGTGCATTGCTGTATTGATTGGGTGGGAAGTTCATTCATCAAAATCAGAACCCTTGCCTGCCGGGTCAGGAAACCGCCGTACTGTAAGACAAGTCAAAGCAAATAAACCTGCCTTTCGCCCCCCTCAGACCGTAAACTGGAATCTTCCCGTCACGGTCACAGGCTTGAAAAATAAACTGAGCTTTCCACTGTCATTTTCTTCCGACGATGAATACGTACTCATTGTCAACAATCTGGATCGCTCCCCCAGACGCACGAAAACAATCAGACTGACAGTTGACTACACCGTTGGGGAACGGCCTGCCACAGACTGTTATTTCGAAAACATACCCGCATTAGATTCTGCTGCCCAAACCAGTAGTCTGCACCATGTTTCAATACAGCCCCGCTCTCCTGACACCGGGGCACTGGTGAGTGAATCAGAGCCTGATCAAGCACTTCTTGAACCTGTCAGGTACTTCAATCTGTTTGTAACCGATGGGGATCTCTCCGACAAAAAACAATACACGCGGCTCGAGGCACGATTGATTCGTCAGAGCGCCCGGGTTGCGATTTATCTGGATAAGCAGCAAAAACCTGAAGAACTGGCTGCCGGACTGGTTAGTGATCTGATTGCGCAGCTTGAGAATCAGGTACTGGACAAGATCAACAGAGAGTGTGGGCCCATACGAGATATTGATGGTAACGGGCGTTTCTGTATTCTTCTCACCCCCTGGTTAAGCAGGCTGCAGGGTGGCAAAACAAAGATCAATGGCTTTGTCCGCCCCAGCGACTTCCGAGACAATGTCGCAGAACCGTTCAGCAATCACTGCGATATGCTTTACCTTAATTCCGCATTGAAACCGGGACACCAGCTTCTTGATCTCTTAAGTCATGAAGTGACCCACGCAGCTGTATCCAGTATCCGTACTGCTGGTGGCCACTCTCTGCCAGATGAAGAAGACTGGCTGAACGAAGGTATCGCGCACCTGATGGAGCCTGGCTATACGAATCGAGACTACCGTATCAGTGAGTTTTTCCGGTCACCTCAATCATATCCACTGGTCATCTCCGATTATTATCGCGCACAACTCTGGCGCAACCATGGATGCCGGGGAGCCGTGAATCTCTTTCTGAACTGGTGCAATCAGCGACAGTCGAACAGCCGTTTTGCCAGGCGTTTTACTCATCATCGCTTCACAGGCACTGATAAGATTGAGCAGTTAACTGCCACTCCATTTCCAGAACTGTTTCGTCTCTGGTCTCTGGATCTGGCCAGACAATCGCTGATTTATAATACATTTCAGGCTGCCCCGAACAGGCCTGACCCCCTCATCCACTGTGGCAGATTCATACTTGCCGGGCCAGCTTTTAAAGACTGGAATTTGTCAGATCAAAACCATACGAGTTTGAACATTGCTTCGACAGCTTCCGGTTTTCTACGTCTTAAATCAGGCAATCTGCGACCGGAAAAACGGATGATTCACGTGCAGGGATTCCCAGCGATGCAGTTGACGCTGTTGAAAATTCAACAGACGCCTCAGCAGGTTTTCCTGCACGCTGAACACTCATCTTCTGAAAGTCCGGCAGATTCCATTTCCGAATTCAGTGACTTCCACCTGCGTTGCAGTCATCCCATCAATTCAGAAGTCGAATCAATCCACCTGGAATTCAATGGGGCCTATCTTTCTCAAATCGCCCGACAACCGCAAAAACGGGAGATCATAGCGACTGCCGCCCCCCCCATTGAGCAGAGATCCGGACTCCAGATCGATAAACTGGAGTCCTGCACGAGAGAGGAGAAACGGGTGACAGAGTTCCGTGTATCAGTCCCACGAACCAGTTTCGAGGGAAAAATGGAAATCGAAAGTCTCAGCTGGAAAGCCATCTTCATTTCTGAATCTCAACAACGAAGAGTCGCTCAGTTCGAAATGGCATTACCGACACTGTCACCACGCAGACTCGCAAAGTCAGTCCTTGAATCAGCGAAATGAGATCGACTGAAAATTAAAAACTGGTAGCGTCGTCCTGATTTTCACCCAGATATTTCAATCGAGTCGCAAACATTTTTTTCAGACGGGATACCGGATACATACGCACGATCTTATTTTTGTAGGTAATTCTGCCCTGGTCGTCACGTCCCAGTTGTGCTGCAACATCCGGCTTGGCCATTCCTGCATACAGACCGGCGAACGTTTCCGGGTCAACACCATTCCCGGCTTCGAGGTCATCCAGCGCGTTCACACCTCCACATGAGACCGCAAATGCATTTAGTCCCTTAGTAGCAGGACGCATGAAATTTTCCTGTTCGAGCGCTGACTGTGCATCAACCAGTTGCTTCACACCACGTTTGATCTTGTCTTCCGTCTCTTCGGTCGGAGTCCCGGAGGCCTGCTGTGCGTGCAACAGACTGCTTTGAAAACTTTGAGAAGCACCTAAAACATAACCGACTGTAATCAGCAGTAAACCGACAGCGACCTGGCTAACCTTGGACATGAAAGACTCCCTGTGAATGCAACATTTTTGTTTTGTGGTTCTATTCAAGGTCAACAACCGTGAGACGCATCATCGTCTCCGGCCTGCTGGCTTAAAATAATGAAATTGCTTGACGTGCAGTAGCGTTTGAAGATCATTTTTACTAATAATTAACAGCTCAGGTCAATAAGAACCCTGAAAATTAGCGGCTGAAACCGTGATCCTCTGAATTTACCCCGGGAATCAGCCCCCATCAACCACTTCCTGGCTGCCCCCTGAGATAATACTCAGGGCCAGAGATTTACAAAGATGAGCATTGAAGAATTTCAACAGGCACTGTCACAGATCGTTGCCCAGTTCCAGAACGCCAATTATGATGCCAGACATCTGCTTCTGGATCTTTCTGAAAAAATTCAGGAACTCTCGGAACAAATCCCCGAGACCGTGCCCGCACATCTGCGATCCGAGTGGAAATCGATCTGCAATGATGTCGATGCAGTCCAGCCTGCCTTTAAAAGTCATCGTAAAACTTCGATACTTTTTGATCGGCAGGGTATGGGACTTCCGGGTGTTCAGAGGGCAAAAGCACTGATCACGCGCATCGTCGCACTGTCAAAACTGATTAATCGACTCACCGAATAGATTCGGATTCGATCCAAATTCAGACGACAATGCGATTCATATGGTGCAACAACAGCTCTTTCTGATGTGCTATTTCAACCCGATCCTCCGATTTACAGGCTTCTTCCAGATGAGAAGCAAGCTCGGAAAGCTCATCAAATCCATAGCCGGCACCGGCCCCTTTGAGCTGATGCGCCATCGTTTGAAGCGGAGTGATCTGCTCAGTACTCACGGCCTGACTCAATAGTTGTTTCTTCTCCTCGATCCCATCGACGAACATTTCAATCAGTTCCAGGAAATCTTCATCATCACAATATGCCGATCGGACCGGGGTGTTTGCTAAGGCGTCTAACATATTAAAGGTACTCCTATTGATTCAGGGTCCCAAATTATCATTTTTAAGGGTTTCATTTGCGCTTCGGAACTTTTTACAGGCGGGCGACAGCACCAGTTCCAATTTGCCACGTATACAATTAATAGTTTGGCAGAATGCGCGTGCTGCAAAAAAGGTTCATTTATCCAATTTACAGGTGATGTAAAACGGGCAGGAGAAATGAATGTACTGATTAAGACTGATTTGCCGATACGAGAACTATTCAAACTAACTCTATACACCCGATTTACAGAGCACATGGAAATGCACATCGGAACACGCACCAGCCGTCTGATATTGACTCAATACGGGTTCTTCTCTTATACACCACCGGTGATTCCTAATATTCCCCATAGAGGGGTTTGAGTTGATCCCTGAGTCAGGTCATTCCTGAACTGAGACTGATTTACAGCAAATATCAGAATCAGACCTGTTTGAGCTAAACCCTTAAATCCATTCTCTTTAGTTCTAGATTAATATTACCCTGCCATGCGATTGTTACAGCGCTATGTTCTCTTCGAATTATTGCGCGTTTTTACACTTATGATCACAGTGCTGACCGTCCTGCTGGTATTTGTTGGCGCGTTCCAACAGGCAACCAGCCAGGGGCTGGGTGTAATTCTGGTTTTAAAGATCCTGCCATTCATTGTCCCCAGCATGCTCCCCTTCACGATTCCTGCGACTCTGTTGCTGACCGTCTGCGTAGTTTATGGTCGCATTGCCGGAGACCAGGAAATCACGGCCGCTAAAGCGGCGGGGATCAATGTGCTCTCTCTCCTCTGGCCTTCTTTTATTCTGGGAGGTTTTTTGAGCCTGGGTTCCCTGATTTTGAGCGACCAGATTATTCCCTGGGCAGAAAAAAATATCGAGAACACCATCGCCTGCGAACTCGAAACCATCTTCCTGGAAAAACTGCGGTCACAAAATCAGATTCATGACCCGACCAGTGGAATCTCCATCACTGTCATGGGTGTACGCAACAAGACTTTACTCGTACCCACGTTTCGGTACTCGCCTCCCAACAAGAAACCCGTCCATCTTCAGGCGGAAGAAGCAACCCTGGAATTTGATCTCACCAATCAGCAGGTCATTCTGCACATTTCCAAGGGGCATATCGACTTCCCGGGAAAACCACGCTTCTTTGTCGAAAAAGATACGTTTCCATTCCCCCTTCCCAGCCAGACCACCATGGCCAAACCGAGACACATGAGTGTGAAATCCATCAAATCCGAACTCGTTGATCTCAGCGAGAAAAAAAATGAGTTCGAGTTCCAGCGCGATATCGAAGTTGCCATGCTCCTGGCTCTGGGAGATTTTGAACACTTTCAATCACCGGAAGTCAACACGGATCTCCCACAGAACCAGTTCCAGGAAAAACGCCAGAACAAACTCAAGACGGCCCTCTCCAGCCGCTTCGCCTTAAGCTGCAGTTGCTTCTTCTTTGTACTGGTAGGCTGCCCCTTTTCCATTGCCCAGGCACGCCGACAGTTTCTGACCAGCTTCTTTCTGGTTTTCCTGCCGATTCTGCTCTTTTATTACCCCATCGTTTTGCTGGCAATCAACCTTGCCAAACAGGGAAAAATAGAACCAACCTGGTCCCTCTGGGCAGGCAATGCTGGTCTGTTGATCGTCGCCATTCACATGCTGCGAAAAGTACTGCGAAATTAAGAACCGGTAGAGTCGGTACTTCGCTTCTTTCGATCCCAGTTTGAGAAAAAAGTCGTCAGCCGTCGCGTTTCACCAAAGATATATATCGCAGCCGAGATATGTCCCGCATCCAGCCAGACCAGCTCCGGCTTCTTGCCCATCGACTCCCATAAAGCCACTGCGCTTTTCGGGGGCAGAATCTCATCATGTTTTGCAGCGACCATCAATACATCACGATCCTGCAGCAGTTTGCCATACGTATGCGGATCCACGGGGGACATGATTTCCAGAAATGACTCAAATGTGCCCCCGTTATCCAGCCAATGTTGACGAAACCGTTTTGCATCCTTATGCGGATTTTCCCAGATGCCCAGCGCCAGATTGCCGCCGCCAAGGTAAATGGCCACTTTCCTGAACCGCGGCTCTGCTTCTGCTGACAGCGCCGACATGATGCCTCCCAGGCTGATGCCGGTCACTCCCAGTCGCTCTGCGTCCACTTCCTGACGGCTCGCCAGCCACGCCGCGGCCCGCCGGATATCCAGTACTGCCTGGGTCATCCCCTCCGCCGTATGCTCAGGCACAAACGAGATCATCCGCCGCCGACTCTGGGCTCCTGAACCCCGTCGCGCAGCATAATAAGGCATTTTGATGGTCAGCGCTGCTATCCCCTGCCGCGCCAGTGAATTCGCTGACATCTCAGACAACTCAAATCCGCCCCCCAGAATATGCAGACACACACACGCAGGAAACGGACCCGGACCTTCCGGCTGATAATAATGACCGTGCACCGTATTGTTTTCCTTCACATCCGTTTTCACTGGAGAAGGAAACGTGACATCATACACTTTGACCGGACCACTCATACGCTTAAATTCACAGGTAAACGGAAACGAGTGAGGCTCCAGATGAAACCGTGCAGGAACCTGATCCTCCTTCTCAGTTGTCGTGAAATGAACCTCCCCCTGCTCCGGGATGTCTACGAACTGCGAATCCGCGGCTTTCGATTCGGCCCAACTCATTCCTGGCAGACTGACCAGACAGAGCAAAACAGAACAGGTAATCGACAGACGTCGTTCCAATGAGAGGTGAAGTACACAATCCATATCAGATAAACTTCCGCTTCACAGTGAGATAAAGAACGGCCACTGGTTTCTTTCAGTGACTCAGTATTTGATTGAACGTATTTTAGGAGAATGACAGCCAGGAATGTAGACTGATTTGAAAGAGAATTCCCTGCCGACCGGAAAACAGGTAAAAACTTTGTCCCGTTTCAAATAACCGGACCGGAATGCCATTGAAGACGCCTTTTGCTTCCCCGGTAATCTGTTCTCGATCTGCTCTGTGCTGTCGGGTAGCGAATCTAAAGTATTTGCCGCTGTTTCTGTCGTGGCTCTGGAACCGAAAAAGGCAGTAAATACAGGGAGTTGGAGCAATAAATTGTTCTGAGAACAGAATTTCGGTAAACAGAGTAAATTGACTCCGGAGGATCTGCTGATAATAATAAGAGAGGAGCAGAACGATTTTCTTTCAAATTGATTGATCATTCTGTTCCAAAATGACGTATTAAAAGAAACGTACTACTGAAAACACGGGGGCGATCGGATTCGACTGGTTCACCGTATGTTAAGGTGGCGTGCCGTGGTTGATCAGTTGGCCACGTAAAAAGCTGATCACAATCTAATTGCAAACAAGCAATTTTCAATGGCTGCTTAATAAAAGCAACCCCGGCTTAGGAATCTCTGTCTGAGGAGTCCGACAGCTGGTCACAAAATCAGACTGGTATCAGATCAATGTCCGCTCCGTCTGATACGAGATTCGTGGTGGACTGGTTTCCAACAGGCTCTGTTTATCGTGCCCGAAGAAACGAGACTCAAACGATAAAATATGCACGTAGAGGCTTTAGCTGAGGGTTCACAGGACGCGGGTTCAATTCCCGCCGCCTCCAATTTGGCCAATTTGCGAGAAATCGCAAGTTGGCCTTTTTCATTGATTTACGGCTAATTCCTTGATTTTCAAAGCTTTCCAGCGTTAAATAGGTCCAATTAGAGGTCCAATTAAGCGGTTTCCTGGGTCCAATTAGACGTTAGTGGATAGAGCTTCGGAGGTCGAAATCAGCCAGCCCAACGGAAAGATCACGCGGCGGCACAGCCGTCAGAAATCGGGCCGAAACGGCGAAACCAAGGGGGAACGTTTTTTCCTTCAAGGTAAGCGGTGGCGGTTTCCCCGCGGTCTTACCCATCAGGAAGTGCAAACGCGTATTTCGCGGCTTCGGGAGCTATGGAATGACCATGAGCGATTCCAACACGCTCAAGTCTTCATCACCCCAGGAATCGTGGAAACTCTCCCAGAATTTGCCCTGGAGGATGAAGCGAAGCGTTTCCGGAAATGGCAACTGACTGCAGAAACCTCTGTCAGCGACTCCGAACAGGGGTTATCGTCTCACGGGTGGCCACCTTTCGGCAGCAGCGGGCGAAACGGCGGTGTAACTACGGGGGGAGCTGAAGCTGAATGGTCCCCCCTGGCCTTATGGATTGCCGAGCAAATTAAAAAGGGCGTTCAACCCGTCCCACTACCGCCATTGCCCGAACTGCTGAAATCCATCTATCAGGAAGACCGCATTGATTACCGCTTTGGACATATTGCCCAGCTGTTTTCGGGGCCTCCTGAGTCGCACCCACCAACGACTGGTGATTTACGCTGGCAGGATGCGTTCAAGCTGCTGAACCGACTGACGGAAGCCTATCCATCCGTGCCATGGACCATGTCGCAGCGTCAAGTTGAAGAAACGGCCCAGTTCCATGAACAGACAGCCAGAGAGGCAATCGCGACAACAGCAAAGGTCCGTTCACAGAAGTCCCCCGAAACGAAGATCCCGCTTATTTCAGGAACCTTTCATCAGGCCCTCAAAGAATACTCCAAGTATAGAAAAGCACACTTTACCAAAGCTGGTGAGTTTGACGGTAGCGGCCACTACATGCTCGGTATGATTGAGAACTTTCAGAAACGACAACCTAACTTGCCCCTGGCAATACTGGACTTTACGCATTGCCAGGAAATTTATGACTTCTGGAGAAATCGTCCGCTGAACCTGAGAACAAACAAACCACTTTCCAAAAAGCACTGCTCCAGTCACATCGGTGAACTCAAGAGATTCTTTATCTGGCTCCACACCTCAGACAAGTTTGCCTGGCGTCGACCTGAAGATTTTGACCTGATCGAGACCAAGGTCCAAAAATTGCCCTCAGACCGACGGTCAATCCATGATATCGAAATTAAGACATTCAGCGTCGATCACCTTAAACTTTTATATAAGCACGCTCTGCCTGCACAGCGACTCAAGATAGTATGGTGCCTTAACTGTGCCCATGGTGCGGCAGAAATTGGACGGGTCGAATGGGAAGACTTGTTTCTGAATCAGCCCCATCCATGGACAAATGAAGGCCTTAAGATCACCAGCGACAATAATGATTCCTGGTGCGGACTGTTGCGGCCAAAGACAGACGTAGTCGGCTGGTGGTGGTTGTGGCCAGAGACAGTTCAATTGATTCAGTGGTGGAAATCAGATCTTCAGCGACGAATTAAACGGGATCTTAAGTCGTCCGAACGAATCATGCTTACGGACAAAGGAGCAAATCTGTATCGCGATTCATCCCGAAATGCCCAGTCATCATTTTCAAATGAATGGAGCCGCCTGCGGACACGCGTTGCTAAGGCGGAAGGTAAGGACGCGATACCAAAACTTCCCTTTGGTACCCTTCGGGATCAGTTCAGCAACTGGCTCGGCAGTGACCAGAACCGGGCCGTGATCGCCAGCGTCGCATTGGCACATGGAATCCCACACAAGGGCGACAAGCTGCTTTATAAGCACTACTCGAATCGCCCCTGGGCCCATCTCTTCGAAGCCCAAAAAGAATATCGTCAGGCTCTTCAGCCGATGTTCGACGAAGTCACTACGCCAGCTACCTGACAGTCACTTCAGCAAGTAATTCGAGCTAACCTGGGGCAATCGGTGAATTCTCTCTCCTTTAGCTTCCTTTCAAGAGAATAATAATGGAACTTTGTCCCACTGAGCTCTAACTTCGAATGGAACATTTACGGTTCATCCCGACGGTAACATGAAGCCGTGGATTCCCAATCCCGGACCAAGCCCGCCTCCCGAAGAAAATGGCAATACTCTTAAAAATTACGCATGCCCCCTGCTCTTTAACATGGTCAAATAACTGCAGACCTACCCGGGGACTTGTGATTGATATCTCGGTGTTCGGCTGGTTCAGTTAAACCCAAGACCATTGAGATTAAGTGACGTACAGAGAATAAAACCACTATGTTGCAACTTTAGCAACCTCCTGACTTTGCATCCACTCAGCTACATCCTTCTCAGCACGCTTCCCGAACTCCTGACCTCGCGACCATGCTTCATGGGCTTCTTCTGCAGTCAGAGGTGCCATATTAAGCCCAACGTGGGCGGCAAGCTGGCGAATCTGATCGGCCACAGCCGGAATAGCGGCTTCGTTGATGGCCATGGATTTCTGGACCAGCCACTGGCAGCCTGATTGAGACACATCATGTTCCAGTCTGAGTTTGTTCTTTTTCAGTCTGGCCCTGATCTCCAGCAGAGAAGCTTGTAACTTGTCCCAGGCCGAATGCCCCAGTACTGCGTTCAGGTCGCCGTTATTGAGTTTGAGATTGAAGCCGAGCCATTGTACGTGATCATTGCTGGTGAGGTCGTAGATGGCGTCATGCTGACTTTCTTTGACCTGAAGCCCAGCAGATTGAAGGCGTTGGCAGATGGCCCCGTACGCGTTGACGGCGTCTTGTTTCGTGTCGGCGAAAACAGCGATGTCATCTGCATAGCGGACAAGAACCGTGCCAGGGAATTGTTCATTCCACCAGTGATCGAAGTTGTGATCCAGATAGACGTTTAAACATAACGGCGACAGGCTTAGTCCTTGTGGAATTCCCCACTTCCGTTTTCGGTCCAGAAGTTCTTCGATCAACCCTATCACAGGGGACTGGTGGAGACGTGATCGCAGGATCTTAAGCAGTCGAGCCTTGGGAACTGATCCGAATGCGTCCTTGACGTCGCAGACGACCATATGGTGCTTCCCCTGATCCACCAATAATTTCGCCGCGGCGATGCCGTGAGCCAGTGATCGACTGGGACGAAAGCCGATGCTCAGGTCATAGAAATTCGGATCCAGCATCGGTGTAAGCAGCGTGCATAGGTTTCGGGAAAGGATGCGGCTCGAATCGTCGGGAATCTCGATAGTGCGGAAACCCTCTTTGCCAATTTTGGGAATCTTAGCCTTGCGGTATTTCCCCCGTCGAAAGCTACCACTGAGAACTTCTTTCTGCAAATTACGCAGTTGATCCCAGGGAAACCAGTTTGGATCAGCTAATTCTGCAATATCGCCGAGCATTTCATACCGACCAATTTTATTGATCGCAACGGCCAGCAGCCTGGGATTAGCAGCAGCCTTTAGCAGGCACTGGCAGTGTTCATGCATTCGTTTTTTCGCGGTGCGAGCCCACTGGTTGAGGTCTTCGTGGTACGACTTGATGGGGTCAACGAATTCGGATCGGTTACCGAGATAATCTCGTTGAAGGTAATTGTGGCGTAGTCTGGAAACGGATTGATAGGGCATGTGTTGGGCCTTTCATGGAATGAATGAATTAAGAACCGGGGCGGAGCAAGTCTACCCAGCCCCGGCTGAAAAAATGAGGTTACGGCGGTAGCCGAACTTATTAAGAAAGCGAGCCTTGGCCCGCCTTCCTGTCTTCAGCTTCCCCTCGACCGGCCTAAACATGCCCAAAATAGTTAAGAGTAGGGATCAACACATGGTCTAGAGAAAATGACCGGAAACAGATCCTGGTAGTTTTCATTCATTGGCTATGCGGATCGAGAGTAGATGGAGTCACCTGTGGTGTAATATTGTTGTTTTATCTTTTCCCTCTCCATCCAGGGAATGAATTGTCCTCCTTCTGTTAGGGTTAAAGTGGTTCCGGGATCAACAGATATTGCCTTTGTTCTTTCCTGCATCCCCTGTTCAGAAACTGTATTTCTCTTGTGGAACCGAATTCTCGATGGAGAGCTCGGTATCCGAGAAATTGTTCGAGTTGGGGTGCTGATTTATTCCTCGGTAGTCATGTACTCCCGATGCGGATCTTGTGGACCGGCTTGAATAGGTCAGTGGGAAGGAATAAGGCGGAACTGGAAACATTAGTTATCGTTTCTCTTCATTGGGGCTCATTGGTTTTCATTTTGTCTTCATTCGGTCTCATGATCTTCTCAATTTAAATTCCGGATTTTAAATTGATTCAAAATGATCTTACTTCTTTGGTGATTTCTTTCGTGTCATTTCACGTTGGTAGAATCTCATAGTATCTTGTTCGGCCCGGTTCATGATCGCATCGTGCATAAAGTCGCTGATGGACATTTCACATTCGGCTGCTGCCATCTTGATGAGTTTGCGTTCCTTTGGTGTCAGTTTGACTTTCAGGTAGACTTCTTTCTCGTTCTCCTCAGTCGTTGCACTTTTCTTCTTTGCCATTGGATTCTCATTCATATATCATTGTTTGTCATGCGGCCAGAACACCCATATGGGGTGTGTTGACCAATTCGTTTTTCATGATACAATTTCAACCTGAGCAGTCAACGGCAAAATCACCAGTTCCGTTAGGAAGGCCCAACGAGTGGGCTCACGCACCACTTGTTTCAGGGTTTTCAATATGACCAGACCTGAGAGCGAATACGATTCGCATGCTTCTCACAATAATGGGCCTGCAAGCCAAACCGAAAGGAAGGATAACCGCCTCAACTACAGTGCAAGAAAATTTCTGCAATTTGTTCATGCCCCTGGGAGCATTATCCAGGTTTTCGTCAAGGAGGTGGACTTCCTACCTAACGGAAACCTCATCGGTTTCTATGACTTGGATCACCTGAATGAGCTTGCGGAGGATGTGAAGCAACATTCAGGCCAAGCCACTGCAATCTTCTACAGCTTGAACCCAGTCACACCATCTTGCCATAACCGGGCGAAGAACTGCCTGAAACCAGGCTCAGATACTCAACCAGCAAAGAAATCAGACATTCAGTGTCGACATTTAATGCTGATCGACATTGACCCTGTACGCGATTCAGACTGTTCGGCGACGGATGTTGAGAAAGAAGTTGCCTACTGGGTCGGGCGGATTGTGTCGCGTGATCTGAGAAAGGCGGGCTGGTCCAGACCGGTTGCGGTCGATTCGGGTATCGGTAACCAGATCCTGATATTGTGTGGCCTGAATTTACAGTATGGAGACATTACAGAACCGTGCCCTGCTTTCATAAGGCTGCGAAGACTGGTAGCCCCGGCTGTGGCTTTTCCGGAAGGATGGTAACGCATTTACGCCGGAACAGATTGAAGTTCCCCAGCAGGTTCCAACAACAAGTATAATCTCAATCTTCAATAAAATAATCGGAATCAATCCGCTTAATGAAATATGACTGAGCTGTACTCACACCGACATTGAAGTCGATCATAAGCTGGGCGAGACGATTGCCATCTATCAACACAACTTTAGGATCAATTGTCTCAACATATTGATGAGCATCACGGGAGAACGTGCTGGTCGTCAGAAACACTCCCTTTCTGGCCCGTTTACCATGTAAGGCACCTACAAACTTCTGAATCTCGGGTCTTCCGACCTGGTTTTCCCATCTTTTGGCCTGCAAGTAAACAATATCCAACCCGAGCTGATCTTCATTTATTACACCATCAATTCCTTCATCGGCACCGGCAACGGTTAAAGAACCTGCGGTATCCTGAGAGCCTCCATATCCCATGGCAAGCATCAGATCCAGCACAAGCTTTTCAAAAAAGACCGGAGTCATTCGTTTCACTTGGTAAATTAAATCTGCTGCCAAATCTTCACGTATTTGCTTGTATGCAGTCTGTAATGCTTCTTCGGGTGTCTCTATCTCAGTCTTCTTCTCGACTGTGGTCTCATCATCATTTTTATCACGTGACTTAAAGTCTCTAAACTCATCAAATTGGAGTAAGAATGATTGATCAATTCGATCTACGGAGGAATTTAATACTTCACGACCACGGTCTGTTATTGTGAATTGACCTCGAGTGATTGTTTCCAATAATCCAGCACGCTCCATATAGGTTTTGGCCCAGGCGACACGGTTATGGAAAACAGTTTGCTGTCCGCTCGGTAACAACTTTTGTCGCTCTTCATCAGAGAGCTCAAGATAATCCGCCAAGGTATCTTTCAATATGCGAACTGTATGAATTTTTCCATCAGAAATATGTTTTAAAAGCGGTAGCATAATGGTTTGAAAGTCGGGGATTGTCACGGTTGGCCCAGTCTACTATTTCGAAAGAGATGCGATTCGACCTTGTTCAATTATCACAGGCATAAGTATTGTCGCTCCACACTCACAATCAAGGTTATGTAGTGCTGTGATTCTGCTGCCACGACAACAATATCACTACGTTTATGGCTTTATTCTGAACAATATCCCACTTAGCTGGTCTGAGCACAACAATAAACAGAACGAGACACCGCAATAATCAAAAATCGACCGCCTGTTTAATCGCCTGCGGGATCTTCAATGTGATTCCCCCCCTCCATATATTTAAAATCCGGAATTTATATATTTCACCAACCAGAAGCCAGGATCAAGTAGATCATGAATCGTTACAACATCGGTAAGCAGATCCTGAAAATGTATAGCCCGACGTCACCACACGGAGACGTTGCAGAAGTCAGCTGACCGCCCCAGCATCAATTGTGTTGCTGACCAGGAAGCGAGAGCTCTGATTCACAGCCCTACAAAAACCTCTCCAATAATCACAGTCGGTTTACGGCAACCTCCCTGGCGAGCCATAATCTCCGCCTGAAGCCGGTGGCTGCTCCAGCGGTGCCGGAGGGCCTCCCGGGTAAGCAGATCACGCCCCTGCCCTTCGGGCCAAGTGATGTTGCTCTAACGACCATCGTTTTTTGCCAGCAACCGGGGACTCATGGTATACAGTCAGACTAAAGAATCGAAAAAAACCAACAGTCAGACGACGGCACCAATCTATCCGATCGGCTGTCTGAGGGGTTTAAAAGACAGTGGACATGGCCTCCATCTTGAAGCTGGATGGCTTCCACAAATGCAAGAAGTTCTTGTTCTAATAGAAGTTACCAACTCCCAGAGTCACGAGTCATTTGTAACCGATATGTTTCTCTTACGTCATTCACAGAACCAACCGAATGAAGTTTTGGCCCTATACCATTTTGAGCCCTGTATACAAAAACGGAAGGTCCTTAATTTGACTTTTTGTAATCGTCGACGCCGTATTGACGCATTTTTGAAATGATTGTATCCGTTCGATACGGATTTTGTCTGTTTACGAAGACGAACCACACGATCGGCTATGTCTTCCTGAAATTCATTCGGCTCATTCATCTCGCCAGGATCTGGCAGTTGGATTGAGTAAACTCCCCATTTCAACGAATCGCGATTTATGGATTTCCTGATTATTTTGGCCCCTTTGCCGTACCTGTGGCACACCATTTTCATGAAACCACTTCACCAGTGGTAACCATTCTTCAGCTCGTTCATTATCTCGAACATGATTCTTCACGAGCGAAAGCATTTTATTCTTATCAGTTTTCGGAAGTTTGCAGTTGAGGAGCAGCCCATGCTCAGGGGTGCCGTTGTATCCAGGTGGTAGAAATGTCTTGGCTACTACATATTGACCATCATATTCAATTGGGCAATATCCCAGGCGATACTCGAAGCAGTCGTCGTCCGAGTCGTAATTCTGCTCTCCCAAAATTCCTTCCACATACACTTCGTGCGTGAAATAGATCGAACTCCCGCAGGCCCTGAAGAGAACAACGGCAGGTTGATTGTCGTGCAAAGTTGTCAATTCAACCCGTGGTACGTACGCTACAAATCGAACAATATCCATCAGGTCTGAAACGTGCGTTCTCCATCTGGGAGCGATTCGCTCACAGACCCGCTCTAGAGCATGCGTAGTGAAAACAAGATGCTTCGTGCCCTCCGCAACCTCAAGAGATGGAGTGTTCAATCCAAAATGAATATTTCCCTGCAAGGTCTTCTGAGAGATCACTCTCTGACAATTCAAAAAAATGATCTTATCTTTTGGCTGAATGATAAAGTAATTGTGAGGCATGAACCGGTTCTTAATGCTTTCAGGGATCAGTGAGTAGATAGCCTGCGAAAGTCTATTTTGTTCTTCCTGTAGCCAGGCGTCCCCAGCATTGGGGTTAAATTCCGCACGTTCCTCGTTCACAATTTCGCATAATGTTTCAAATGTGTGGAAGCCACAATGAGCCACACAATTCCAAGTCTTTTTGTCGAGGCTGTCAAAGAACTTGGTATCCTCAAAGTTGACTTTCTGGGCAGCAGAGTAAACCGCATCAGTGAATTCAGGGGCTGCCGTACAACCCGATGCGACCTTGAATTTCGGGAAGCGACTGCCTCGTTTCCATTGATCCTTGCGAACTGCATCCTGTTTTTGACGCTTACGACGCCTGAGTTCCTTTCGCTTTTTCTTTTGATGGCGTTTAACTGACTTTGTACCCGGCATTGATTTGCCTCCGCTTCTGTTAATGGATACTTGAAAATCCCTGAGTTGCTCTCTGTCGAACGAGCCTGTGAATTGCTCCTGGGACTCACCCTATGAATATCGAACCGGCGTAACACCAATTGACTTCGGTTAGGGAATCCGTGGCAGCAAAACAAGGGCGACTTGAGGATGCTGCCTGAAACGTTAAAAAGCCGCCTGCAGACGAGTCTGCGGCGGCTTTGGAGTTATTAACACTGGAACCAACCCAACCAGACGTGTCGGCCATATCAGCCTCCTACGGACTGATACTTATCAGTCGCGATCACCTATGATCATTCCCAAAAAACATCGTAAAAGTGTCCATGATTGTCAAAAAGCCTAATTAAGATTCTTCCATATTTGTATCAGGGCTCAAAATGGTATAGGACCAAAGCTTTAATTTTCTCGTTCTCAAGCCGATGCCAGAAAGAATGCCGGACACAAATGACTCCTTCCCCTGGTTGGTAAAAATCCCACAAGAACAGAGATCTCTTGTATTTATAGAATTCTTCCCGTGTCAAATTGAAAGCCCATATCCATGTCCCTGAGATGCCTCACACAGCAGACATCGAATTTGTTTCCGGCGTCTGCTATCTACTTGTCTCACCAAGTAACATGAATATCCAGCTGATGGCAGCTACAGATCAAATCAATTGGCTCACACGCTCTCGCTAAACCGCTTAACGATGGGCTCAAACACTTTCCGCGTCTCGTCAAGACGCATTTCCAGGATTTCATCGTAGCTTTGAACCCCCTGTCTTACCTGCGGGATACCGTTTTCATGAAACCATTTCACCAGCGGTATCCATTCTTCAGCCTGGTCGTGATCCCGCACATGATTTTTAGCGAGTGACAGCAACCTGGTCTTTTCGCTGCTCCCAAGTCCGCTACCGTGAAGAAGGTCATATTCTGGGGTCCCCTTATACCCGGGTGGCAGGAATGTCTTGGCTACCGCAAATGGACCATCAATTTCGATTGGGCAATACCCAAGACGATACTCAGGCTCGTTACCATGTACATCGAAATTCTGACGCCCAAGAATCTCGTTTACGTAGATCCCATGAACAGTTGTGTGCGGATTTCCACAAACTGCAAATAACACAATCGCGGGTTGTACTCCATGTAGGTGGGTAGTTTCAAACGGAGGCACGTCCACTACAAAGCGAACAAAATCCATCAGCTGTACGAACTCGATTTTCCATTTAGGGGCAATCCGCTCACAGATTCGCTCCAGAGCGTGTGTCGTAAATCCCAGTGCCCGCTTTTCAGCATCAGATTCAAGAAATGGCGTTTGCAAACTGAAATGGATATTTCCTCGAGATGTTGGCTTTGTCATCAGGCCATGGCAGTGTAATTGTAATACCTTGTCCCTTGGTTCAATAATGAAGTGGTGATGGGGCATGAACCGATCTTTAATGCTAGCCGGAATCTGGGAATAAACAGCCTCGGCAAGTTTGGTCTGCGTCACTGCATATAAGCAGTCTAACTTATTTTTTGAAGTTGCCGCAAAGGGCCGCCCCGCTTTCCTCCAAACGTGCTTGACATATTGAAAGCCCATTGTGGCTATCGCCTCCCAAAACTCACGATCGAAGTCGTCAAAATTATTGCAATCATAGAAGTTTACCTTTCGAGCAGCAGCGTACACTGCATCAATGAATTCAGGGTCTGCCGTTAAGGTAGGCTCGACCACAAACTTAGGAAAGCGACAGGCACGCTGCCTTTGAGCCTTGTGAACTGCCTCCTGCTTCTGACGCTTTCGACGTTTGAGTTGCTTTTCCTTTTTCTTCTTTTGACGTTTAACGAACTTTGTACCTGGCATTGACATGTCTCCGCTTCTGTTAATGGATACTTGAGAAATCCCTGAGTTGCCCTCTTCCGAGAAGGCCTGTGAATTGCTCCTGGGACTCACTCTATGCATATCGAACCGGCGTAACACAAACTGGCTTCTGTGAGGGAATCGCCAACGGTAAATCAAAAGCGACTTGAGACTGTTGCCAGGGACGTGAAAAAGCCGCCTGCAGACGTCTCTGCGGCGGCTTGGGAGTTATCTAAGCTGGAACCAGGTCAAACCGCCGTGTCGGCTGTATCAGCCTTATACGGGCTGATACGGATCAGCTGTGATCGCTTAAATCCATTGACCAGGCCCTCAAACGCATCCAGATTGTGTGGACGGTAAAGTGCCATCCACTCAAGCCGGAGCACAGCCACCATGGCTTTAATGATGTTGTCATGCGTGACTTTTCCAAACATTTTTCCCTTAAGAGCTGGACGAATGCAGTACCTGTTTAGCTCTTTCGAAATTTCACAGTCTTTTGGAATGATCTGAATGCCAGAATGGCATAGCTGGACCTTGGGCTGACCTTGTGGAACATTCTCGTTCACGAACGGTACAACCATCTGGACGGTTACCAAGGCCTCACACCAAGTATGAGGACCATAATTAGATCGCAGAAATGGTAATTTTTCATCGTTTAAAGTAACACGTCCCCATGCAACAACCTGATACCCCTCACGTGCCGATACTGGCACTGCCAGTAACGCCCGGTAGGCCTTTACCAACCGAAGTCTTACAAAACACCAGGGGCACACCTTCGGATTCTTACAGGTCTTCGTCTTCGGAAGAGCGTTAAACCCACTCGGAGGGCAGTTCAAGGCGTAAGTATAAGCTCGCCTATTCTCCGGTTGGGCCGTAATCGCCCTGTAGTATTGATACCGATAGGCATTCAACAGAACCTGAGCTTTCGCCAGATCGGTACTGCCGTAATTCTGGGGCATCTTGTCGAGAATACAATGTCGAAGTAATAAGAGAGAAGTCGACTTGGCCTTCGGTGTTAGTTTGAAATCAATGGTGCTTTTGGGTTTCTGCGATTCCATGATCATGCCCCCTTCGAACTGAAATTATGGGGACTTAACCTGACAAAGTTGTCAAGTAAATCGTTTCTACTCTCCCTAGAGAGTATGTGTGGCGACAAGTCGCCCACGCATACAGAAGATGAAATCGCACATTGAAAGCATCTTAAAATCCGGATTTGAAGTTTCATTTTACTGCCTCGATTCGTGAAGTAAATGTTCCGCGGTGGTCTTACATTGAATCAAAGCCGGTTGAACTGAATTCTCCTTAGAAGGAACACTGATTCATTTCTTTGCGAGTCTTGTCTCAGGCCCGGATTTCATCCGGCCTGACATACTCTCTGAAGGAGAGTAGAAACGACTTATCTGACAAGTTTTGCAAGTTAGTTCCTAACTTGGGAAATCATTCCGACTTGATTCACCCATATCTATCGCGACTGCGTAACACGGGGTGGTTTCACGAAGCTTCCTCTTCTGAATGTCGCCCTGGCACCGAATGGTGGGGATACAAAATAACCTCACTCGAAACCAATAATGAATTCCGAGTGAGGCGAGAGGATACACAAGCGGTTTGTCAGTTATTAAGTGAAAAACCACTTCGCAACTACAAATACAGATCGCTGGAGCGTAACACGACTAAAAGGTGCCGGTACCCAGAGCCAGAAAAGGCCGTCAACCACATTGACTAGAAGCAGGCCCCATGTGAACGGGCCCCACAAATAGGAAAGAAAAAGCCCGCCGACCGCGATTAAACGCAGCCGACGGGCCAGCAGGTGCACTCAGATCAAGATCTGAGCCATTGGCAGCGAAATCTCAGCATCAGGCGATCTTAGGATGATCCTGGCTGATCACGATGTCATCCGAATCATCATCGGAACCGTTATCAGGACCATCATCAACTTCTGATTCCGTTTCATCAACCATGAAGAAGCCGTAACGATATGTGGCTTTTCCATTCTCGAATCGTTTCCGCAGCTTCTCCAGTCGGAACTCGACGCGTTGATCTTCCTCATCCTCAGAAGGTATTACGAACTTCTCATCCACATGAGCACTCAGCACTTTGCCCAGGCCCCGCTTTTGAGCTTCGTATGAACTCCGTTCATTCTTCGGAATGAGAGGATCAATAAGTCCCAAACGACTGACTTCAGCCACAACATCGCTGATGGGCAAACACTTGTCTAATAAGTGCGACCCCAGAACAGCGATGCCATTGCGAATCGGATCGTCAGCCACACGTCGGTCAGCGTAATTATCGAGAAAGCCCTCAATACCGTTGACCATCAGGATGCCACCGATCACATGAGCCCACTCCGTACAGGGGTGGTACTTAGATTGATCCAGTGGCATCCCATTTGCTCGCCAGCGAGTGATCATGCCGTAAGCTTCCGCGGCAATCTCCTCTCGATAACGGGGCAGATACTGATGACGCGGATTACCAATGTCGCTGCGACGATCCGTGATGCTGCCATTCGGTTTCAGGTGAATCGGGAGTCCCCGATTCAACAAGTCCTCTGACAACACCCCGAAGTTCGTCGACATCGACATCACGATCTCGTTTCGAATCCGTCGTGGTTCCGCCCTGCCCCCTGGAGAGAACAGCATTGGAGATGAATCCGTAACGAATCGCTCGACGAATGCTGAAGCGATCTCCGGCCTGCCACTGACACGGGCATTTTCAAGCCGAATCATTCCCAGTGAAGGATCCGTATTGAGACTGGCGATGATTGCCTTCTGAGTCGCCCAGTCCGCTGGCTCCCAGCTGACCGAGGTCTTAGGCGTCATCCCCGCGATAAAGTCCAGAACGGTGTCCTTGCCACTGTGGCTCTTTGATGCCGTCGCCAGAATGATCGGCTTACCGCCAGGCCAATGATGCCTGAGTAAGACCGTCAGTAATCCGGCAACCGCATTCGCCCGGTCAGCCTGCGTGTGGAAATCCATCACGTCCAGGAACGTGTTGATCCGTTCCATCGAATCAGATGATTCTGGAGATTCACCAACGAAGAACACTCGATGTCCAACACCGCCATCGTTGTAACCGGGATTCGTCAATGTGAATCCTGGCAGATACTCAGGTTGCGATGAAATTCGATCTACCGGGACAAACCGAGAGAGAAATGCTTCTGTATTAAGCATTTCTTCCAGAGTCCCTGCGGAGATCCGACTGGGCTTCTGCTTTCCATTGAGAAACCGATGCAGATCAATGCGATCGGCAATCACAGCGGAAAGCTGTTTGCCCTTGGTTATGCTTCTGGGCGTACCATCAGGCTTGACCAGAAACAGTCCACCGTCTTCACCAGGTTGACGGAACAAGTCCCCCGACATGGCCAGAGCCCTGCCGAGTGCCTCGAAGTTTTCCCGGGCTGGCGACTCGTCATGCCAATACACCTGCGTGCGGTCTTTTACGCCGCTGTTATTATTTGAACCATTTACTACCTCTTTCGTATTGTTAGAAATCATTTTGTTTCCCTTATAGGATGAACTATTTGCCCCCACACACCTATCACGCCATGCACAGTACTGGGATACTGCGTTCGCGGTAATCATCATGACTGTTGCACTTTATGATTGTGTTGTGGGATAGTGTGTTGGCCCCAATGGCCAATCATCACTGACAAACTGGTCCTTCCCTCCTTAGAAACCCGGAAGCTGTCGCCGCCAACGAGGCGACCCGAGTAGTGATTCGTTATGAATCGTAATCACATTTGGCAAGAGCTCCGGCCTTGTGTCGAATCTCAAGCCACCTGTCAGATGACATCCCAGTTTTATTGATGCCGGTGCCAGGATTGGGCCCTGGTGAGTGTCTTCCCACGAATATTTGGTTCGCAGGTCGACTTTTGGTGTTTTCCGGGCCACATGGACGCCACCACCCCACCTGCCCGTCAGCTCAACGGGCTCGACGCCGATCTTACCGTAATGGTAATCGACGCCGATTGATGTGCTTTGCCTGACTCCTCCTTTCATTAACGTGTTACTTGGGTTTTCATTCAGGTTTTCTGGCCTGCTGTGACAGCCGTGTTGGGCGTGTCGGGTTACATAGACCATTTTTTCCTGACTCACCCAATTACTATCGCTGGGGCGTAACACGGAATTGCCAGAATTTCCTCAAACAGTCTTCAGAATCTGGTTTCAGGGGAGAGAGGTAGCAGGATACGGAAAGAATTTGTGAGAGGCGTGTGGGGGGTGCAGGGGCTATATAAGAGAGAAAAAAACTTCGCGAGGAGTCTAATTGACCCCATAATTTGAAACTCAGTGACTGCCTGCTTATTTGATGAAAAGTTCGATGTAGCGAAGCTGGTCGGAGAACCAGAGCTGATATCTAGAAAAATTGTTAAATTCTGGATTTTAAAGATTCAGGTAGCTCTACGCCCCTGCCAACATCCGACTATGGTAGATGCTGTCATTAAGTTTCGCTAAGTCCTCTCCATTTCCAGCTGTAATGCCGCGTTCTGGTCTGGCAGTGAAAGTTTAAGCCAGTCATAGATCTACCCCACTGCGTTTACAAATAATCAGTATAAGGCTAAGTTATCCTACGGAAGTTACTTCTGTGGGTGTCGTTCGAACGACTTGATTAAGTAGAAACTTGAGCTGATGAGTATTAGCGTAAATGAACGCAGTTGAAATTGAACAAGCCGTATCACTGCTTGCTGATGATCCTTTCGATGCAGCTGAATTTCCGTTTGCTTTTCTGGAGGCCTTCGGCAATAAGAAAACAACGCTAAAACGGATCAGGAGTGGTAACACGAACCAGTCGGATCTTGAGGGTGGAGTTCTTCAGCGGAATAATATTCATATCAAAGTCTGTGGCGAGGGGCAGGTATCAAACACCCTGACGGAATTGCGGGATAGTCCGGCAACCACTCGACACAAGGTTAAATATATCTTGGCAACTGACGGCAAGTCGCTGGAATCAGAGCGGTTAGTTGACGGTGATATCCTGGCCTGTGATTACCAGAGCTTTCCCAACCGCTTCACCTTCTTTTTGCCTCTGGCAGGTATTTCCACAGTCCGGCAGATTGATGAAAATGCTTTCGACATTCGTGCTACCAGTCGACTTAACAAACTGTATGTCGAGCTTCTCAAGACGAATCCAAACTGGGATACTGATGCCCGTCGAGAAGAAATGAATCATTTTTTTGCTCGGCTGATTTTCTGCTTCTTTGCCGAGGACACCAAGATTTTTCACACGCCTACGCTCTTCACATCCACCGTAGAGCAGATGAGTGAGAGGAACGCCTCTAATACGCATGAAGTGATCTCCGAAATCTTCCGTGCCATGCAGGTGTCGTCCAACCCAAAGGAACGTGAGACTGCTAAACTCCCCAACTGGACGAATACTTTTCCCTATGTGAACGGCGGTCTGTTTTCCGGTAGTCTGGCGGTCCCCAGGTTCAGCAAAATTGCCCGGTCCTATTTGCTCCATGTCGGGAATCTGGATTGGAAGCAGATCAATCCAGATATCTTCGGCTCAATGATTCAAGCAGTGGCAGATGATGAAGAGCGGGGTGCCCTAGGGATGCATTACACAAGCGTTCCGAATATTCTGAAGGTACTGAATCCGCTATTTCTTGATGACCTTCGTCAGAAGCTTGAAGAAGCGGGAGATAATTCACGAAAACTACTCAACCTGCGAAACCGGATGGCCCGGATTCGTATTTTCGACCCCGCCTGTGGTTCCGGAAATTTTCTGGTGATTGCCTATAAGGAAATGCGGGCGATAGAAGCGGAAATCAACAAACGTCGGGGAGAAGCTGACCGGCGTTCAGAAATTCCGTTGACCAATTTCCGTGGAATCGAGATTCGGCACTTCTCCTGTGAAATCGCCCGGCTTGCGTTAATCATAGCGGAATACCAGTGTGATGTATTGTATCGCGGGGAAAGACTCGCACTGGCTGAGTTCCTGCCGCTGGAGGCCGACAACTGGATCACCTGCGGAAACGCCTTGCGACTGGATTGGCTAAGCTTGTGGGATAGTAGTGGAACCGGTGTGAAGGTTCGTGGTGACGATCTATTCGATAAGCCTGCCGACCAAGCCGAAGTTGAGTTTGAGAACGAGGGAGGTGAAACTTACATTTGCGGGAATCCTCCATATGTCGGAGACAAAAAACAGAACAAAACTCAAAAATCCGATATTGAACACATTTTCTCTAGCATTACTTCATCCTGGAGATCGCTCGATTACATCTGCGGCTTTATATACAAGTCATATCAGTACATTTTGTCGCAGAATTGCGTCTGTGGCATTGTTTCAACAAATTCGGTAGTGCAAGGTCAACATGTCCCCCGGTTCTGGAGCATGCTGCTGGACGACGCAGAATTCTGTTTTGCCGTAAGCTCCTTCAAGTGGAGCAATTTAGCCACAAATAAGGCGGGGGTCACATGTGTAATCATTGGACTTTGCAAACGAGGAGCCTTCAGGACAAAGACTCTTTACGGTGAAGATATTGCACGTCAGGTTGACAACATATCCCCATATCTCACCAGTGGCCCCACGATTATAATTCGCCCAGAAAGACAGTCGATCTGTGGACTTCCTAAAATGACACTTGGAAACGTCCCCAAGGATGATGGCGGCCTTTTGATATCTCCGAATGATTTGAGTGAGTTGCAGATTACGGGCCCCCAAAAGAAACGCTGGATCAAGATTGCACTTGGTTCAACCGAGTTTATTCAAGGGAAAGTCAGGTATTGTCTGTGGCTTGACGATTCTGAGTTGGGTGAGGCTTTACAGAACCCATCAATAAAGAATCGTATAGAGCATGTTAAAGCTTTCCGAGAAAGTAGTGTTGACCCAGGGATGGCGGCGATGGCTCGCAAGCCGCATCAATTTCGCGAGATGAATATTCCGGAGTCTCTGGGAATTGTCATTCCGCGAGTGAGTTCTGAGAATCGTGAGTTTTTGCCTGCAGGAGTGTTTAACCAGGCCTCGATTATCACTGATCGGAACTACGCTATATACGACAATCCGATATGGTGCATATCTTTGATTACGTCGCGGTTGCATTGCGTTTGGATCGGCACTGTATGCGTACGTATGAGGACTGATTTCTCTTATTCCAACACACTTGGCTGGAACACCTTTCCGGTTCCCACACTCACCGAACAGAATAAAACCGACCTGACCCACTGTTCGGAAGAGATCCTGTTAGCCCGAGAGGCACATTTTCCTGCCACAATCGCAGACCTTTACGATCCAGATAAGATGCCGGACGATCTCCGCGAAGCCCACGAGCGGAACGATGAGGTTCTGGAACGAATCTATCTAGGTCGTCGATTCAAGAACGATACCGAACGTCTAGAAAAACTTTTTGAGCTTTACTCCCAGATGACTGCCAATCAAGCAACTCAGAAAACAGCCAGAAAAACTTCTAGTAAGAAGGTGAAAGGGGCTAACAAATGAGTGACCTGGTTTGTAGTAGCTTTAAAGCTGGTCAGTCGAGGATAAATTTCTTAGTTCCTAGACAGACAGATCAACTTTCAGATGAATATATACGAGAAAATAATAAGGGCTTCAACAATGACTAAGCTCATTCCCTCTGTCTCCGTCAAATATGCACAGGACGGCAGTTCGACCAAATCCAATGCCCTTGGCATGCGACCGATGCAGGAACGTGTCTGGCAAAAACGGGGGGAACAGTATCTCCTGATCAAATCTCCTCCGGCATCAGGAAAGAGTCGGGCTCTCATGTTTGTTGCCCTGGACAAGCTCCATAATCAGGGGCTCAAACAAACCGTAATTGTGGTGCCTGAAAAGTCTATTGGCTCTAGCTTCCACAATGAGCCACTGAGCGAGTTCGGTTTTTTTGCAGACTGGGAAGTAAAACCGAACTGCAATCTTTGCAATGCCCCGGGCGGAGACAATGGCGGGAAAGTCGACGCAGTCAAAACTTTTCTTGAAAGTGATGAACAAGTTCTGGTATGTACCCACGCAACTTTCCGTTTTGCCGTCGACCGGTTCGGTGTGGAGGTATTTGATAACCGCCTGATCGCGGTGGATGAGTTTCACCATGTTTCTGCAAATCCCGATAATCGACTGGGTGAGCATGTCCGTCAGTTCATGGCCAGAGACAAAGTCCATCTGGTGGCAATGACGGGGTCCTATTTCCGCGGCGATGCCGAAGCAGTGCTGCATCCAGATGATGAGTCACGATTTCAAACCGTGACCTACACCTACTATGAGCAGCTAAACGGTTACCAGTATTTGAAACAGCTCGATATAGGTTATTATTTCTATTCCGGCAGTTACACAGATGAAATCCTGAAAGTCTTGAATCCAGCCGAGAAAACGATTCTGCATATCCCCAATGTGAACTCTAAGGAGAGTACCAAAGATAAAATTCGGGAAGTCGAACACATCATTGAAGAACTGGGAGAATGGAAGGGAACTGATCCTCAAACCGGCTTCCAACTAGTAGAGACGCAAGACGGAAATCTTTTAAGAGTAGCTGACCTGGTAGATGATGATTCCACCAAACGGGACAAAGTGTCGGCAGCTCTAAAAGATCCGGCTCAGAAGAATAATCGGGACCACGTTGACATTATTATTGCCCTGGGCATGGCTAAAGAGGGTTTCGACTGGATATGGTGTGAGCACGCTCTCACCATTGGCTATCGGTCGAGTTTGACTGAAATTGTGCAGATCATCGGTCGTGCGACCCGTGACGCTCCTGGTAAAACACGAGCCCGGTTCACCAATCTCATTGCAGAACCGGATGCAGTGGAATCAGCTGTCATTGAGGCAGTCAATGATACTCTGAAGGCCATTGCAGCCAGCCTGCTGATGGAGCAGGTTCTAGCTCCCCGTTTTGAGTTCCGACCGAAGAACCCAAACAGTGGTCCTACTCCTGGCCTTGATTATGGAGAAGATGGATATGATCCCGATAAATGCAACGTAGGAGTTGATCCGAACACTGGCCTGGTACAGCTGGAAATCAAAGGTTTGGCTGAACCCAAAAGTAAAGAAGCAGAGCGAATCTGCCGCGAAGACCTCACCGAACTGGTAACTGCGTTCGTTCAGGATAAACAGACTATTGAACGCGGACTATTCGACGAAGAACTGGTTCCCGAGGAATTGACCCAGGTCCGAATGGGAAAGATAATTAAAGAGACATTTCCCAATTTGGATGATGAAGATCAGGAGGCGGTCCGCCAGCATGCTGTAGCAGCTCTGAACCTCGTTCAGCAAGCGAAAAAGGCCACTAGTGATACTGAGGATGAAATCTCTGCCAACACCTCTTTTGTAGATGGCGTTCGAAAATTCGCATTGTCGGTCAAGGAGCTCGATATTGATCTGATTGACCGGATCAATCCATTTGGCGAAGCATATGCGATTCTCTCCAAGTCGATGAGTGAAGAACGGCTCCGGCATGTAGCGGAGATAATCACAGCAAAGAAAGTGAGCATGACTCTTGAAGAAGCCCGTGATCTCTCAAAGCGGGCCAGGCGATTCAAGGAAGAGAAAGGACGCCTTCCCTCACTAACTGCAGCCGATCCCTGGGAAAAGCGAATGGCGGAAGGTATTGCATATCTCCAGCGAGCCGTGAAGGAGAACCAGAATGGGTAAAAAAAAGAAACAGGTCACAAACGAAGATCTTGACCTTCTGGAAGAACTTGGAGTTGAAACCGATCCAGTTGCGAAAGTGGGACGTACCCCCAGAGAACAGCGAATTATTGCCGGTTTTGAAGAAATCGAGCGGTTCGTCGAGGAAAACGGCCGGTCCCCAGAGCACGGAGAAAGCCGGGACATTTTCGAACGTTTATATGCCGTTCGACTTGACCGGATCAAGGCATCCCCCGAATGTCGCGAGGTACTGAAGGGGCTAGATCCACAGGGGCTCCTGGGAACTGGCGACAGCGTTGCCGCTTCTGTTGAGGATGAGGACCAAACTGACGAAGATTTGCTGGAATCCCTGGGAATAGATACACCTTCTGATGACGATATTACAAACCTTGTTCATGTCCGGCCACGAGCTGAGATCAATGCTGCAGAGGAGATCGCACAACGGACTCCCTGCGAAGATTTTAACCTATTCAAACCTCTTTTCGAGACTGTCCAACAAGAACTGGAAGCAGATGAACGCAAAACAGTGAAATATGGGGAGAAGGCTATCATAAAGGAGGGGCAGCTTTTCATCCTGGACGGACAAAAAGTATTTGTGGCCAAAATGGGGGAAGAGTTTGTCTCCGATTATGGACGGCAGGACCGCAGGCTCAGGGTGATCTACGACAACGGAACCGAAAGCGACCTGTTACTCCGCTCCTTACAGCGAGCATTGTATAAGGACAAGTCAAGTCGTCGGATTACTGAACGTGAAATGATTGGCCCGCTGTTTCTGGAGAATGAAGAAGAGGGGGACTTGGCGACAGGATGTGTTTATGTCCTGAGAAGCCTGTCTGATCACCCCTTTATTGCCGAGCACAGAAAAGCCATTCACAAAATTGGTGTCACCGGTGGTAAAGTAAAAAACCGAATCGCCAACGCTAAAAAAGACCCGACCTACCTCCTAGCAGATGTCGAAGTCGTAGCAGAATACAAACTGGCCAACATAAACCGAAAAGCACTGGAAGCTTTGATACACAAGTTCTTCACTAATGTACGTCTCGATCTTGAGTTGCAAGACCGTTTTGGCTCACAGGTAGAACCCAGAGAGTGGTTTCTCGTACCACTGTCTGTAATTGATGAAACGATCCAGAAGATTAAGGACGGTACGATTAGTGGGTTTCAGTATGACCCTGAAAGTGCAACTCTGGTACAAAGTTAATGTCAACTATGTGACTCAAAGAAATGGTTTTTGGCTTGGCTGAGGTCTGAAATATACAAAATGAGTATCCATTACGATAAGATCCTGACACTGGCGATTGTTGAGCAGTATTTGGCCGATACAGAGCCTGTGGATCTTGGCGAGTTCATCCAGGAACGCCGCCATCCCCTCATCTCCGCAGCTGTTTCCAGCAAAAATGACGTTAGAGAATTTACACTTGAGGAGGCTGTGGCATGAGTTCCCGCTATAATATCCGGGATAGTTGGTGTCGCAAGATCCCGTTGCTGCATCAGATCCTGGCAGGAACACGCTCACATAAGGAATTTCCTGATCCGACGCATGTGATGGAGTTGGATGAGGCGTGTGCTACTTGGGAACCACTGCACTACCTTCTGAAGTCACTACTTGGCTGGCAGTCGCCCGCTCAGGGGCTTTCATGGTGGTACGAGCAAGGCCAACCCACCCGACATTCCGAGTTACTACAACTGGTCACACAATTGTGGGGCGGGAACCATGCAGTGGACTACTATGCAGCATGGACCTGGGACAGCGGTGACCTGACCACAGGGAAAAAACCTCATGGTGCTTTTCCAGACGAAGCATGGTGGACCGAGTTTTGCAGGCAACCTGAACCTGCATGGGAAGAACCTTATCACGGTGGAGGTAACCCACTCCATCTGGGGCATAGCGACATAGATCCATTTGGGGGAATTGAGGGCAAACTGGAACTGGCACAAGGCTGGGAACTGTTCTTTGATGAATCTACACGACGTGCGGTAGTCCTCGTGAATCACATTGGTGTCTGGCGGGATGCTCTGACACGTGTAGAGGGACGGCTTCCTGACATCGGGGACCACTCCTGGTACATCAGTGTATTCGATCACCAGTATGGCTTCCTGGGCACATTTCGCAAGAGTCGCGTAACAGGTCGCTGGTTTCAAGGAAAACACAGTATCCACATGGTGGGGAATCCGGCAAGATGAGCACAGCCGGGCTAGGATCTAACTGTTGAGAATGACAACTGCTTGTAAAATGATAATTTCGACTCAGCAACAGTAATCAGAAGAAATAAACAGTGCCGCCGCACCATCTTTAAATTCCAGATTTTAAAGAACCGGTCCATTCTGTCCCTGCCGACATCCCCTGGTCACATGCCCTCTGCTAATGGCATTCTGTCACATACTTTGCTACCCTTTGGGGGACAGATATCATAACGATCAGTACTCCTTCAATTATTACCAGAGCGAGTAAATGAGCATGTATGCAGCGGGAGAGATAATGTGACCGATCCTGACGGCAGTATGAAACCAGAGGACCATTCCAACCCGCCATCTCACTCCCAGTCTCAATGGCACACCCGCTCCAGCATGATTTTCGACCTGAAGGAGTTCTCCCAAGATCGGTGGAATAACTTCGTGCTGGTCTATACCCCACTCCTGAAGTTCTGGATTCGAAAAAAGAATGTGCCCCAGTCAGCAGAAGACGATGTTCTTCAGGACGCCCTGCAAAAAATCTACAATAGCATTGGCAACTTCGAGCGTGATGCCGCCAAAGGTAAGTTTCGGGGCTGGCTTCGTACGATCGTAGAACGTCGGGCCGCCGACTATTTCCGTTCATTGCCACAGGACCAGGGAGCACCGCAGGAGTTGCTGGATGGCTTAGTCAATCGTAACCAGAAAGACGCTGAGGAGCTCGACGGAGAACAGCAGGCACTGGAAGAAGTCAAAGCCCGGGCGTTGGAACTGGTTCGGGAGTCGACCGCCGAAAAGACCTGGCAAATGTTCTGGAAAAGCACCGTGGAGGAAATCCCGACTTCTGAGATCGCGAAACAGTTCGATGTGACCACTGCCGCCGTGCGGGTTGCCAAACAAAGGGTGCTGAAACGACTTAGGGATTTGATGGTCGACGAATTCAACGAAGATTCTTAATATATTTTTCCGTGTTACGGCCCTCCGATATTTATTCACAGGAGCATTTCTAGAAACAGGACAAATATATTCGGTACCCCAATCATGGTCAAAAAGGCAAGTTGCCCCACAAAAGAAGATTTGATTCGACTGAACCACGGCGACCTGCCGGGAGATCAGCTGGAATCCGTCTGTGATCATGTGGAAGTCTGCGAAAAATGTCAGCTGATACTCGGCCAGCTCGATGAGCCCCCTAATGAAATCGGGAAGCAACTGGCTAAAATCACCCAGTCTGATCTCGAAAACGCCCGTATCGCCATCGAAGAAGAGACGCTTCAAGATAGGGCCACCACGATCTGGGGACAGGTCGCCCCCAGTCAGCAAAAAGACCATGATTCGACACTGGATGTCCCCTGCAATCTGAGACAGTATGAAGTGCTGAAATTGATCGGATCAGGCGGTATGGGCGAGGTTTATGAGGGGCGGCACTCGAACCTGAAACGCCCTGTCGCTCTGAAAGTGATCCAGGGGATTCGGCAGGATGATCCGGTCGCTTATGAACATTTCCTGCGGGAGATGGAAACTGCTGGTCAGCTGGAGCATCCCAATCTGGTCCGAGCCTACGACGCCTGGGAGCACGATGGCTGCCTGTTTCTGGCCCAGGAACTACTCGACGGGGATTCACTGCAGGAACTTGCCAGTCAGGGACTGATCAGGACGCCGGAAGAAATTATTGATGCGTTACTGGGGACATGCCGGGCCCTGGAACAGCTGCATGCCAAAGGTTTTGTTCATCGTGACGTTAAACCGGGCAATATCATGCGGCTGACTGACAGCACCATCAAATTGATAGATTACGGGCTGGCCATCGCCGCCGAGTCGGGGAAATCTGCAGCCCGGATCGGAGCTGGCACTGTCGGCTACATGTCCCCTGAACAGGCTCACGGTAGCGGACCGGTTGATTATCGTTCTGATATCTATTCAACAGGCCGTGTACTCAAGTATCTGCTCACAAAGCTACCAGCGGATACGAATGACTCTAAACGGGTGAATCTGATCAAGATACTGAGTAAGCTGGCCACTCGGTTGACAGAAAAGGATCCCCAGAAACGACCGAAAAATATTTATTCCGTCGCTGTGAAACTGGAGCAGATACAGCAGTCGATCAAGTCCCAGGAAAAAAAAGCTGGATCCCCTGCCCCTTCATCAGACTCAGGGACTGGTCGTCAAAAGACGAATCGCTTAGGGAATTCTACGAAATCTGAGCGTAAGAGAGACGCAGCTCCAGAACCTCAAATTACCCCACAACCTCAAAAGAAGCGTGTTAGTCCCTGGCTGTACCTCATAGCGTTGGTACTCGGAATGGGTAGTTTTGGTGCGTTCCAGCTTATTTTCAAGACTGACAGACAAGCCACGGTTCTGGTCGAAAACCATCAGCCCGGTGATGTCATTCAGATCACCAGCGAAGATGGGAAAGTCCGATCTGTCGAATTAGGTGACCAGGCCAAATTTCTGGTTGCCCCCGGGAGTTATAAACTCTCTCTCGCCGGCCCTGGCAATCGGCAATTGACTCCTGGCAACATCACTGTCAGTGGACGAGATCAGTTGAATGTACAGATCAAAGACCGGACAACCGGTGCCAACGCCAATCCAATCAACAAAAAACCCGTAGCAAATAATGAACCCTTCAAATTGAAAATGGTAGAACTCCCGGCTGGTTCCTTTGTGATGGGAAGCGTAGAAGGTGATCCGGAAGCAAGGTCGGATGAACAGCCGCGACGAAAAATCAGTATCTCAAAACCCTTCAGCATGAGTGCTTATGAAATCACGGTTGGTCAGTTTCGTGAATTCGTGAAGGCAACCGGCTACGTGACCGAAGCTGAGGCCTCTGGTGAGGGTGGCTGGAAGGCAAGTCGGGCGTCGAGTTATGGAGAGCATAATCCGGATTTTAACTGGGCCAATCCAGGATATTCGGCTTCTGACAGCTATCCCGTCACGATGGTCACTTACGCTGACGCAATGTCGTTTTGCAACTGGCTGAGCAAACTTAATGACCGCGTTTACCGATTGCCGACGGAAGCGGAATGGGAATATGCATGTCGAGCCGGAACAACCACTATTTACCATTTTCCATTTGATTCCCGAGACTCCTATTGCTGGTCATTGTGGAATACCAAAAACACTGTTCGCCCACGTCCAGTTGGCACCCGGCAACCCAATGCCTGGGGACTATACGATATGAGCGGCAATGTACGCGAGTGGTGCCAGGACTGGTACTCAGAGGATGCCTATCGACAGGAATATAGTGCGTTTCCATCAGGCCCCTCTACAGGAACGATGCGAGTTATCCGAGGCGGCTGTTTTATGGACCTTAATTCATTCCTTCGCTCTTCTCGTCGTGGGTTCCTTGAACCTAGGAAAGCATTGAATACACAGGGATTTCGTGTCGTGGAGGGAGAACTGTCTCTCCCGGCTTCGGACCTGAAGACCATCAATAATTCCCCAGAATCGTCATCTCCAGCCCCCCCAGCATCCGCCCCTTCCGAGACCGTTGGTAGTCAGTCCGCAATGGTCCTCAAAACAAGTCTGGAGCTGGATAAGATAGACGACAGTGGTTTTGTTCCACTATTTAATGGAAAGGATTTAGATAATTGGGAACTCGATAGAAGATTCTGGTGGATCGAAAACGGAGTTCTGTATGGTGATAAAAGCCCGAAAGCGGGATCGGACACCTATGCAGCAACGAAGGGAGAGTTTGAAGATTTCATATTGAAGCTGAAATTCAAGTTGAAATCTGGCGACAGCGGAATTCAGTTTCGAGGTCAATTGTTTCCAAGCATGGAAAATATGACCGGCTCCCAATTAAACATTTCTTACGAAGAAAATATGGATGAACTTGGGCAGCTCTACGTAAACAATAAAACATATTACATACTGAATGATTCACAGAAGCGTGAGCTTATAGAGGCGACTGATCTCTCGGGATGGAATGAATGCGTAATTGCTGCCAGGGGAGATCTAATATGGGCGAGCATAAACGGGATCGTTGTAGTCAACCAGGAACACCAGAACCGAAGGAGAGGTTCTATTGGATTACAACTTCATAAGGGCGGTGCAAATGTTGCATTTAAGGACATCATGATTAAGAAGATCAAGTAGTACTGGCCAGGTCAATCAGCAAATGGAGACCTGTCTGGAAATAGTTTCCATCAGTGTGAGAAAATTGGGCCCATTTGGAACCGCATTATCAATAGATAGTTACTGTATATCAGACATATAAAACTCTTCACAAAATGTTGAGTCAATTTGTTGCTCGCTTTTTGTGATGACCTGAGGACTTTCTGACATTCTGCTTCGAATCCCACGTCATTCTCTCCATATTATGCCTCAAATCATGCCCACCATCCAATACGATCACAGTGAACCCTACCTTTCTCGCAGGACCTTCTTTTCATCTCACCTTTCCATTCTTCTTCGCACATCCTGCCCACCGAAATCCGGCATTAAACAACTCACAAAAGTATTGATTGACATGCGTCTCTTTCAGCTGGAAGATAACACCTGAAAAGTTCTTTTCGATTTAAATTGGCTGGGGTAATTACTATGACTCAAGGAAAGCGGCAAGAGTTGATTCGCACTGCCACTGGGATACTCTCTTCTGTCTTTTTTTTGATAATGCTTAGCGGAAGTCAGAATGCTAAAGGTGCTGACCCAAGTAAGGATGCTGTGCAAGAGAATGCTAAAATACAATGGCAATTAGGAATTAACTACTTTTACGGTATAGAGGTCAAAAAAAATTATGCTGAGGCTGCATGGTGGTTTCGTAAAGCTGCCGAAAAAGGACATGTTGATGCACAGTACAATTTAGGGTCCATGTATCTTTCTGGAAAAGGTATTACTCAAAATTTTGCTGAGGCGTTTAATTGGTTTCACAAAGCAGCTGAGCAAGGTCATACGCAAGCACAACACAACTTAGGACTCTTATATGAAAAAGGAGAGGGAGTTAAGAAAGACGAATCTCAAGCGGTGGTGTGGTATCGAAAGGCTGTCGGGAATCAAGGATATGCTCCAGCACAATACCATTTAGGACGCATGTATTTTTATGGAAAAGGTGTGGAGAAGGATCAACAGCAGGCAGTGGAATTATTCAACAAAGCAGCAGAGAAAGGAAATGTGCATGCTCAAACCGAATTAGGGTCATTGTACCTTAATGGCATAATTGTGACACAAGATTATGCTCAGGCTTTGGATTGGTTTCGCAAAGCTGCTGTGCTGGGACATGTCCCAGCACAGCACAATTTAGGGCTTATGTATTCAAATGGCGAAGGTGTCAAGCAAGATTATTCTCAGGCATTAGAGTGGTTTCGCAAAGCTGCAAATCAAGGATATACCAAGTCACTATACAATTTAGGATTCATGTATGATCATGGAGAAGGTGTCAAACAAGATCATATTCAAGCGTTAGAGTGGTATCATAAAGCTGCGGTCAAGGGATTCGCCGATGCACAGTTAAGATTAGGAATCGTGTACAGTGAGGGAGAGGGGGTTAAGAAAGATCAATTTCAAGCTGCAGTATGGTTTCGCAAAGCTGCTGAGCAGGGAAACGTTGATGCACAATCCCTATTGGGAGACATGTATTTTTTAGGGGAAGGCGTCGAAAAAGATCAAACTCAAGCTGCAAAGTGGTTTCGCGAAGCTGCTGAGCAGGGAGACGTTGATGCACAATTTTCATTAGGAAACATGTACCGCGATGGAATCGGTGTAAAGAAAAATGGTTCTCAAGCGGTGCAGTGGTATCGTAAAGCTGCTGAGAAAGGTCATGCACTAGCTCAAGCAAATTTAGGAATGCTTTACATAAATGGAGACGGTGTGCAAAAAGATGCTGCTCAGGCAGCAGAGTGGTTTCACAAAGCTGCTAAACAGGGGGATGCCGGAGCACAGTTCATCTTAGGGGTCATGCACTACGATGGAAGTGGTGTAAAGAAAGATGATGCCAAGGCGGTTCAATGGTATCGTGAATCTGCTGAAAAAGGGTATATCCAAGCACAACACAATTTAGGGCTTATGTATTCTCTTGGCAAAGGTGTCAAACAAGATTTTTCTCAGGCATTAGAATGGTTTGTCAAAGCTGCAAATCAAGGAAATGCAGAATCACAATACACGTTAGGTGGCATCTATCTACATGGAATTGGGATTCAGAAGGATGTCAATCAGGCTGAAAAGTGGTTACGCAAAGCAGCTGACCTGGGTCATTTTCAAGCACAACAAGATTTAGAGTCCGTGCTTAAAAAGAATATGGACCTGAAACAAGGTAATGCCCAGAAAATGCAGTTAACTCACAGAGTTCCTGATCAAGTAAATGACCAATCACAAAACGAACCCGAGTCTATTTTTAATAGAGTAACAGAAGCCGAACGAGATCCCCAGAGGGCGGCGTTGGATCGCAAACAAACCAATATAAGAAATACCCAAGCAGAGAATAATTTTGGCGACATGTATCAATCTGGAGATGGTGTCAGGAAAGACAAACGTCGAGAGATGGGATGGGGTATGATGTTCCTTCAATCAGTTTATGAAGGTTACTTAGCAGTTTTTAATTGGAAAATTTTTCTTGGAATCGTTGGTGTTGCAGTTGCTGATATTATCGCGTGTGGATGGGGCTTCGGGATAATGTTCCGCAGTAACCGACAATATGGAGAAAATGAAACACCAAGAATCATGTCGGGGTTCTTTTTTTCTACGGCAGCAAGTAGCCTTATACTTGCTGTATTTTTGACGTTACTGTTCCCAACGATGGTTTTAAATGGACATTATACTTCGTGGGGAGCAATGGTAGAATCAGGCTTTAACGCCCTTATTGGAATCGGAATCGGTTTAATATTTATTACTTTAATTAGTTTTATCGGTTTCGAGCTAATATTGAACATCCCCGGTGCCTCAACCTTCTGGGTTGGCCTAATGGCAATAAGGAAAATGCTTTATGGGCAACAGCTCGTAACTGGAGAATCAACAATTGTGACGGCAGGTAAACTATTTCCCGGTTTTTTCCAATGCATCGGTTTCGTCTTAACTGGAATCATAACAGGCTATATTCTGTTTCTGATATATGAATTCTTTACTGACACTAATAACGAGGTATCTATATCGCATGCCAGGGCACTGGATACTGTTGCAGGTATAATCCCTTTATTGATGGTATCAAAATATATCGCAGCCGGACTATAGCTGCTAAACAGTATAAGGCGATATCTTGTCCTCTAATATTTCCCATCTATGCGTAATTTGAAGTGTCATGGGAGATTGATAGACAAGCTTTACCAGAATCATATTTTCTTGTTGATAGTAAATGTCTCTCTGATAGGACCGCAGACCGTGTGCTTCCTATTAACGAAATGATGTTCTTATTTTTCATCAAGTTGTATGTCAGTTTGCAGTCACTTTTTTGTAACGATTTGTAGCCACTCTGACATATTGCACCGAATCCAACTTCATTCTATCCAGGTTATCCGTCAAATCATGCCCACCGCCCAGCACGATCACATTGATCCCCTGCCCTTTACGTAAGATCTTGAGCATCTCATCTTCCCGTTTCTCTTCAGCCTCCTGATTAACTTTGATCTTGCCATTTTCGCCAATGGGATTGGCGGATTTAAATGCTGCTGAATTTTCCAGTGGGATGACAGAGTTCAATTCATTTTTAATCATCAACTGGGCAGGAACTCCCAGTTGCATCAAATCTCGTCGATACTGCTCTTTCAAAAACAAATCTATTACACCATTACCTTCTGGCACTTCGAATTCCCGAAGCGTTTTAACAAACGAGTTGAACGCTTTTAAGTTTTTCTCAGTGAGCCCTTCCAGGTACACAGATCGAACTTCGTGATTCTTGATCAGGTACCTCAGGATCTGCTTCTGCTCTTTCTGAATCGCTTCAACATCCTCCAGGAATTCAAAATACTGCCTTTCGATCTCTGCTTCAGATAATTTACCACTTGAGGAATCAGAAAGATCAGTAGCGAAATCATCTCGGGACACAAAGTGCCAGTTCAGCAGATGAATGATGATTTGTTTGGGCTTGGACTTGATTGGCATATTTACGACGGAAGCCACGGTGGGTATTTTACGCAACTGGGAGCTGAGCTCAGATCCTGGACTGGGTTCATCAGCGAGGGAATCCGCGACTGCGAAGTGCAGGCATAAGATGATGGAGGCACAAAGAGATAACCTGGGCATGGCGGGGCAATTTAAAAAGGATCCATTCGTAAAAAAAGCCGTCTGTGTGCCTGCTCCAGACGGCTGATTTATTATACTGCCATGCACATAAAAGCAAACAACTATTTATAAAAAGAACCGCTATGATCTTTCGTCTCTCTCAAAGGCTCAAGCAGAAAATCAAAATTGGTACGCTCAATGCCAGCCCATTAGACCGGAACCCATTTGGTGACTGGTCATGCCACATCTTTCCAGCTAATCGCCGTCAGTACATTTTGTTGTGTAATACCAAATCACTTTATTCCTGTGTCATGCCAGCCAAAGGTATTACTAATCAGAAGGTCTTTGCCGAAAAAGCAGTAGACTGTATCCGGGATTTCACAGCCGATGATGCCAATCAGTGGGCTTTCCGGAAATTCATTGCTCCTGAATTCAAAACTGTTCAGTTTGGTAAAGCATTAAATCGCTCTGTAACAAGTTCGATGAACCAACTCATTGAATATGCTCAAGATTTGCTGATAGAAAATGCAATGTCTCCACATGAGGTGGGATTTAAGCTGAATGATTATTTGCTGTCAGCTATTGCGGAGAAAAAATCAGATGGGTATGGCACGCCCAATGATGCATTTCGGAGAATGGTGGATTCGAGAAAACTGGAAGCAGCAGAATCAGATCAGCGAGAAGACGAAATACCGGAAAACACAACCACATGGTTTGTTTACATTCTCATGTGTGCTGATGAATCCTTATACACAGGAATTACGACAGATCTAAACCGTAGATGTGAGCAGCATAATGCGGGTACTGCTTCACGCTACACCCGTAGCCGTCTTCCCGTCACTCTGGTGTATCATGAAAGACAAGAGAATCGAAGTATGGCTCTCAAGCGTGAACTGGAAATCAAGGCGATGTCACGATCAGCAAAAGAATCGCTCATCAAGTCTCTAAAGTGAGAATTTACCCACCACATCTGCCACATGCTTTCCCATCATTCGGTCCACAAATCCGACCACGCTTCGTATTCTTAAAGTATTCGCAGTTTTCATTGTGCCGCACATTGGATGATGTATTCAGCCAGAACTTTGTGCCGGGGGGGTTACTCGGCCTTCTCTTCCTGGCCCGATACTCCCAGGGAGGAAGCGGATTGGCATCAGCCCAGAGACCTCGTTTCGCCTGACGTGCTGATCGTTCTAATTTCGCCAGGCGTTCTTCATTATTATATTTTTTATAATGCCAGGCCCAGCCGTCTTTAATCATCTTTGCATTGGCGTCCAGGCCGCCCACCATTATGACTCCGAGTGTGCGACCATAGCGGTCCTCCCCCGTCTTTTTTACCGTCACGGTTTTACCGAAAACCATCTTTGATAATGCCTGCTTCGATTTCGTTCCGAAGCTCTGACTGGATTCTGGTGCGTCGATTCCCTCCAGTCGGACTTTAACTGTCTGGCGGTTGACCAGGACTTTTATGGTATCGCCATCAGTGACTCCGATCACTTTTCCAGTGAGGGTACTGACAACATTTGCAGGGTCAGCAAAAACGCCCCCCAAGATGAGCAAAGTAAGGATGGCAGTAATGTAACGCATATCTAATAACAACCAGTTTTGGATCAGCGACCTTCAATGGGGGCAGAACTGAATAGAGGTCTTGAGGCAAAGTGTACAAGAGATTTCTAAATCGTCTTGTTTAGTCGAGTTTTTGGATTCGAATATTTCGAAATCTTACAGTCCCCGCTTTATCAGTCATCAGCCCAATACTTCCTTTCCTTAGGACAATTGGTGCCTTCGTAATCACCTCTTCCTCGTTCATTTGAACCGATACTTTTCCTTTACTTACTAGAATTTTTAACTGATTCCATTCATTGGCTCCCTTATAGGAAACTTTATTGGGGGCCACTCGATTGTAAATGGCACCACATAATTTTTCCGGTTCAAATGATTTCCCGATCTTCTCTAATTTTTTTGAAATCTCTGCAACAAAAGCATCGTCCAAAAGCTGAACTTCATCACCATTAGCGAGCATAATTCCAGAATTACCTTTATCTGATAGTCGAAATTCCAAGTCGAGTCCATATTCCCGGAATTCGTTTGTCGTCATTAGATCTTTTCCTGGGATCGTATTCATTATTGTTCCGTTGCGTACCTCCCAACCCGGAACGACTTTCCATCCTTTTAGTGTCTCCCCATCAAACAGTGAAATCTGATTTTGATCAGACGGTTCGGCATTCTCAGCCATTTTTTTCTGAGACGGAGAAACTGAGTGATCACGCTGATACGTTACGCATATAGCATCGGGGATTACTTTGGTGTTAAATGTTTCAGGGCGTTGCTTATCCGATATTCCCTCTAGGCTAGCCGTGTAGCAAAATCGCATCACGTCAGTTTCAATTTCATAAATACCTCGCAAAACAATAGACCTGTTACCTAACCTACCTGACAGATTTACTGCACTAGGTTTCTGAGCTGGCAAATACTCTACGATCCCAGATATTTCTTTATCTGACCAATTAAGATGGAATTGATCATCTTTCACATAAAGAGTCTTCTTCATGGTTTGAATCTCTTTTTGCGTCAGTGATTTCCCAGCATTTTGTTCAGAAACAGCGATCCAGTTTCCATTCAGTGATTGAGTTGTTTGAACCTGTGTATTTCTGGAGGATGTAGCTGACTCTTTAGGATCCCTCATTGTCTTTTCTGATGTCTCAGTTCCAGAAACCTTGCCAGTTCGAATTGGATTTGATCGGTTCTGATTTGATTGCTCAGTAATAGTTTCTACTGACTTCGAAGCGTCGTTCAATTTCTGAGTAGATTCTTCAGATACTAACGGGATGTTTCGGATTTCATTGGAAATCTTGCTGTATTTGTTTTTATCTCCGAAAGCAATAATTGTTAACTCAGGGCCATCAATAGCAACAGTGACACTTTCACTACCAAGATTACCATTCAGAATATTATCGTTTAATTTGCAACTCACAGTTTTCCCGTCTGTCAAAGTCACAGCGTAGATCGAATCTGCAAGCTTCTCTACAGTTATGTTAGTGAGACCTCCATCTTTGGAATATGTCCCATTCAGGTTAAGCTCTGACTTGTTTTCTTGCTTAGCGTCTACGTGCTCCTCAATCTGTTTTGCAGAAGATTGAGCAGGTGGAGCTTCCTTAGCACATCCTCCAGCGATAAGCATCACAGTGATTAAGGAACTATGGATAAGTCGATTGTTAATCATGTTGAGATCTCCTGATAACTTCATCACAGCATTTCTCTCTCGAAGAGGGGGCCTTCGATCGCTAAAAAGTAATCCGCCGTTTATGCTAAGATTTGAAAACAGAACATATGACACTCCGAAACGGAGTGATTTCATCTTTACACCACTAAACTAACTTTCAGACAATTCCATAGCAAGTTTAATCGAGCACGATTTCGACGATAGGATGCACCTTCTGGTAACGTGTGCGACCTGTCAGTAAATCAATGGAAAGTGAGCAGCATGCCCCACTTCATCTGCAAAACCTGCGGAACGCAATTCAATAAATCCGACCAACCACCTGCCGAATGCAAGATTTGTACTGATGAGCGGCAGTATGTTGGCTGGAATGGGCAACAATGGACGACTTTCTCTGACCTTCAAGAATCGCATCGAAACGTCATTCGGCTTAAAGAAGCTGGTCTCTATGGGATCGGAATGGAACCATCCTTTGCCATTGGTCAACGGGCACTACTTATTGTTCGTCCCGAAGGAAACATCCTCTGGGACTGCATCCCGCTCATTGATGATGGCCTCATCCAAATGATTAAAGGTATTGGTGGTATTTCTGCCATCGCAATTTCACATCCGCACTACTACACGAGTATGGTGGAATGGAGCCGGGCCTTTCATTGCCCGATCTATCTACACGAGGACGACCGGGAGTGGGTGATGCGGTCCGATCCAGCCATCCAGTTTTGGGATGGTGAAACGAAGGAGATCATTGATGATCTGACATTGATTCGGTGCGGTGGACACTTTGAAGGTGGCACGGTCCTGCACTGGTCTGAGGGGGCAGCTGGAGAGGGAGTACTTCTCACCGGCGATATTCTGCAAGTGGTCCAGGATCGACGCTGGGTAAGCTTTATGTACTCTTACCCCAATCTGATCCCACTGCCAGCATCGGTAGTTCGGCGAATCGCTGACACCGTCGAACCGTTCAGTTTCTCTCGTATTTACGGAGCCTTCTGGGGAAAGATTGTTGCCACAGATGCAAAAGCGGCTGTCCAGAGATCAGCAGAACGGTACATCAAGGCTCTGGAAGCATAATTTCCGTATTGATGATTCTGAAGCGATGATCAGCGACAGGATCAGTACATGTCACAAGATTACCGAAACATAGTCCTCAGATTCGGAACCAGTTCATAATCTTCCTTCAGGTTCTTTATCATGGCCAACTGAGTTTCAAGTTCGTGCTGAATCTGAGGATGCTCGAACAGGGTCTCCGGTGTATAACCGGGATCATCTTTTTCAAGCTTGCAGTCAAGACCATCTATCACTGATTGAGCAACATCCTGGGACAACCCCACATCGTTTCTGCGACAGCATAGAATACACATCCCGATGCTCTGTTGCACTATGGATATAATGGGGTCAATATCTCGCATGGGATCGGACCATCCGTCATCGACTTCCATGAAGTCCATGTCGAGGACATTCAGTTGATCCTTTTCAGGGATCATACCATTCAACAATGATTCCCAGATATCGTTCAGGATGTCCTGTAACGTTCGCAGATCAGATTGTGATAAATTCTTAACGAGGTGATCGGCGTGAGATATTAACAGGCGGTCGGCACACCATACTGCAAACAAACATCTTTCGAAATGACGGAGCATACGGAGTTGCTTCGTCATGAATTCATAGTGATCGTCCATGTCATTGATTGGCTTATTCATACGTCCTTATGATCCTTGGTGCCAGTCAATTCAGGAATCATCCTGATCAGTGCCTTTACTGGTATAATTTCGAGACCGTGTATACCAGAACGCCCACAGCACAAACACCCCCTGTAACGGTAGTCGCAGCAGGTGAATGATGGGCGAAGCCGGCAGGATCTCCTGGTTCTGATAGAGATAGATGTTGGCCGGAAATACAGCAATCAACAGAGCTATGATTCCCCAGGCTGCCAGATATGAATATTTCGGTATCAGCAGCAGAGCCCCAAGGATGATCTCAAAAATGCCACTGACCAGCACCAGTTCTTTATGAAACGGAAGATAGGGTGGCATTATTTTCAGAAAGAATGCTGGATTCGCAAAGTGCATCGTGCCAGCCACGATCATGAAGGTCGCGAGAAGGAACTTTAAGATTGATTTCACCTGACTCATCTGTGTTCTCGCTTGGGGATGGGGCTTCCCTACTTGTTTTTCTAACTTTAGATTGAAAAGAGCGTTATCCAGTAATTGTAGTCGACAGGGATACTTAAGCATATCACTTCCCTGTCAGCCAGACTGCTTCCAAACATCACTCCAATCCATCACCGGAATTTTCCTATCCTCTTTCTCTAAATCAGGTTACAGACCAATCCAGACCGTCTGCATGGCTCCCACTGTGCCAGTTGTGTCGGGTGTGTAGGTCAACTCTATATATACAGAATATTTTACGATCCCAGTGTTACGCTCTCGCGATAGGTATGGAAAAGCGATTTACGCCAGTATTTCCATATTTCCATTACTCGTCAGGAGCAAACCATGGCAGAAGATCAAGAAAAAATAACTGACTCCAAGTTCTCGTCAACAATCGGTGCCGCTTTCATCATGGGCCTCATCGGCTTGCTTTACCAATCGTATTATAAGACCGACAAACCGACTGTCGTAAAAGATTTTATTGCAGGATTTGACACAATCTCCGATGCAGAAACAGATTTCCTCATCGGACTTTCTACATCAGAACTCCGCCAAAGACTTGGCAAACCCGATAATGTCAAATTTTCAGCCAGGAACTACCCGGTACCACAAACATCAGTCACTTCGGAAACTAAGCCCGACGAAACCTGGGTCTACTTCAGCAAAGTTAATCATAAGGCATCTGGTACGAAGGTGAGCCTGACTTGTGATATCAGGGACGGTAAATGCATCGCCGCGAAAAGCTACTGAATTCTGGACCACACATAGTCTCCCCCACCGTTCTCACTGGTCATGGTAATTCTCCATACAAGCAGGCCTTAAAACAGTTGGACAAAAAATGAGTATAGCCCCCAATGACTCACCACTATCAGAAATTGATTATACAACCCTGAAACAACAGTTTTCAGACATGCTGCTGGCCCCAGACTCCCCGGTGGCAAATGAGGCAGCATTCAAACGAGATCGGGAAAGTTACTTTGATTTACTTGAACAGCGTAAGAAAACTCAGGAACAGATAACGCTACTTAAGTCAGAGACTAAAAATGTTAGTGAAGCTGAGAACGCAGCCAAAGAAGCTGAGTCTCAATTACAGGTTAAACGGAAGCAACTGCTTGAACTAGCCACAACACTAGGTAAAACCGCCTTTGCAGGCCTGCAATCAGGCGATATCGCCGATGATCTCCGATTCAATCCCCGAAAGGAACTTGAATCACGAATTGAAGCACTGCGGAGACAGAAAGATTCAGTCTCTTCGGAGAATCCAGCTGGGGTTCTTGAGCAAACCGCACTCAAAGCCAAGCAGTTAAAGCTGGCTGGTCAGATAAAGGCGGAAGAGTTCAGAATTAAGACGGTCAATCAGGAACTTGGTAAGGCTCTTCTCTCCGCGAAAGCGGAGGAGACAGTCCGTTGTAGTGAGACTGAAAAGGTTTTAGAAAAAATAAATCGACTACGAGAACGTATTTCAAAAGCCAAAGAAGAACATCGGCAGTCTGAATTAAATTATAAAAATACTCAAGAGCAAGTTGCTGAACAACTCGGAGTGGACTCTGTTTCTACCGCTACCACACTACAAGCCGAACTCAAACAGAAAGAATCTGAACTTCGCTCCATCGAAATACGAATCGAAGATCTTCAGGACGAAGTCGCTGAGAAAGCTCTTGAATACGAATGGCTTCGCGAAAACCCTGCTCTCAAAGAGACACTGGAACGACTCACTCAACTGAAGAAAGAGTCGACTCCCCGTAAAATATCCGTGTGGCCGCTCGCAGCTGTTGTCATCACAGGACATCTGTTTGCGAGTTTTGGCAGCGAACCTTTGAACTTGAGTCACTTTGGAGTTTTGGTTCTCTACCTGGCTACTGGCCTTGGTGGACTGGGACTGCTCGCATATTACAAACCTGATTTAGTAGCTGGTGAGCGTCGCTACAAATCTCTCCTTCTGCTTTTTTCATATTCAATTATCAGTGTCATCTGCATACTGCTATTTCAGGAGTTGGCAGAATATGCACTCAATAACTGGTCTGATCGGCAGGAATGGGCCAGGGGCCGTCTGATACTCTTCGATTTACCTCGGATATTTCTCGTGGCTGTGGGGACAGCCTATCAAGACACGTTCTCTATAATGCAAGGAACAGGCGTCCCGGAATCTTTTTCGGTTTATTTCCGAAATCACATGTTGAGCATTGGTCTTTGCGAAGAACTTATCAAGTTGTCTCCAGCTTTAATTGCCTTTGCTGCATACACAGGTAGTTGGCGTTCCCGAAGCCAGGAATTTAACTCGCGATTAGTCTACCTTGCCATGATCGGGGGACTTGCATTTGGGCTTGGGGAAGCGGTGTACTATCACTTCACAATGTACGCTCCGATGCAGGTAGGCTGGGGCCTTTACGCTATACGCTTCCTCAGCCTGGTAACCATCCACGCCGTCTGGGCCGGAATCTCAGGCTGGATCCTGGCACACGTCACAGGCGGGTGGATTCGCTCCGCTTTTACGACTGCAGCTCATGGATGGGGACCAGTTGGAGGATGTTTGCTTATTGCAGCGACAGTTGGAGTCTCCGACGTTCTGCATACAAGTCACAACCTAGAGAATAATCCCCTTTGGATGCTGACATGGGATGTAATCAGCTTAGTCCTATTTGCCTGGTTGATTCGCTGCTCGAATGTGTCACAACTGGTTCCGGATCAAGCCAGAAGACTCTGGAGGCGGGGCTTCAGCACTGCAGAAATAGCCGCGGTGGCTGCCAGTTTGAAGAATCGTGTTGTGGAAGACATTGACTATCCGCCCCAGGCAAACACTGTTACTCAGACAACCACAGAAGCAAGTGAGGCTACCCTAAATGTGTCCAGTGAACCAGAACTGTGGAATCCAAATGCAGCTGGCTTTTGGTCGCTATTACTAACCCCCATATTCGGTGCCTGGTTGCATGCAAAGAACTGGACCAACTTGAATGAAACGGAAAGATCTAAAAAATCTTTTAAATGGGTTTACGGTAGCATCGGAGTGGTAGTACTGACCTTGATCCTGCCTGACTTGATATCAAATCTTGCCTTCGGTGCATTGCTGGTTGCTTGGTGGATGAAATCAGGAAATGAGCAGTACAAATATGTAAAAGAAAATCACCCTGATTATCAAAAGAAAAAATGGGGGACGCCACTGTCGATCGCTGGCCTCGTAGTTTTTGGGCTAGTTCTATTCTCAGGTGCTCTTGAGATGAGCCGGATGTCGGAGCAAGAAGTCGAGAAACTTGCCGGGCAGTGGGCAGTTAAAATGCAAATCTTTGAAGTAGATGACGAGACCGGTATTGAATTACAAGGTGATCTTGATGGTACAACTACATATTCTGCCGACACGACATTCGATCACCAAGGAAATTTAAAAATGGTTTTTGTCGCCCCCACTGGAGAGAGAGCCACAATGCTATTAAGACTGGAAGTGGAGGGGACTTGGTCATTTGATGGTACAACTCTTCGTGAATTTACCAATAGCATACGTGTTAGTCCAGCAGATCCCACCACACGTCAACTGGCCCAGAATGATCCACAGGCATTTTCCGAAATCAAGAGAGGATTTGAGCAGGCAGAAGAAAGAAGTTTCGGAAGTGTCACATTTCTAAATGAAAATGAGATTGAGCTGTTGGATCATGAAACAGGTGATTCTCTGAAAATGAAGCGGTTACAGGAAAAGAGCGAATAAACTTAATCAATATCTAAATCAATATCTAAATAAAAGTCCTGCGGCCCCCTATAGGATCGCAGGGCTTTTTTTATTCTCTGCCCGGTTTTCGTCTCCCGTGTTACGGCCTTTCGATAGATATAGGTGTGAACGGCAACGGCGGTTTGAAATTACCCGCCAGTCACGCTGCTGGAGCGACGCCGTATCCCTGAACTCCTTTTAAGAGAGGAACACGATGAACACAAAGCTTTTAGATTCAAGTCCAACGCCGTCAGAGGTTAGTGGACGAATGGCTGAGATGGTACTCAGTGAGGAAGAACTCCATCATCACTGGAAGAAGGTTAAATCCCGTTTCAACGATATGTCCGAATCCCAGAGAGTTGATGAATTTCAGAAGTTCTGGGAAAAGGGCTTCGAAGTTACGGAGTTGGACAAAAAAACGGGCCTGCTTTACAGCAGTTCTCCTCTCATGAGGGTATTTACGATCTGCCACGAGCAATTAGTCGAAGGCTATCTCCAGTTCAAAGGAGAAAGACTGGAAACCCAGGAAGAAATTGCTGCCGCAGTACAAATTGTGAAACGTTCCATCGAATCTACAATCCGACGTTTTAAAGGAATCGTGAAAGAGGAAGGGGCTGAACCTGGATACGCTGATTCAAAAGAACCAGTTAGCTGCTTCTACGGATTTCAAGAAGGATTTGGGAGTGATGATTACCTGATCGGCATGTTCTTCTCAGAAGGCGGTCATACTCGGGCAATCAATGAGGTTGTAGAAGAGTGGGGTCAATTTGGAGTCAGAACAGAGCCCGTTGGAACAGAAAGGGATGTGCACACTCGGCGAACTTCTCTCTGGAACCTCTATTTTGACAGGAAGGAGTACCGAAAAAATTTTGCCAAACTCTCTCATGAAGAGCGGCTTAAGGAAATCAAAGACCTGTCAGAGAAAGGTATCAAGTTTCGATACACCGATCGTAAAACAAATCATAACTACAATACTGATGTGATTCCATTTGGTATGGAACAGTATTCTCGCCGATTCTCTTATGACTTCATGCTCAAGTACTCAGAAAAGAACCTTCCGGGAGCATCAGCAAGGCGTGAAGAAATTGATCGCCTCGAGAAATCCTTGTTTGGCATTATCGCCAAGCACAATGGATTTGTAACAATTATCGAACGTGATCTCATCCAGGCATCCAATGCATGCCTGAGTCTTCAGGAATCCGAAGACTTTGATGGTAAAGGACATGTCTATGTGCAGTTTCCCAGCAAAAATGCGAGAAGCCGTGCTTCAGAGGAAGTGTTTGAAAAGTTGTCGAGCTACGGAGTTCAATTTTCTTTGGAGAAAGGTGAGGAGCCCTCACCAGGCGAACAGAATGCAATATTACGACAGGAACTTGATTCCAAACGTGCACGGCTAGATTTAAGCTGGAAGATGCTGGAATGGCGGAAAGAACGCCATCGCGAGGAATCTATTGAGCTTGAAAACGCTGAAGCGGGGCTACTTCAACGAGAAAGAGATATCAATAAGATTGAACAGAATCTCCCCGAGTGTGAGAAACATCCCAATCATAAACGAACAAATTCAAGTGACAGAGAATCTATGGGAACGAAAGAAAACACGGAATACTTACCGGCCCCATAAGGCCCTGACCTCAAAGGGTTACGTACCCATGCTGTCCAGGAACCTGGCACCGAAAAACACCTGTTCTGGAACATTCAGCTTAGCTTTCCCTGAAATCTAAAAAAAAGGCCTGCTTTTCCTAACGGAATGGCAGGCCTTTATTTCACTTTCATCGCTTTAATTATTCACTCTTACTAAAAACATACTTTTTGTGAATATCTCTTAACAGACGTCGGGCCGTGATTTCGTCTGTTACAAGTGAATTAAACGGACATAAATATTTTGAGTCGATGGATTTATGCCTTTGGGCTTCTATCGTGTTCTGTACTAAAGCGAATATTGCATCGTACTTGTCGTCTCCACCTGTTACTGCGGTGATTTTGTAATTATGCTGTCCTGAAGTTCTGTTTTCAATTTGAGCATGTTTTATGTGACGGTCATTTGCTAAAAAACGCAACCATTCAAACGAAATCCCAACAAATTTGTCGCCATCAGCTTTCGCAAGTTCTTCACCATTCTTGTCGTAAATGCGAGAACATATATCTCCAATAGCATCTTCTTCTATTTTCTTTTTGAGTTTTGGATCATCTTTATAGCGTAAATCAATATGCTCTTTTAACTGACCTTTTCCATTTGATCCTACGCCAGTTAATATCCAGTCAAGTCGTAACTGTGACTTTCTTAGTTTGGCGATTTCCTGTCTTTTACTTTTATCATCAATTTTTTTGTAATCCAGCGATAAAATACTAGGGTCTGCATCTCGTACTCTTCGGACCTCTTCCAACATGGCCAGCTTATAACCGTCTTCTTGAGGAATCTTCTTCGAGAGAGGCATGAATTTGACCTTTTCATCATCACGCAGTGCTTGCTGTAAAGTCTTTGTAAAAAGGCTCGCCAGAAATCCGGCTGAGGATGCTGTCTCTGGCATTGGACCGATCACAAGAGGACATACTTGGATTTTAATTTCTGAATTCCTGATTTTCTCAGCAAACCCTTCCGGTAGACGAAATGAATTTATGATTGATCGTACTGTACTGCCCGCTGCAATCCCGATTTGAAATATTTTGTTTTCGGGTCCAGAAAGTTTCGGCAATTCATAAATACGCATCAAAATCGAAAATGCTAGTTCGTATGCGACGTAGTCTGAAGCTATTGCCCCTAAGCGTTCTGAAAATGGCGGAGCTCCATACTCGGATTCGCCTAGCTCAGCCTCTTGCCCCTCAAAACCAAGAACTCCGGTAGGTATAACGTGCACGCTTTCAAGTTTTGTACGATCACGTAATCTGGTTGCAACTTCAATCGCCGCCTGAGCGTGAGGTAATCCCTGAGTAAATAAATTAGTCTCTGACATTTGAATAATGAGCCCTTTTCAAAAGTCTTAAAAATCCAAGTGTAATCTGCACCATTCGAAGCTATTTAAAATTAAATACACTTCATAAATAAGAAAAATGAAAACGTGAATCAGTGATCTTTCACAGAGCGAATTACACAACTCTAACCACAATGACACATATAAACACCAGAACACATAATACATGTATTCCATGCACAACACAACAAATAAATATTCGTCTATTCATTTTACTTGTGGACATTGTGGATCTTTTTCTCAAATGATTGCGGTACGTATTTAGACATCATCAAAGGTAGAAAATAACTCTAACCGCACACCGACATAAAACGTGAAGTGCGTTCCCTTTCTATAACAATTACTAAATTGATACTTTTGACCTCACGCGTCTGGCATTACTCTCCGATTGATAAAAGAAAAGTAAGATTTTGTGGCATCTGAAACCAAGTAATGCCCCTGCCCGTCCTCACTCTGTGATATTGCACAATGAGGACGAAGCAGGGAATAGCTGCAAACGCTATGGCTTCTTTTTCGACAAACTGATGCTTCCAGTCAGTAACAAAGATCCGGCAAGTTAACGGTTTATCAATTGGAAGACGCTCCAGCTATTAGTCAGCAAACTTAAAATTTCTGAAACACAAAGACTGATAGTTAAGTAAAACGCGTTTAATTTTATTTAAATCTTTAGAGCCTGTTTGCTACTGACACTCTGATCGGAATACAGGCTACGACGCCAATCCTGGCTCTGTTCACGAAGCTGGGACATTAAGTCGCGTATGTGTGAGACCGTTTCTGTGAAGCCGCCACAGAGAGTCTTCATTTGGGTTAATACCTGATCTGCAACGACATCCGGTTTCTGACCTGATCGTTCCTGTTCAGTGACACCCCGTGGACTCGATCGAGCCCGGGCTGACTGGTGAGACACCGAAGTGGACTCAATGCGTATGGCATCAGACTGTGGCTGTACAGATTCCGCCTGAGTCAGGAGAGCCCAGACATAAGTCCGGTCCCCTTCCCTGCAGGAAGCTGGCGTGTCTGATCCACTCAGATTGATTTCCCTAAAACCCAACTTCAAAGCACGCCTGAAATAATCTCGGCTCGTATTGATCCGCAGACTTTCACCGGATCGCTCAGATCGACAGAGAACATAATCCCGCTGCTGCTCCTGCCCCCCTTCCCGGGCACGAACCGTGACCTCTCCATTCAGGTCCAGGGTCACTTTATCAGCATCCCCCTGGTGAAATGGTTTCGGCTTCAGGGCTGAGCAGATAAACTCCGCATCCTTATCCGGGACCTGTAGAGTGGCCACCGTTTCTGGCCGTTTATTAACCAGCTCGAGCACATTGGGAAAACGTGCCTTTTCGTTAATCTTCAGCCAGATTGTCCACGGTCCCGATCTCAGAGTCATCCACTCCGCAGTACTGCCGACATCCACCGACTTCCCGCGTCGCAATTCCCGACTGCAAAGCAGGCGATTTGCAGGGATCAGTAGCTCACCTTCCCAGGGAAACTGGAAACCATCCTGAATCAATAGCTGTCTGCCATTTGTGCCGATCACCTGCCCTATAGAGCCCCGCAGCTGCAGATGATCCAGAGCATACCGTGCCGAATCAGTCGTTGCCGTTTCGCAGGCATCTCCCAAAGCAGCCATCAGACGGGATTCATTGGATGCGAGACGCTCTGGAAGTTCGGGGAACTCTTCGCATTCTGGTACTGGATACTCAATAGACTGCGGAATACCGGCATCCTGCCACTCCGCACGGATCTTATCGTTTTCAACCTGCAGTTGAACCGGATCTGACTTCACGCCATGACAGCACCGTAACAGACCGAAAGGTGAGACAATCTGCTGGCCCTCCAGTCCTTCGAGAGGAAGACGATATTCCAACGCGATCTGCTGGTTTCGGGTCCGAATCTGCAGACCATGCTGATCAACCAGAAACTCGACTGGCGGACCTGTTTGACGACTGGTGATCCCCAGACCGCGACTGAAAACAGTTTTTAACTCACGTATTAAAGAACGGGATATAGTAATCATCGTTTCTCCTGTGTGATCAGATAATATGCCAACCCGGTGACAGCCACCGGATCGGCAGGAAAACAGCTGCTATACAAAAGCGTTGATAATGCCAGGCTGACTATAGAAAGCGACATTCCGCTCCAGATCGACCTGGTCCCAGTCCAGGATCTGTGGCGGCAGGTCACAGGGTTCAGGATCGAAACGGACAGTCATGGGATCCGCCAGACTGAAACCACGAAACCGAACTTCCCGTAAATCTTCTCCCGTTGCATCCGCGACCTGCTGGTCGAGTTGAGTTTGTGTCATTTGCGTTTACTCCTGTTAAGTTTGAGAAAACGCTGCCCCCTCGGAGCAGCGTGAATACACACCACCCCTGAGGGCACTAAAATCAGTTCTTTTCATTTACGGACAGCTGGCAGCCAGTGTGCTTCCAGCCAGTCATGTTCCGCGTCCAATGCAGCACTGCGATTGGGGAACGGCCCCAGCAGTGGTCCTGAGACAGGCGATAAATCGGCCATCCATTGCCCGTCTGCATCGGGTTCGACATGCGAACCGCGTTCGATATGCAGCTGGCCCAGTCCCTGCAGATCAAGCATTTCGTCATACAGACAGCGAACGCCGCCATCCGGTTTAATCAATAATTTCATCAGCTCCCCCTTTAACGTGGACGACGCTGGATGTTACGGCGGGGACGGTCCACCAGTAGCTGATCAAGGCCGGATTGAACCACAGACATCTGTGACGCTACCTGCTCCCTTAACGCCTGGCTGTTACGCAGCTGTTGCGGGTCAACACCGGTAATCACACGCCGGGCGTTCTCCACCAGTTCATCCAGCTGTTCGTTAGAACGGATATTGAGACTGCAAAACCGATCAAAGAACTCGGTCAGGTTGGTCACTGCCGAATCACGAAAGACCTTCGGCTTTCCATCCTGCCGTCCACTGAGGCGTTCCGTCAGATGCTCCACCATCTGCGTCAGCTCACTTAAAAACGCCTGCTCTGCCAGCTGCACCGCCTCGTCAAACCGGGACTGCACCCGCTGACACTCCTGCTCATACAGCTCGGGATTGAGCTGCTGCAGATAATTCGGTGGTTCCACTGACGGGTAGTCATGTTCGATCGCAAACATCCCGATCAGCGACGGCGGATAATCGTCTGGATTAAACAAATCTCCCAGCCGTTTCCGGGCCGCACTCCGCAGCTCATCGTAGTGACGATCCAGTTCAAACACGGCTTCATCCAGCTCATCACGGAAAGCGGCGATTTGCCGATCGAAATCAGAGATCGCATCCTGACGAATCAGGCGGATCCCCGGTTCAGGAAAAGGGAGTGAAACCCCTTTCCAATACGCGACTGTGCGTCCACGAATGGCTGTGACTGCTTTGAACGCCGCATGACGCGTATCCAGCAGCTTTTTACCTGCCGAGAGGAATTTCCCTTCAGCACCAAACGAATTGGCGGCCTGATCTTTCTGAGACGAGCTCAGGGACTTGCGAACTCCCAGCCAATTAAAGCTCAACCGGGCTGCGGCCATGGTTGAGCGAAGCCGACCACTGGCAGACGTCGAAGCCTGTGTGACAGGTTCATCTAAAACACTGGACATATTGGTTACTCCTGTGAAATGAAACTGGCCGGATGACTTCCCCGCGGGAGGCCATCCAGCCTGATTTAAAATCCGGAATTTAAACTATCAGCAAATCAGTTGTTCGAGGCCTCACGCTTCACACTGCGACGAGACCGGGCCCCCCTCCCCTTCTGACGGTAGATACCGGACTGACTGGCCGACAGACACCGCCCACTGGCCCAGGTCCGCAATCGCCCCACGGACTCCGCAGCAGTGATTGCGACAGGAACCACGTTCTGAGCGGCCTGACGCAGAGGCAGATCAAGCAAGGCTGCCAGGCGGCAGCAGGACTTGATCTCTGCCCCGGTCCAGTCGGTGTCATCGGGAGCAGACTGGTCTGCGTCGATCTCGAATAGATCGCGGTAGAGTGCCCAGATCGCGTCTTTCTCTTCACGATCGGGGAGATCCAGGAAAAATACACCATCAAAGCGTTCACTCCGACTGAACTCGGGAGGTAACTTGGAAACGTCATTCGCGGTACAGACCACAAACACATCTGACTGGTGATCGTTCAGCCACGACAGGAACGTTCCAAACATTCTCGATGCGACTCCAGAATCTCCACTGCCGTTCATCCCGGCAAAGGCCTTCTCGACTTCGTCGATCATGGCAATACAGGGAGCCATCGCATCAATGACTTTCAGGGCCTCACGTGTGCGTTCTTCGGACTGCCCTACAAGCGAAGCCATCAGGCTGCCAATGTCGAGATTGAGCACAGGACGCCCGACCTCTCTGCCGAGTGCCTTACAGAACTGGGACTTGCCACAGCCAGGTGGGGAAAGCAGTAAAACACCACGCGGGCGTTTCAACGGATTCCCACGCTGCGGATGCAGCATGGCCCGTTTACAGAATGCCTTGAGGGCCGCCAGGCCTCCCAGGCTGCTGAAATCGTCATCGCTGCGGTACAGCGAGAGCAGACCGCTTTTCTTTAGCGTTTGGGTCTTCAGCTCCCAGACAGCATCTCCTGTGATTCTCCCGTCCCGCACCAGTGACAGGCTGAACGCATTCTCTGCTTCCATACGGGTAAGACCTGCTGCCGCATCGAGAATCACCTGCAACTCACTTTCTGCAGGCAGTTCTCCCTCCTCCGTGGCAATCCCACGAGCGATTTCTTCCAGTTCCTGCCGATCGGGCAGATCGTGTTCCATCACGACAAACATGCGTTCCAGCTCGGTGGGGATTTGCACCACGGGCGACAGGACAATTACGATCGTCCGGTTCTGCTTTCCGGTGTTGATCTGCTGGGATAACGCCTGGACCACTTCTGCGGACTGCAGGAACCGGTGAAAGTTCTGCAGCACGAGAATGGCTGTTCCCTCATGTGTGGCCAGGGCATTGATGGCCTTGATGGCGGTCAGCGGATCATTGCTGCTTCCGCCCTGCTCTGTCTGACCGGGGACGCTGAGTCCCGTGTCGATATCCCAGGTTGCCAGCTGCCACTCTGAATCGCGGCAGAGCTGAGCAATTTCCGTCAGAGCATCCTGGTGCTCATGGGACTGAATCCATAGTCCCGGAAAACAGGCCGCAACGTGTTCGGCCAGTTTCTGGGTTAATGAAGTGGTTGTCGGCATAGCGACTCCTTTTTAAGTCTGTAAATAAAAAAGCCCCAGTCGAAACCGGGGCATTGAAAAAACGAATGGTTGTTGAGTGTGCAGGGCCTATCTGTCAGGTACGATCCTCCAGGTCTGCCAACTGGCGTTCCATGCGGGTGATCCGTTCCTGAAGCTTCTCTACTTTGTGGAATGCTCGTTTCAGGCGTGTCATCCAGCGACTGAGGGCTTCCTGCTCTTTGGTCAGGTCTGCATGCTTCTTCCGAATGCGGGCAATGCGGCGTGCTTCGACAGCCGGATCTTCGCGTTGCTGCCGTTGGATCTGTCGACGGACCCTGGTCATCAACCACCTCCTTCCTGAAGCCGTTGCCGTTCATCAGCGACCTGGAAGAACTCCGGTGTGGTCCGTTCGCTGGCCCGTTTTCCCAGTGCCTCCTCAATGAACCGGCTGGCGTCGATGCAGGCCGAACCTGTGAAGCCCCTGGTTTGGATACGCGTTGATCCGTTGGATTCAACGATTATTTCGATGGTGCGAGTACTCATGCATCACCTCCCACAGAAACGGTCAGCTTGATAGAGCCGTCGGCCTGTGACTGCTCCGTAATGGTGTGCCCCTTCTTGCGGGCTTCAATTTTCGTCTTTTCGACGGCGTATCCCTGCAGGAAGCGATCCAGTTGACGCTGTTCGCCCCAGCGACCTTCGAAATTGTCGAAGCGGGTCTGGCCGGACTGTGTGTCGAACACAGCCGGATATCGCCAGCCAGGCAGCTTGACGATCGTACCAGTGGCAGTGTCGCTGAAGAGCTTAGCTGTCCCCTGCGTGGGTGCTTCCAGTTGAAGACGCTGGCAGGCAGCACTGATGGCTGTCTCGTCCCGGACTTCGGTTTTGATTTCCACAATATGGCTCATGGATTGGTTCTCCTTATGTTGAATGCTGATTTAAAAAACGGATCGACATCAAGGGGTCAGTCGGCAGCGATTATGATGAGAGGGCTTTCTCGCCTTCCTGGGCCAGCGTACCTTGACGCAGACGCGGGCCAGGAAGCAGAAATGGTTCTTCACTGGTCAATTCCAGCGTCAGCAGCTCAGCAACCGCGGCATGATCCGGTTCCTGCGACTGCATCTGCCAGATCACCTGAACGGCTACGAGCAGTGGCAACAGACAGGCGATGACCAAACCAATGTTCTGGATTATGGCAGCAATGATCGGATCACGATTCCGTCGCTCAGCAATTTCGCGACGATCCTGTTCCAGCTGATCATGGCCTGTGTAAATCGCTGACTGCTGCTCGTTGAGCTGCGAAGTCAGTTCCTGCTGGGCTGAAATCAGATCCCGACGGGCTTCTGCGTCCCGTTCAACCAGTTCCTTCGCGGCTTCCGCGAGTTGATGGCTTTCATCGACGATCGCTTCCGACTGGTCGGACATACGTTGGTTCTGACGACTCTGCTCCGTCATCGTCTGCAGAGCGAATTCAGCCAGTTGTTCATCCGGTGCCCTGCTACATCCGGCGATCGTCCCCGGAATAAGCACGGTCATGAGCATTGTGATGCTTCGGATCCGGTTCAGTTGCTTCATGGGTATTTCTCCGCTGGTTAAAGATGCGGGCCAGGAGCGACTGCAGAGCACACCGCAGTCGAAACTCCCTGGCCCAGACAAAGGTCAGCAACACGACCAGCACACTGCTGGACGCAATCAAGACGAAACTCATGGGAACTCCTTATGAATCAGGTGGTGGGTACGAAAAAAGCCCCGCCTTCCGAACATCTCGTGGAGAGATGACCGGAAGACGGGGCCGTGGCTGTGAAATGTAGGGGCTGGAAGGGCTAAGTTTCCCTTCTATATAATAATGACACGAGAAACGCATTTATTTAGCTACATGGTCTGATTTCTGTCCGGTCTCTCATCCCCGCGGCCCCCGGAACCGGTCTATAACCTCGAAGTCCAGGTCAAACACACCTACGATATTGCCGACTCCGGTGGGCTGGTACATAATGGTAAAGAACGTGGTGTCAATGGAACGATAAACAATCGCCCTAACCATCGTATTTAAGCGTCTCCTGCATGCTCTTGGAATCGCCAGACCTTAGACAAGATTAGAAGCGGTTAATTCACACCATAGACAAGAAAGATTTTATGAAACTGCTTGCCACTCCCAGCCAGTTTGCATCGACGATCAAACAACTCATTAAGAAATGTGATCGACTTCGTGGAGCAGTAGCTTGGGCCTCTGCCGACTTCCAACTTTGTGATGTCCTCAAAGAGTACGAACACAAAATTACGCAACTCGTTGTTGGAACTCATTTCTATCAGACCGCCCCCAATTTCATTGAAGCATTTCTCGACAACGAAAATGTACGGTTTGTCTTAAAGACGGATGGGGTCTTTCATCCAAAAGTCTATCTTTTCGAGTATGGTGACGGTACATGGGAGTGTGTTGTGGGCAGTGCCAACTTCACCAAAGCAGCCGCTACCACGAACATGGAAGTGTCAATACTCATTTCCAGCAATGAGGCAGGTGTAAAATTTGCAGATGAGTTGTTTTCAACTCTCAATCAGTTCTTCGACTACGGGGAAAGTGTGAACGAAGAGTGGCTCCGATGTTACCGACAACAATGGAAGCGAAATCAAAAGCGAGTCGATGTGTTGTCGGATGACTTTGGAAAGACAAAAGGGAAGAAGTCCATTCTCCAGACAGAGCTGCTAATGATGGAATGGCCCGAATATTACGACTCGGTAAAGTACGATGAAATCCATTCCGTTGATAGTCGTCTAACCTTGTTAGAGAAGAGTTATGAATTATTCAGTCGCCACGGATCGTTCGAGGCGATACCGGAGGAAGGCCGTCTCGGCATTGCTGGCTTGATAACAACGGACGAAATCGACTGGAAGATGTTCGGCTACATGGGTGGTAAGGGAGAATTTCAGCAGCATGTGAAGCAGCCGAACCCTGGCATTTCCGATGCTCTCGAAGAAATCCCATTAACAGGCGACGTATCCAAGAGGCACTTCGATAAGTTTCGTGTAGAGATTGAACAAGCATTTGAGTGGCACCCAAATGCAATTGCCACCCGATTGTTGGCAATGAAGCGTCCAGACTACTTCGTGTGCCTTGACAAGAAAAACAAGGAACTACTTTGCAAGCAATTAGGGATCAAGAAAAGCATCTCGCTTGAAGAGTATTGGGATCTTATAGTTGAACGTGTCCTTCGTTCTAACTGGTGGTTATCTCCTGAGCCACTCGACGAAAACGAGCGACGAATTTGGAATTGCAGGGCCGCGTTCCTCGACGTTCGATGCTTTCAATGGGAATAACTTCAATAAGCTACCTTCTTGAATCGAATTCGGGCAGCCTGCGGATGTGATGGGGAAAAAGTCTACCAGGGAGCAGGTGCCCGATTCCGCCTTGCAGATATTGAAAGGGCGAGCAGATCATGAAAATTGTCGTCTGGAATACCGCATGGGCAGTCCCTGGTTCGAAGCGTGGACTACTGCTTTCTGAGCAAATCCAACAACAGCAGCCTGATGTGATCTGCCTGACGGAAGCCAAGGCAGGGTTACTACCCCAGCAAGGCCACGTAATCGAATCCGCTCCCGACTACGGATATCCACTCAAACCAGGTCGGCGTAAAGTCATACTGTGGAGCAAACTGCCCTGGAGTGAAATTTCGATTCATGAACATCTCGATTTTCCTTCAGGTCGAATTATCAGTGGGATTACCCAAGGGATTCGTCTGCTTGGAGTCTGTATTCCCTGGAGTGCCGCCCATGTCAATGGGGGCCGAAAGGACCGGAAAAATTGGGAAGACCATCTTCTCTACCTTGATGCATTAAAGCAGCTGGTGAAAGAACTGGATCAGAATATCCCCCTGGCGATCATTGGAGATTACAACCAGCGTCTGCCCCGATCAACACAGCCCAAATATGCCTATGAAAAACTGAACGATTTACTTTCTTCCGGTCTGACGGTCCACACCGCAGGCAATCTGGGACCAGAAGGAGTCCAGCTGATTGACCACATCGCAACCTCGGAAGACCTACAGGTACATGACCTGACCGTATTGGAACGGGAGACCATAGAGGGGGACAGGCTATCTGATCACTTCGGAATCGCAGGCTTCCTTAAACCATGTTGACTGAAGAAGGGAAAAATGAGAATTTCCCATGTGTGACTGGTGTTCTGCTGGAGCAGAGAGGAAACAGGCGAACAGAACATCCACGAAAACAACAAAACACTAAGCGGCTGTGTCAGTCGTGGGGGCATGACAACCTATACTCTAATATGAATCTGGCGTCATTGAAGAAAAGAGAAGTAAGGACATGAGCTTTCTGGCTGACGAAATTCAAAAAGTTCGCACTAAATTCAGGTGTGAAGACCCTGAACTGAACACCTCGGTGGTCGAGTTTAGATTGAAGATACGAGACAAACTCGCCACTTTGAAAAAAGAAAATAATCTTCGGGTTTTTGACGAAATCAGAGACATTTACCTGGGTGGAGCTTTACGTGGCAATAGAAATAGCAGACAGATATACGAGATAAATAATCCATGCCAAGTCCTAGTGCGAACAGCCTATTTTGAGAAAAAGTCACTCGAGGTGCCTTACTTCAGGGCAGTGTTCAATACAAGGAACAGGGCTATAGTAAATGCAGCAGAAGTTGATTCGCCGATCCGAATGGTCGCCTACGAAGCCCCACTAATGCGTCAGAATAAAGGCCGCAATTCACGTGCTGTATCCTGCGACCTGATCGGAATCTCAACAGACAACTGTGTCATGTGTATCGAGGGAAAAGTTAGACCAGAGAGTCAAGCGACCGACATCGTCTACGGACTTCTCGAAGGTTTTGCATACGGAGTATGTGTTGATTACTACCTGTCCGATGTTGATTCCCGAGTCTTGTTCGAACATGAGCTCCAAGCGTGTTGGAGCGAATTCCAACCCGAACCCTTTAATATCAATACGAATGAACTTACCGCTGGCTTCGCACTGGCTGCCCCAAAAGAATATTTCAGCGACTATTTTACGGACAGAGTAATGACTCGTCTTAAGGCTAATCGTCGAATAGAGGAGGCCGAAAGACTGCTGGAGATATTTAAAAATATAGGAATGTCACCTGTATGGAAAGGATTCCTGATTTGCGATCCGTCATGCGATAACGGTGCTTTTCAAGAACAGCATGCCACTATTATACGCAATAATCATGAATGTTGTGTTCCACTGTTTAATGCCGACGAGTTAAATGTAACGTCTGGATTTTCTTTAGATGACCTGAGGGTCCTCATGACCCCCAAATAGTCGCTGCCTCTGAGAGCTACTAAAACGCCCGTGGTCCCCGATGGGATCGCAGGCTTTTTTGTTTTATTGCCCCTATACACTCCATGTCTCACACTTAATGCGAACCCCGTAGCCAGCTTCAGATCAGGACTTTGGCTTTCCATCACATACCGAGAATTTCACCGTTGACAATTCAGCTCTCAGCTTTCCGTTGAAGGATTCGATGTAAGCGTTTTCCCAGAGACTGCCTAGTTTATCTTTACTTCGCCCCTGCGGAGCCATTCACGAACACGCTCAGCCGTGATCCCGGTACCATTGTAACTGCGAATATGATCCAGGCCACACGAAGCACAAACAGGTTACTCATGCGTTCCAGGACGCTTTCGCTGTTCAACATTCTTTCCAAATCAATGCACAAACTCGTAGCCCCAGACATGATCTCAATGGCGGGAACGTAGTCTGACACAGGAACCGCCTTTGAACAAAAATCGACCTTTCGACTTTTTTGTTGGATATTTTGTCCTTCCTTTCGCCAGAGCCGCTCCACTCGCTTGTGATTCACCCTCCAGCCTTGCCAAAGCCGTCGTTGGACGCTGAAATAGAAACGTCACGCGTGTAACGTCTAATGATCTTCATAAGATTGGATAAAGAGCATGGCTAAAAAGAAGACTGCCAACAAATCAGCTGCTGAATTGCCAGAACACTATACAAAACCAGCGAACCCATGGGATGATTTAACCTATAAATTTAAAGGAGAGATCCCCAAAGAATTGACTAACCTAATGACTTTAGAATCAGGTGCTCCCCCCAAAAAAGGAAATTATATTTTTTGGTACGGGCCAACTCTTGTCTATCTTGGTTGGTCCAAACTCACCCCTAAAAAACATCTTTCAATTATAAATGCAATCACGAAACAACATGAAGTATTTCCTGATTTGTATTCAAGTATCGGTAAAAATGGGGAACCGACAAAAGCACCAGGAACCAACCAGTGGGTCATTCAAAACAGCAGGTGGCAATGTATCCTCTTCATTGAAGAGAGAGAATATGATGATAACCATTCATCACAGAATTCCTCAAATAAAGTCACACAGGCTAATTCAGTAGTCCCTAAGTTATTCAAAAGACCCGAGTCTCCATGGGATTCATTGACTTATAGTGGAAATAACAAAATACCAGTCGATCTTGAAAAAGTACTGCAACTGAATAACGGATTTCCAACGCAGAAAGGACAGTACGTATTTTGGTATGGTCCAAAAAAGAATTACTTGGGATACACCAAATCCAGCGATAGATTACATACAAAACTGGTATGGAGTATCAACAAAAATAAGGTACTTTCAGATCATCAAATTACTGCTCAAACAGGCCGCAATGGTGTATCATGGGCTATTAGTATTCCAAGTCACTCAAAAAATAAGTGCCTTTTATTTATCGAGGAAAGAAAAGTCTCCGGTCCTGTAGTTAGCACAAATGCAAGTCCTGCTACTCTGCTTCAAAACATTCTTACCTCACATCTAAAATACCTTGACAAGCAACTCAAGCACTCCGAACTAGTTGATCTTATTGGTACCCCGTTCCCGGACCCATTTTCTTTATCGGATCTTGAAGAATACCTTAAACTAGTCGACCCCAACAAAAAGATTAAAACAAGAGAGTTAAAAAAATTAGTTAAAGAGAAAGAGCGGATCCTGAATGAACAGCAAGAACAATTAAAAAATAATTTCGCTAAGTGGGTACTGGAAGAGTGCATCAAAAGAACTTAATTATAATCAACGATTTTAAGCTAATCATACGAATATGGTGGGGTAGTGGTGATATCTCTCTTCGACTAACTCGTCACTTACCCCACCCCACTTCCCGGGATCCGTCACTAGCTCTTAGGAACTCAATATTCCGCGTTGTGTCAAGCAGCTTACAGTTCCCATGAATGCCCCATTGGTCACGTAACGCACCAGTGCTGTGAACGTGGTGACACGCTTGAAGCTGACTGGGGTGGGTAGCCAGTCAGTTTTGCACCGAAGGAGTTAGTCTGCCCCATCTTCAAAACTGAGCTCCGGTACTTAGCTGGCTCACGACTTCGGATTTGAGGATCGCAGGATTTTGAGAATGGCCGCCTGCTCATCTTTATCGAAACGGTACCAGAGATTCAGAAATTCTACCACTCAGTGGTCATTGGGATCCCCGACAGGTTCCCAGGGGTGATTTGGCTTCTGGATCTGCCATTTACTTACCGTCGTTACGCTATCTCTTGATGTAAAATCCGGATTTGAAAGTAACGGTCTTCAGCTCACTTCTCACCAGACACTGACCCGAACAGCCATGAGGTTGGCTACATTGGTGGGATCGAATTCGGGCCACTTGTCGTCGCCCCGCCACTGCCTATCGACAGCGAAAAAGATGACCGCCCAGAAGAGGGCCAATTAGATGGCCAAAATAGTCCAATCGCGGGTCCAATTAGAGAAACAGCCTCTCCGCAAACCCCTTGTTTTCATGCATTTACGACTTCCATTCTGGAAACCCGCCGCCTCCAATTTAAAGGCTGCTTACCATTCCCGGTAAGCGGCCTTTTTTCATGCTCACTTTTCATGCTCATTGTTCACTCATCATCTGCCCCCCGTTGATTTGTTCTACTGCAGAATTTCGACTTGACTCCCCCCTGCCCCCAACCAGAATAAGCGTCTAACTGAGTCGCGCGCGTGACCAGTTTACAGTGCACTGAAACACGGGCCACTTGTTCCAGGTCTTCACCGCAAAACAGCCTGTTTTTTCCAGATTTGCACTGCCTGAAACCACACCCGTTCGCAAAGTGCGCCTGCGGGTCGCCACACTTCGCAGCCCTTTGCCACGGCACCGTCCCGGTACCGTCAGACATCGCCCCGTTATCAACCTGTATCGCCACAGCATTCCCCAAAACCCCCTTGCTCTCCGCGCGCCACTCCCTAAGATGATCCTCGGATAGAAAACGAAACCCGATTACCAAACCCCCGAGCATGACTCCCTCCTTTCGTGTCATTTCGTGTTTTTCGTGGTAGCAAAAAATCCGGAACCAGTTCTACCGGCACCGTGCACTATCCGTGTGTCACAGAAAACTCACAGAGCGACTTTCACAAGCGATAACCAGTCACCGTCCAGCCAGCAGAATTGCAGGGGCTGCCCCATGCGTCAGCCCGCGGCACCAACATCGATTTCACAATCGAAGCCCACCCCGTTCCACAGATTCTACGCGATCTCACTGCAACCAACACAGATGAAAATCCCGCACCACTGAAAACCGATCACAGACAGAAAGCATAATTAGCCGCAGGGCCTTAGCCCCGGTTGTACCCCGATCTACAGAAACCGCCCCGAACCCCGAACAGCTGATATAAAGCGGGTAGCCCCGGATGCAATCCGCGGTTGTCGCAGACAACAGGAAACCGTCAGCAGAATCGCACTACGAGCTAACACATCACCAACCGCAGGAACGGTCTCCAGCTGTCCGCCAGCCCTGCGAATATCACCCCCGTTTCGCACCACATGGCAATCTGATCAATCTCTCGGAATCAATTTTTCTACCACGAAAAACACGAAATGACACGAAAGTAAAAGCGGATAAACATCAAAAAAATCGCACCCCATTAGCCGCAGGGCGTTAGCCTAATGGCACTTACTTTAAATTAAGCTGGTTACCCC
>TARA_R110000868_G_scaffold145181_4_pt1 | contig 96464 bp, 82 predicted proteins | sample TARA_R110000868 | Tara Oceans TARA_R110000868 (sample SAMEA4397489) | marine metagenome | biome: Polar Biome; feature: [SRF] surface water layer (ENVO:00010504); material: water (ENVO:00002006), including particulate matter (ENVO:01000060) such as... | depth 5 m
CACTCCAAAAAAGCTTGCTCCAGTTTTTGGTGCACCTATAGATCCAACAATGGAAACTACATCCCAAACATCACCACCACCATCATTACAAGAAATTGGTGATTGCGTATACGCCCAGGTATCACTAACATTTCCCTCATAACCTTGAAAAACAATAACATCTCCTGTTGGTGGGGTTACAATAACATCTTCTAAAGTAGTGATACTTGCTGTATTGCTATTTTCTGAAACATTACCTGCTGCATCCACTGCCACAATAATAAACGTGTAGCTCGTATTTGGCACTAGGCTTTCTACTGTAAATGATGTATTTGAAGTAGACCCCACTAAAGTAGTACCTTCAAAAATTTGATATTCAGTAACGGCAATATTATCGGTTGCCGCATCCCAAGATAAATCAGTACTAGTACTTGTAGTATTAACAGCTACTATATTTGTCGGTACTGTTGGAACTTCGTTATCTATAACCCCTCCTGCTGAATTCTCAGTTCCAGGACTTGGAATCAACATGGCGTAGGTATCTGTATTACGTGCACCTCCTTGACCATTTGGAATACGCTGCATGGAGTGATTGTCTTTATCACCCATGCCATCTTCATTTACTTGAGCTTCGCCAGAATTAAGTAGGATCAATAAATCTAAATCATCACTATCATTGGTATCATACACCAAAGCATCAAGTAAAGTTTCATCGACTACTACAGCCGTTCCAGAAGGGAAATTCGTATCATCACCAGTATACAAAGCAGCGGCATCTGCCCCATTCTGAATTCCGTTTGTTGTAAAAGCTGCTAAATCTACATTGGCAACTAAAGCACTACCAATTACGAAATAGCCATTTTCATTTGTGGTATACCCATCTAAATCGATGGCATTGTAACTTAAATTATTGCTTCCGTTATAAAGCACAACTACCAATCCGTCTAAAGAAGAATTTCCAACTCCACCATCATACAGTTCAATAAACTCTAAAGCATCAGTTCCGGGTGTATCAGCATCCACTTCATTGATTACAATACTAGGGGTGCCCCCAATTGCAGTACCTTGCAATTGCACATCATCAAAACCAGCATAATCACTACCGCCATTTTGTTTTACAAAAAGTACCATGCGAACATTACTTACGTTATTTGGTATGGCATTCGAAATTACTTCCCAATCGGCAGTACTATATGGACTATCTACAGTAATGGTTGTTACCCCTTGCGAAACTTCATCATGGAAAATTTCATAGGTAATGACATCGCCATTGGCTACATCAAAACCAACTACATTAACTCCGAAAGAAAGAACAACATCTTGATACCCTGTAATATCAATTGCATCAAAAGAAAGGGTACCCCCATCAGCAGTACCACAATTGCCTTCTAAATCTTGTACTCCGAAAAAGCTTACTCCAGTTTTTGGCGCACTTATAGATCCAACACTAGCAACTACATCCCAAACATCACCACCATCGTTACAAGAAATTGGTGATTGCGTATAGGACCAGGTATCAGTTGCGGTTCCCTCATAGCCTTGAAAAACAATATAATCACCAGTTGGTGGGGTTACAATAACATCTTCTAAGGTTGTAATAGTCGCAGTATTACTCACATCCGAAGTATTGCCCGCTGCATCAACAGCTATTACCGTAAATATGTATTCCGTATTAGGGGTTAAACCTGTAACCTCATAATTAATTCCTGAAGTTGATGTTACTAATGTTGCTCCATTAAAAATTTGATATGCGATTACTCCTATATTATCAGTAGCAGTATCCCATGTCAAAAAAGTTTCAGTCGCTGTTGTGTTTGAAGCTATTAAATTTGCTGGAATACTTGGAGCTTCAAAATCTGTTGTACCATTCTCAAATCGGTTTTCAGCTTGAGGTCCTCCCCAGATAGTTGTCGCAAAAGCTGGATTATCAATAAACGGGTTTCTATTCCCTTGAATACCCTCCAATAATACATTTCTATTAATCTCTACTTGAGAAACAGGGTCTTCTGCATTCCATTCTAAAAAAATATCACGCATTTCTAAGCTATAGGTCGAATTTCCTAATCCTACAGCATTAGGTAAGCAACGATCGCCATAACGGATGTACATGTACATCATCATACGTGCTACATCACCTTTCCATTCATCACCAGGATAGAAACCTGTATCTACAACTCTGGCATTTCCATCGGCATCGATATACTTCCGATTACTCCTTACACCATTTAATTGTACATCAGAAGCACGTAAATGATGTGCATCAGAGCCTGGACCTGTTTCCCCTAGATTAGGATTTCCTAATGATTTGGGATAGGTATGTTCTCTATTCCAATCTCCAACATCGCCACTATTCTGATCTTTAGAACGAGTCCTATCATTTGTTACATCTGAATCAGTATCATTATAACCGTAAATCAACAACACATTATTCGAATTTGTTGGGTCTAAATCGGTTTGCTTTAGTGCCTCCCAAACTCCTGGTGTATAACTCAGAATTGTTGTTTGTGAATTAGTTACTAAAGTAGCTAGGTTAGATTTTAAACTTTCTCCATTAGCTGTAATATCGGTTCCATTATAATAGTTAGGTACCTGAGCATGGCTATAGGTTAAAAATAGCAGGGTAAGAACCCATAGAAATAGATTCCTTTTCAAGTAAAGTTGTTTCATATTAGTTTAATTATATTAGTACAACCAAACTTAAGAAATATTGAATAAAATAGAGAATTATCTTATTAACGGATAGTTAACAAATAATTTATTTAGGTTAAAATAGCGTTAATATCTTAACCTAAACTTGATATTCGTTTTAAAAAATAGCACACCTATATTTCAAAACCTTATGAAATTCAAATGAAAATTTATATATTCAAACTTTAACCAACATACTTGAACATTTTAACTCCTATAATCATAAAATTTATAGGAGTTATTTTTTGATTAAATTACAATCCAAGTACCGAGAAAAATTCTGCTTTATGACTTTCTCCAATAGGTATTCGAATATCATTAATAACAATTCTGTTTCTTTGAACGGTTTTAATAAAATTCACATTCACTACAAAAGATTTATGTACTCGTAGAAACTGATTTGAGGGCAACTTGTCCAATATTTCTTTGAAATTCATTAATGTAAGTACCGTTTTATTGGTATTTACAATATGTATTTTTAAATAATCTTTTAATCCTTGAATATATTCAATATCATCTAAATTTATTTTAATGCTTTCATATTCAGCTTTTACAAAAATAAACTTCTTAGCTTCTGATGTTTCTCCGTGCGATGAAAATACATTGCCTTCCATAGGTTTTTCTTTTTTAGTTAAAATTTCTTTTGCTCGTGAAACTGCTTTTATAAAGCGATGATAAGGAATTGGTTTTACTAAATAATCAACTGCGTTGAGTTCAAAACCTTCAACTGCATATTGTGAGTACGCGGTCGTAAATATGAATAAAGGCCTATTATCCAAAGACGATATAAAGTCTATGCCGCTAATTTGTGGCATTTGTATGTCACAAAATATCAAATCCACCTTTTTTTCTTTTATCATGGTAATCGAATCAAGCGGATTTGTAAATGTACCTACGACATCTATAAAATCCAGCTTATCGCAATAATCAACAATAATATCAATTGCTAAAGGTTCATCATCAATAATAATACAATTCATGCTTATAATTTTAAGGTCAATCTTACACAATAATTTTCACCATCATTTTCCACAAACAAATCGTGTGAATCCGGATATAATAGTTTTAAGCGATTTCGAATATTTTGTAATCCGACTCCCGAACTTTCTGAATCTTTTTTGAAGGCTCCAATTTTATTAATGATACTAAAATGTATGGATTCTTTAAAAATAGAAAGGTTAATTTTTACATTCGTTTTACCCTTAAAATCGGTTCCATACTTAAATGCGTTTTCTATAAATGAAATAAAAAGCAAAGGCGGTATTGCCATTCCCCTATCTTCCCCCGAGATCTTTAATAGTACATTTTCACTATCGGACAAACGTAATCGTTGCAATTGAACATAGCTTTTTATGTATTCTAATTCTTTGGTTAATGGCACTAAATCTTTATCTGCCTCATATAACATATAGCGCATTAGCTCCGATAAGTTTATAATTGCTTCGGAGGTATCTGGTGACTTTTTTACGGATAAAGAATATATAGCATTTAATGAATTAAAAAGAAAATGAGGATTCAATTGTGTTTTTAAAAATTGAAGTTCTGAATTCACTTTTTCTTTTTCAACGATATTCCTCAAATCGTCATTTCTATTCCATTCGATATAAATTCGTAAAACAGAACTAACAACAAATGGAATCCCAAAAGTGATCAGAGACATAAAAAACAGCCTGAATTCTGGTAACTCTGGTTTTGGTCTATTTGTAGGCCATTCTGGAATCTCATTAGGAATTTTAGTACTAAAATTTAGATTGATAAAGAGATTTACGATTAAACTAAAAACAACAATTATTACAACTGAAATTACGATGTAACTCAAGGTTTTCTTTTGTAATAAAATTTTAGGTATTAAATAATAATAGTTAATATAAAACAATCCGGTTGCCAAAATAAGCCTAACTGGTAAATCTAGAGGCACTTGTCTTTCTTGAGATATAAATGGGTATAACAACAAGCCATAAAATAAAATCCATAGTAGCAAATGAATTAGTACATGCCAAACATATTTTTTCTTAACTGTCATCTAATACCCCTTTAATTATTCACAATCGCTATATTTAAATTGGCAAGGTCTTTAAGACTAACTACTGGACTTTCACCCTTCAATAATCGATTTTTAACCAATTCTCCAACAAGTTTTGCATCCTTTTGATTTCTAAAAGAGTTTTCCCCATGAACGGCAGGTATGAAATCTTGTTTGATCAATATTCTATCTTTATATGATATTTTATAACCATAACCATTACCAACAACAAAAACATCCGATGACAACTTTGGATTGGAAATCGACAATATGCGCACTGCTAGTACCCCCAAGAGAACCATGCCCAGAAGCAAACTTATAACTTTACTGGTCTTATACTTTTTCATTTATCAAAACATTAAGAGAAAAGAGGGTGTATTGCAAAAAACACCCCCTGAATTAACTATAAACTCAAATAATAAAATAATTAATCTTCGTCATCATATTCTGCAAATGGGAAAAACTCATCTAAATCATCTAAATATAAACTTCCAGAACGCCCCAGGCCAACAAATGCTCTATTGGAATTAGAAAAAGCAATCGCATCTTGCCGCGTTGCTCCTTCGAAATTTGTTTTTACTTCCCAGATATCTGCAGAAGCTTCATATTCCCAAACGGTATTGGTAACACCACCTCGTTCCCCGCAAGCAACGTAACCATACCCATTTAAAGAAAAGCCTACTGCATTACTTCTTGTTATTTGATAATCATCTTCCTCATCTAAATCTAACTTTTGAGTCCATGTTTCTGTAGCGGCATCAAAAGCCCAAAAATCGGTTAAATAAACCCCATTAGACACCCCAGTTACGAGATATGCCTTATCATCAATGATAAAGCTTGTAGCTGCTCTTCTTTTATTCCCTCCAAAACCAACAAGCTCAGACCAAGTGTCTGTTTCAGGAGTATATTTCCAAAAATCTTTTCGATCATTATCACCATCAAATCCAGTTCCGAAATAGCCAGCACCATTTATTCCAAAAGCAACAGCGCTTCTTCTTGGTGTAGATGGAAAATCAGCAATCTGTGTCCAGCTATTGGCATTAGGGTTATAAGAATAAAAATCACTAAGCTCATCTAAACCATCATATCCAGACCCTATATATCCTATATCGTTTACTTGAAAGCCAACAGCCGCATTACGAGCAACACCCACAAAATCTGCCTTTTGAGACCAATAATTACCATCCATGTCATAAGCCCAAAAAGAGGTCAAATAATCATCTCCATCATATCCAATACCCATATAACCAATATTACCAATTGTAAAGCCTGCGACTCCACTTCGTGGACTTCCATCAAAGACCGACCTGTCTATCCAGTTTCCAAGATCTTCATCGTCATCATCGCTAGAGCAACTACTAATTAATATAAGCATCACAATACTAAACATTGATGCTATTCTAAATCGATATCCTATTTCCTTCATAAATAAGTTTTTAAAGTTGTTTTTAATTTGATTCAAAACTAGGATGCTTATTAACTACACAAAAACAGAATAGATAAAGTCTAAATTTTAACATATGAAACTAGGTATTTAATCTACCAACAAGACATCTGTATTTATCGTAAAAATTTAAGTCTTGGTCTTATAAAAATTTGAATTTGTCTATTCGACTATAACAGTTAAATACCCTCATATACTTTTATAAAAAATTTAAAGAATGAAAAAATTATTATGGCTACTGAGCCCTATTTTTCTTGCAATAATGTCTTGTAACAATGATGAACTAATTACTTCTGAATTTGTTGCAGGTGAAGTTTTTACAGACAGTAATATTCGTGTTGTACTTGTAGATACTATGACTGTCGAAGTTTCAACAATTAAATTCGATAGTATTGTTACCTCACAATCTGATCGAATGCTCATCGGAAAATATAGCGACCCCGTTTTTGGGATGGTAAAAAGTTCTAATTATATGGGAATGTTACCTAATTCCTATACCATAGCTTCGGAAGCAGTATACGATAGTATTGTATTATTCATGAAGTATGATCAATACTATTACAACGATACGTTACAAACAAATACCATTCATATAAAACGATTAACAGCCAATTTTAGCCCAGATGAAAATGATAGTTTTTATAATACAAGTACGGTGGCGTTTGATGAAGATGATTTAGGACTCATCTCTTATACACCTAGACCCTTATCTACGGATTCATTAGAAATAAAACTATCTGATAGTTTAGGGGAAGAGTTCTTTACTAATTTACAAAATAAGATAGTTACCAATACTACTGAATTTACTGATAAGTTCAAAGGTTTAGCATTTCAACCCGATGAGGAAGATAATGGAGCTATAATTGGTTTTTCTAGTAGTAGTTCGAGTTGTTACATGCGACTTTATTTTTCGACAGCTGAAGCAGATGATCGTGTTCAAAGTTATATCGATTTCATTATAAATAGTACTGAAACTCCAAACCCATTTTTTAATCAAATTTCTACTGTTGAGCCTATAGATTATTTAAAAACGCTTACTGATATAGAAGTAAATCTAAATAGTGAAGACAGCGGCAATCAAAGTTATATTCAATCTGGGATAGGTATTGCAACTAGAATTCAATTTCCACATATTAAAACCATCAATAATTTAAATGGACAAGGAACCTTGTTAGACGCTGTTCTTAAAATAAAACCGGCTACAGGTTCCTATTCTGACAACCTACCAATACGAGATAACCTCGCAGTTTTTTTGGTGGATAATAATAATGATATAATAGAACAATTATATAATTCTAGTGGTACAGGTATTTATGCTGTTTTGAACACAGAAAATGAAGAGTATAATGATATTTATTATGAAATTCCATTATCAAGTTATATTGAAAAATTATTATTAGCGGAAAGAGATACCAATGAAGCAATCATTTTATTCCCAACAGATTACACCACTACAGTTGACCGTTTTATCTTGAATGGCAGCCACAATTCAAATTACAAAACAACATTAGAACTTACTTATGCCGTATATGATGAAGATAACTAACAAACATTTTAGTAGTACCGCACTTGCCCTATTTTTATATTGTATAACAGCGAGTGCACAGTCAGAAGCACTAACAAGTTCTCCCTATTCATTATATGGTTTAGGGGTAATTAATCAAACTAGTATTGGCAAGTCTAATGGCTTGGGGTATACCGGTATTGGACTTAAAACTGAAACCGAAATCAATAACTTGAACCCCGCAAATTATGCCTTGATTCCTCAAAATTCATTCTTCTATGATATTGGTGTTACTGGAGAAATAAATACCTATACCAATAAAGCATCAAGTGAGCGTAAATCAAATGTAAATTTCTCTAATCTGGCCTTTGCATTTCGCATAGCAGAAGGACTAGGAGCCGGAATAAGTATGGTTCCCTATAGTGATGTTGGTTACTCGCTAATTGGAGTGCAATCAAATATTGAAGGAAGCACCGAGAGTTTTGAAAGTTCAATCACGGGACTTGGAGCATTGAGTGATCTGAAACTGAACATTGGATATGCTTTACTAGACAAATTACGCTTAGGTATAAGTGCTTCCGTTTTATTTGGAAGTATAGAAGAAAATGAAGCTTTTACATTGGCTAATAGTGCTTTTCAATTAAGTAAAACAACCAATTATACTGGAGGTAGACTTGGTCTTGGATTACAGTATGATGTAACCCCATATTTTACCTTTGGTAGTACAATTCAGCTACCAACAACATTAAATGGTAGTTTAAAAAGGTCAGTAGTGAAAGTACTTGATGGTACGGATATTACGGTTGAAGAAGAGGAAACCGATTCCGCTGATAGTTTTGATTTGCCCCTTGAATTAGGGCTTGGATTTAGTGCCAAATTATTTAAATCTTTTACCCTTAGTGCTGATTATAAAAAAAATTATTGGGATGCCACCAACCAATCAGAAAGTGCGGGAACCTATATAGATCAGGATGTTTTTGGTATCGGAATTGAATATATAAAAGATACTAAAAGCTTTACGTATACAGACCGAATTAATTATCGTGTTGGTTACAATTACGACAATGGTTATCTAGAATTAAATAAAAAAAAGATAGATGGTTTTAATCTTACTGCTGGTGTTGGGCTACCTATTAATTTTCATACAAATTCGATGATCAACCTGTCGTATAGTTATGGCTCAAAAGGTCACGTGGAGAATATTCTAATCAAAGAAAATTACCATTTGATAACTTTAAATATGAGCCTTGAGGATTTATGGTTTAGAAAAAGAAAGGTGAATTAAAAATCTAAATGCCTTACGAACTTGACTATTCATTTTGGAGTTTATTTGCCTTTATATAATGCATTTAAAACTAATCCCCCAATAATCATTAAAATGCCCAATATACTCCAAAGTGTATATATTTCATTAAACCAAATAAGGCCTACAGTAACGGTAAAAAGCACTTCAATATATTTTAAAGGAGCAACTTGATTGGTAGAAGCTATTTGAAAAGCCTTTGTCATATATAACTGCCCAAAAAAGCCAAAAACACCCAAACAAAGTAATAATAACCATTCCATACCTTGAGGAGTAACCCAATTAAAAATGGTAAAAAAACCTCCTACAAGCGTTGCAATCAACATAAAATAATTAACGACAACTACGGGATGATCTTGCTTACCAATTTTAACAATAGTTACATATACTAAGCCGCTAAAAAAAGCCGCACCTAAGATTAATACTAACCCTAAAGTATTAAGCTCTCCATCAAAACCTTTTAAAATTAATACTCCGGCAAAAGCTATTGCGAAAAATAACCATTGCATTAATTTTACTTTTTCTTTTAAAACAAAGATTGCAAAAACAGCTGCAAAAATTGGAGCAATATATCGAAGTGATACAGCAGTTCCCATGGTCAAGTATTTTAGAGACATAAAATATAGTGCCATCGATGTCACCCCAGCCAAACCTCTATAAATTAATAATTTTCTTCTGTTCCCTAGAACAGAAATCTTTTTATACATCAAGAAAGTCATCGTAAAAATTAATGTTCCTAATGATCTAAAAAAAACCAATTCCAAAGCAGGAATATGGGTTAAGTATTTTACTATCGAATTCATGAATGTGAATGATAGTGTACTAATCACCATAAAACTCAAGGCCTTTTTAATATCCATGTTTTAGTTACTGGTTTTTCATTATTAATTTCTAAAAACTGCTACAGATAACTTACACAGTCAGAAGCCCTATTTTTTTAAGGGAATTAATTGGTTTTGAAAACCAAAACAGTTCAAAGTCCTCAAAATTAGTCTCAAAATCTGCCTTCATTTCTTTAAAAGAAACTTGTTTATTATTATTGGGTGTCAAACCAGCTAATTGATTTATGAACCACTCCCCTTTATCTTTATTTAAAGAAATTGAAACCGTATTTTTTTTATCATGAAATGTAAATTTTAATAACTCCCATGATTGTCCTCGCTTAGATTTTGTATATGCTTCAACTAAAGGAATACTACCTAACCAAACTATTTTTGCTGTTGGTTTAATCGTGAAATCTGATGCTGTACCAATACTAAGGTTAATAAAATTAGCTGCAATCTGTGTTTTAGGAATTTTAAAATCAAACCAATCTTGTAGAGGCAAATCAAACCCAATACCATGCATATAATTAAATAAAGACTTTTTTAAGCCGAAACTAAATTGGCTATGGTCAATGCCTGTGGTGTCTGTAAAATCAATATCATTATTCGCAAAAGTTATCTTCTTAAAATCAGGTATTATTCCATACGCTGAGGGGTTTAAACCAACGGGACTATGTGCTGTCAATGCAAATTGATGCCAAAAACCAGACTGCACAATCCCGATTTCAAAAAGCTGCCGTACCATTTCTAGGCTATCAATAGTTTCTTGTATAGTTTGGGTAGGATACCCATACATTAAATAGGAATGCACCATAATATTTGCATTCGTAAAATTATGGGTTACTTGTGCCACTTGCTCTACCGTTACTCCTTTATCTATGAGTTTTAACAAACGATCCGATGCCACTTCTAAACCACCAGAAACAGCGATACAACCGGAGGCTTTTAATAATTGACAAAGAGCTTCAGTAAAATTTTTCTCAAACCGAATATTCGTCCACCAGGTTACGGTTAGCCTTCGCTTTATAATCTCTAATGCTAGCGCTTTCATTAAGGAAGGCGGAGCAGCTTCATCTACAAAATGAAATCCGTTTTCAGAAGTTTGTGCTATTAATTCTTCCATTCGATCCACCAATAGCTTTGCAGCCACAGGTTCATATACTTTTATATAATCTAATGAAATATCGCAGAAAGTACATTTTCCCCAATAGCAACCATGTGCCATAGTCAACTTATTCCATCTACCATCACTCCATAAACTATGCATCGGATTGGCAATTTCTATTACAGAAATATAGGTATTTAGGAGTAAATCAGAATAGTCAGGGGTTCCAACTTGACTTTGTTTATAATCTGGTTGCGTACTGTTATTCTTGTACACTACCTGTTCATCTTCCAATAAAAAAGTTCGCTTATAACCAGCCTCCGATGTTGGGTCTAAAACAGATTTTATTACTAATTCTATTGGTAATTCTCCATCATCAAGGGTGATATAGTCAAAGAAATTAAAAACTCTCTTATCAGAAATCGAACGTAATTCTGTATTCGGAAAACCTCCACCCATTCCGATTTTTATTTCAGGATAATTGGCTTTAATGTATTGAGCACATCTAAAAGCACTGTATAAGTTACCCGGAAAAGGGATCGAGAAACAGACTAATTTAGGTTGTACATTTTTCAAGTGTTCTTCTAGAATACGGAGCGTAATTTTATCTATATAGGTAACATCATCCTGCAAATTAGCATATAACTCATCAAAAGCATTTGCACTTCTGCCTAAGCGTTCTGCATACCTGCTAAAACCAAAATTTGGATCTATACATTCCACTATAAAATCAGATAAATCCTCTAAATAGAGGGTTGCCAAATGTTTGGCTTTATCTTGTAAACCCATTTCTCCAAAAGCCCATTCCATATCATCTAATTGTTGAAATCTAGAGGCTTCTGGCAAATATCCATCCATACAAATCTGTCGAGCAAAAGTTTGGTTCTTTCCTTGCAGAAAAGCTATAATCCCGTCTATTGATGCCAAATAATCATCTTTCAATGCATAAATTCGCTCACAATTCTCTGATATTATGCCATCATGTATATTGGCGTAATCAAATATTTTTTGAAATTCTTTTTTCGAAAACAGTGCTGAAATAACTTCAATACCTAAATCTATTTGAAAGCTAGAAATGCTTTTAGTGTTCAAAAAACCTTTTAAATACGCAGTTGCAGGGTATGGCGTATTTAACTGTGTAAAGGGCGGAGTTATAAGTAAAAGGTCTTTCAAAATTGACTTTAAAAATTGGAATTGTAAAGGTAAAAGAATAGTTTACGAAACAGCCTTCTCTTTCTTAAGAATTTCACTAACCGCTTGTTGGTATGCTTTTGGATTACCTGCTTTTTTTATGGCTTTATAAGTCTTCTGTGGATTTTCGAATGACTGTGAGAAAAATTCCCAAAAACCAAGCATTTTCATTTTAATAGGTGTTGGTCCTGATAAAAATTCATCATACTGTTTATAAATAGTATCATGAAATTTTTTAAATATTTCAAGTCGGTTTTCAGGATATTCAAAGGTATCAGCTTTGATCATACTAGGTAAAAAAGGATCTGCAATTAAACCTCGACCAATCATCCAATGATCAATACTCGGGAAACGTTCTTGCATTTCTTTAAACCTATTCACCGTAGTAATATCTCCATTATAATATAATTTATGGCTAGTACTTTCTACACAATGTTGAAAAGCGTCTAAATCAACCCCGCCTTTATATAATTGTTTTCCTATTCGGGCATGAATCGCAATATTTTTAATCGGATATTTTTCTAGAACGGGAAAGGTGTCTAATATTTCACTGCTATTTTCATACCCCATACGCATTTTCATAGAAACAATAACATTGGTTTCTGAATGTACACGATCTAAAATATGATCTATTTGATCAGCTTCCTTTACCAAGCCAGAGCCCATTCCTCGTTTAGTAACCATTGGATAAGGGCAGCCTAAGTTCCAATTCAATTCTTTATACCCTAACTCTTGAATGTACTTCACTACAAATAAAAATTCATCAGCATCATTAGTCATTACTTGAGGAATTAAATCTAAAGTCGTATTGTTTTCTACTTGTAAATCGCGTTGATAGGAAGATTTAATGACCAATTTACCATCTAAACGAATATAAGGCGCGTAGAAAGTATCTATACCTCCAAAATACTCATGAAATGCATTACGAAAACGAAAATCTGTAAAGCCTTGTAAGGGTGAAGATAATAGCGTGAAACTCATTGGTTTTTTAATTAATTGCAAATGTAGCAACTTGTATTTTAACTATGAGTTTAAATTGCATCTACTCTCGCAGCTAATAAAAATTAATAATATTGTTCAATAATAGCAATTACCCCATTGTATGAAATCACTAAAGAAAAGAAAAGTGCCGCAAATAAACCAATATTCAATAAAACTCCTGCTTTATATTCTTTCATTAATTTTTTATTATTTATAAGTAGCATAATTCCTAAAATAACTAGTGGCAATACAAATACATTAAACACTTGAGATAATATTTGCATTTCTATCGGATTTGCCCCATATATAGGTACTATTAAAGCAAACAAACTTGCGAATGCAGTAATGATACGGAATTGTTTAGAACTTGTATCTAGCTCTCCTGATTGATAATCTGCTACTAATATTGGAGCAATTAATAAGCAAGGAAAAATTGAAGAAAGACCCGCACTTAAGGTCCCAAAGAAAAATAATGTCAAAGCGAATTTTCCTGCTACAGGCTCTAAAGTATTTACCATATCTATTACTTGTGTTACAGGCTCTCCTGCATGATATAGCGCTCCCGAAGCAACGGCCATAACTGCTGCACTAATTACAAATACCAAACAAGCAGCTACTATTGCATCTTGTTTTTGCTGGAGTAAATTCTTCATATTCCACCCCTTACCCTTAACAAATAATGGTCTTGACAAAAAAGTTGCAGATGCCATTGTGGTTCCAACAAATGCTGCTACCATCATTTTTCCACCTTCTACCTTCGGTATAGAAGGTATTAATCCTTTTGCTACTTCTATTGGTAACGGGTAAACCATAAAAAGTGAGATTATAAATGATAACCCCATGATGGTAACAAAAATCACTAAAATCTTTTCAAAGAAAGTATACTTACCCACTAAAAGTAAGCCATACATAATTCCAATAACTACTATTGCTACTGTTAAAACAGTTTCATATTTATAAGCTTCTAAATTAGGGAAGTAGAGTACAAATATTTCAAAAATTATATTGGAAGAAATGCCTAAAATTCCCATTAATGAATTCCATTGCCCGAAGGTTATTCCAATTATAATTAATATAGCTATTATTTTACCCCATTTTAAATGCTTTTTAAAAGCAAAAAGTGCAGTTTCACCAGTAACTAAAGCAAAATTACCATAAGCAAACATTAGTAGTCCTGAAAATACACAACTTAATAATAGCACCCATAATAATTGCATACCATATGTACTTCCTGCAACTATCATTGAAGTTACGCTGCCAGTACCAATAGTGTAACCTATTGCAAAAATACCTGGGCCAAAAGCCAAAACCATGGCTAGAATTTTTTTAAAAATTGTTTTCTTAACTACTTGATCTGTTTTCATACTATTATAGTAATAAGTTAAATATATAATTATACGTGCAACGAAAAAAAGTGAATATAATATATTGACTATTTAAGTAGTGATTGGATATATCGCTTCAAATAATACTAATCTTCATTAAGAATTTTATTAAAATCGTATGCTTCTGGATTTTCTAAATATAGTTTAGCGCGTTTATAATCTTCTTCTTGTAAATAATGTAAATTTTGAAAACAAAGTTGCGCGAATTCAGAATTGATATCTACTAATCTAGGAGCAATTTTACCATCTGCACCTTTTAAATCAGAGAGAAACAAAGGAGTTACTTCGCCTTTAGAATTAGCAGTTACAATGCAACCCGTTAATCCATTATCAAACATTTTTTTAACTCCTAAACCTAATAGGGTACATAGGGTAAGATCAAAACCTATAGGCCTGCAGCATCGTAATTCATATCCCAGTTCAACAGGTCTACTTTTGATATCAATACCTAATTCTTTTAACTTGGTTTGAAGTAACATATTAAATATATGGGATTTACTTACATTGCCCAGTTCAGGATGACCATGGTCATCATAGGTGAAATTAATATCACATTTATCTAATTCAGAAGCTGGTAAAATATGAAATATACCTTCACTAATCAAAGCCACACCATAATTAATGTTTTCTATTTTTCTTTTAACAATTGATGATATGATCAATCGAACAACTTTATCAAATGTAATTTTTGTTTTGTCAAACATTTCTGGTATGACCAACATTGGAAAATGACAACTTGTTGCAATCCCAAAAGCCAGATGCCCGGCTGACCTTCCCATAGTACTCATTACAAACCAATTTTGACTTGTGCGAGCATCTTCATAAGTTGTATTCCCTATACGAACACCTTCATCTTTTGCTGAATGAAAACCGAATGTTGGATTTCGATCAGGTAAGGGTAAATCATTATCTATAGTTTTCGGCACATGAATATTAGCTATAGAAATATTTTCATTTAATAAATACCCAGTAATTCTATTCGCTGTAGAAGCAGTATCATCACCGCCTATACTTACCAATAGTTTTACATTATTATCTAAAAACAGTTTGGTATTCAACTTCTCATCAGAAGGTTTAAACCGACTCATTATCAATGTTGAACCACCTCTACTAAAGATACGATCGGCATGGTCAAAATTGAATTCCTTTAATTTAGGTGCTTCAGAAAAAATACCTTTAAAACCTTCATGCAACCCAATTACACGGTACCCGTCTTTAAGAAAAATTTTAGCAACGGTACTAATTACAGCATTTATTCCTGGAGCAGGACCTCCGCCACAAATAATTAAAATAGATTTTTTAGCCGTCATAAATTTTATTTCTTAGATTCTTAATTATTTTAAATAAGCATAACTAAAAGACTTACCACTCTACATTAATTTCTATACTACATCAATAATCTCCTATTTGATCGTATGTTTTGAACATGTTACTTCTACTTCAAGAGCAATTGCATATTCGCAACCTTCTAAGTAGTATATTTATCCTTTAGAATAAACACTTAGAGCTCAAACAATGTCTTTTTTTAATTGAATAAAAAGACAAAAAAACAAGTGCTTAAACAATAAAATGAATCATTACTTAAGCACCATAACTAATTAACTCAAAATGAAGTTATTATCCTCTAACTTTTTTTATAATAGCTAAGGCTGTTTTTACATCTGACTTTAATTTTACAAAATCTTTAGAGGCAAGAATATCTTTTGATATTAATTGTGATCCCATTCCAACACAAGTTACACCTGCAGTGAACCATCCAGACAAATTTTCTTCTGTGGGAGATACACCACCAGTAGGCATAATACTTGTCCATGGTTGCGGACCTTTTACACCTTTTACAAATTTAGGTCCGTAGATATCTCCTGGGAATAATTTTACAATCTCGCATCCTAATTCCTCTGCTTTTGCAATTTCAGTTAAAGAACCACAACCTGGTGACCATAATACTTTTCTTCTATTACATGCAATTGCAATGTCTTCTCTTAAAACAGGAGTAACAATAAAGTTTGCTCCTAATGCCATGTATAAAGAAGCGGCACCTGCATCGGTAACAGAACCAACACCCATTATCATTCCAGGCAATTCTTTAATTGCATACTTTGTTAATTCTCCGAAAACTTCATGAGCGAAATCACCTCGAGCAGTAAATTCCATTAACCTTGCACCACCATCATAACAAGCCTTTAAAACATTTTTACTTAATTCTAAATCATTGCTAAAAAACAAGGGAATCATTCCTGTTTCTTTCATTGCGGTTGCAACTTCTATTCTTGAAAATTGAGCCATATTGTTGTATTTATGCTAATTAATTTTAATTATCGCGCTACTCTACCTGAGGCATCTCCACCCATAAGTTTATTTACTTCATCTACTGTTACTAAGTTTGCATCACCTTTAATCGTGTGTTTTAAACAAGAAGCGGCTACAGCAAAATCTAATGCATTTTGATCATCTTCAGGATACTTTAATAATCCGTAAATTAATCCACCCATAAATGAATCTCCACCACCTACTCTATCCACAATATCAGTGATTTGGTATTGACGCGTTTCAAACATTTTTTTACCATCATAAAGCACTCCTGCCCATGTATTGTGTGATGCAGAAATAGAACCTCTCAAAGTAGTAATTACCTTTTTAGCTCTTGGGAATTTCTCCATCATTTGCTTACATACGGATAAAAAAGCTTCTGCTTTTACATCATGGCCTTGCGTAGTAATATCTAATCCTTCTGGTTTAATATTGAAATGCTTCTCAGCATCTTCTTCATTTCCTAAAATAACATCACAGTATGCAGTTAAATCAGACATAACTTTTTCTCTATGTGCATCATCACAATAGCTCCATAATTTGGCTCTATAATTCAAATCGGTAGAAATTGTAATTCCTTTCTCACTAGCAGCTTTAACAGCTTCTAAACAAACATCAGCAGCTCCTTGAGAAATTGCCGGTGTAATTCCTGTCCAATGGAACCATTCTACTCCTTCAAAAACAGTATCCCAATTAATCATACCTGATTTTATCTCGGCAATAGCAGAATGAGCTCTATCATAAACAACTTTACTGCCACGAGAAACGGCCCCTGTTTCTAAAAAATAGATTCCCAAACGATCTCCACCATAAACAATTTTATCTACTCCAACACCTCGTTTACGCATTTCCATCATAGCACATTCACCAATATCATTTTTCGGTAAACGAGTTACAAAATCAACAGGTACTCCATAATTTGCTAAAGAAACTGCTACGTTTGATTCGCCACCTCCGTAAACTGCATCGAATCTATTGGCTTGAGAAAATCTTAAAAATCCTTCTGGTGCTAATCGAAGCATGATCTCTCCGAATGTTACTACTTTTTTCATTTTTTAGACTATTTTTTAAAGGTTAAAAATCTTTTGCTTAATCGATTAAGCAAAATGCTAAATAAAAATCAAAACATCATAAAAGGTATAAGCTGTTTTGATTATTAAATGGTTTACAATATATTTGCTTAATCGATTAAGCAAATATATAAAAAATTGGTAAATAAAAAAACTACTCTTAAAGATATTGCTAATGTTTTAAACATTTCTACTGCGGCAGTTTCAAAGGCCTTAAATGATGATTCTAGAATAAGTACAAAAACCAAGGAAGCAGTAAAAAAAGTAGCAAAAGAATTAAATTACCAACCCAATCATCTTGCAAGTGCTTTACGCAAGGGAAAGAGCAATTTAGTAGGTGTAATTGTGCCAAGAACCAATAGCAATTTTTTTTCATCTGTAATTCAGAATATTGAGGAGGTATTGAACAAAAAGGGTTACAATATTATCATCACGCAATCGAATGAATCTTACGAAAAGGAATGTAGTAATATAGATACCCTTTTATTTACTCAAGTTGATGGGATCATAGCCTCAATGGCTAATGAAACTACAAACTTGGAGTATTATGAAAAAATAAAATTAAAAGGTATTCCTTTAATTTTATTCGATCGTGGTGAGAATGATTTAAATGTGGATTATATAGGAATCAATGATTACGACAGTAGTCACATGATTGTTGAACATCTTATACATCAAGGTAAAAAAAGAATTGCTCATATTGGAGGTTACCGGCATACTCGAATTTTTAATAATAGAATTAGAGGCTATATTGATGCTATAAAAAAACACCAATTACCCACAGAAGATCAACTTTTGATTGAAAGCAGTCTTACCACCGAAGATGGCAGAATCAAAATGCAACAACTGTTAGCACTAAAAAACCCGCCCGATGCCGTATATGTTGCAAGTGATTTTGCCGCCGTTGGCGCTTTACAAGTACTTAAAGAAAATAATATAGCAGTTCCTAATACTATTGCTCTTGTAGGATTTGGAAACGAACCCTTTACTTCAATGGTAACCCCTACCCTCTCTAGTATAAACCAACATAGTGCAGAGATCGGAAAATTGGCTGCTCAAACCTTCTTAGAACATTCGAAAAAAAACAATTTAAAACAGACGCTAAATAAAAAAATTCTGAAAGCCGAATTAATAATCCGTGCTTCTTCAAAAATATTTTAAATAGAAAAAAGCTACAATCAGAAAAACATTTTCTAATTGTAGCTTTTGTTAATTGTACTGTGTTGCCTAACTAAATGCTAAACCTCCGTTGATATCAACATTGTTTCCTGAGATAAAAGATGCTTCATCAGAAGCTAAATAAGCTACTAAATCTGCTACTTCTGCTGCTTGACCTTCTCTTCTTAAAGGGGTACCTGCAGCAACTTTAACACGAATTTCATTTGCTGTGAAATCATCATGAAATTTAGTTCCTATTAAACCAGGGCAAATTGCGTTTACTCGAATCCCTTTAGGTCCAAGTTCTTTTGCCATCGCTCTAGTAAATGTAGTTACAGCTCCTTTCGAAGAGGCGTATAAGGAAGAACCACCACCACCACCATCTCTTGCTGCTTGCGAAGAAAGGTTAATAATAGAAGCGCCTTGATCCATTAAAGGTTCAAATGCTTGCATTACAAAAACGGTAGACTTAAAGTTGACATCCATAACTAAGTTATAAAATGACTCATCTAGCTCTTGCAATGTTTTACGTGCGAAAAGGCCACCTGCATTATTGACTAAAATATCGACTTTACTACCAAATGCTTCAATCGTTTTTTCCTTTAAATTCTTAATATCATCTAATTTTGATACATCAGCTTTAACTGCAATAGCTTCTCCTCCAAAAGATTTTATTTCTTCTACAGTTTCCTTAGCTCCAGATTCAGAACTATGGTAGTTCACAACTACCTTAGCTCCTTCTTTTGCAAGTTTAACAGCTATTGCTCTACCAATATCTCTAGAACCTCCTGTTACTACTGCTACTTTTCCTTTAAATTTACTCATTACTCTTCTATTAGCTATTAATATTATATGCCTAACGCTTGTCCACCACCAATTTGGATAGTTTCTGCCGTTATGAAAGCGGCATCTTTACTCGCTAAGAAAGAGATAACACCAGCAACATCTTCTGGTTGACCTAATCTTCCTAGCATAATATTATTTGCCCAAGAAGCAAAAACTTCTGGTTTAGTTGCTTTAATCTGCGCATGAAATGGCGTATCTATTGTACCAGGAGATACCGCATTTACTCTAATTCCATACTCCGCTAAATCTTTTGCCAAGGCTCTAGTTATCGCATGAACACCAGCTTTGGATGTTCCGTAGATACCAGCTCCTGGTCCTCCAGCAGTCCATCCTGCGTTTGATGTATAGTTAATTATAGAAGGGTGATCTCCTTTTTTAAGGAAAGGGATAGCAGCTCTTGAAGCAAAAAATACGGAATCAAGGTTTAATGCCATTACAAATCTATAAAACTCTGTTGTCATTTCTTCAAATCTAGATCTTCCGCCAAGACCTCCTGCATTATTTACTAATACATCAATTCTACCGTACTTATTTCCGATTGCTGTAATGTTTTCAGTTACAGGTTCTTCTTTGGTAACGTCGAATCCGTAATATTCAGCAGTAATGCCTTCTGCAGCAAGTTCTTTAACTCTTTGTGCTCCAGCTTCATCTTCAATACCGTTTAAGACTATAGTATATCCATCTTTACCTAATCTTTTTGCCACAGCAAAACCAATACCTCCAGTTGCTCCGGTAATTACAGCTACTTTTCCTTTATTCTTACTCATAATATTTATTTTTATTCACTTAAACTATTCTATTTTTACGCTTTTAATTTTGGTTTTATTGGTTCTATTTTTGGGCATAATATCCAAACAGCTGCTAGCGCTATTACAGCTAACGCTCCACCGATTAAAAATGCAGGTGTATAGTTACCTCCAGTAGTTATGAATGTAACTAAAATGGTAAGTCCTGCTGCCCCAAGTTTAGCCATCATCCCTGCAAAGCCTGAAAGTGTACCCACAATTTTCCCACTAAAAAGATCACTAGGAAGCGTCTGTATATTTCCGATTGCCACTTGAAATCCAAAAAGTAAAACCGCCATAATAATTACTGCATTCATAGCAGATCCAGGTGCTTTTAACAAGAAGAAGCAAGGAATCATAATTATACAACCTAAAGTAATTACCCTCTTTCTTGTCTTATCTACGGACCACCCAGCTGTAAGTCTATTTTGAGCAATAAGACCTCCAGCCCATGCACCTATCATAGCTCCAACATAAGGCAACCATGCCGAAAATGCTATTTCTTTTACATTCAAACCAAATACCTCTGATAGATATATTGGTATCCATACTATAAATAGCCACCAAATAGGATCTATCGCTGCGGAGGCAATTATCACTCCCCAACTTTCTTTATGTTTTAATAGTTCACCAGTGCTAGGCGCATACCCATCATCATAATTTCCATCTTCATCAATGTCTTGATTTTTTTGCCCAGAGAGAATATATTTTTTTTCATCATCTGACAACCAAGGGTGAGATTTTGGTGCCCCCTTTACTATATACAACCAAGGGATCAACCATAAAAATCCAAGTACAGCTACAACTATAAATATTGACTTCCAATCTAAATAAACAGATAACAACCCGATGATTGGATAAGCTACAATACCACCTATAGCTGCGCCCGAATTAAAGATTCCTTGCGCAAGTGCTCTTTCTTTAGTTGGAAACCATTCTGCATTGGCTTTAGCAGCACCAGGCCAGTTTCCTGCTTCCGCAATCCCTAATAATGACCTAAATATTGAAAAACTTAGAACTCCTTGGGCAAATGCATGTAACAGAGTTGCAATAGACCACACACCAATCGAAAGAGCGAAGCCTATTCGAGTTCCTACCCAATCAAAAATTTTACCAAAAAGAGCTTGACCTCCGGCATATGATAGTATAAATACAGTAGATATCGTACCATAGATTGCCTTATGCCCATCCTTATCCATATCTGGAAATAAATCTTTAGCAATGTCAGGCCACAAGGCTCCAAAAGCTTGCCTATCTATATAATTTACAACTGCAGCCAAAGCCACAAGACCAACAACCCACCATCTTAATCCTTTAATTTTCATAATATTTTTGGTATGTTAAGATTCTATTTTTGTAATATTAATTAATTGATAATCAATTAATTAATTAAATTTTATGTTTAAATTTTGCGCAATAAGCCCTAGCTTTTAAAAACAAAATTTTTAAAAGTAATATCAAATTCATAAAAGAGTACTAGCTAATTGCGTCTAAACTTAAAACGTGCATTTAATTAAAATTTTTAGTAAATAATTACGCATAATATCTACTCTAAATTTTTATTTTCATTGGTGTGATAACAGTATTGATATAATATTTTAAAATGTATTTTCATTTTTTCCTTCGCCAATTGTGGATTTTGATCCCTAATTGCTTCATAAATTTCAGTATGCTCTTGTATGCCTATATACGATTGATTGGTATCGCAAACATGATATTTCTCGAAATTGTTAATTATTTCAGGGGTAATAATTAACATAAAAGTATTTAATGTACTATTGCCACTCGCTCTGGCAATAGCCAAATGAAATAACAAATCTTCCTGAACAGCATCTTCTTTATTTTGCACCTTTTTGGCATAGGCTTCTAAAGCAATTTGCAACTGTTTTAAATCTTCATCCGTTCTACGTAAAGCCGCTAAACGCACTGTTTTTAATTCTAATAATATTCGAGTTTCAACTAAAGATTTAAAATCTGGCTCTTCTAACCTCAATATATCTTCCAACATACCGTCCATTGCAACGGTTCCAATATCTGCAATAAAAGTTCCACTTTGAGGCTTTGAAATCAAAATACCGTAATATTCCAACTTCTGAATTGCTTCTCTTATATTACTTCTACTAACGCCAAATTTTTCAGAAAGCATTCTTTCAGATGGAAGTTTATCACCAGGTTCTAGATTTTTATAACTAATTAATTCTTTAATATTAGCTATAATTTCATTTTGAACATCTTTATTTTCCGACTTGGTGAGTATTTCTAACTTCATATTCTTCAAAGGTATTTTTTAAAATTGGTTAACCAGATTGGTTTGTTAAATTTATAAAAATTATCTCTAGTAAAAAAACAATATTTATACTAAAAATTTATATTTTAAAGCACCTTAAAAAGATTCTACTAATCTGTAAATCAAATCAGTATAATCTGTAATCAACTAACTCAAACTCTACTTTTTTTTATTATTGTTTAATGAGAAACTTCTAACTCGTAATATTTAACTTTTGCATAAGCACCTTCATCCTTACTTTGAAAATAATTACCTGCCTTAAAATAATTTTCAAACACGTTCCATCTATTAATAGCTACACCATCATAAACGGCATATTCAGAATTATTCAGAATAATTACCATCTTTCCTTTTTCAACCTTTACCTCTAAAGTGAATTTTCTAAAACCTACTTCCGTTGGAAAATTATAACCATCATCATCATCCCAAGCATCTTCATGTAAAATATCGATATTATTGGCTGCTTTATCTTTAAGAACTTTAGTTTTTACTCTTATTTTTCCGTTATCCCAATAAATTTTAAGCATCGGTGGTGCATTATTATCTTTAGTACCAATTAATTCTTTTTGCTCATTGCTTAATCTACCATGAATCTGCATTATAATTACTCTATGGTATTTTCCATCGGCACCTTTTGTTACTTCTTCCATTGCCAATTTACCCTTCATAACGCCACCTTGTTCAAATGACCAATTGGTATTATTATCTCCAGGTACCATTTGCTCTCTTAACTCACTTCTTGAATACTTGGTATTTGCTGTTGTTGCATCCGGAAATGCATAGAAAACAACAGATGCATCTGTTGAATCATTATAAAAATAAGGCTTCACTACTTTATTTGTAGCATAGTCCAATATTTCAGGTGGATCTATCTCAATAAGCTTTCCTTTATTATTAGATACTGGTAATGTTAATTTCCAATGACTAAAATCTATTTTAGCAATCTTTGGCTTCCTACCATCAATTATAATGTCTTGGTCTAAATCAAGCATTGCAATATCTTTAATATCAGCTGCCTTGGAAGAATCTTCCTGGCAGCTAACATTTAAAGAGGTTAGTGCTAAAATAAATAAGAGCTTTAAATAATTTTTATAATATTCTAGCACCATTTTTTCTATAGATATACTAATTAATCAACTGGATAAACCTTCACATTGTCAGCATATGCATCTTCCGTAGTTTGACCCCACATCCATATTGCAATTTCACCTGTAGCATTAGAGGTAAATTGAACTCTTACAGTTGTGAAATTCCCTTTACCAAGAAGTTGATCACCTTCAGCTCTTAATATTGGACCAGCGTTTGAACTTGCTACAGCATCTATGCCATCAGTAAAATGCCCGTCTAATATTTCTACAACTATTTTAGCGCCATCATTACTACCAGTGTCATTTTTTATTGCATAATCGAATTCTAAAAAGTACGCTACATTTGGAGAAACCAATATTGCTTGATAACCATATCGTGCCGAAGGTGCATTATCATATGGTGCATCTAAATAAATTCCTGCAGAAGTAGATTGAGTCCATTTCGCACCACCTGTTTTAGAACCATTATCTGTACCATCATAATTGGTTGATGAACCATCACTACTAGAGTTAAATGGATTTGTAGTACCACCCGTGAAACTTGCAATTTTCCAATCATCAGTACCAGAGGAAAAATCACCGTTTATAATTTCTGGAATAATAGCCGCAGGTACTTCTGGTTCAATAACATCAACCGTTCCAGTTGAAGTACTAACCACTCCTAATTTATCAGTGGCAGTTAAAGTAACTGTATAGCTACCTTCCGCAGCATAAGTATGCGAAGCATCTTTTGTTGTAGCAGAACTACCATCACCAAAACTCCAAGCGTACGTTGTTGCGCTTATTGAAGTGTTCGCAAAATTATATGTTAAATAATCTTCAGTTGGCGAAGCAGCAAAACCAGCACTTGGTGGAGTAGCATCAGCTATAGAGTTAGCCTCAGGAAGCTCATATTGCTCTAATTGATCACATGATTGTACCATCACAACCATAGAAGCCAAAATCAGCGGTAATATTTTTATTTTTTTCATGTTTTATATTTTAATTACTGTTATATTTTTCTGGAATTCTGTTGAATTAATAACCAGGATTCTGAGTTAACAATCCAAAACTCACACCAATTTCTCTTTGAGGAATTGGAAGTAATAAATCAGTTGATGAATATGATACACCCTCTGCAGCATTATCCGTAGCAAATTGCGATAAAACAGTTTCTGCAAGACCAAGTCTAACTAAATCAAACCATCTATGATTTTCAAAACCTAACTCCACTCGTCTTTCATCAGCTAATTCTTGTTTTGTAACTGGATTTGGAGCTAATATTGTTGGCACCCCTGCTCTTAATCTTACTTCATTAAAAGAATTTCTAGCAGTTGAAGCTGAAGTTTCAGCACCACCTGCCATAATAGCCTCAACGTGCATTAAATAAACATCTGCCAATCTAAGTACAATCCAATCATTACCAGCTAATGGATTCGATGCTGGTGTTCCAATAAATTTACCACATCTATAGTTACGGATATCCGCAGGCACTGTTGTATCAACGCCTGAACCATCTTCTGAAATAACCGAAGTTGCCAATCTTGCTACACCACCAAAATCGGTTAATGCAGTAACAAACTCATCTGTAGCGTAATTTAAACCTCTTACTCTACCATTATAGGTGAATTCTAAACTAAAGGTTTGGCTATCATTTGCAAGATTTTCCTCATATTCTATAGCAAAAATAATTTCGCTATTACGTTCTGCGTAGAAAATATCGTTATAATTAGTTTGCAATGCATAACCACTTGCAGGATTTAATACTGCCTCACATAATAATTGTGCCTCGCTATAGTTTGTACCTAAAGTAAGGTAAACTTTAGCTAAAAGTGCTTGTGCAGCTCCTTTTGATGCTCTTCCTTTATACGTATTATCTAAATTAGATATAGCAGTTTGTAAATCGCTAATAATTAAAGTATAAATGGCCGCAACAGGGTCTCTATCAAGATATTCTTTATCGTCTTGAGTTATCACTTTATCTATTAAAGGAACATCTCCATATAGCCTTACAAGATTAAAGTAACTTAATGCTCTTACAAATTTAGCTTCTCCTTCAAACTTTGCTGCCGAAGTACCAGCTGCGTCTAAATTTGCTAAAACTGTGTTTGTTCTAAAGATAACATTGTAAAAAAGTGCCCAATAATCAGCAGATACACTGTTTGTTGGCTGAACATTAATGTCTTCAAATTCTGCCCAAACCCCTTCACTACTTCTAGTTTTGGAATTGTCTGATCTCATTTCCGTCAAAGCCCATTCTTCTTGAACAGCTAATTGTAAGCCATCGTACATGTTAACTACCGCAGCTTCAATTTCAGCTGGTGTGGTATAAAATCCATTACTACCAATAGCTGATTTTGGTGCAGGATCTAAATAGTTCTCTTCGCAAGAAGAAACTGCAAAGCAAAAAATTAGTATTGCAATTATTTTTATTTGTTTCATAATTATGAATTTATTTTATTTTATTAATTTTCTAAAAATCAAGATTCAAGCCCAAAGAAATTGTTCTAGATATTGGAGCTCCTCCTAAATGGTAACCATACTGTGTTGTAGTAGATCTGCTGTTTACAGCCTCAGGGTTAGCACCAGTATAATTCTTAGCAGTTAAATACATTAAATTTTGACCTGCTACATAAACCCTAGCACCACTTAATCCAAGTGACTCTGTAACATTTTTAGGTAACGCATAACCAATATTTAGATTTCTTAAGGCTACATATGAAGCATTTTGAATAATGTTGCTCGTAAAAATTTTCTGTTGAATAAATTCTTGATCAGGTGTTGTTGCTGGAATAAAGTCTTGACTACTACTAAATTGGTTGTAGTAATACTGTACTTCCATATTTCTTATTTCAGCACCATGACTACCCTGGAACATGAAACTAAAATCAAAATCACCAATGTTAAATTCATTTGAAAGACTCCAAACTAAGTCTGGATAAGGATTACCCAAAATAGTTTTATCATCATCATCTATAACACCATCACCATTTAAATCTTTTACATAAACGTCTTGCGCTTGTGCACCAACCACGTCAAATGGACGTGCTATATATTCAATTGGAATTTCTCTATCTTCAACAAAACCATAGAAAGAAGAAATAGGATGCCCTACTAAATTAATCCATTCCGCAGCTCTTTTATCATCAACGTTGGAAATTAATCCGTTTGCCGTTCCAAAATCTAATAATGTATTTTTATTTCTCGAAGCTAACATAGTTGTTGTCCATCTAAAGTTTTCTTTAGCTATGTTTCTTGTTCTTAGCTCTAATTCAAAACCTTTATTTTCAACCTTACCATTATTTACTACAGTATTTGAAAATCCTGTTGCTGCTGGAATATCTAAGTCTAACAAAAGTTTATCACTTGTTCTGTTATAGTAATCAAAAGAACCAGTAAGAACATTATTAAAGAATCCAAAATCTACACCAGGGTTCCATTCAACAGAGCGTTCCCACTGTAAATTAGGGTTAGCTATATTGGCAGGGTTAAATCCACTAACAACACTACCATTAACTACTGCCGAAGAAGGATTTAATAGCGACAAATAGAGATACTCATCAATTGCATCAGTACCCGTAACACCATAACTAAATCTAAACTTTAAGTTATTAACTACGTCACTATTTGCTAAAAAGTTTTCCTTAGCAACATTCCAACCAACAGAAGCTGCTGGAAAATTTCCGTATTTTTTATTGTCTCCAAAAACAGAGCTACCATCACGTCTCATACTTAATGAAAGAAGATATTTATTATCAAAAGCATAGTTTAATCTTCCTAAGAAAGACATTCTTCGTCTATCAACTTCTGAAGATGTTGCCGCAGAAATAGTTGTTGCTCCATTTAAGGTTTCTATATAATCAAATTGATAGCCTATACCTGTTGTTTCGGTATAAAAGCTATTAATTTTTTGAGCTGAGGTACCAGCTACCGCATTAATATCATGCTTACCAAATGATTTATCATAGTTAAATAAATTATCTATAATCATGTTCGTCTCATGTCTACTTCTAAATCTAGAGCTAGATCTAGCAGCACCAGTAGAGTGTTGTTTAACACCTACATAACGTTGATCACGATTAGCTCGGTAAGTACCACCAAAAGTAGAAGTGAAACTAAAAGCATCTGTAAAATTGTATTTAGCATATAAGCTTCCTTGAAGTGCAAATCTAGCCTCTGTAAAATTAACCTCATTAAACTGAGCAAATGGGTTAGAATCACCAGACTGTCGAATGCTTACTGTACCACCATCCAATGGAATTGCTGTAAAATCACTTTGAGATGCATAATCTCCAATTTGCAATCCAGCATTAGCATATTGTATCGTTTGCGCTGTATGATAAATTGGCAACCATGGTCCTTGTCTAAGCACACCATAAGTATCGCCATCTAATCTTCTTCTATCTGTATAAGAAGGCGACAAATTAGCACCAAAAGATAATTTATCACTAACTTTAGTATCTAATTTCACTTTCATAGAGTATCTCTTGTAGTCATCTGTAATGATAACACCTTCATCTTTCAAATACCCTAGAGAAACTGAAAATTTGGTTTTTTCTGATCCACCACGTACACTAAAATTATGACTAGCGATGATACCTCCATTATAAATATCTTCTTGCCAGTTGTGATCTACACCTAGTAATTGTTTGGCTCTAGTTTGAGTACCTAAACTACCAGTAGCCGCTAACTCTCTGCGAGCATGTTCAGCTAATGACATGTTGTAATTATCATTAACAGGAACAGATTTAAAACCAGTATAGGTATTTAGATTAAATCTTGTTTTTCCTTCTTTACCTTGTTTAGACGTAATTAAAACAACTCCGTTTGCACCCTGAGAACCATAAATAGCCGCAGAAGCAGCATCTTTAAGAATCTCAATAGATTCAACATCATTCATATTAATATTTCCAAAAAATTCTATATCAGAAATTACACCATCTATTACTAAAAGTGGATTTGATGATGCATTAATAGAACCAACACCTCTAATACGAATGGTTGGTGCCTCACCTGCCTCAGGGTTAGTTGCCTGAATATTTACACCAGAAACCTGACCTACTAAAGCGTCATCCGCTCTTGCAGTTGCAATCTGATCCAAACTTTCGTTAGTAACTTTTGAAACTGCACCAGAAACGTGACTCTTTTTCTGAGTACCATATCCCACTACAACAACTTCGTCCAATTGACTAGCATCTTCGTTTAGAGTAATGTTTACTTCTTTTTGATTTACAATTACAATTTGTTGAGTAACATAGCCGATGTAAGAAATATTAAGTACATCCCCTTTTTTTACAGCAATTTCATATAGACCATCAAAATCTGTTACTGTACCTTTTGTTGAATTGGCAATTACAATATTAGCTCCTGGAATCGGCACATTATTAGCATCAGAAACAACACCTTTTAATTGGTAGCTGTCTTGCGCATAAAGCGAAATATTTAGCAATGTTATTGCAATTAATAATAGTTTAGTTTTTATTTTCATTTGTGATTATGTTATATTAATACTATGAGCTAATTCAACAGGATAAATCTCCTATGATATTTACTTTACATAACAACAATTTTATAAAATGAAATTGTTTGAATTTACTACCTTTGTAGTAACATATTTTTGTAAAGCAATTAATGTGTTCATTTTACTTCCCTACGACAAGAAGTGATTTAAATAAAGAGGATGGGCTAACACCTATCCTTTTTTTTTACTAATCTTTTATTTTCATATTTTTTTTTATTTGGTTCATAAATTGAGTTAAGTTGAGTTCTATTTTTTTTGGTTACCCAAATTGGTTTACCAGTCTGGATAACCAAATATATGTTATTACTTTGTTAAAAAAAAATATAATTGTAAATTTTAACAAGCTGTATTGCCAAATTTCTATTTTATATGGCTTCGATTACTTAAATCGATAATTTATTCCATGAAGTCTTCACGAATAGGGCTAGTGGTTCTTTTCTTAAGACTGTTTATCTCCAAAATAAGATACCTCACCACCACTTAAGAAATCTTCTCGTACAGGACTAAATGTGTCTATTAGGATCCCCTCTTCCAAACAAACTGCACTATGCAATAAATTAGGTTCAATATACACGCCATCTCCTGCTTCTACAATTTTCTTTTCTCCATTAATTTCAAATTCAAATTTACCTGAAACACAATAGGTAGCTTGCGTGTGAAAATGTTGATGTGGGGCACCTAATGCTCCTTTCTCAAATTTCACTTGTACCATCATGATTTGGTTATCGTAACCTAAAAATTTTCTTGATACTCCTCCTCCAAGTTCTTCCCATTGCATTTCTTTTGTGATGATGTACTTTTCACTATATCGTTTCATATGTTTTTATTTATTGTTTTTTTAAGGTCAAATGGTGCTTCCAAATTAACATTCTCTTGAGTGTCATGTTCTCGCTTTGGAAGGTTCATAATTTTAATTTATTTGTTTAATAATACATAAGAACCTATCCATTGATACTCCTTATTATTTATAATTACTTGATGATTAGTGTTCTTATCATTATTCTGGTTGCTAATAAAAACTAGTTTAGTGGTGCCGTTTTTAAAAACAATTTCTACAGCTGTATATTTCTCATCATTAAGTGCTACGGATAATTTTTCTATATTACTATACGCATTTACAGCAAATTCAGAAATTGGACTATAGGAACCATGCGGTTCAATAATTGAAACAAAAATGGTTTCTTTTACATTTTTTCTACGAATAATAAACCCTGGATCTCTTCGTAAATTAAATTCTGGATCATTTGCTCCTATGCGAGTTAACAATATTTCATCATTCTTATCGCTAATTGCGGTCATGGTATAAAAAATATCATTTGACAACCAATTCAATGTTATATTTTCTTGATCAATAACTCCTTTACCTTCAAGATATAAATGTTGATATCCATTTTTATCTCCTAAAGACGCTAAACTCTTTGGTGATTCGTAACTAAAATTTGTTTTCATTATCTGACCCAAATAATAAAAAGGAAGATCGAACTGGTGTACTGAATCTGAAGTTACCCGCATCACATCTAAAACAAATGGAAAAGAGTAATTTTCATCTTTAATCACCGCCATTGTTCGTTGCAATTCGGTGCCTCTATATGCATTTGATTCTTTAGCACTTACTATTTTGATGTCTGAATTTTCAGCAGCAAAAAAAGATTTGATCGATGCATACTGACTCCCTATTTCATATGCTCCATTAAAATGAGAAGTTTCATCTTGTACAATTGTATTGTGAGCAATTGTTTGTTTAGCCCAAGTGGTGTTTTCTTTTAAGTAATTACCACCGCCCTTTTGTTCAATGTTTACAAAACGTGCCAATCCATAATCTTGCACCAATTCATGACCATTATTATAAAGAGAATAAGAAAGTTTATCATAATGCCCATGACTTAGGCCTTGAGCTGCATATTTAAATACCAGCTCTATTCCATCTTTTCTTAAAATTCCAATTCCACCTTGATCACCTTCCGGTCCATCTTTTAGTTCCAATGATGTTTTTATAAAAGGGATTGCTTCGTTATTTTTTATTCCTAAAGCAACAGCTAAGCCCGCATCATCGACAGTAACTTTACCTTGCTGCTCCGCTATACTTAACAATTCAGGATTTTTCCCACCAAATAAATATGCGATATCTAGCGCTGTAATTAACTCTCTAGAATAATACGACATCCCTTTTTGACCATCATTTATAGGAAAAAAATCTCCATTACTATCTGACAAGTTTATTAGCGTACTAACACTTTTCAATAATACAGAATCTTTATATTCAAAAATTTTATATTCTGGTTTTACATTATGCAATGCTTGCGCAAAAATTAAAAATGGATACATGGCATACCGTTGATAATAAGGACCTTCTGTATAATAACCATCAGGTGAAAATGGTTCATCTAAATTGGCAAAAAAACCAACCTTTTGTCCTTCTACCTTTATAAAACCTCCGTCATTATCTTTCATACCAACTTTAAGGTTATCTGTTTTTAAACCGTAAAGTGCTTTTTGTAATAAATCATCATTATCCATTACCAAGGCAATCATACCTACAGCAACATTACCCCAAGTGCTGTGGTTATGCACACGGTTAAAAAATTGCGGATTTCCTTCTGAAATAAAATTTGCAAACGGTACAAATAATTCTTTTTCTAGATATTTACGTTCTTTTTTTGATAAGAAATCATAAATGCAATCATAAGCCTGACTTGTATATACCAACCAATTTGAATCATTCAAGCATTGCCAAAATAATTTTCCACGTGCATATGATCTTTCTTGAGGGTGAACAGGCAACGTTGGATATAACTTTGCATAAGCCATAAACATATCTCTTATATAAACAGCATATTTTTCGGCATCTAAAATTTGATATAAAACACCGGCCTTCTGAAGAATTAAAAAGTTTTTTTTGTGTTGTTCGTGGGTATACCCACCAGAAAAATCTTTAGGAATTGGGACGTGAATCCCAGAAGCTATTTCAGCATCAACCTCTTCTTTTATAGTTGCCAATGATGAGTCAAAAAGAGGAACACTACCTAATTCTGCCCTTATTTTTGCAACACCCGCTTTTGTTAAATTTAGTTTTGGGTGATCTTGAGCATTGCTAAAAATGCTAAAAATAAACACACAAACCCATAAGCTTGTCTGAAATATTTGCTTGTTCTGTTTATTGAAAGTCATATTGATTTCGCTTTAGTATTCATCACATTGAAATAATTGGTTTACCAAATTGGTTTACCAAATATATGCATATTTAACTATTAAGCAAAAAATAAGTAGAAAATGTATTGATTCAATAATTTATTGAATTAAAAATTACAAGAAATACAGTTATTACTTCAATAAAAAAGGTAAATGATTAACAAAAGTATTTAAGTTCTTGACGAATTGGCAATACTTTACTTTTATACTTAACTTTGATATTTAATATTTTCTGAACTACACTGCTAATGATACAAGACATAATTCTCAATTACGGAACTATTTTTGAAAAAGAATTAATAGATGAGATCATACAAGTAGGGACTTTTAAAGAAGTTCCAGAAGGTTATAAGCTCATAGAAATAGGAGAGTACATAAAAAGTATGCCTTTGTTAATTTCTGGAGCTATTAAAGTACTTCGTGAAGATAAAGATGGTGATGAATTATTATTGTACTATTTAGAAAAAGGTGAAACCTGTTCCATGACATTAACTTGTTGCATGTCCCAATCAAAAAGTGAAGTAAGAGCTATTGCAGAAACTGATACGAAACTGATTATGATTCCGGTACAAAAAATGGAAGAATGGACAGCCAAATACAAGTCTTGGCGAAATTTTGTTTTTGAAAGTTATCATAAACGGTTGAATGAACTTTTGACTACCATTGATTCTATAGCCTTTCAGAATATGGATGAACGTTTAATAGGCTATATAAAGGAGAAATCTAGAATAAATAAAGACAATACGATACATAATACACATCAAGAAATTGCCTATGACTTGCATAGTTCACGAGTAGTAATTTCACGCTTATTGAAAAAACTAGAAGAAATGGGTAAAATTGAGTTACATCGAAATTTTATTAAAATAATAAATTTATAGCTGTGTAACTTTTGTTACTGACATAGGCGCAATAATCAAATACCTTTACACTAGTAAATTTAATTACTTATTAATAGTAGTATAAAGTTTATTGGTTGGTTGTTTTAATAGGAGTAGCAATGTGGTTTTGCTACTCCTTTTTTAAATAAAATAGACCTCCCTATTTTAAAATTATTATTCGGAACTAAAATTCTAATGCAAAGTTCATTACAAATTTGAATGCTGAAGCATTTAAATGAATAAAGAGTGGATTGTATGTCTATTTTCGATCAGGTGCTCGTAGTGTGAACGCTGCAAAATGTTTATCTCAGGTATGGGTTTAAAAATATAGTAAATCTAAAAGGAGGCTACATGTCTTGGAATTAAGACTATAACATTATGCAAAAAGCTATCATTGTTCAGAACCTAAAATGTGGTGGGTGTGTAAAAAACATAACTTCCAGAATTGGTGAAATTGCATCTATTAATCAGGTTGTTGTTGATTTAGCCACAGCAGCGGTATCATTCACATCAGAAAGTGCTGAAGGTGTTCTAAAAGTAAAAGAAACTCTAAAAACACTTGGCTATCCTCCTATTGATGACTCAAATAATCTAATCTCCAAAGCAAAGTCATTTGTTAGCTGTGCTATGGGTAAAATATCATCTTGATGAAGTACCTCGTTCCATTGTTATTTTTGACCCTTGTTGTAAGCTGTAAAAAATTAAAAGGAACAGCCAATCAAGAATCTGAAAATATAATAAGCAATAACGCTTCTGTAAATACTTTAGAGCACAACGGAAAAAAGCTGATGGAAACAAAATGTTATGTTTGCCACAATCCGAATGCTTCCGAAAATACTCGAATTGCCCCTCCAATGATTGCTGTTAAAAAGCATTATATAGATGAGAATACTACTGAAGATGAGTTTATTCGTGCAATAATAGCCTGGACAAATAAACCTGCAATTGAAAATTCAAAAATGCCAGGGGCAATTAGACGTTTTGGAATAATGCCCTATCAATCTTACTCCGAAAAAGACCTTCGTGAGATTGCATCATACATGTATGCTTATACTATTGATCAACCTGAATGGTTTGAAGAACATTTTGAACAAGAAAAAAATCGAGGTTTAAATACACTTCAAAAAACAACCGATACTCAAAAAAGTAATGAGGATCTTGGATTAGAATATGCCATAAGAACAAAACAAATTCTTGGCAAAAACTTGATGAGTACAATCCAGAAAAAAGGAACTTTGGCTGCATTAGAATTTTGTAATGTTCAGGCTTACCCTCTTACAGATAGTATGGCCAACGTACATAATGCAAAAATTAAACGCGTATCTGACAAGCCTAGAAATCCATCAAATATGGCTAATACAAAAGAAATAAAATATATTGAAGTTTTTAAAAACCGTATAGCTGATGGTGTTGAAATAAAACCTATTATTGATAACCAAAATGGTACAATTCAGTTCTATTACCCTATCACCACAAATACCATGTGCTTACAATGTCATGGAACATCTAAAGAAGTGTCCCCCGAAACACTTGCTACTTTAAAAAATCTATACCCCTCTGATAAAGCTTTAGGATACGGAATAAATGAAGTTCGAGGCATTTGGAGCATCAATTTCCAAGAAAAAAATGAATAGTTTTCCTTGCTTTTCCTTGAATGTTGCTTATCATAAAAAATCTAATATTGTAGGACTAATTATAACCTGAATTACCATTAGAAATAATAGTATTGAGTTCTACTAAAGTTTATAAATTAAGTACTAATGTTACCCACATTTCCACTTTTGAGGGTTATTTTTGTAAGACTATTTCGCAAATCAAAAAAACTCCAGAATAATGGAAGATATGCTTTTCTACGATAGGATGCAGTTCGCATTTACCATCACTTTTCATTACCTCTTTCCTCAATTAACCATGGGTTTATCCCTACTTATTGTTTATTTTAAAGGGAAATATCTTTACAATAAAATTGAAAAATATAATGATGCTGCAAAATTTTGGATGAAGATATTCGCTTTAAATTTTGCCATGGGCGTCGTAACAGGCATTCCGATGGAATTCCAGTTTGGGACCAATTGGGCGAAATTTTCAGAGCTTACCGGAGGTATAATTGGGCAAACCTTAGCTATGGAAGGTATGTTCTCGTTTTTTCTTGAATCTTCATTTTTAGGTTTATTTATTTTTGGTGAAAAACTTCTAGGTCATAAGCTTCATTTTATTACTGGTTTTTTAGTGTTTTTAGGGTCATGGGCTAGTGGTTATTTGATTATCGCAACCCATTCGTGGATGCAACATCCTGTAGGCTATGAAATACTAGAAAACGGAAAATTTGTACTGAATAATTTTGGGGCTTTATTTTCTAATCCCTGGTTACTTCCCTCCTATTTACATAATCAATTAGCATCGCTCATTACAGCCTCATTTGTTGTAGCAGCCATTGGTGCTTTTTACATTTTAAATAATAAGCATAGTGAGTTTGGAAAATTATTTATTAAAACTGGTGTTATTTTTGGCTTTGTTGCGAGTGTTTTGGTTGCTTTCCCTACTGGAGATTTAGTTGCAAAAAATGTGGTCAAATACCAACCTGTAACTTTCGCTGCGATGGAAGGTATTTTTGAAACCGAAAAAGGTGGATCAGAAATTGTGCTTATCGGACAGCCAAACACCTTAGACAAAAAATTAGATAATAAAATTGCGGTACCTAACATACTAAGTTTTTTAACCTATCAAAATTGGGATGCTCAAATTAAAGGTCTAAATGAGTTTGATGAAAGCCTTCATCCTCATAATATTCCTGGTCTCTACTATGCCTATCATATTATGGTTGGTTTAGGTACCATATTTATTGGGCTGCTTTTCTTTGCAATCGTTCAATTATTTCGAAAAAAATTATACACAACCAAATGGATTTTATGGTCGTTAGTATTTCTATTACCTTTCCCATACATTGCCAATACTATGGGTTGGTATACTGCAGAATTGGGTAGGCAGCCTTGGCTAGTTTACAATTTAATGCGAACTTCAGAAGGTGTGTCACCAACTGTTTCTGCGGGTAACACCTTATTTACATTACTAGGTTTTGTTGGGCTTTATCTCTTACTCGGATTGTTATTTTTATTACTAGCAGGAAAAATTATTCATAAAGGTCCACAACCTATAAAACACTAATTATGGAATTATTTTGGTATATCGTTTTAATGACCATGCTTGCAATTTATGTGATTCTAGATGGTTATGATTTTGGAGCAGGAATAGTGCATTTATTTTTTGCAAAGACCGAAAAAGATAAAAAAGCAATCACGAATTCAATTGGTCCGTTTTGGGATGCGAATGAAGTATGGCTTATCGCTTCTGGCGGTGTACTATTTTTTGCTTTCCCTACCCTGTATGCTTCTTCTTTTAGTGGTTTTTATTTACCCTTAATTATGATTCTATGGCTGCTTATATTTAGAGCAATCGGACTAGAATTAAGAGGGCAGATTCATAATAGAATGTGGGAAGCAGTTTGGGATAAAGCCTTCGGTATCTCTAGTTTATTATTGGCACTTTTCTTTGGTGTAGCTTTAGGGAATATTGTGCGTGGTGTAAATCTAGGAATTGTAACGGAAGGCGTGTCTACCCAAGAGGCGCACTATTTCTTTTTACCCCTTTGGAATCCTACCTTTAGTCCACAAGCAGAACATTTGGGAATATTAGATTGGTTTACCATACTACTGGGAGTTATAGGTGTTATATCGCTTACTATTCATGGTGCTAATTGGATTATTTTTAAAACGAATGCTGACTTGAATACTAAATTAAAAAAAGTAGTTTTTAATCTCAATTTTGTTCTATTAACATTGATTATCATCTCTTTATTAACTTGGCATATTATTGCGCCTAAGCCATTTCATAACTTTCTAGAAACCCCTTGGTTATGGATCTTTCCGCTAATTACTTTCTCTGGTCTATTAGGTTTGTTTAAAGTAAAATCTTTTCAAAAAGACGGTTTAGGATTTTTATGCTCTACCCTTTTTTTATTTGGCGGGTTAACCACTACTGTAGCTTCTATTTTCCCGAACGTTTTACCGTCTACCAATGATGTAAACCCTAGTTTAACCATTTATAACGTCGCTGCTCACGAATACGGGTTAACAGTTGGAGTATACTGGTTTGTTATTGCTGTTATTTTAGTTGCGATTTACATGGTTATTCAATACAAAGTTTTTAAAGGTAAGATGGATGATATTGGTTATGGGGAGCATTGATATTTTACATTAATAAGCCATAAAATTTGCTATTGCAACCATGTAAAGATTCAAGAGCTTAATCTAAAAAAAATAACTATAACTACAGTATAATTATAGTAAATTTCCAATCGATTTTATCTGCATTGATTTTAAATTTCTTATGTATTCATTCGACATTATTACAAGTAACTCAACCACCATTTGTGCCTATTATTACTTTTGTATTTGTTGTACCAATTACAAAGTGGATATAGCGAAAGTATTAGAATTATCCATAATATATAAACTACCCATAGGCTAAAACCATATCCTTGAAGTTCAGGTTGCATAGTTACCCATGCATCTATTACCATATCGGAAGCTTTAAACCCTGTTAATATAGCAGCAACAAGAGCCAATAAGTGGATTACATATATATGAATAATATAAAAGAACATGGGCACACGACCAATGGTTATCAATTTGTCGAAAAAAGCACCTTTCCATTTTTCCGCAAAAGCCAGAAAAATAATAGATGGTCCAATCGTAATTAATAAAAATAGTAATGAAGGTGGGTATTTAGTAATATTGAAAAACGACATCATTGTAAAACTAAAAGAATTTTGAACGGACCATATATATGGATCGCCGTAAAGGTTCATGAATCGCAGTATAAAAAAAGATAATGTAAGTCCCAATCCTATTTGAAAGAGCCTTATTATCCTAATCTTGCTATCAATAGTTGGTTTATAGAGTTCTCCAAAATAGTAGCCCAATGGCATTACAAAAATCCACGGAAGTATCGGATAGGCAACAAAAACCTGAATATCACCAATACCTACTAAATTAAATACATGAAGAAATGTCCATATTCCAGATGTTATTGTGCCCGATGGGACAAAGGAATCAAAAACATTATGTCCTAAAATTACTAAAATAGATACGAAGATTACCAGTTTTTTGGGTAGGTTAATAAAACCTGCTAAGCATAGCATACTCCAACCAAGTATCCATATAACTTGTAACAGTACCGTTGAATAATCAAGTTTAAAAAACCATGCTAATTTTATTATGGTAAGTTCTGCTACTATTAACCAGGTGCCTCTTTTTATAAGCCAAATGCTAAGCGATTTTTTATCCCGACGTTGACTGACAAAGAAGGCAGAGGTTCCGGCCAAAAAAACAAATATCGGAGCACAAAAGTGGGTAACAAATCTGGTGAAAAAAAGCGCTCCGTTCGTTTGGGTTAAATCCAAAGGGTCAAAATAAAAGGCATCATAATGAAAATAATCACGGACATGATCCAAAGCCATGATGACCATTACCAAACCTCGAAGCAAATCAATCGATTTTATTCTTTCTTTAATGGTACTCATTATTATTTATTTTGTAATTTATTGTGTGTTGATCGCCCTTCTTTAACCAGTATTTCAATAATTTCTTCAATATCTTTTTTGGTAGTCCTGAAATTCACTATACAACTTCTAAGACAATATTTCTCATTTACAATGGCATTTGATAAGAACACCTCTCCTCCTACTTCCAAAGATTTCAATAATGTTTCATTCAAGGAATTTAAATAAGCCTTTGTGTTTTTATCATTTTGATCTATATCAGAGGGGATAAATCTTAAAGTAGTAATGCTCAAATTTTGTGAGACCGCTTCTAATTCTCTGTGTTTATCCGCCAATTCAAATAAAAATTTTGACAACTGAATATCTTCGTTTATCATTTTAGTATACCCCTTACTACCAATTTGTTGTAAGGCCATCCAAACTTTTAAAGCTCGGAAACCACGGGAATTTTGTAGCCCATATTCATAAAAATTTAATGCATTGGCTTGCTTATCCTTATCAAAAGAATAATATTCAGGATGCGAACTATAAGTATCCAATAAGTGCTGTGGATTCTTTACAAGTGTACACCCTACTTCGAGAGGGGCATATAACCATTTATGTGGGTCTAAGGCTATAGAATCAGCTTCCTTGAGCCCTTTAAATGTGGCTTTCAATTCTGGAACAATTGCTGCAGGAGCTCCGTATGCGCCGTCAACATGAAACCAAAGTCTGTAGGTTTTACAAATTAGTGAAATTTCTTCGAGATTATCTACAACACCAGTACTCACATCACCAGCTGTGCCTACAACTAAAAAGGGAAGGTAACCTTCCTTTAAATCATTTTTTATAGTTTGCTCTAAAATCAGACTATCCATTTTATTAGATGCATCAGTTGGGATCCAACGAGTTTGTTTTGTGCCATGACCAAAAAGAATAGCTGCCTTTTCGACCCAAGTATGTGTGGTTTTCGAGCAGTATGCTATTAATTTTGATGAAGTATATCCCAAACCATCTTCTTTTAGATTTCCCTTTGCAATTACTGTTCTGGCTGCAAGAAAGGCTGTAAAGTTTGCCATATTACCTCCACTGACCAAAATACCACCATAACTAGGAGAAACTCCAATGAACTGGGCCAGCCATTTCACAGTTTGTTTTTCAATTTCAGTGGCCATAGGGCTTAACACCTGAGCACCAACATTTTGGTTCACTGCAGAAGCCATTAAATCTGCCAAAATACCTATTGGAGCTGGAGACGAAGTAATATATCCCATGAATTTAGGGTGTCCATTGAATAAGGAATGATTCAATAATAAATCTGTAGCTCTTTCCACTATTTCATTGGCAGAAGTAGCATGCTCAGGCAATGTAGCATCGCCCAAAATATTTTGTAATTGCAAGGGTGACTCACCTTTAGTTACAGGATACTCCTCAATAGTATCCAAAAAATTAGCAATGGTATCTATCAGTTGATAGCCCATCTTTTTAAAATCTGATGCCTTAATATTTAATGAGGTTTCTCTACTTTTGGTCATATAAACTATTTTATTCTTGAAGAAGTTATTTGAACATCTGCTGTTGCCCAAATGGTTTCTAAACGCTTGTCTATTTCGGATGATTTATTAGTGTTATTTAACTTAGTATAAGCTAATTTCATTCCGTGTAAAGCCCACCCATTCTTTGGTAATCTTTCTAAATCTTCCTCAAATGTACATATAGCATCTTCATATTTTTTTGCTTCAATTTGTATCGCTCCTAAATGATGTCTGACCGAAAAAAACCAATCTGGTGGTTCATTATAATTTAAGCCATCTTCAATTATGGTTGCCTCTCGAAGAAGTACAATACTTTCGTCATAATTTGATTCACTAGCTAATATTTCAGCTTTTAAGACTTTTTTCGCGATTTGTAGCAGTACATCTACCGAATTGATATCCCATATAGTAATTTCTTTTAGATTTTCATCATTCGCATAATTTTCCAAAGAAGCTAACTCTTTTTTTGCACTTGCTATATTCTTTATCCCAAGAAAAGCCATTCCACGAGCATAGTTTCTAACAGCTTCTGGATATTTTAATGAAGGATCTTCATTCTTCATTTCAAGAATCTCTTTCCATTTTCCAAACTTGACATAGACATAGTAAGGTATTGTGTAATAATGTTGGATTGTACCCCATCCAGGTTCTTTCATTAATAAAATATTCGAATGAGCAGCTACTTTATCTGAAGCCTCGATTGCCCATTTACTATTACCCTCCAAGGTAGCCGTTGCTGCCATAAAATGGTAATTATGGGGAAAATAGGATAAGGGATAAGCGCCTTGCGCATTACAAGCAGAAACATAACTACTATCTACAGCAATGGCTCTTATGTTTGAAAGAGTGCCTTTGTGATAATCTCCAGTTCTTATATATATGTGAGATGGCATATGCACTAAATGTCCAGCTCCAGGCACTAAATCTTCATCGAATAATTGTGAGCTTGCGAGTCCTTTTTCAGGTTCAAAGGAAGTTTCTACTACGTGGATATAAAAATGATGTGCTCCCGGATGTTTTGGATTTATAGCAATTGCATGTTCCAAAGTTGAAATGATTTTTGGTGTCCATGTTCTGGCATTACCCTCTTTATCCCATAAATCCCAGGGGTGGAGATCCATCATAGATTCTGTATATAGAGTTGCAACATCGGAATCATTCGGAAAATTCTTATGAACCTCTGCCAAGGCGTTTGCATATGCCAAATCAAGTTCACTTCTATCATCAATAGGGTCTTTTACATAACGTTTTGCTAAAGCATAAATCAAAGCTTTTTCTTTAAGAGTGATATTTGTTACTAGTTTTAATGCTGTTTGGATTGCCGTATATGCTCTTTCGTAATTATCAGGTTCCATTCCTGCATTGTAATTAGGCCCTAATACATAGGCAAAACCCCAATAAGCCATGGCACATTCTGGATCTAATTTGGTGGCATAATAGAAAGAACGAGCTGCCTCGGCATGATTAAAGCCATAGGCCAATACCAATCCTTGATTGACGTATTGTTGTACCAAATTAGTCTTTGTAGTAACTGAAAAATCAAGCACACCAAGCCCGTCGATTAGTGGTGCTATATTATCTGTTTTATACCAATCTGCATCTGTGGTAAGTGGCGCACAAGTTATAAAAGGGCGTTGAGTGAGATCATTAGAATCGCTCTTTCTGTTTTTACACCCATAAGTGGAAAGTATGACTATACTTATAATATAATTCGTAATTGATTTCATAGGATGTATCTTAATTTTTTTTCAGTTTTTCCACCTAATAATATTTTCTATTATTATAAATCAGTACCTTCATAAATGGCTTTTTAGAAACTTTAATAGCGAACAATAATTGGTACGCAAAATATATTATTCCGCTGCTATTTGATTCATAATGACCCCAACCTTACTTACTATAAGGGTAACTCGTACCCGAGCAAGCATCAAATCGTAAATTAAGGGGAGAAACTATCATATTGGTTGTATAGCAAACTATTTTCAACCATTTTACGAAAGTATTAAGTTACATATAATACCTTAGATTATTTTTATAACTATAAACATGTGGTACAGTTTACACAGGTTCATTAGGAGCATTACCCAGCTATTTCTGTCATTCTTTTACCTATATGCGTAAGTACATTGTTCATTTCCTTTGTCGGACTAAACTCAAGAAATTTAAGGTCTTCCTTAACAATGCCTGTATGGCCTGCAGGCCAATAATAGACGTCACCAGCACTGACCATTTCTTCTTTCCCGTCATCATAAAAGATTAATATTTTTCCTTCGATGACATATCCCCAATGAGGGCAATGGCAACTGTCGTTTGCCAACCCTTTCAATAAAGGTCTAAAATCAGTACCCGCTGGCAATTCATTATAACCAAGGGTTATGCCACCACAATCTGATTGTGAACGCATAATTGTGTTTGGTGCCTGCATTATAATCGGTAAATCTTCTTTTTTGATTTTCATTATTTTAGATTTTAATTGTTACTAATTATTATATATTACTTTAAATGATATTCGCTTATAAATTAAATAGTTTTCATTTATCAGATTTTTAAGTGAAAATTTCCTTATAAAAAATTCCTATAGAAAGGATGAATACCAACCACCCAAAATATTTTTTAAGATTTTCTCCTTTAATATAAGAAGAAAAATAAATTCCCAAGAATATGCCTAAGGTTGAAACTATCGTAAAACTCAATAGAAAACTCCAGTTTATTTCTAAATTCCCAAGATCCCCTAAAAATCCAATTAAAGATTTAATGGCGATAATAAATAATGTTGTGGCTACAGCTTTTTTCATCGGCAGTTTAAGTAATAAAACTAGTGCAGGAATAATTAAAAATCCACCACCAATACCAACAATTCCTGTGAGCAAACCAATTACTATTCCTGATAAAACAATCAGTGCATAATTGAGGTTATTGGGAATATGTCTCACAATTGAAAATTTATTCCTGCATACCATCAAAATAGCACTAACTAGCATAATAATGGCCAACAACAACATAATTGCTGTATCCTTGGTCACCACAAAATCTTGTATGGCAAATACCTCAATCGGGATTATAGGGAGTATATATTTTCGCACTACATACACACCTGTGAATGCTGGAATGGCAAAAACAATGGCTATTCTAAAATTAATCAGCCCTCTATTCCAATTGCGCAAGGCACCAATGGAAGCTGAAGTACCTACTACAAATAGAGAATAGGCTGTTGTTGTAACAGGACTGATATGAAATAGGTAGGTAAAAATGGGGATTGCCATTAATGAACCCCCACTACCTATTAAGCCCAATACGATACCAACCAATAATGCTCCAATGTATCCGAAGACCTGAATTGTATCCATTTTTAATTAAGTAATCTATGTTTTTGAATTTATTATTGAGCTTCCTTTATGTAACCCCACCCTTGTCCTTGTTTTTGGATAATCTCAAGAATACCATCTGGGACTGCTCTAACACCAGAAATCAATTGAGAAGCATCTATTTTATGCCGATTCAAGGATGCTTGACAAACCACAAAATCTACGTTCCTATTCTTCGTCAAAGCTTCCATTTCATCAGAAACGGCTGATTTGCCTCTAACTACCATTTCATAGGCTCCACTGTACATCACTACTTCAAACATTGAATCGGGATACGACTGTGACATCATTTGTACGTGTCGCATAGTTGATTCGTGAACTTTGGTGTTGTTACTGGTAACATCAAATACGATTTTTACTGGTTTTTCTTGGGCAAAGGCCATTATGCCGAATAGGCACACAAATAGTATGTTTAAATATATTTTCATCTGTATTTTTTTAGTGTATTTTTCCGTGTTTTTATTCCCCAGCAAAGATGTAACCACATCCATTTTTTTGAGCTCTTCCTAATGCCCATACACCAGAAGGTACTATTTGAATACCCGGAAGAACACCACTAACCCAATCATCATATACGGCCTTTGGGTCTAAATTCATTTTAGTTGCTACTGCATTACTAAATACCTGGGTGGCTAAATCACAAGCACAAAACATGGCACCCCTTTCTTGTAATCGTTTAATACCATCTATGCCTGGTAAAGGAAAATCTCCATCTTTAGGTTCGTAATACGGATTTCTAAGCGATGGTTTACCCGTAATATTATCGGTTACCCCGAACACTTCTCCAAGATGGTACTTATTCCAAATACGATCCTCCAAAGCCAATCCCAAAGCACTATGCCTTAACACTGTCATAGCGGTCATATCGGCATCAATAGTTCCCGTTCCATTATTGGTCATGTAAAAGGCCCAATTCCAAATAATAGGAAATCCATCATGAGGAGTTGATCCATCATAAACAATACGATGAGTTCCTTTAATGTTTTTGAACCAATCATCTGCATTGTTAAGTGCAGCTATCTTAGCAGAAACTGATTTTGCGTACAATGGATTGGTAAGTACTCCAATAGTACTTGCTGTAGCTCCTAATGCTAGAGCTCCGATAAATTGTCGTCTTGAATTGTTGTCTTTTGTTTTCATCTTATTATTATTTATTTGGTTTTAACAATGTTATACTCTTGTTTGTAAAATGCCATAATGGGTTGAAAAGGACCTAATTGGTGCTGCACAATAGAAAATGAATCGGCATATGGCGGATAAGGCGTGGATACAGGTTTTCTCTTGAGATCAGGAAAATCATTATCTCTGTTGAGTTTTGATGGTCTTTTTTGTTGATTGATATAACCTGCAACATCAAAAGCTTCTTCATCACTTAATACAGGCGAATCATAGGTGGTTCCAAAAGGCATGTTGGCCTTAATGAATTGCGCTGCGGTGATCACACGGGTCATTCCTGCACCGTTATTATAAGAATCCTTCCCCCAAAGTGGTGGGTACTGATAGGTAAAACTATCAGGTCTTTTAACACCTTGACCATTGCTTCCATGACATACAATGCAGTTTATTTCAAAAACTTTTTTACCATTTTTTAAGTTAACTGCTCTATCAGGAATTTCAACTTTCAAAAACCCTTGAACATACACTTTTCCGTTTTCTGGAGCAAAACGGCTTAACCAAGTTAGGTACTTAACAAAGGCTTGCATTTCCTCTCCTTTTGGTGGCAATATCCTACCGTTCAAACTACGCTCCATACAACCATTAATTCGTTCCTCAATGGTGCCAATTTTATTTTCCCTTCCCCTGAATTGTGGAAATCTATTAATAATGCCAATTAACGGTGCCGAAAAAGCTTTAGTCCCCGATTTCAAATGGCAATTGTTACAGGCTAATCTATTTCCAGAATAAACCTTGTCCTTGTCACCAATGTCAGGCCCAATGTATTTGGGTGTATTTGTAAAGAGTTCGTGACCAAATTTTATATCTTGGTGCTCCTTGGAATCATCTAATAATGAAACGTCATATTTTGATTCAATAGGACTAAGTGTAATTTCCACAAACTCCAATGGAGCTTTTACAAACGCAAACGCATCAAAATAAAGCAGCACAACAGTACAGATTGTAATTACCATCAAACTACAGCATATAGCGACTTGCAATTTCAATTTTTTAATCAGATATGACGTGGCATCATTCATAAGTAAATATGTATGTATCTAATTATTGTGTTATTATTTGCAGGGGGGGAATGCTACAATTTTAATAATATTACTTTAGAACAACTTTCACTATTCATGCAATTACTAGCAGTATTTGTGAATTATTTTTTAATCACACCCCTCTCCCCGATCTGTTAAACTAGGTGGAATTAATAGTTCAACAGAAAGCTGCGAGACTAGATTTAGTATCTCTTTATTCTGAGCTAATATTGAAGTATTGGCATACGGCATCATAATCATTAATATCAACTCCTGCATTCAACAAGTCACTCAGAACTTTTTTTCTAAAGTTTGAGAAAATAGTAGCGCTTTTTCCATTACCTGTATCAAGAATTACATTACTAGGTTCTATAAGAATTACCTTGGCTTCTGCTATAACGGGTCGAGTTTGATCAATGACATCATTAAAATCAAAAGCTCTGATAAAGTATCTTCCCACGTCATAACTGCCTTTATAATATCCGCCAACCGCTTGATTGCCATTTGCGGAATACCAAATATTCCCTTCTTTTAGAAACCCAAGTATTAAATAATAATCAAATGCATCTTGTGTAATTCCAGGCACTTGTAATGTCATTAATCCAGCACTTGACCAAGTAGGATTCAAGAATATTGTGGTTTCAACATTTGCATTGCCATCTTCTCCATCTGTACCATTTTCTCCATCGGTTCCATTAGTACCATCAGCACCATTTATGCCATCTGTTCCAGCAATACCTTGAAGGCCTGTTGGCCCTATTTCACCATCTTTAGAGCAAGAGCTAATTAGTAATGCTAAAATCATTAATCCGTAGGTAAAAAATTTCATTGTAGTTCTCATAATTGTTGTTTTATATTAATTATGATACAATGATATAGTGCCTTCCTAAAAATGGTGTTTACCATTTTTTCAAACACTAGGATTAATTATGAATTGAGAAGAAAAAGCATGTACTATTATTGCATAAAAATGCAATAAATAATGTAACACATTAAAATACAACTACTTAAATACATCACTGGGAGAGGATCCAAATTCTTCCTTAAATGCCCTACTGAACCATGATGGATCGTTAAAACCTGTTTCATACGCGATTTCCGAGATGGTTTTATCGGTAGTTTGAATCAGCTCTTTAGCTTTTTGAAGACGGATAGATCTAATAAATACTGCTGTGGATTTATCGGTAATGGCTTTCAGTTTTCTATAAATCTGTGATTCGCTTAAATGCATTTTAGCTGCAAGGTCTCCTGAACCAAAAGCAGAATTACTAATATCCTCATTTATAGACTGTATTACCTTGTGTAGGAATTTAGTTTCTGGACCTTCTGCCCGATTATCCAAAAATTTATTTAATCCGTAATTTTTAATTTTGTCGATCAGTTTTTTTCGTAGTAAAACCAATTGATCTAATCGAATAAATAATTCTTTTTCATTGAAGGGTTTAGCGAGGTAAGCATCTGCTCCATGTGAGAGTCCTGCCAACCGATCTTCCGTAGTTACTTTCGCCGTTAAGAGTATAATGGGTATATGATCTGTACGCTGGTCTGATTTAAGCACACGACATACTTCAAAGCCATCTTTTCCAGGCATCATTACATCACTTATAATAATATTCGGTATTTTTTCGTAGGCCATTTCTATTCCCATATTCCCATTGTTAGCATGCAGGGTATGGTATCTACCTTTTAGACAAGTTTTTAAATAATGTGCCACATCTTCATTATCCTCAATAATAAGTGCCAATGGTAATTCTGAAGTCACATCAAAAAATAAAGATTCCGTTTTTGTGAAATTCGATGTTTCCTTGATTGGTGGTTCAATAGTTATTTTAGCTGCTACTGTTTTAACCGCAATATTGGTGACAGGTATTTGGACGGTAAATGTGCATCCTTTACCAAGGGTACTCACAACATCTATGGTCCCGTTCATTAATTCCACAAATTCCTTTACCAAAGATAGACCAATACCCGTTCCTACCTGCCTAGGTGACGATGCGTTATCTACCTGATAGAAACGATCAAATAAATTAGCGATATCATCTTTCGCAAGACCTAGACCGTTGTCTTGCACTTTTATTGAGAAGAATTCTCTATCTATTGCTTTTATCTTGTTGAGGTGTACAATTATTTTTCCGTTGGTCGACGTGAATTTAATGGCATTTGATAACAAATTAGACATAATAGAAGCTACTTTGTTCACATCAATATCCATTTCCAATGTATCGATTTCAGAGTAAACAGTAAGGTTAATTTTCTTTGATTCTGCCAAAGAATGAAAACTTTCGCTCAAATATTTCACAAATGGAATGGCATCAGTTTGAACTAAATTTAACTCCATAGATCCGCTTTCTACTTTTGCTAAATCTAGCATTTCATTTACCAAATACAATAAGTTTTTGCCATTGCGACGAATCATTTCCAAAGATTTTTCAGCTCCTTCAAAACGTTCGTTCATAACATTTGTTTTTAGGGTGTCAGCCATACCTAGAATAACCGTTAATGGTGTTCTAAATTCATGTGTAATATTTGAATATAACCGTGTTTTTGAATTATTCAAGAGTTCCAATTGCTCTGTTTGGTGATTCAATAGTTCATTTTTTTGTCGTATTTCAAGAGTGCGTTCATTAATTGTATTTTCCAATGCTAAGTTTTTTTTCTGCAATTCTTTAGATCTCCATTTGGAGTAGAAGACCAAAATTCCAATCGCTCCGAAACCATAAATTAGAAAAGCCCACCATGTTCTGAACCAAGGCGGCAAAATATTAAAGGAGTAGCTATCCTCTAACCCTATATGGTTAAAAACATTTTTTGAACGGACTTTAAAACTGTAATCTCCTTCGGGTATGTTAGTGTAATCTTTTTGGGTTTCAGAAGTCCATTTGGACCAATTTTTATCAAAGCCCTCTAATTTATACTGGAATTGATTTTTAGATTCGTTGTCAAAACTTGTTGCTGCATACTGGAATCTAATTATATTTCCTTGGAAAGGAATTGCCGTGATTTTTTTTGTCTCCTTGACGCCACCAAATAACATTGAATCATTTTGGATTGTAACTTTTCGAATGTGGGTATTAAAATCTAAAGTATCATTGCTCGCTATATTAAGATCATGACGAATAACCCCACCGCTTCCCCCATACCAAACAACATTATTGTCATCAGGAAAATGAGCTACACCTACATCTTGGGTAATACGCTCATCGGCATTCTTTTGGATGAGGTACGTTCCATTTTTTTGAATCAAAGCTTTAATTCTAGACCTTCTTTCATCTTCTTTTTGAATTTGAGCAAACATCCAAACATTACCTTCTTTATCTTGCATTTTTAAGGAGATTTCACCAGGTAACCGAAATAGCTCAGCAAGGCTCGAATCTTTAATAATGCTATCTCGTTTTTTATCATAGGCATAGGTATAATTAGCAATATTGAACAAAACTTTTTCATTAATAAATTTTAGGAATAGAAATCCTTCGGGCAGTTCTTTGTTTGCTTTATAATGTTTAACTTTTGGATTGTGAAAACTATCTAAATGCATTACTGATTCCGCTTCTACCTTCCAAACACCATCATTCTGTGATTCTAACCATAAGTTACCTTCCTGATCCTCTTCAATTTTTCGAATATCATCTTTTATTCCATGTATTTCTCCGTCATTCTCCCATTTTCCGTTTTTGTAAACTAATGAGGCCAATCCGTTAAGTAGGCCCACATAAAGGCGTTTAGGATTCTTTCTTGATTGAAATAATGCACCACTTTCTAGCTTAAATTGTTGCACTAATTTGTGATTTGCAAATACAAATAACCCTCCTCTTGTACCAGCGAACAATGTATCATTTAGTTCTAAAAAAGCAATACCCTGTTTGGAGGAAGTTTTGGTGGCATTAACCAATGGATTTATAATCTCAAAGTAATTACGGTGCTCTCCATTTTCATCTGTAGTTAACCTTAATACACCATGGTAGTTAGCCAAATACATCTTGCCTTTATATCTGTAAATGTCATTAACGTAACCTTCAATTCCATGTCTATTGTCAAAAATGGAATAGGGAGATAATAATTCAATTCTGGAAATTCCGTTGTTGGTGGCTGCCCAGACCCCTTTTTGCTGATCTTCAAATAGTTTAAATATGGTATTATCTACCAATCCAAGTTCTTTTGTTAATCCCTTAATAATAGTACCCGTTTCATCAATAACAATAACACCTTCTTTTGAACTTGCAATAGCATACCAACCATTGCTGAGTTTTATGATTTTCCGCGCCAAAGCCTTTTCTAAGAATTTGGATGTTTTTTTATTTAGGGCTTGTACATCGCTTTCATGAGTTATGTAAATTCCTTTGTTGTAGGTTAAGATCAAAAATTCATTTTCTTTGTAGCCAATCAAGTCGGTAATCGATGCAAAAATTTTAGAAAGGTCTTTTACTGTTTCGAGCTCACCTCCTATCACTTTTTTTACAACGCTATTATTTTCGACAATAAAGACTTCATTTTTAATTGTTTTCGAACAATTAAAACGCCCCTCCGTGTGATATACTTTGAATTGGCCATCTTTCCAAACGAACAACATTTTAGTGGTAAGAAAATAAACAGCTTCATTGGTGATACTAATCTCTCTTACATTCTGAAAATCAAAATCTTTCAATTTATCCTTCAATGAGGTAAACTGTAATTGCCCATTAGTATCTGGTTCTAAATACCCCAATTCGTTCTCCCCCCCAACATAAATCTTATTGTCTTTGGTTATTGCCAAAGACGCACATCTATTTAAGTTAGGTAATTTAATGGTCCTCCAGTAGACACCGTCATACTCCAAAACCCCATTGTTGTTACCTACATATATGAATCCTTCCTGGCTTTGTATACTACTCCAGTTTTGAGAAGCAGCGTTATAATCTGCTGGAGAATAATTCTGAATATAGGGTAATCCGGTTTCTGAACCTTGTTGGGAAAATGTAAAGTTCAACGTTAAGTTTAGAAAAAGGGTTAGTAGAATAACAAGACGAACACCACCTTTATTATTTTTATTAAAGTGTAAGTTTGGATTTTTTCCCATTATTCATTTGTTGCATGCTTCATTAATATCAACTGCCAAATACACAATAAATTAGATGGGTATATCATCTAATTTCATATATAATTGTTTAAATGGGGGAACTCCTTTTATGCGCAGTACGCTTAGAATCTAAAAGTTAAATTTAAACAAATATTTTTAAGCATAAGATTCAAAGAATTTCTAGGTTAAAAATTTATACTCTGAAACCATTTAATATTCAAAAAATTAAACTTTGCTGATATTCTTAAAAAGGGAATCAAAGTTTGCAGTAATGGGGTTCCGCCAGATATAAAGAAATTAAATCTACAATTGTCCGTCTAATTGTAATTCTTGAATTTTTTCTGCCATTTTAATACTTTCATAGCGTAGTGGATGAAAATACGAAGCGTAATTAGGTAGCACACCTTCTCCATTTATGTATTGCGCACAAAGTGCTCCAGCGGCACATGCAGACATAGTTCCATATCCCGCAAGAGCTCCCACTACAAATACGTTCTGATTTTTTGTCGATCCGATAAGTGGCCAATTCTCTTTTGTTCGCGTATAGTAACCACAATATCTAATAATAGGCGTTGGAATATTATTTTCGTAAGCTGCTAATTTTGGAATAAATCTACTCGCTCCTTTTAGTACTACCTGAGGGAAAATTTCCATATTGTTGGGTTCCCAAATCGGGTTCTCCACTTTGGTATTAAACGCCCATCCCAACTTTATACCTTCAGTTGTAGGTTTTATATGCAAACCTCCTGGAAATTCATCTAAAAGCCATTTATACTGCTCATCGGAGGTGAAAAATGTTTTCTCTTCTTCCGACCAATCCAAATACTGCGAATCGGTATAAATAGTAAAAGGCATTTCTTTAGGAATAATATTTTTTGGATCTGCTATAATGAATTTCTGCTGTACTATATTTTCAGTAGGAAAATGCATATCCAACATGGCTGCAATATTATTAATAAAAGGTCCTGCTGCAATACAAATTTTATCTACCTGTATACGTTCGTCGGCTAATTGAATTTCAAATTCTTTCTTGTTTTGATGAATACCCTGTATTTCACTTTGAATAAATGTTGCTCCCAATTTCTTAGCTTCACGTAATAATAAACTACCTAGGGCATACACATCTATACTTCCTGCATTTTTAATGGTAACTATTTTTTCTACTTGTTCACTTAAATGAGGGTAACGCTTTTGTATTGTACTTTTATTTTTTTCTTCGTGAATAAAGCTATTGGATCTTTGTTCTGATTGTGAAGAAAAAATTGGGTTTGCTTGATTAAAAGTTATAAAATCATACCCAGAGTGTTTCATTTCAAAAGCTTCTGCACCAAACTCTTGCTGCAATTCTTTCATTAATTCTATGCTATGACTGGCAAAGTTCATCATGCATTTTTGTGGCCAATAGTCCCTGAAGTTTTCGCCAGATTTACTTGTAGTAAATGATAATGGTTGATTTTTATCTATTAAAACAACATGCAACGCTGATTTATTCTTTAATAAATAATAGGCTGTTGCAATTCCTGCAATACCAGCACCACATATGGCAATAGTTTTATTTTCCATAAGTATTTAATATGAGCTTTTATTGGAGAACAAATCAAAAATCCTTTATTAGTAAAAAATTATTAGCTACTTTATTATTTTCCAAACAGCATTTTAAAACATACTGCATCATCTTCCTTGTTCTCATCAAATGGTGCATAAAATTTATCCAGAAATGAAGAAACTGAACTCCATGAAGTATGAACCATCCCCTTTACATGCCGTGCTGTTTCTGCATTGGCATTTTTTTTAAGATTTTCAAGAAATTCCAATTGTTCTTTAGCAACCCCTCCTTTCCGCCAAGATGAAGAGGCTACATCAAATCCTTTTAACGCAAAATAAGCTGCAGTAGGCTCAGCACGTTCATAATGCCAATCGCATATCATAATATCTTTTGGGATTAAATCAATAGCACTTTCCGTTTGATTTCCACTTGCTTCCCAAATACCTAGTCCACTTGTTTTAGCGTCCAATAAACGATCACCCCAAATCCATAACTTCTTATTTGTCTGCGCCAAATGGTTTCTAATTTTTGTAAGTTCCCCGGCAAATAATTCCGCTTTATTTTTCCCATTACAGCGAGGGCATTCTTCTTGTCCGATATAAAAAACCTCATCCATACCTGCATGGAAAGCATCCGCTTGAAACGCAGTCACAATTTCGTCTACTAATTCAAATACTATTTTATGAACATCTGGATGTAATGGACAATAACTTTTGCAATAGAGCCCATCTTCATTTGGCCATTCATATTTTTCTGGAAGAATAACACTAGGAGTTTCATCAAATTCAGGATAAACTTTCAATAACATTCCTAATGTAGAAGCCCAAGATTGATGTCCCAATAAGTTAATTTGTGGAACTATAGCGATACCGTGTTTTTGACAAGCGGTCACTATTTTATGAACCTCTTCTTGTGAAAGTCCGTTTGTTTCAGACAATTCTGGGTGTGATTTGTATTTATAATTGAAATCAATTCTTAATACCAAAGTATTGATTTTTCTAGGGGGGAGTTCTTCATTAATAAATTTTACAAATCTGTCTACATTCTCTTTATCCGGAGCGGCAATAGCTAAACCTCTTATCGGTAATATCTCTTGAGCATTTATGCTTAATAGACAAAAACTAGCCATTAGTAATAGCGTTTTTTTCAGTATAGTTATTCTAAAAATCATAAAAAAAAATTATAGTTTAAGACGAATATGTATTCTTGACAATAGAGTTGAGAAACCTATCATAGTAAAAGCCCATAAGATGGATCCTGAAACTGCTAGCCAAATCATTTCATTCTGTTTGTAAAATAAAAGGTTTAGATTCAATCCCCAAATTAAGAAATAAACTATATCTGGAGCCAAATAAGTCGTTAAAGAATTTTGACCCGCTGGTAGAAAAGGCATCGCCCATTTTTGCCATTTTTTAATATCGAGAACATAAAACAATACTGCAAACAGTAATATACTAAATCCATTACACAGCATGGCCCATGAGGGTGTTCCCAGAATTTTTGAAATAACAAACCAATGGTGTAAAACAAATGCCATTGCGAAACATGACAAACCAATAAGAATAATGTATACTAAAAATTGTTTATGTTTTGTTTTAAATTTTTTTAAAAGGATGCCAACAAGTAACCCTGAAAGCACAAGAGACGGAACATTACCATCTAAAATAACTTCAAATATTGGTTTAATTGGATATACAAAATCTAGCGATGCTGTTTGTGCTAAAATATTCAATAGGATAAATCCGATCCAAACAAAAACTATAGCTGCTATACGTTCTTTTAAACCTAAGTAGGTTATGGCTGCAACTAAATATCCCCAACCTATCAAACCCAATATTCCCCACCAACTTGTGCTCATCCAACCTACGCTTTCCGCAGTACCGGAACGGTACAAAACAGCCAAAACGAGCAAGCCTAAAATTCCTATATATTTTAAACCTTTAAAAATGAAGGTAAGTTTCGAACCTTTTGGATACTTGTTCCAAATTAGGAAAATTGATATATACACCAAAATAGCCCATAGAAACTTAGGAATCCCGGTTAGGTCCGCATTGTAATTCTCTAAATTAACCATAAAAATTCCAATGAGTATTAAACTGAATGAGCGTATTATGATATGAGAAAATAATTGTTTATTGGAGGCCCCTTTTTTTTCACGTGCTATAAAAGCAAAAGGAATAGAAAGTCCGACCATAAATAAAAAGCCAGGAAAAACCCAATCCGCTAAACCCATTCCATCTTCTTGTGCAGCTGTATGTACCAACCATCTAGGAACTCCAGGAGTATATAAATCATTTACAAATAACATCAGAAAGAGTGTTAATCCTCTCATTATGTCAATGGATTGGATGCGGTTGTTATTGGTCATTGTTCTTAGAATATATTCAATTTTAGGATATGCCTATTTGTGACGGGTTATTTTTTAAAACTAGTAATTCTAACATTCACGATTATATTGTATGACTGTTGCTGTACCTTATTCTTCTTCAATACTATATTTTGCATAGGTATATCCAAGTGCGTCATATCGTTGCGCCAGATGCTGTAAACGTTTATGAAAATCTTCCCAATCTCTAGCTTCTTTAGAAGACCACACTACTTCTGCTAAAGCCGTCATTCTGGGCAGCACCTTGTATTCTACCCTATCCCAAGTAGGCATATACTCTGTCCACACATTACCTTGAGCACCAAGAATATATTTTGCTTCTTTAGGTGTTAATTCGGATGGTGTAGGCTCATATGTATAGACCTTTTCTACAGTAGTGTGTTTTTTACTACCTGTAATAGGTTCATTTTTTCGTTTTTCTTCTTCTATCTGGTAATAATCAAAATAACAATGCGTTCCTGGGGTCATTACCACTGGATGCTGTTGCTGAGCGGCAGCAATTCCACCTTCCACACCGCGCCATGACATAACGGTTGCATTGGGGGCTAATCCACCTTCCAAAATTTCATCCCAACCAATAATATTGCGACCATTGTCATTTAAGAATTTCTCTATTCGCTTTATAAAATAACTTTGTAATTCATGCTCATTCTTTAAATCTTCTCGCTTCATTAATTCCTGCGCATAAGCGCTTTCTTGCCATTCTTTTTTTAATACTTCATCACCGCCAATATGAATAAGTTTACTAGGAAAAAGTGTTAGTACTTCTGTAAAGACATCTTCTAAGAAACCAAAGGTTTCTTCCGTAGGTGCATAAATCTCTGTAAAAATTCCCCATCTTTTTGCTACTTCAAAAGGACCTTTCATGTTTCCAAACTCAGGATACGCCGCCAATGCGGCTAACGAATGCCCTGGTAGCTCTATTTCAGGAATTACAGTAATATGTCGTGCAGCAGCATAAGCAACCACCTCTTTGATATCTTCCTGTGTATAAAACCCTCCATAGGGTATCGTATCATAGGTATAAGGTGCATTTTTTGAGCCGGCAAGCCCTATAGCTGTTCCTTTTCTGAATCCCCCAATTGCTGTTAACTTGGGATACTTTTTAATTTCGATTCGCCAGCCTTGGTCATCAGTTAAATGCCAATGAAAAGTATTCATTTTATGAAGTGCTATAAGGTCTATATACCGCTTAACATTGGCTACTGGAAAAAAATGACGACTTACATCTAAATGCATACCTCTATAGGCATATCTTGGACTATCCGTAATCTCCACAGCTGGAATGCTCAATTCTACTATTTTATTTTCATTCGTCTCGATTGCGACTGGTAACAATTGTCGTAACGATTGAATACCATAAAAAACACCTGTACTTGTTTTTCCTGCAATTACAATTTTATCATATTTTACCGATACCGTATAACCTTCCGGATTGGTAAGCGTAGTATCAAGTTGCAGTTGTATGTTGTCTTTACTCGTTCCAATAGAGTCAATAGCCATTGTAATACCTAATGGTCTTTGTAGCATTTCCGAAAGGTATTCCCCTTCTTGTGCTAAAGCTGAATTGCAAATAATATGTGTTCTCGAATTAATTAAAAAACGACCATTAGCAATAGTTAACTGCATAGGTTTCGGAATTATTTGATATGCTTCTACCGTATTTACAGTATTTTGATGGGAATTTGAACAGGATGATACCAATAGATAAAGTGCACTACTAATTATATTTCTCATAAATAAGTATTCTTTTGGCTTTACAAATCAATTATGAAACCCTTTCTAAATAAAAACTTCACGATCCAAATTATTCTTGCACTATCGTCCCAAAATAATTCATTCGAATTAACGAAAAATAACTAAAATCTACGATTTGGATTAAAGGCTGAAATATCCATCGAAGGTTTTTTATCAGCTATGATTTCTGATACTAATAATCCGGTAGCGGGACCTAAACTCCAGCCCATCATCGCATGGCCAGTTGCAAAGGTTAGATTCGGATATTCATTAGATCTACCTATATATGGCATGCCATCGGGAGAAACAGGTCGTAATCCAGTTTTAGCGGCACCACGTTCTTCTTCATTAATCTGCAAGTCTGGATAAAAGGCACTCGCACCAGCGGCAATAGCATTCACACGCTCTTTCCTAACTATACTATTATTCCCCGAAAACTCCATCGTACCCGCAAATCGTGTAAAACCTTGCATAGGAGTAACTGCCATTTTTGATTCCATTAAAATCGCTGGAATTGTAATTCCTGTAGTACGTGCAACATTTATACTATAACCTTTACCACCTTGCATTGGTAGTTTTATGTTTATTTTCTTGGAAAGAATCCCGCTCCAAGAACCTGCAGCTAAAATAATTTCATCTGCTTTATAAGTGTCTTTCGTAGTCCTTATTTCAGATATTTTAGTATTTGATATAGCCACATCCAAAACCTCTTCATTTGTCTTGATAATGACTCCTGCAGCTTTCAAATAATTCAAAAGCTTCGGCATTATTTCGGTTGGTGTCGTATGCCCATCACATTCATAATGAATAGCTCCTTCCGCATTAATCTTCACATTAGGTTCTATTTTTCTTAGTTCTTCCTTGTTCAATTCTTTTACTTCAAGACCTAAAAAACTGGCTTTTCTAGCTATTTCCATCTCGTGATCAAACGATACTTGCGTTTTGTACAACATCAATAATCCTTTACGCTCTAACTGAAAATCACCTAAATCTCCGGACTTTTTAATCCCTTCAAATAATTCTTGACTCAGAAGGTTAATATCTTTTATAAAAGGGATTGCCTTTTCTACTTTTGCTGCAGTAGATGATTTATGAAAATACCAAGACCATTTAAAAAAATCGGTATCCCAGCGTGGTTGCATATAAAACGGACTAGCTGAATTGAACATCCATTTAATTCCTTTCGCTATCATTCCCGGTGAAGCTAGAGGAATAATATGACTAGGAGTAATATATCCTGCATTCACAAAAGATGCTCCAGACGAAATATCAGATTTATCAATTACCGTAACCTGATGTCCCTCTTTTTGTAAAAAATAGGCAGAACTCAATCCAATAATTCCACCACCAATAATTAGTATATTTTTAGCCATATTATATCACTTGAAATCCATGTGCATATGGATCATCATCATTAATTATAATTGTATTGTATCCGTAAATTTTTGCCCAACCTTGAATACTTGGAATAATAGCAGGTAAATTATCTAACATTGTTTCCTTCTCTATTCGACCTATAAACTGAGAACCTATATAACTTTCATGAATAAAATCATCTCCAATATTGAGCTTTCCTTTAGCATGCCATTGCGCCATACGTGCCGATGTTCCCGTACCACAAGGCGAACGATCTATAGCTTTATCGCCATAAAAGACGGCATTACGAGCTGTTGCCTCCGGTGAAATGGTATCTCCTGCCCATAAGACATGACTTACATCTCTAATCGTATGGTCTTCAGGGTGAATAAATGTATTTGAGTATTTTAAATTGATTTTAGAACGGATTTCTTGGCTAAACTGAATTAATAGACCCGCTGAAAAATCTTGTATTCCACTAAAATTCTTTTGAGGATCGATAATCGCATAAAAATTACCCCCATAAGCAACATCAAAAACCAATTCTCCTAAACCAGTACAATCGATGGTTAATTCGGTTGCTGCTAAATACGATTTTACATTGGTGAGTTTTACCCAATCTACTTTAGTATTCGTTTGTTGGTATTCTATTTGTACTAAGCCCGCAGGAGATTCCATCAGCACTTTTCCAGGAATTTTTGGCGCAATCAATCCCTCTTCTATCCCAATTGTAATAGCACCAATAGTGCCATGGCCACACATAGGCAAACAACCACTTGTTTCTATAAAAAGAATGCCAAAATCGTTCTCGGGGTTCGATGGTGGATAAAAAATACTGCCACTCATCATATCATGACCACGAGGTTCAAACATTAAGCCTTTGCGAATCCAATCATATTCATTTAAAAAATGTTGGCGTTTCTGGCTCATGTTATCTCCTTTTAAATTAGGACCACCACCGGCCACCACACGAACAGGATTACCACAGGTATGTGCATCGACACAAAAAAAGGTTTTGCTTGCCATAGATCAATAATATATTAAATGGGGTTTGTAGTTTGTTTACCATTAACCAGTCTACTGATTTGTAATGAATTTTCATTATTTAATTCTGGTGGTAACAAATCGTTTGGCCAATCTTGAAAGGCAAATGGTCTAATCCATCGCTTTATGGAGTGAATCCCTACAGCAGTAAATCTACTATCTGTTGAAGCAGGGTAGGGTCCGCCATGTTGCATCGCTGGGCATACTTCTACCCCCGTTGGAACACCATTAAAAATCATTCGTCCTACTCTATGTTTTAAAGCATTTATAGCATCAGAATGATTTGCTGCATCATCCCTTTCCGCAATTATAGTGCCTGTGAGTTGTCCTTCTAATTTTGTAATAATAGCCGTTAGTTCTTTGGCATTCTCACACTGTACAACCATAGAATAGGGTCCGAATACTTCCTGATGTAGCGTTGTATTTCTTAAAAAAGTAGCACCATCGACAGTAGTTACAGCTTGTTTTGCGTAATTCTTATTTAGAACTGGACTATAATCGGCAGCAACCTGAACATTGGATTGCGAAATAGCTTTCTCTTTATTTTTTTTATACGCATTATAAATATTCGGATGCAACATACATGTTGGATCTATCTTTATAATTTCTTGTGCTAAATTTTTTATGAATTCGGTAAGTGCGGAACTCTTGATTCCTAATAATAATCCTGGATTCGTACAAAACTGACCTGCTCCTAGTGTAATAGATCCTGCATAGGTTTTAGCCCAATACGCTCCTTTTAATTCTAATGCTTTTGGCAAAATTACAACAGGATTAATACTCCCCATTTCTGCAAAAACGGGAATGGGTTCTTCTCTTTGTCCTGCCAAATCAAATAAAGCTCTACCTCCTTTTATGCTTCCCGTAAAACCAACAGCTTTTACTTTTGGATGTTTTACTAATTGTACTCCAACTTCAATTCCACTACTATTTAAATTAGAAAACACACCATTAGGCATTCTTGTTTTTTCTGCTGCTTTAATAATTGCTGATGCCACCAATTCTCCTGTCCCCGAATGCATCGGATGACTTTTAACTATTACTGGGCAACCAGCTGCTAATGCTGCTGCAGTATCACCGCCGGCAGTGGAATAAGCCAAAGGAAAATTACTTGCTCCAAAAACCACAACAGTACCTAAAGGAACCATCATTTTACGTAAATCTGGTTTTGGTGCTGGTTCTTTATCTGGCATTCCAGTATCTATCGTAGCTTCAACCCAAGAACCTTCTGATACCAAATCAGCAAACATTCGCAACTGTCCAATAGTTCGACCTCTTTCGCCCTTTGCTCTACCTTCAGGTAAACCAGATTCAGCACTATACATTTGAATTAATTCATCGTCCAATTCTAAAATTTCATCTGCAATAGCATTTAAAAATTCAGCTTTTCTAATACCGGAGATATTCCTAAAGACTTCATAAGCGTTTGCAGATAATTCTACCGCTTCATTTATCTCGTCAGCGTTAGCTTCATAAAAAACAGTTTTATTTGCTACATTTAACTGAGGATTAAAAGTGTAGTATGTTTTTGAACTACTCGCAGATTGCTTATTACCAATATAATTTTTTCCTGTAATCATGATTTTTTTATTTTTTGCAAATGAGCCTTCACATCAATTGGTTTGTAAATCTCCATTTTGGAAACTGGATATTTTTCCAATAGGTTTTTAGGCCTTATGGGTCTTTTTGTAAAATTACCTCCACAGTTTGGGCATATATTTTGAAGTATATTTTCAACGCAATCTTGACAAAATGTACATTCAAAAGTACAAATCAATGCCTCTTTAGAATCATAAGGCAACTTTTTATTACAATGCTCGCAAGTGGGTCTAATTTCTAACATTTTATCAGCCTTTAATAATTAGGTATTATTGGTCTAGTTTTAAGTCCTTCATCAATTATTTTTTGAACGCGAATACGTGCTGTTCCTTGCAATGGTAATCTCGGTTCGCGAACATATTCTGTTCCTATACCTGTGCCTACTTCTGCCAGTTTTATATTTTGTACTAATTGCGGACTTATATCCAATTCTAATAAAGGCATAAACCATCGATAAATTTCAAGAGCTTCAGCTATCCGACCTGCTTGTACTAAATTACAAATTGCAACGGTTTCTTTTGGGAATGCACATACTAAACCAGCAACCCAACCATCGGCACCTGCAACCATACTCTCTAATGCCAATGTATCCACACCACAAAGAATACCCAAACGATCACCAAACCTATTTCTAATTCTTGTAATATTAGAAATATCTCTGGTAGACTCTTTAACAGCTTCAATATTATCGTGCTCCAGCATCTCTTCAAACATATCTAAAGTTACTTTTATTTTATAATCTATAGGATTGTTATAGATCATAATTGGCAATGATGTACTGGAGGCAATCTTTTTAAAATAAGTTACGGTCTCAAAATCTGTTGCTTTGTAACGCATAGGTGGCAATACCATTAATCCGTCTGCACCATATTTCTCTGCTTTATTGGCTGCATCAATGGCACCCGTAGTGGTTTGTTCGGCAATATTAATAATTACAGGTACCTTACCTTCTACGATCGCAACCGTTTCTTTTATAAGTGTTTTTTTCTCTTTATCGGTAAGTGTACTAGCTTCACCAAGTGTACCTCCTAAAATAATCCCATTAACACCTGCTTCTAATTGAGCGTTAATGTTAACGGAAAACATTTTCATATCTAGTTTATCATCTTTGGTAAACTTTGTTGTCACAGCAGGCATTACACCTTTCCAATTTACTTTCATATCAATTCTGTTTAATTCTATTCAAAAATAAGTAGTAATTATAAAATGCTTAGCCGATATTTTATCCATGATTATGCATATATTACCTTAATTTTACTTATTACTATCTAATAGATGATAATATGAGCTGTAATATATTTTCCTAGCTATGAAAGCCCAACCATTTAAAATACCCAAAAAATTAAATCAAAGTTTAATTGTACAGGTTAATGAGGCTTCTAGTTTTTATAATAAATTACATCAACATGAAGAAGTCCAAATTAGCTATATAAAAAAAGGACACGGAAAACTTATCGTAGCTGATAGCATTCATTCTTTTAAAGAGAATGATATTTTTATTATAGGTAGTAATTGTCCACATGTATTTAAGAGTGCCGAAGAATGCGAAAAAGCACATATGGTAATTCTATTTTTTACAAAAGAATCGTTTCACAATAGTTATACAGAAATTCCGGAATTAGAATTAATGCAACTATTTTTTTCTATTACAGCACTTAGTTTAAAAATCAATTCTAAAACAAAAGCCATCGCTAGCTTGATGCACAATCTGGTAACTGCCGATAAATTCTCTCGATTCATCATTTTTCTAAAATTGATTAGGAAAATTTCAAATGCGGATGTTTACACTTTAAGTGTGTTTAAGTATAAAAGGAAAATTACGGATAGTGAAGGGAAAAGAATGCAAGTTATTTTTGATTATGCCATGAAAAATTTTCAAAACACTATTAGTTTAGAAACTATGTCTGAATTAGTGTTTATGACCCCTAATGCATTTTGTCGCTTTTTTAAACAACGAACCAATAAGACATTTTTTCAATTTTTAATACAATTACGAATTGAACATGCTTGCCAATTATTAGAAAATGAAACGGATTTATCCATGGCGGCAGTCTCCATTAAATCGGGTTTTAACTCTATTTCTAATTTTAATCGGCAGTTCAGATCCGTTAAAAATTGTGCCCCTTCTATTTATATAAAGATAAAATAAAACACAAGTTGTTATTTTTAAATTATTTTCCTTAAGAGATTTCTGTTCACTTACTATAAAAGTATTTTGTTTTAGTTACTTTTGAAATGACTAATACCTAATTCAATAAAAAAATGAAACAAATTGCATTATTTGTGTCGCTACTGGCTTTGGCTTGTAATTCTTCACAAAAAACAGTTGCAGAAGTAACTACCGAGTCTAAATCCGAAATGGATCCCAAGCCCTATGCTGAGACCATAACCGAAGCTGAATTAAAAGAACATTTATACACCTATGCCTCTGATGAGTTTGAGGGAAGAGAAACTGGTCAGCCTGGTCAAAAATTGGCGGTTGAATATCTTGCAAAGGAATATAAAAAACTTGGCATTCCTGCAGCACAAGCTAATGGAGACTACTTTCAAAAAGTAGCTTTAGAATTAAGTAAACTACCGTCAGGCACTATTGCTATAAATGGAAAAACTTATGATAATGGAGAAGGTCTGTTAACTTTTTCAACTGCAGAAGGCAGTTATAATGAAATTGTATATGCTGGATATGGTATTGATGATGAAAACTATTCTGACTATAGAAACATGGATGTTTCAGGGAAAATTATTCTTATAAAAGCAGGAGAACCAATGAATACTGATGGTAGTTATATTATCTCAGGTAACACAGAGAAATCAGTTTGGAGTAATATGTCTGAATCTGTAGGCAAGAGGTTTGAAGCCGCTGAGCGTAAAGGTGCAATAGGAGTTTTTTATTTTGATGAAAACAATTATAGTCGTTATAAAAGTCGTTTTGATTATATGAAGAAAAATGATAGCGGTAGAATGGGCATAAAAGAAGATAATCTGAATAAAATGTTTACTTTCTTTATTGACGAAACGCTTGCAAACACTATACTTCCAAAAATAGAGACTGAAAATACCGCTAAAGTAATTAATGCCAAAGTAGATTTAGCCATAAAAAGCGCTAATGAAGATGTATCCTCTGAAAATGTTGTTGCGGTTTTAAAAGGTTCAGAAAAACCAAATGAATATTTGATTATATCTTCTCATTTAGATCATATTGGTGTAACAAAAGATGGTGAAATTAATAATGGTGCAGATGATGATGGTTCGGGTACTGTTGCCCTTTTAGAGATTGCAGAAGCTTTCAAAAAAGCTGCTGATGATGGAAACGGACCTAAAAGATCAATTGTTTTTCTGCATGTTACAGGTGAAGAAAAAGGATTGTTAGGCTCACAATATTATACGGATTTTGATCCTATTTTTCCACTGGCTCAAACAGTTGCTGATTTGAATATTGATATGATTGGCAGAATTGATCCAAAAAGAGAAGGTGATCGTAATTATGTATATTTAATTGGTTCTGATAAACTAAGTACCGAATTACACAATATATCAGAAGAGGTAAATAAAAAATATACTAATATTGAGTTTGATTATACGTATAATGATGAAAACGACCCTAACCGTTTTTATTATAGAAGTGATCATTACAATTTTGTAAAAAATAATATTCCAATTATTTTCTATTTCAATGGTACCCATGATGATTACCACAGACCAGGTGATACTCCAGATAAAATAAACTACGACCTTTTAGAAAACCGAGCTCGTCTAGTTTTTTATACTGGTTGGGAAGTTGCAAATAGAAATGATCGCCTTATTGTAGACAAAGTAAATAAATAAACCGTATTAGATTTTTACAAGGGTCTTGAGTTCATCAATGACCCTTTTTTTAATTCTCTGAAAGATTTAAGCACAAAAAAAGCCTTATCAATTTGATAAGGCTTTATTTTTGGGTGGAAGACCGGGTTCGAACCGGCGACCCTCGGTACCACAAACCGATGCTCTAACCAGCTGAGCTACAACCACCATTTGTAAGCGGGTGCAAAGTTAATTTTTTAGATGTTATCTTCAAAATAAAACAAATGTTATTTTCTATATTTTTTTCACTCCCACAGAAATAGCTCAATCACAAGATTTTATGTCAAAAATGAATTAAAGGAATTCATTTTTATGATTGACAACAAGCATAAAACATCGATGAAATACACTGATAAGTAGATGTAATACACAAAAAAAGTTATTTTCACAACAGAAATTAGAATTACAACTAGTTATACAGTAATTTTAGCGTAACACAATAATTAAACTTATTTCATTGTATGGCTTGTTTTTTTGCCTCTTGTAAATCTTATAAAAAAAGCATTGCTGTTTTTATATTTCTTTTAATGTGCCAAATTGGGCAATCACAAGAAATTTTGCTAGATAGCTTGAGATCGAAAGTCGAATTTATTGAAAATTCAAAAGACTATGATGCTAGCGATGAGAACTACATAGACTTATTAAATAAGCTAGGACAAACATATCAGTATAAAAATATAGATAGCTTGCGTTACTTTTCCGAAAAAGCATATACGTTAAGTGATAAATTAAAATACCCCAAAGGAAAAGGTATTGCTCTTGCTACATTAAGTCAATATAAATTTTATGTTGGAAAGAATGCGGAAGGTCTAAAACTCTTAAATTCTTCGTTAATAATTGCAAAACAAAACGAAAACATTGAATTACAAATACGTACTTTAAGAGTATTAGGAAATCAACAATTCAATTTTGGAAACCATGCTGCAGCTTTAAAATCTTACTTGAGCGCAATAGATTTAGCAACTGCATCCAAGGATATAAGTAGACTTTCTGTTTTAAAAGAAAGTGTCGCCAGTTTATATGTTTCACAAAAAGATTATGCACAAAGCTTAGAAATCTATAAGGAAGTAGAAAGCTTAAACAAACAATTGGGAAATGTAATTTATATTGCCGAGAGTAAAAGTAATATTGCTGACATTTATGTTAAACTAAATGATTTAAAAAATGCTGCTGTCTATATAGATAGTAGCATGGAAATTTTTAAAAAATACAAATCATACGATTGGTTGGCTTATTGCTATAATGTAAAAGGAGATATTTATTTAAAGCAAGACAACCCAAAACTTGCACTTCATTGGTATGATAAAGCAATTGTCTTACACGAAGACCTTAGTGATGATCGCTACAAAGCTCCTTTATTAAATTCTATTTCTGAAGCCTATAATAAATTAAGAAATTACGAAAAAGCAGAGGAATTTGCGAAGCAATCTTTAGCAATTGCCACTAAGCTAAGTCTTCTAGAAGATTCTATAAAATCATATGAATTACTATATGAGATAAGTAAAGAGAAACATATTTCTGAAGATGCCTTAGCCTATCATGAGAAGTATAAACTTTTATCAGATTCTATTTCTAGAAAGGAAAATTTAAATAGTCTTGGAGTTTTAAAAACTAAATTGGAGTTTGAAAAACAACAAAGAGATGCTGCTATTGCGAATCAAAAAGAAAAGGCGAAGCAAAACGTTTATATGTACCTTTCTTTGATTGCTCTTGCTATTTTAGGTCTAATTATATTCTTGTTAAGAAAACAATCAAAAACACGTAAATTATTTAATAATGAATTACGTCTAAAAACTGCCGCACTTGAGAAAAGAGAAGAAGAATTAAGTGCCATAAACAACACCAAAGACAAGCTTTTCTCTATTATTGGTCATGACTTAAGAGGACCTATAAATGCTTTAGCAAGTATACTTTCTTTATTTAAAGACAATGAAATTGAGCCAGAAGAATTCTTGACCTTTATACCTAAGGTAAAAAGTGATGTGGATGCTATATCATTTACACTAAACAACCTTTTATCATGGGGAAGAACACAAATGACAGGATCTATAACAGAACCATGTGAAATAAATTTAAATGCCTTAATAAATGAAAATATAAATTTGCTGCATGAAATTGCCGATAACAAATCTATCATTATAAATAATAATATCACTTCTAATTGTAACGTTTGGTCTGACAAAAATCAGATTGATGTTGTGATCAGAAACCTATTAAGCAATGCGCTAAAATTTACTCATAAAAATGGAAGTATAAACTTAAGAGCGGTACAAAAAGACTCTTATATAGAAGTTTCTGTTGAGGATACTGGTGTTGGGATGGAAGAACATATTCAAAATCAAATATTTTCACCCGAAAAGACACTTATAACCACTTATGGGACAGCCGACGAGAAAGGCACAGGACTTGGTCTTTCACTGTGTAAAGAAATGGTTGAAAATAATGGTGGTAAAATATGGGTTGAAAGTGTTCCTGGAAAAGGTAGCATATTCTATTTTACACTACCAAAAACAAAATCTATTCAAAAAGCTGTTTAAATTAAATCTCCTAAGTTTTTTACAGCAACATATCTTTCTGTAGTAAAACCTTCTCCATATTCTACCCCTATTAACCTGCCTAAGTCTCTTGACCTATAATTGATACTATCGGTAAAATTTCTACTACTTATCGGTGTTTCGGGCTCATTACTTTTCGGATCAAAAAACTGCGATGAGTATGCCATAATAGCCTCAGTTTTTTTAGAAATATATCCGCTTACATCAACAACAAAATCTGGTTTAATATTTTTCCACTGAATGTAATGATATACGTGTTTAGGACGCCAAGCATCTTGCCAATTATCATCACCATCAAATTTTGTATCAATTTTAATCAATCCACTTAAAAAACAAGCATCACTCACTAAACTACTCCCTTTTCCATGATCTATATGACGATCATCAATAGCATTACAGAGTACAATTTCGGGCCTGTATTTCCGAATCATTCTTATAATAACGAATTGATGTTCTTTATCATTTATAAAAAACCCATCTGCAAATTCCAAATTTTCACGTACAGCTACTCCTAGAATTTTAGCCGCCGCTGCAGACTCTTTATCTCTTATCTCAGCACTACCTCTAGTGCCAAGCTCTCCCCTTGTTAAATCTACAATTCCAACTTTTTTACCGTTAGCAACTTCTTTCGCTATTGTAGCGCCAGCTCCAAGTTCAACATCGTCAGGATGAGCGCCAAAAGCTAATATGTCTAATTTCATATAGTCAGAATTATTTGATTAGTGTTTTAATTGTAATTATTATAGGCTTACAATCGAGTTTTTAACTTTTAGAATGGCTTGCTCAATATCCTCAATTAAATCTTCTATTTCTTCTATACCAATTGAAAAACGAATTAATCCATCGGCAATTCCCTGATTTGCTCTTTCTTCTGCGCTCAGTAAGGAATGTGAAGTTTTTGTAGGCGATAAAACCGTGCTTTCAACACCTGCTAAACTCATGGAAGATTTTATTAATTGTAATGATTTTTGAAATTGATACGCATCTATATCTGCTTTTAATTCAAAAGAAAGCATCCCTCCAAAACCTTTCATTTGTGATTTTGCGAGTTCATGATCAGGGTGACTGGGTAATCCAGGATAATAAACAGATTGAATATTAGGGTTTTGATATAAATATTCCGCCATTTTTTGAGCGTTTTCATTCTGTGCTTTTACTCGAATTCCCATGGTTTTAATGCTACGCTCTAATAACCAAACAGTATAGTCACTTAAGCTACCTCCGAAGTTTTTAGCCAATTGGAAAATGCGCTCCATATATTCAGTTGTTGAAGCTACTGCTCCTGCTAAAATATCAGAATGTCCGCCCATATATTTTGTAGCACTATGAATAACTACATCAATACCAAAATCAATGGGATTTTGATTTACCGGACTCGCAAACGTATTATCAATCATAGAAACTAAACCATGTTGTTTTGCTATTTTACTAATAGCCGATAAATCGGTTATAGTTAATAAAGGATTAGAGGGTGTTTCTATATAAATAACTTTAGTATTTGCCTTTATTTTAGCTTCAAAATGCTCAGGTTGAAGACCTTCTGTAAATGAATAGGATATTCCAAATTTTTGGAATTCTTCAGTTACCAAATTATACGTACCACCGTATAAGGTTTTTTGTAAAACAATATGATCTCCTGCTCTTAGAAAAGCCATTAAAGCAGTACTCACTGCTGCCATTCCACTTCCAAAAATCATGGCTGCTTCAGCATGCTCTAATGCAGCTATTTTTTTAGAGAGTGCTACTTGATTAGGCGTATTAAAATACCTTGGATAACGTTTTACTTCTACATCATCAAAAGCATATGAAGTACTCATATACAATGGAGAAATAGCTCCTTTAAACTGCGTATCTTCTAATTCACCAAAGTGAGTACAAATGGTATTCAATCCTTGTTTTTTATGACTCATAGTAATGTGCTAATATGATTTTTAAACCTCAAAACTAAAATAATAAATTCAATTTTAATTTATGGCTTATTTAGAGTAATGGATACGATATTTCCAGAAACTAAATCCGCCTAACACTAAGACACCAATTACAGCATACCATACAAAAGCAGGCGTAATAACCTGTGCTCCACTAGCATAACTATGGAGACCAGCTAGATAGAAATTCACTCCGAAATAGGTCATCATAATACTTCCAAAAGCAACAACGCTTAAAAAATTGAAGGTCCATTTACCTCTTAATCCAGGTACTAAACGAGTATGAATTACAAAAGCATAGATCATGATTGATATTAATGCCCATGTCTCTTTAGGATCCCAACCCCAATAGCGTCCCCAACTTTCATTCGCCCATTGACCTCCTAAAAAATTTCCAATAGTTAGCATTACTAAGCCAGCAGTTAGTGCAAGTTCATTTACTATCGTTAGCTCTTTTAAATTCAATTCCATTCTTTCTTTATTTTTCTCATTGGTAAGAAGAATTAAAATCAAAGAAACCAGCCCTAAAATCATTCCAACCGTAAGAGGTCCATAGCTACCTACAATTACGGCAACATGAATCATTAACCAATAACTATCCAATACGGGTTGCAAATTTGCTACAGCAGGATCCACCCAGTTACCATGAGCAATCCACAAAAGCATTGAAGTTACAAAAGCTGTTGCGGCAATAGTTAGATTACTTCGACTACTAAATGCCAACCCTATACCCATGGTTGCCCATGCTACGTAAAGGATACTCTCGTAAGCATCACTCCATGGTGCATGACCCGAAATGTACCAACGTAAAATTAATCCGGCTGTGTGCAGTATAAACAGACCCCAAATAACCACTTTAAAGGTTTGTATCCCTATTCTTAAACCTTTTCTGTCTTTGAAAATTTGAAAAATTAAGAAAAAGAACATTAACAAACCTATACTAGCGTAGTATTTATACAGTTTATTAAAAATGTCTACCTTATTATAAAACACTTCTGCCTTTATCTTGTTTTCTGATGGCAATACTGCAGCGCCATGATTATATTGATTTTGTTTGAATGCTGCTAATAATTTATCCGCCTGTGTATAATCATCATTTTGTATTGCCTTTTTTAAGGTCATTAAATAAAACGGTACTGCATTTCTAATGAAATTTCCATACAATGAGTCACTAACTTGAAACTTACCTGAACGATATTCTACAGCAGAAATCCATTTATTATTTTCGTCATCCAACAGCGGAAACACTTTAATAATTTCTCCGCCTAATGCTCTGTTTAAAAGACCAAGCCTTAAATAAGTGTCTTTAATATCGCTTTGAAATTTATTTGGATTGTTGGTTGAAAAAGCTGCTTCCAAGTAAGGATCAAATTTTGATTGTCCCTTATCATTAAAAAAATCGGTTGCTTTTACATACTGCTGACCACTAGGAACACTTATTATTTTACGAATACTATCATTTTTTCCACGCTTATCTAGTGCTATGAATTCTGTGTTGTACCACACTGCTGGGTTTAACATCATAGATAAAAGCACTTGGTCAGCATTTAAGTCTTTGTATTCAGCCTTAAAACTTAGCTTTCTTAGAAGTTCAGAAGAATAGGTGTTTATAGGCTTCATACGGCCACCTTCATCTTGAATCACCAATTTTCCGAAGTTTAGCGCATGTGCTTTAGAAACAATGGTAGTATTTAAAATGGAGTCTACCTGCTGTTCTGTGGGTCCAACATTATGCGCATGACCATCATCATCGCCATGTGGTTCTTGTGCATTAGCCCCTAAACTCAATCCTAAAAATAAGAATAGTGATACTACTGCTTTTTTCTTACTATTTAACTTATCAAGAGAGGCTGTCAAATCTTTAAATCTAGTTTTACCGAAAAACATAATTCCCATTAAGCCCATGTATAATAAAAAATAACCCACATAGGTAATTCTAGTTCCCCAAAAATCATGATTTACAGACAACCCTGTTCCTTTTTCGTCTGGATCAAAATTAGCTTGAAAAAAACGATATCCTTTGTGATCTAATACATGATTCATATAAATATCATAATCAAAAGGACGTTCATCTTCTATAGTAACTTTACTCATAAAAGAAGAATATCCTCTTTCTGTACCAGGATATTTTTCAGCAATAAAATCATTTAATTTAATTCCGAAGGGTAGCTCATATACCTTTGAACCATAGCGCAACGAGAAATCCAAACCTCCAACTTTAATTTTATCGGAATAATTAGCAGAACCTTTACCCCCTAATAATTTTTGCTGTACTGTTTCGCCATTAGCACTTATTTCAACAACTAAGGCATCTCTTGTTTTTTCATTTATTTCAGCTTCTGGAACTTTTACAATTCCATAAGATCCTTTCAAAATTGGTTCTGGAATTACAAATTGCATACCGGCAGTATTGTACAATGATCTCAATTGTAAAGTTTGCAAACTGTCTTTGAGTAAAGGCCCTTTAAATTGGTCTGCCATACGCATAAAATCTCCTTCAAAAGGTGACTTTATTAAGTACGTAGTGTCCGTAGTGGAGATATTGATCGCGCCATCAGTAGGCTTATTCAAGGCAAACAATACATTATGAATACTCGCTACTTTTCCACTTTCCAAATAATGATCATGACGCTCGCCATCACCAGCTTCAACTATCTTTAAATATTCATTTCCGTTTTCATCGGGTATCAACCCCTCCTCTGCTCCTTTAATAAATTCAACAAATGAAATTTTAAAAGGTTCCCCATTAAAATCCATTTTCCAAGGTAAGCTAGATTTTATATCCTCAGGGGTAACTATAATTGCATCCTCTAAGGGCTTTCTTAATCGTTCTCCATTGATATCTCCATCTATGTTTGCACTTAAAAAAGTTTTATCTGAATAAAAAACATTTTCTGTTTGCCCTTCGCGAATGGGCATCATTCCCTCAAAACTTATATATCGCGTTACAAATGCGCCAATTATAATTAAAATCCATGAAATATGGAGTAGTAAAACAGCCCATTTTTCCTTTCTAAACAATTGGTATCGGAACATATTCCCTAGGAAGTTGATCACAAAAAAGACCATTATTGCTTCAAACCAAATAGTATTATATACCCAAATACGAGCGGTGTCTGTACTATACCAACTTTCGATAAAAGTACCAAAAGCCATAGCGGTGGCAAAAACAATAAATAAAACAGACATTAAACGAGTAGAGAAGAAAAACTTTTTTAGAAGTGCTTTCATGGACAATAAACCATTTGAAATTCGGTACGCAAAAGTAAGGTCTTTTAACACTATATTAAAACCAAATACCACTAAAAACTAAAACTAAGATGTTAATTATTTCTTATAATGTCATAGATTTTAGGCTAGAAGTAATTCATTGGGCACCGCCGTACTAAAATTTAAAAATAAAACAAGCATCTGTTTTAAATGTTGACTCCTATTTTTCTAAAATTTGTACTTTTGAGTATGATTTCAATTGTGCTTATAGGTACAGGGAATATCGCAACACATTTGTTCGATACTTTTCTCTTGTATGATACCCTTAACGTTTTACAAGTAGTTGGTAGAAGTAAAAAATCGCTTTCACACTTCAGTAACAAAACAGCTACTTGTATGCTGTCTTCCACTATAAAAAAAGCCGATATTTATATTATTGCGGTTAGTGATGATGCTATCCCAATAGTTTCTAAAACAATTGAGCATCTAAATGGGTTGGTTGTACATACTTCAGGCAGTGTTAGTTTGGAAAGCTTATCATTTAATAAAAACAGTGGCGTATTTTATCCGTTACAAACTTTTACAAAAGGAGCAAAAGTAGATTTTAGAAAAATCCCCATTTGTTTAGAGACAAAAGAGAAAGAAGATCTTAAAACATTGCATTTCATTGCAGAGACTATTTCCGATTCGGTTTATGAAATTTCATCTGAGCAGCGTCAACATCTTCATTTAGCGGCTGTTTTTGTAAATAATTTCACCAACTACATGTATACTATTGGTCATGAAATATGCGATGATAATAAGGTGCTTTTTGATATCTTGAAGCCATTAATTAAAGAAACTGCCCAAAAATTAAATACCTTAGAACCATATGAAGCTCAAACTGGTCCTGCGAGGCGAAACGATATAGAAACAATGCAACGTCATTTAGATCAATTAAAAACTAAAGACCAAAAAAAAATATACAAACTGCTAAGTGAAACAATTCAAAAAAAATATGGAAAAGAGTTATAAAGAGTTTTTACAAAATATTACCACATTTGTTTTTGATGTTGATGGTGTATTTACGGATGGTAGTATTTTGATTACTAGCACTGGTGAAATGCTGCGAAAAATGGATGTAAAAGACGGTTATGCTCTTAAAACAGCCCTAAATAAAGGATATAATGTTTGTATAATTTCTGGAGGCACCAATGAAGGTGTGCGCGATCGCATGCGTGGTCTTGGTGTTACTGATATTTATTTAGGTGCTCATCAGAAAGAGGATCATTTAAAAGAATATTTAGCCACGTATACTATAAAACCCGAAAATGTATTGTATATGGGTGATGACCTTCCTGATATACCTCCAATGTTACTTGTAGGTTTGGCGACATGCCCACAAAATGCAACTCAAGAAGTAAAAGCGGTAAGTAAGTATATTTCACATAAAAATGGTGGGGAAGGTTGTGTTCGCGATGTAATAGAACAAGTTTTAAAGGTTCGAGGAGATTGGTACGGAAATTTTGATGCCAAAAATGCATAATATGTGGACAGATAAATTAAAAAAGGTAAAGCTAATTTTAGCTTCAGGTTCTCCAAGAAGAAAACAGTTTTTTGAAGATTTAGATCTAGAGGTTACTATTGATGTAAGACCAGTTAACGAAATTTATCCCGATCAATTAAAGGGAAGTGAAATATCGGATTATTTGGCAGTATTAAAAGCTTCAAAATTTAAAGAAACATTGACGAAAAATGAAGTTGTAATTACTTCAGATACCGTAGTATGGTATAAAGATATGTCTCTAGCAAAACCAGCTGATGATAATGAAACCTATTCCATGTTACGTGTATTATCAAATGATTGGCATGAGGTAATCACTTCTGTATGTTTTACTACAATCCATATTCAAAAGATTGTCAATTGTACAACACAAGTTAAATTTAAAGAGTTGACCGATGAGGAAATCTGGCATTACATACGTAAATATAAACCTTTTGATAAGGCTGGTGGATATGGAATTCAAGAATGGATAGGACTAATAGGCATCGAAGAAATACGAGGTTCACATGCAAATGTAGTAGGTTTACCAACCCATTTAGTTCACAAAACTTTAATGGATATGGTACAAGGAGTAATTTAGTATAATTTCAATTTAAGAAACGTATGAAAAAGTGGATAAAATTTGAGCTTTCGATTGTTGTTTTTGCCATAGTGGTATTCTTAATAACATCATGTAAAGATAAAATTGTAACTAACAATCCGGAAGCTATAGTTACATTGGAAGCTCCAATCATTCAAAAAAAGAGGCCATTATCAACCGAATTTAAAAAATATTGGTATTCAGGTAATGCTGAAATTACATCGTATACCCTAGAACAAGCGCGCTATGGTGAACTACGAGAAGGTAATGCCGTTTTAATTTATGTAACCGAACCTTTTTTAGCGAACCAACAAGTGAAGGCAGACCAAAATAACTCTGACAATATTCCTGTGCTTAAATTAAATAGTACTAAGAATTATCTTACTGGTATATACCCCTACTCTATTATGACGAGTAGTTTTTATCCTGTACATGACAATTCTCACGCACTTAAAGTATCATTTTCTGCACAAGAATGGTGTGGTCATGTATATGCACAATTAAATAATAAAGATAAATTTAATGTAGTATCACATTCGTATTTCGCCAATGAGGCCGATCAGGAGTTTTCACTAGAAAAAACTATTTTAGAGAACGAAATTTGGAATAAAATAAGAATCAATCCAAGTAATTTGCCTTTAGGTGCACATAAAATCATCCCTTCTTTTGAGTTCTTAAGATTGCGCCATAAAGAATTAAAAGCCTATGATGCTGTAGCAAAATTAGAAGTTTTAAGTGAGGGTATCAGTACTTATACTATGGTATATCCAGAATTAGAAAGAACACTTACGATAAATTTCACCACTAGTTTTCCACATAGTATTGAGAGTTGGTCAGAAATTTTTGAAAGTGGCTTTGGAGCAAATTCAAAATTAATGACCACCATGGCCACAAAAAATAAGTCAATTATAACACCATATTGGCAACAAAATAAGAATAGTGACTTATTTTTGCGCGATAGTTTAGGATTATAATACATGAATACATTTTTTATCAACCATCAAGAAGAACTTTTAAGATCACTTATTACTTTTGTAATCGTATTAGTTTTAAAATTTATTTTTACTCAAGCCGTTCGAAAAGTGGGCAAGATTGGTGATTTTAACAAAGTTCGAACCAATCTGATTATTAAGTATATTTCTATTGCATTAACTATTATTACTATTGGCATATTAACTTTAATTTGGAGTGTAAACTTCAGAGATTTAGGAGCACTTTTAGCTTCCGTATTTGCAGTTATTGGAGTAGCATTATTTGCACAATGGTCTATCTTAAGTAATATTACTGCAGGTGTAATTATATTTTTCTCCTATCCTTTTAAAATTGGAAATACAATTCGCATTTTTGATAAAGAAATACATGAAACAGATAAAAATGGTGAAGAAACTTTTATCATTGAAGACATTCGTGCCTTTCATCTTCATTTACGAAGAAGTAATGGTGAAATTTTAACCTATCCCAATAGTTTAGTACTCCAAAAAGGAGTGGCTTTGGTACAAACCTATAATGAAGATATAGATCAATTATAATTTAAAGTTTGTTAAAGAAGTTCTAAAATTTTCTAGCTAGCTATATATCTTTCTATATTTGAGTACCAACTAAATTTAAAAATTTATGCGCCTAATTATAAGGTTGTTTGTGGTTACCTTTTTAGTAACCAGTTTCACTAATGCTCAAGCTCCAAAAAAAAGCGCTTCTTCTGACATTTATTTATCCCTTCAAAAATTAAATTTTTTAGGTAGAGCTCTTTATATTGCTGCTCATCCAGATGATGAGAACACAAGACTTATCTCTTATTTTGAAAATAATGTAAAAGCAGAAACCGCTTATCTTTCTTTAACCAGAGGTGATGGAGGGCAAAATTTAATTGGTACAGAATTATCAGAACTCCTTGGAGTTCTTCGTACCCAAGAGCTTTTAGCAGCAAGAAGAATAGACGGAGGTGAGCAATTTTTCACAAGAGCTAAAGATTTTGGTTTTTCAAAACATCCAAAAGAGACCTTAAAAATTTGGGATAAAGATCTTGTTTTAAGTGATGTGGTATGGATTATCAGAAATTTTAAACCCGACGTAATTGTCAATAGATTTGATCATAGAACTCCCGGCAGCACACATGGTCATCATACGTCTTCAGCAATGCTTAGTTTTGAAGCCTTTGATCTCGCTAGTGACGCTTCAGCCTTTGCTAATCAATTATCTAAAACAACAACTTGGCAACCAAAAAGACTTTTTTTCAATACCTCATGGTGGTTCTATGGTAGTCAAGAGAATTTCGACAATGCTGATAAAACCAATTTACTGAACGTAAACACGGGTATTTACTACCCCAATTTAGGGCTTTCAAATAATGAAATCGCTTCAATGGCAAGTAGTCAGCATTTGTGTCAAGGTTTTGGTAGACTTACATCCAGAGGATCAGAAACAGAGTATATTGAGTTATTAAAAGGAGATTTACCAAAAGATAAAAATAATATTTTTGAGGGTATTAACACTACATGGTCTAGAATTGAAGGAGGAAAAGCAATTGGTGATATTCTTTATAAAATAGAAGCAAATTTTAATTTTAGAGATCCGTCCATACACTTACCTGAACTATTAAAAGCTTATGAATTGCTGCAAAAAAATAGTGATAAGCAATGGGTAGCTTCAAAAACTAAAGAGCTTATACATCTAATTGAAGCTGTAAGTGGTCTTTATTTAGAGGCTTCAGCAGAAGCAGCATCAGCCTATCCAGGTGAAAATTTAAAAATAAATATCGAAGCGCTAAACAGAAGTAATAATAAAATAAGTCTTAGAGCGGTCTCTTTATCTCCTCAATTTACCACCGATTCTATCATTCTATTAACAGACAACACAAAGTTTAATTTCTCTAAAGAGCTAAACATTTCAGAAAGTGAATCATACACGAGTCCCTATTGGCTCAATGAAAAAGGAAGCTTAGGCACCTATACTGTAAAAGATCAAGAATTAATTGGAAAGCCTGAAACACCAAGAGCTATAAACGCCTACTTCAAATTAGATTTTAATGGCAAATTAATTACTATTGGAAAACCTATTATTTATCGCTATTCTAAACCAGACAAAGGTGAATTATACCAACCTTTTGAAATTCTACCTCCAGCAACTGCACGAATAAAAGATAAAATATTAATTTTTGCTGATGGAAAAAGTAAGCAAGTGCCTGTTGTGGTAAAAGCTCATAAAGACAATGCTATAGGAGAAGTTCAATTTTGTTATGCAAAAGGGTGGATAGTAGACACCGAAACAAAATTATTTAATATTCAGAAAAAAGGCGATGAACAAACCTTGATTTTCACATTAACGCCACCTGACAATCAAGATGAGAATTATATATCTCCCATTGTAAAAATTGATGGAAAAGAAATTTCAAAAGAACTCATAACCATCGCTTATGATCATATTCCTCAACAATCTGTTTTGATGCCCGCAGAAACAAAAGTGGTACGCTTGAATATTCAGAAGGCAGGTCAAAATATTGGTTATATTTCTGGTGCAGGTGACAACATCCCAGTAAGTTTAGAACAAATTGGATATACGGTACATAATATAGACCCTACTACAATAACTGAAACTTCATTAGAAAAATACGATGCTATTGTAATGGGGATTAGAGCTTATAATGTTGTTTCCGAATTAAAATTCAAGCAACATAGCTTATTAGACTATGTAAAAAATGGTGGTACGTTAATTGTACAATACAATACTGCTGGAAGATGGGACAAACAATTTGACCATATTGCCCCTTATGATTTAAAGCTTTCTAATGATAGAGTAACTGATGAGAATGCTGTAGTCACCATTTTAGCAAAAAATCATTCACTCGTTAATTTTCCGAACACCATAACATCAAAAGATTTTGAAGGCTGGGTTCAAGAACGTGGTTTATATTTTCCTGAAGCGTGGGCCAAAGAATTTACACCTATCCTAGAAATGCATGATGAAGATGAACCATCAAAAAGTGGAAGCTTACTTGTAGCTCCTTACGGAAAAGGGCACTATATTTATACGGGGCTAAGTTTTTTCAGAGAATTACCAGCTGGAGTAACTGGGGCCTATAAATTATTTGCAAATATGCTGTCTATTGGAAAAGATACAGTGGTAAATAAAGATCAAATAAAAAAGTAATACTATGGAAGAAAAGTTTATTTGGAAAAAGGAGTATTCCATAGTATTGATTTTAAATGTTATCTATGTTATTATTTTTTATTTTATAATGACAGGAAATAGCTAGTATGGAAGCACTTGATTGGAGTATCTTAATTGGAACACTTGCTTTTATAGTAGGTTATGGTATTTGGAAAACTAAAGGAAGTAAAAATGTTACTGATTATGTTTTAGCTGGGAAAGAGGCTAACTGGTCTACAGTTGGACTATCTGTAATGGCAACACAAGCAAGTGCCATCACTTTCCTTTCAACACCGGGTCAGGCATTTCATGACGGCATGGGTTTTGTTCAATTCTATTTTGGAATGCCCTTGGCGATGATTATTATTTGTATTGTTTTTATTCCAATCTATCATAGACTAAAAGTCTATACAGCATATGAGTTTTTAGAAAATAGATTCGATGTAAAAACAAGAACATTAGCAGCTATCTTATTTTTAATTCAACGTGGCTTACAAGCCGGAATAACCATATTTGCGCCTTCTATTATATTATCAGCAGTTTTAGGATGGGATTTACGCACCTTAAACATTATTATAGGAACAATTGTTACTATCTACACTGTTTCTGGGGGTACTAGAGCCGTAAATGTGACCCAAAAACAGCAAATGTTTATTATAATGATAGGCATGTTTATTGCCTTTTTCTTTATTCTAGGCTATCTACCTGCAGATATTACGTTCAGTAAAGCTTTAAAAATTGCAGGGGCAAGTGGAAAATTAGAAATTCTTGACTTTAGTTTCAGCACTTCATCAAGATATACATTTTGGAATGGTATAACAGGCGGACTTTTTCTATCACTAGCATATTTTGGTACAGATCAAAGTCAGGTTCAACGATATTTGTCAGGTAAATCAGTAAGAGAGAGTCAATTAGGCCTTATTTTTAATGGTATTCTAAAAATCCCTATGCAATTTTTTATTCTTTTAGTTGGGGTACTTGTTTTCGTTTTTTACCAATACAATCCATCTCCATTAAATTTTAATCCTGCAGCCACCTCTGCCGTTTTAGAATCACCATATGCAGATGACTATAGGCTATTGGAAAAGGCACATGACGAATTGGCTATAGAAAAGAAAATTGCTCAAGATAAATTTTCGTCAGCCTTAGATATAAAAGAGTATGACGCTACTGTTGAGGCTAAGCAACATATCATACAAATTAATGAAAAAGATAAAAAAAATAGAGAAGCGGCACGTTCTATAATAAAACAAGCCAATAGTACTGCCGAAACAAATGATAAAGATTACGTTTTTATCCACTTTATACTCAACTATTTACCAAAAGGATTAATCGGTTTATTATTAGCTGTTATATTATCTGCTGCCATGTCTTCAACAGCTTCTGAATTGAATGCTTTGGGTACTATAACTGCTTTAGATATTTTCAAAAGACATACAGAGAAAACCACCAAAAAACCACAAGATTACTACGTAAAAGTATCAAAATGGTTTACCCTATTGTGGGGAGTAATAGCCATATCCATTGCTTGTGTGGCAAGTCTTTTTGATAATTTAATTCAATTGGTAAACATAATAGGATCAATTTTTTATGGTAATGTTTTGGGTATATTTTTATTGGCTTTCTTCTTTAAGTTTGTGAAAGGAAATGCCGTTTTTATTGGTGCCATAGTAACACAGCTACTTATTTTTATTATTTATTATTCACTGATCTATATTTATCCTACTGGACAAGAAAAATTAGGCTATTTATTGCTGAATCTCATTGGCTGTGGCTTGGTGATTATCATTTCTTGTTTCTTTCAATTGTTTGATAATATTTTGAAGACCCCAACAATAAAATCATAAAAAAAGCTCCATAAACTTAGGTTTATGGAGCTTTTAAATTTAAGAACTATATAATTACATAGCTCCCCATTCTTTCAATGAATCTTTGTTCATTTTTACATAATCTGCATTTTTTGCTTCTTCAGCACCCGCTAAAGATTTTTTTGCTGCAGCAATCGCTCCTTTCTTATCACCAGCTTTCGCATAGATAAGCGATTGTTGCCTTAATTGCCAATAAGCAGGTTTTTCAGTCATTGACATGGCTTTATCCATCCATTCTTTAGCTTTGCTAATATCTTTTCCTGAATTCATGTAATACACTGCAGAAGCATAATAATCTCCAGCACCAGGTCCAGCCATAACTTTTTCTATAGCAGTCATAACAGTTGCATCAGTAGGTACTTCGAAAGGAATCGCCACCTTCGTATGGTCCCATGAAAGTTCTAAATGCGCACCGTTATCCGTAATCTCATTAATTCCAATAGTAAAAGATTCTACTTTATCAGCAGTTTTAATCGGATTTGCCTTTACAATAGCAGCAACTTTACTAGCATCCCAACTTTGAGGTGTACCCCAGTTCTCGGTATCTGAGTAAAAAGTAATTTCCCAAACACTTTCACCTGGAGAAGTAAATATCGCATAAGAACCTGCTTTAAGATCTTTTCCACTAACAGTAACATCAGTACTAAAAGTAATTATTGAGTTCTTATTAGCTCCAGTTCTCCATAATTTGTTATAAGGAACTAAATCTCCAAAAATAGTTCTACCTCGCATTGCTGGTCGAGAATATTCTAGAATAACGTCGGACAATCCAACCACTTGTTTAACTGTTGCTGCTGGACTAGGTTGAGGTGTAGTTATTTGCGCATTCATAGCAAAACTTGTGCAAATAGCAAATAATAAAATAGCTGTTTTTTTCATAAGAGTGAGTTATTTGTTTTAAACAAAGCTACTAATAAAGACACCTATGATTTGTTAACAAATCCTTAAATAAGAATAAAGCGTAATGGAGCTAATGCAATTTTATCCTTAAATAAGATTGGAGTAAATGGACAACTATGCTACTTTTTATTACCAAAGCATATCGATATATTAAATTAACTCTGATATTTAAAAGTATTTTATATTGTTTAACTTTATTTATTTTTCTTTAAACAAAAACAATTATATATTTGTTTGTTCCTAATTTAAAGTAAGCTGTTGCTTCCTAATTACATAATAGATTATATAACAAATATTCATGAAACTATACCAACTTTATTCCAAACAAACATTACCTATAAGTGAAAAGATGGCATGGGATTTTTTATCAGATCCTAAAAATTTAAAAGTTATAACGCCAGATGCAATGGGATTCCAGATTCTATCAGGAGCTGATAGAGCAATGTTCTCAGGTCAAATAATTCAGTATACCGTTTCTCCTCTTCCAGGTTACTCAACGCGTTGGGTTACAGAAATCACTCATGTAAATGAAGGAAGTTACTTTGTGGACGAACAACGCTTTGGTCCTTATGCATTATGGCATCACAAGCATTTTATTACTAAAACGGCCAATGGTGTTGAAATGGAAGATATTATCGATTACAAAATTCCCTTTGGTGTTTTCGGTAGAATAGCCCATGCCTTATTTATTAAAAAGCAATTGACGGCAATATTTAAATACAGAGAAAACAAATTAATAGAATTATTTGGAATGGTTGATCATCAACCCAATGAGTTGGTACTACAAACTATCTAATCAGCATACGCTCAGGATGTTTAATCGTGAAATAAAGAAGACTCTCCTAATATGACAAATAGCAACAGATGAAAAAAAATATACTTTTAATAGGTGGCTCACATGGTATTGGTTTTTCTATCGCCAATCAATTACAGAAAGAACACAATGTATTTGTAGCTTCAAGAACTAAAGATGAGATTGCAGATCTGAATATTACCCATATTCCCTTTGATGTCTTGACCCAAGAATTAGATACTACTACCCTCCCTGAAGAACTTCACGGCTTTGTGTATTGCCCAGGAAGCATCAATTTAAAACCTTTTAAAATGATGTCTATGGATACATTTCATGATGATATGGAGTTGAATTTTTTTAGTATGGTTAAAGTGATAAAGAGCATCCTTTCAAAAATGGCATCCACTTCTAGTATGGTTTTATTTAGTACCGTTGCTGTGGGTGTTGGAATGCCATTTCACAGTAGTGTTGCCGCAGCTAAAGGGGCTGTCGAAGGGTTTGCAAGGGCAATGGCTGCGGAATATGCTCCAAAAATTAGAATTAATGTGGTCGCGCCTTCCTTAGTAGATACACCACTTGCAAAAAGATTACTGAATTCTGATAAAAAAGTTGAATTAATGTCACAAAGGCATCCATTAAAACGAATTGGCCAAGCTAATGATATTGCTAATATTGCATTATTTTTACTGAGTGATAAAAGTTCCTGGATAACAGGTCAGGTTATTGGCGTTGATGGTGGCATATCGACCTTGAATATAAATTAAATATTAATGCTAAGACAAATTCATGAAAGAAAAGGTAGCTGTATTTTGGTTTCGTCGTGATCTTCGAATAGATGATAATATAGGATTTTTGGCGGCTCTAAAAGGTGGCCATCCAGTGCTACCTATTTTTATTTTTGATAAGGAAATACTAGACAAATTACCAAAAAATGATGCTAGAGTGTCTTTTATTTATGAGACAATTCAGAACATGAAAAATGAGCTACAGAAGCTTACAAATAGCACTATCGCCCTTTTTTACACAACACCAGAAGCAGTATTTACCGAGTTATGCACAACCTATGACATTCAAAAGGTATATACAAATAGAGACTATGAACCTTATGCCCTTAAGCGTGATGCAATTATTAAAGAAGTATTAGCCCAAAAAAATATAGAATTCAAATCCTATAAGGATCAAGTTGTTTTTGAAAAAGATGATATCGTAAAAGATGATGGTACCCCTTATGTAGTTTATACACCATTTAAAAACAAGTGGAAATCAAAATTCAATGCTAATGAATATTTGCAAGTCTATGATACTAGGGCATATCTGAATAATTTGCTAAAAAATAAAGCGCTTCCTGAACTTCAACTTTCAGACATTGGCTTTGAACCATCTACTATAAAAGTGCCTGAATATAATAGTTCTCCTGCTCTTATTCAAAATTATGAAGACACTAGAAATTTCCCGGCCATTGAAAATGGCACTTCTAGAATAGGGCCACATTTACGTTTTGGGACTGTCTCTATTCGCAACATCATGAAAAAGGCTATAGCAGAAAAGAATGAGGTTTATTGGAGTGAACTAATTTGGAGAGAATTCTTTATGCAAATTCTTTGGCATTTTCCACACACAGTAAATAAAGCATTCCGACCAAAATATGACCGCATTGAATGGCGAAATAATGAAGTGGAATTTGAAAAATGGACAAACGGACAAACAGGTTATGCTTTAGTAGATGCAGGAATTCGGGAGCTGAATGCAACAGGTTATATGCATAACCGTGTTCGTATGCTTGTGGCTAGCTTTTTATGCAAGCATCTACTAATTGATTGGCGATGGGGAGAAGCTTATTTTGCTGAAAAATTACTAGATTTTGATCTAAGTGCCAATGTTGGCAATTGGCAATGGGCAGCAGGCTCTGGTGTTGATGCAGCACCCTACTTTCGGATTTTTAATCCGATGACACAGATTGAAAAATTTGACAAGCAAAAGGAATACATTAACAAATGGGTTCCTGAATTGCAAGAATTGACATACCCAAATAAAATGGTAGATCATAAAATGGCAAGAGAACGTTGTTTAACGGCCTATAAAGAAGCACTATCCTAATATTTCTACTAGCCTTGTTAAATAGTAATTAGCAAAAAATAAAAATACATATCTTTAATTTAAATTAAAAGTATCGTACTATCGGTACTGATTTATCTTATGGATAAAATACCCTCTTTTGGCAGTAGATTGCGAAGAAATATTGTTACGGTGCCTGAAGTGATTCAAGAATGTTCTGGTATTCGTGTATTTGGACAGCTCTTAAAATCATTTTTATTTAGTACCGATGTTGCTATAATTCGAAATACCAATGCCAATGCTATCATTGCTGTATACCCATTTACGCCTCAACCCGTAATTTCAAATGCGTTGATTCTTTCTGCCGACAAACCCATTTTTTGTGGTGTTGGTGGCGGACTCACCACAGGAGTTCGTTCTGTAGAATTGGCGATACATGCCGAATTTCAAGGCGCAATGGGCGTAGTTTTAAATAAGCCTACACCCAACAAATTAATTTCTGAGTTAAAAGATAAAATAGATATTCCAATAACAGTAACTATAGTTTCTGGAAAAGATGATATAAAAGGTAGAATTGATGCCGGAGTAGATATCTTCAATGTATCAGGAGCTACTAACACTGTTGATATTATCAAACGAATAAAAGATATTAATCCTGATGTTGCCATTTTAGCTACCGGTGGAAAATCAGACGAGACCATTAGGAAGGCTATTGAGGCTGGAGCAAATGCAATATCATATACGCCACCATCAACAGGAGAACTTTTTAAAGATATTATGAAAAGATATCGAGAAGAATAATATTTATTATGCATATAAAAATTCAAGAAATCACAGCAGAGCAAACTTACGATTTGCGACATATTGTTATGTACCCAGATTTACCTTTTGATTATATAAAATTACCAAAAGATCATGAAGGGGTACATTTTGGAGTTTTTAAAAATAACATTATTGTCACTGTAGTTTCTCTATTTATTGAGGGTAATTCTGCACAATTTAGAAAACTTGCTACCGCAGAATCGGAACAAGGGAATGGGTATGCTTCCACATTACTAAACTATATCATTGCATATTCAAAAGAGCGGCAATGTGAGAATATGTGGTGTAATGCTCGTGCTAATAAAACTAGTTACTATAAGAAATTTGGATTTATTGAAACGAATAAAACCTATGCTCAAGCTGGTATTGATTTTATAGTGCTAGAAAAAGTATTATCCAAAAAAATAACCATAGATATTCAAGCCTAAAATTGAACTTAGCTAAGTTGTTTATTGTATTTTAGTACAACAGAATTAGAATCAAATTATGAAAAAAATATTTATAGTGTTCACTTTTTTTGTGGTACTAACAATACAGGCACAGTCTTATAATTTTACGATTGATCATTCTACCTTAATTGTCAATGATTTAAAAACTACAGGAGATTTTTATGCTACTATAATGGGCTTGAAAGAAATAGATCACCCAACTAAAGATCCAGGTTTCAGATGGTTTGCAATACATGGTAATACGCAATTACATCTTATTTATAAGGATACATTGGTCATGAAAAAGCATAAATCGAGTCATATTTGTTTATCTACAAACCAATTAGATGCTTTTATTACAAATTTAGATAAACATAAGGTTGCTTATGAAGATTGGCCTGGAAAAAAGAGTGCTGTAACCATGCGGGCAGACGGTGTACATCAAATTTATTTACAAGACCCGGAAGGCTATTGGATAGAAATTAATGATGCCGAGCAGTAAAAACATAGACTCATGAACAACAGTATAAAATCAATTTTCCCTTTAGGATTTCCATGGCAAACCCAAGATCCTTTTTTATTTTGTGTATATCATTTAGATCATTTTCCCAAGGGTAATGAACAAATGGGACCTGATGCATCTTTATCAGGTCGAAATTTGGGTAATGATTTCACACTTAAAGATGGTTGGCGTATGTATCATGGAAGAACAGTCCCTGGATTTCCTGCACATCCACATAGAGGTTTTGAAACAATAACCATTGTAAATAAAGGCTTTTGCGATCATTCCGACTCTTTAGGAGCTGCTGGTCGTTTTGGCTTAGGAGACACACAATGGATGACTGCTGGTCGTGGCGTTCAGCATTCTGAGATGTTTCCATTACTAAATAAAGACAAAGAGAATCCGTTAGAGTTATTTCAAATTTGGTTGAACTTACCCAAAAAAAGCAAGTTTGTTGATCCTCATTTTGCAATGCTCTGGCATGAAGATATCCCTGTTATTACTACTGAAAATAGCAGCGTAAAAGTAATTGCGGGCGACTATAAAAATACAATAGCTCCAAAACCTGCTCCTGATTCTTGGGCGGCGGCTACAGAAAATGAAGTTGCCATATGGAATATTCATATCAACGCCAATGCTACCTTTACATTACCAAAAGCAAAGACGAATGTAAATAGAAGCTTGTATTTTTATGAAGGTGATGAAATTGAGATCGAAGGCAATACTATTAAGCCTAATCACGGTATTTTATTAAACCCTACTGTAGATGTAAAAATTACTACCGGTAATAAAATTGGTCACTTTTTAGTATTACAAGGTAACCCAATTAAGGAACCTGTGGCAAAATATGGTCCTTTTGTTATGAATACTGACGAAGAAATACAAAAATCGATGCAAGAATACCAATTAACCCAATTTGGAGGTTGGCCTTGGCCGCATGCCGATCATGTCCACGATAGAGAAAAAGGTCGCTTTGCAAAATACCCTGATGGGACATTAATTGAGAAATAAAGCAATTTTGGATTATAGACTATGAAAAATAACCTATCAGAAATGATGTGTCTTGACCTGTATCTTTCAGAACTGCCACCCGAAGAATACAACCACCGTAAACATTTCATTAAACCTTCGAAAAAGAAAATAATGCCCCTCTTAAGTTGGGACATTTACAGCCAATATTTTTACAATCAAACAGAAACACTCCGACAAGAAAACGATATTAAAGAAGTTAAAAAACTAGCTAAAATATTACATTGGACAAATGATTTTGATGCCATATTTCATGAACAATCATTTGAAGCTTTGGTAATTACCGACCATAACAAGAAAATAGTTTGGGTAAATAATGGTTTTGTAGATATGACAGGGTATCCTAAAAAGTTTGCTATCGACAAAACCCCTGCTTTTTTACAAGGAGAAGGTACTTCTAGGGACACCAAGGAGCGAATTAGAGAAAATTTACAAGAGAATAAGCCATTTACAGAGGTGATCATCAATTATAAAAAAGATAATACCCCCTACAAATGTGAGATTAAAATTGTCCCACTAGACTCGGGCGATGCAATTTATTATTTAGCACTTGAAAAACAAGTTGGGTAGTATATAACACTTTTCCTTTGCATAAAGCAGTCTTAATTAGTTGAAATGAAATTCATTAGAACAGAAGTATTAAGTATAACTTACAAAGAGCAGATAAAAACACTTTGGAATACGGAGTATCCTGAAAAACTTAACTACGATAGCCTGTCAGATTTTGAAATCTATTTGGAAAAACTCAAAGAGCAATCACATATTTTAGTAGTAGATGAACACCAAAATATAAAAGGTTGGTATGTAGATTTTGTTCGGAATAATAAAAAATGGTTTGTAATTATAGTAGCTTCAGCAGTACAAGGAGAAGGCCTTGGCACTAAATTGTTAGACCTTGCCAAAAACAAAGAACCCTTATTAAATGGTTGGGTCGTGAACCATAATAATGAAAGAAAAAGTAATGGAGAATGGTATAATTCCCCTATAGAATTTTACTTGAAGAACAAATTTCAAATATTACCCACTATAAAGCTAGAAGTAAACAACTTATCAGCTATTAAAATAAAATGGGAAAAACAATAACTTTAAAACATTTCTTTCACTCCATTTATAAAAGCAAAATTTCATAACTTGAATCTGAAAAATAAGCTATGAAGCTATATGGATTATTTAGGAGCAACCTATTATTTTGATTACAAAAGTCAAGGAGATAAAACCCCGCTGCCTAGAATATTTATAAAACTAGAGACATTATGAAGTGCTTCCTTCTGAATAAATCATATAAATGCAAAAGATTATTAGCCACATATTTTTAATACCTATTCTAATCAAACGGAATTGAATCTTTAAATTTTTCCAATACTAATTTTAAATCAACCACCACAAATAGCTGCAATCAAATGACGAAAATATGTATCCAAGGAATTAAATATGACAAAAAATCATCATATCAAAAAGGACCAAGACTTGCACCCCCACTAATAAGAGAAGCATTACACTCTGGTTCATTAAATTTATTTTCAGAAAATGGAATTTCCATTGAATCTTCAACTATTGTAGATAAAGGAGATTTTGAAATAGAAGATTACTTTTCAATTGAAGAAATAACTAAAAAACATCTAAATTCAAATGCTAAAATCTTTACGTTGGGTGGGGATCATTCCATTACCTACCCAATTATCAAAGCACATCATAAAAAATACCCCAAATTAGATATTCTTCATATTGATGCACATGCCGATTTATATAACAATTATGAAGGTGACATATACTCACATGCTTGTCCGTTTGCAAGAATTATGGAAAACGGATTTGCCACTAGGCTTGTTCAAGTGGGTATTAGAACTTTAAATCCACATCAAGCCGAACAGGCAGAAAAATATAAGGTTGAGATTCACCAAATGAAAGATTTAGATTTTTCTACCATACCTAAATTCAAGAATCCGCTATATATTTCTCTTGACATGGATGCATTTGACCCTGCATTTGCTCCAGGAGTATCACATCATGAGCCTGGAGGCTTAACATCCAGACAAGTCATAGATTTAATACACAGTATAGATGCTGAAATAATTGGAGCAGACATCGTTGAATATAATCCTAATAGAGATTTTCAAAATATGACTGCGTTTTTGGCCGCAAAAATGATGAAAGAAATACTTGGGAAAATGCTGTAATATACACATATGGCTTTACTAAAAATAGTTAAACAGATTCTATTTATTCAAATTGTAGTTATCACCAACCTTAAACCATAAAAAATGAACCAATTCACTAAATTCACTTTACTCCTACTCCTTTCACTATCGCTATTTAGCTGCAATCAGAAAAAAGAAGCTCAAAAAGTTAAAGTTGAAAAGCGAAAAACTGTAGAAATGGTGACCAATTATGGCACAATAGTTCTCGAACTCTATAATGAGACTCCCTTACACCGTGATAATTTTATAAACCTTACGGCGAACAAAGCTTATGATAGTCTGCTTTTTCATAGAGTGATACATAACTTTATGATCCAAGGTGGTGATCCAGATAGTAAAAAAGCTCAAGTTATAGACACGCTAGGTGAAGGCGATGTCCCGTATAAGATTGCAGCGGAATTCCGTCCTAATTTATTTCACAAAAAAGGAGTATTGGCCGCAGCTAGAGATGGCAACCCAGAAAGGGCTTCCAGTGGAATGCAATTTTATATTGTACAAGGAAAAGTCTATAATGATAGCTTATTGGATACTGCTGAAAAACGAATTAACACATGGTTAGCTGAGCATGATATTGCCAATGATCCTTCCCACAAATACCTGCTAGATTCTTTACGATCCGCCATGGTGAAAAATAATAGAATTGTGTATTCGCATTACAGTGATAGCATCAATACTTGGGCAAAGACCAACAAAAATTTTCATCACTATACCCTACCAGAAAACCATCGAGAAATTTATAAGACCGTAGGTGGCACTCCACATTTGGACCAAAATTATACTGTATTTGGTGAGGTAGTAAAAGGGTTGGCTATTGTAGATTCAATAGCTAAAGTAGAAACAAATGATTTAGACCGACCTATAACCGATGTTCGCATCCAGACCATACGAGTGATTGACAATAATGATATAGAAAAATAACCCCCTAGAAAACAAAAAAACCGCAAAGCTTACACTTTACGGTTTATACATTTTTATCAGTTTAAAAAATATTAAGATACTCGTGTGATCTTCGCACCAATGGCACGTAAACGCTCATCTATATTTTCATATCCTCTATCTATCTGTTCAATATTATGAATGGTGGACGTTCCTTTTGCAGATAATGCTGCAATTAATAAAGAAACACCCGCTCTAATATCTGGTGAAACCATAGTCGTTGCTTTTAAGGTAGATTTAAAATCGTGCCCAATAACAGTTGCTCTATGTGGATCGCAAAGAATTACTTTTGCGCCCATATCTAACAATTTATCTACGAAGAACAAACGGCTTTCAAACATTTTTTGATGTATTAAAACCTCACCTTTTGCTTGCGTTGCTACCACCAAAATAATACTCAATAGATCTGGTGTTAATCCAGGCCAAGGCGCATCCGCAATGGTTAAAATAGAACCATCTATATAATTTTGTATTTCGTAACCATTTTTATGTGCAGGAATATAAATATCATCGTCTTTACGCTCTATGGTAATCCCTAATTTTCTAAAAACGCTCGGTATTTGACCAAGATCGTTCCAGCTTACATTTTTGATAGTCAGCTCACTCTTCGTCATCGCAGCAAGACCAATCCAGCTACCAATCTCAATCATATCCGGTAGCATTTTGTGCTCAGTACCGCCTAATTTATCAACACCTTCTATGACTAATAGATTAGAACCTATACCTGTAATTTTAGCACCCATTCTATTCAACATCTTACAAAGTTGTTGTAAATAAGGCTCACAAGCAGCATTGTATATGGTCGTTGTACCTTCCGCTAATACGGCGGCCATAACAATATTAGCAGTACCGGTAACCGATGCTTCATCTAAAAGCATATAAGTACCTTTAAGCTTTTTAGCTTCTACTCCATAAAAATGCTCTTCTTTATTATATCTGAACTTGGCACCAAGATTTATAAACCCTTCAAAATGCGTATCTAGCCTTCTTCTTCCAATTTTATCACCACCTGGCTTTGGAATATATCCCTTACCAAAACGTGCCAATAATGGCCCAACCAACATAATAGAACCTCTAAGGCCTCTACCATCTTGCTTAAACTGGTCTGATTGTAAGTACTCTAAATTCACATCATCGGCAACAAAACTATATGTGCCTTTACCTTTTTTCTGAATTTTCACACCCAAATCTTCCAATAAAGAAATTAGCTTATTGACATCAACAATATCAGGAATATTACTTATTGTAACAGCTTCGGAGGTGAGTAGAACAGCACATAAAATTTGTAGTGCTTCATTTTTTGCTCCTTGAGGGGTAATTTCACCATGCAATTGGTGGCCACCTTCAATTTTAAATGTCCCCATTTAATTTTGAATATTTTAGTATCGCTTTTTAGTGCGACTATTAGTATTTCTATTATTTTTTTTAGCAATATTATTCGACCGATTAGAATTTTGCTTCGCAGGACGATTCTTCAAAAATTGTCCGCTTTCTGTAAGGTGCTCCCCTTCACTAGCTAAATCAATCTTACCTTCACTCAACTCAAACAAATGCTTAAAAATAGCATTATCGTCAACCGTATCTTTATTCCAATTCAGATAGCATTTTTTCATGTGGTTGGCAATAGCATATTCCAAACCATCACGTTTATCGCCCTTTTCCCAAGAAATAGCTACATCAATCATTAACTTTATATTGTTTCCGTAAAAACGATATTTAGGAAAATTCTGAGGATACTCTAAAGGTTCTGGACGCTCTTGAAGCATTTCTTTAGTTGTAATAGGATAAGGAGAATCTACCTTTAATTTAAAATCGGACATAATAAAAAGCTGATCCCATAATTTATGTTGAAAATCAGGGACATCTCTAAAATGCGGCTGTAAATTACCCATAACACTAATAATAGCTTGCGCTACTTTATTACGCTCAACATCGTCTTCTATAGACATTGCGTAATCTACCATTTTTTGAAAATGACGTCCATACTCAGGTATAATAAGCTGAGGACGCTCGGTATTGTACTCTAGATTGAATACTTCGTTGTTTGCTAAACTCAAATTGAAAAGTTTTTCTTAATTAATTTAAAGAGGAAAGTATGCTCTTAAAGACTGCAAAATAACAAAATTCTGCTATATAAACTAAGATTATAAGGATATTACACCTTTTACAGTACCAACATCCTTATATTTTTCGATAACAGCATCAGGATCTGCCATTTCTACAGTAATAGAAATACTAGTATATTTCCCGTTTTTAGATTTTTTTGTAATAATTACAGCACCAGTATCATCAAATACACCTTCGATTTCTCGTATACCTGCACCTTCAGTAGGCACAATAAATTTGTATAAATAAATAGTAGGCCATGTTGAGGTTTCTTCTAATCTGATTTTAAGTGTTTCGTAAAATTCTTTTGGGTTTTCTGCGTCCATTAAAATGTTTTTGCAAAGATAAGTATATCAGTCAATTTTTTTCTCACTATGCTTTCATTACTTTTGCTAAACCAAAAAATTAATAATTGAGTACAAAAAAAATAGTTATTGCAGGTGGTCCAAGTACGGGTAAAACATCGGTTGTAAGTGGTATAGAATCCAATGGTTTCACCTGTTTTCATGAAATTTCTAGAGAAATAACTTTACAAGCAAGAAAAGAAGGTATAGAACAACTTTTTTTAACGGATCCTTTACTCTTTAGTGAACGGATATTACAAGGCCGTGTAACCCAATTTAAAGAAGCTGAAGCCCATGAAAATCCCTTAGTATTTTTGGATCGTGGTTTGCCAGATGTTGTTGCGTATTTAGACTGTTTTGGCACGCCTTATCCTGAGACTTTTACAACAGTATGTGCGGAACACAAATATGACGCTATATTTTTATTACCGCCTTGGAAAGAAATACATACTGCAGATAATGAACGTTATGAAAATTTTGAAGAGGCCGTACGAATTCATGATTGTTTAGAAAAAGCATATCAAAGTTTTGGCTATCACATTATTGATGTACCAAAATTAAGTATTGATGATCGCGTTAATTTTATTCTGGATACCCTAAAATTAAACTAGTGCAGAAAGACCCAAAAGATATTTTAAAAACGTATTGGGGCTTTTCTGAATTTAAGGCATCGCAAGAGCAGATTATTACGGCGATTTTAGAAAAAAAAGATGTCCTTGCCCTGCTACCTACTGGTGGAGGAAAATCGCTTTGTTTTCAAATTCCCGCATTAGCCGTTGACGGTATTTGCATTGTGGTTTCACCCTTAATTGCCCTAATAAAAAATCAAGTTGACACCTTAAAAAATAAAGGAATAAAAGCCCTCTCGCTTACTGGTAGCATTTCTCAGGATGCTCTAATAGACCTATTGGACAATTGTTTGTATGGCAACTATAAGTTCTTATACCTCTCTCCTGAGCGATTGCAACAAGAACTTATTAGAGACCGTATTCAACAAATGAATGTGAACCTCATTGCTATTGATGAAGCACATTGTATCTCACAATGGGGAAACGATTTTCGACCGGCCTATCTTGATTGTGCTGTTTTAAGAGAACTAGCGCCTACTGCACCCATAATTGCACTTACCGCAACAGCAACGGCAGTTGTTGCGAATGATATTGTTCAAAATCTGCAATTAAAAAATCCGTTGATAGAAAAAACATCATTTTCCCGTGATAATATTTCTTTTTCGGTACAATGGGATGAAGACAAGGCGCATCAATTAAAAGAAATCCTTTCAAAAACCAATCAAAGTGCCATTGTTTATGTGCGCACGCGTAGGCTAGCAAACGACTTATCTAATCTATTACTACAACATAAAATTTCTTCTACTTTTTACCATGGAGGACTTACCAAAAAAGAAAAGGACAACCGATTAGAATTATGGCTTCAAGATAAGCTGAAGGTTATGGTTGCCACCAATGCTTTTGGTATGGGGATTGACAAGCCCGATGTTGGCGTTGTTATACATTACCAAATACCTGATAGTATTGAGAATTATTTTCAGGAAGCTGGTAGAGCAGGTAGAGATGGCGGAGCTGCAAAAGCGATTCTCTTGACTAATAAAGCAGATGAAATTCAAGTTAAAAAGCAATTTTTGAGTGGTTTACCTGATGTTGCATTTTTAAAATTATTGTATAATAAGCTCAATAATTATTTTCAAATATCATTCGGAGAATTAAGAAACGAACCTTACCTATTAAATTTCAATGCTTTTTGTGGCACCTATAAATTAAATTCGTTCTTGACCTATAATGCACTTCGAATTTTAGATCAGAATTCTGTTTTAGCATTATCAGAATCTTTCTCTAAAAAAACGAGTATACAGTTTATAGCAACCAAAAATCAAATTTTTGATTATCTAGAAACCTATCGAAAAAGTGCTCCTATTGTACAAACAATTCTAAGAACTTATGGAGGTATCTTTGAATATGACACAAAAATAAATACTTGGTCTATTGCCAAGAAAGCAAACGTCTCTGAAGCACAGATCACCAATATACTAAAACAGCTTGAAAAAGATGAGATAATCACCTATACAGCACAACATAATGATATGGAAATCGTATTTCTAGTGCCAAGAGAAGACGACAGAACCATTCATCAATTTGCAAAAAAAGTAGAAGCACTCATTCAACAAAAAACTATACATATAGATGCCATGCTTGCGTATATTATGAATGATACGAAATGCCGAAGCCAACAGTTACTGAGTTATTTTGGCGAGAATAGAGATAAATGTGGTAAATGCGATATATGTACATCTGCCGTTCCTATAGATGATATAATTATAGAACTGGCAAAAGAAGCTATCTTGAAAACGCTTAAAAAAGAACCCCAAAGTTCTAGAGAACTAATAAAATTAGTCTTATATAAGGAAGAAGCGATATTTAGTGCCCTACAATCATTATTAGAAAATGAAGAAATAACGTTGAATACAACAAACCAATATAAAATATCATAAAAATGAATAAACTACGAATAGTATTTATGGGAACTCCTGATTTTGCAGTCGGAATTTTAGATACCCTAGTACAGCGTTCATATACCATTGTCGGTGTCATCACCGCTCCTGATAAACCAGCAGGTCGTGGAAGAAAACTACAAGAGTCTGCCGTAAAAAAATACGCGGTTGAACATAACCTCAAGATTTTACAGCCAACAAATTTAAAGAATGAAGCGTTTTTACAAGAATTAAAAGACTTAAAACCTAATTTACAAATTATCGTAGCCTTTAGAATGCTTCCAAAGATTGTCTGGGAAATACCAGAATACGGAACTTTTAATTTACATGCTTCTTTATTACCAGATTATCGTGGTGCTGCTCCTATTAATTGGGCAATTATTAATGGTGAAACAAAAACTGGTGTTACCACGTTTTTTATTGATGATAAAATAGATACAGGAGAAATTATATTACAATCTGAAATTGCTATTGCACCAATTGATACTGCTGGCACCTTACATGATAAATTGATGAATTTAGGAGCTGAGGTAGTTTTAGCGACTGTAAAAGAAATTGAGGTTGGAAAAATAACTACCAAAAAACAACCCAACACTCCTATTGAAAAGGTAGCCTATAAAATTCATAAAGAGACGTGTGAAATAAATTGGGAAGAACCAATAGATAAGATTTACAATCAAATTCGTGGTTTGAGCCCCTACCCTGCAGCATGGACTACACTTTTCAACAATGATGAAGCTTTATTTTTAAAAGTTTATGAAGTAGCTATTGAAAAAGAAAAACATTCTTACAAAACTAAAACAGTGGTTTTTGATAAAAAGACGATTAAAATTGCGGTAGAAGGTGGTTTCATTCAACTCCTAGAAATTCAGTTACCAGGGAAGCGAAAAATGAAAACTCAGGATGTTTTAAATGGCTTAAAATTGGATCAAAATGCGCAAGTTGGCTAAAGCCCTGCTATCACTAGTCTCGACGAAGTGTAAAAAATGCCCTACTTTATCAACAAACAATTCGAGTTATCAACAAAAACGGCGATTTCCCCTTGTTTTACTTGCGTTTACCACAAATCCTTATAATTTTGTTAGGGTATAGAAATTTTAACAACAATTAATTTATTGAAATTATGAACAAAACAGAATTAATCGATGCAATGGCAGCAGATGCTGGTATCACGAAAGCAGCTGCAAAGAAAGCTTTAGAGTCTTTTTTAGGAAATGTTGAAGGTTCTCTAAAAAAAGGTGGTAGAGTTTCTTTAGTAGGTTTCGGATCTTGGTCT
>TARA_R110000868_G_scaffold306734_1_pt1 | contig 94344 bp, 97 predicted proteins | sample TARA_R110000868 | Tara Oceans TARA_R110000868 (sample SAMEA4397489) | marine metagenome | biome: Polar Biome; feature: [SRF] surface water layer (ENVO:00010504); material: water (ENVO:00002006), including particulate matter (ENVO:01000060) such as... | depth 5 m
TGTGCAATAAATTAAATCAGTTACTTCAACAAAAAACCGAGAACCATCAGAAGCCGAAGTCGGCTTTTCGTTATTCTATAGTCAGAACCATATGCTTCATTCAATTACAATGTCACGGATACGCGATTTCGCGAAGAGTCAGGAAAATACTGCGATTGTGGCATGTCTGTTCGTACCTTTATGGTTTTGTGTTTCCTCTGTACCGATAGCAGCACAGGATGTTGAAATGGAACCGCCCACCCGGCTTGCCCTATTCCTCGACTGTAACTTCTGCGATGAGACGTTCATACGGCAGGAGATGCCCTATCTGGACCACGTCCGTGACCGTGAAGTCGCCGATATTCATGTCCTCGTTACTCGGGAGGGCACGGGATCGGGTGGCGAAGCATGGACCATCGACGTCTTCGGCTTGGGTATGTTCGATGGGCAGGATTTCTCGACCGTTTACAACTTACCTGCCGATGTCACTGAGGGCGAAGAGCGGAATGGATTTCTCCAAACCCTCGAACCCTCTCTCGTGCCTTACCTGATGCAGACTCCCATACGTAACCGACTCCATGTGGACATCGCGCCGTCCGAACTGGATGCCACGAAGCTAACGCAGATAACAGAAGACCCCTGGAACCATTGGACAATCGAGATCTATGCGGATGGCAGCGCCGACTTCGAGTCTCAACAGCGCTCCTTCGACACACGCTACGGGGTGTATGTCAGCCGCGTGACGGAAGATTGGAAACTGCAGCTCCGGCCATTCTTCAACTACAACTACGACAGCTTTGAACGGGAAGAAGGAACGATCACAAGTTCAGCCCGCCGCGACGGATTCACCAGTTATGCCATACGAAGCATCTCCCCTCACTGGTCTGTAGGAGCCTACGGTGACGTGTTAACCTCCACCTACTCAAACGTAGACTGGCGCTACCGTCTCATGGGTGCTGTGGAGTGGAGCCTCTACCCGTACCGCGAAGCGAACAGGCGACAGTTGACAATTGCATATCGCCTGGGGGCCTCACAGATAACCTACCGTGATACGACGATCTACAACGCGATCGAACAAGGGCTTCCGCAGCATCTCCTCAATGCCGGTTACGAAGTTGTACAGCCGTGGGGAGTCATCGAAATAGGCATGAATGCCTCGCAGTATCTGCACGATTTGTCGCGACACAGTCTTCAGTTTGATGCAGAGTTTGACATTCGCATCACCAAGGGGCTTTCCGTCGGAATTGGCGGTTTCTTCGAACTCATACACGATCAGATCAATCTTCCGAAGGGAGGGGCTGGCCTCGAAGATGTGCTACTGCGACGCCGACAGCTCGAAACCAACTACGAGGCGGGCATCAGCTTCGGCTTCCGCTACCGCTTCGGATCGGTGCTGAATAATGTGGTCAACCCGCGTCTCGGGGGTCTCGGCAGCGGGGACCGGTTCTGACCCGCGGGCCGCAACGCATTCGCCAACCAGATCAAAAGCAATAATCACTACCCTGCGGAAGTCTGCGCAACTTTAAGTATTTGACAAAATAGTTCAGCAGAATAAAAAATGTATAATAAAGTGGCTCAAGCAGAGCCTGATCATCTTCAGGGCGGGCTCCGAAAGGATTAATTGGACAGCTTGCGGGCAATAAAAATATTCAGTTACTTCTACTCAATACAGTTTACGGTCTGCCGATATTCAGGTTCAATCCTACGGTTTTACCCTCATTTCCAGTAACACTCAGTATAATTTAAATTTATATGGAAGAAATTATCTTTAGTACAATAGCCGTCATTTTTTCTACTTTCTCGTTGGTCTATACAGTCTACAGAAATAGAAAATCTGATCAAAAAACTAGTCTCTCTCAAAATATAAACGCAGTTGCAAACATAGAACTACAGGCAATCTCGAATCCTGAAATTTTTCAGGTACATGGTATTTCAAAAGAAGAAATTGAGGAAACAGGATATTCAGAAATCCAGTTTGCTTATTTGGTTAATAGCTTTACTGCCGCCTCTTTATATTATCGACGAAATTCAAGTGGTGGTTTAAAATCATTTAATAAAGGAGGGTATAGATACAACATTGTTTCTCAACCTAACTTTAAAAAAGCATGGCCCGTTTTAAAACGAATGATGGAAAATTCTGAATTCAGAACAAAACTTGATTTACTATTAAAACGTAATTTTAATCATGACTAGCTTCCCTTTCTGCCAACAGGTAGATTAAACGCGGGGTTGTTATAGCGCTAATCATATAATGAGACTTCCAATTTTATTCATACTTCTTTATTTGATTGTGTTTTCGCCAACGTTTTCAGTTGCTCAATCAAGACAAAACTATGAAATAACCGTAACGGAAGTGCTGAAATTAAGTGCACTAGAAAAATTGGTCTCCGATTCCCTGTTAATTGATTCGTATCCTAAAACAGCTGATGAACATAAATTACTTCATCAAATTGTCGAAAATGATTCTACTTCGGATAAACTGTATCAGAAAGGATTTCGAAAGCGTGATTTATTGGTAGAAAAAAGTGTTCGAAACGGAAACTATGAATTACTTAAAGCACATTTAATCTTATCAAGGTTTATTGTAGAAGATGAAGCAATGTGGTTTGTCGAAAACATTGATGCGACGTTAGATGGTACGGAAATCAGTAAAGTTTGCTCAACAACTAAAGAAGTTGTGAATGAGTTTGGTAAATCAGAATTACATTTAATTTCTGGTTTGATTCGAAATTGTGAAACCGGAGCCTGGAGTAAATATTAACTCGCGCTCTAGATTCAAGATTGACGCACACTAATTATGGATTTTAACCTAGCTTTTTCTTCTGCGTAGGAATGAATAGTAGAAACTCAGCCTCATAATTTTTTCGAATACGCTATTCCTATGAAAGGCCCTTCTCCTAAATACTTTCATTCGGTTTTCAAACACTAGATATTTAGATTCAAATTATTATTTACATAGATCCAAAATCACTTATGCTAAAAACTATTCAAACCCACCATCTTGAAACCGTAATTAAGAATCATACTCAGGATATGGGCGGAAAAGTGGTCGCCATTACGGGAACCACTAGTGGAACGGGTTATGTATGCGCCCGAGAAATAGCCAAGTTAGGAGCAACGGTTCTTTTACTTAATAGAGAAAGTGAGCGATCTAGTACCTCAATCAAGCAACTGAAAGAAGCCGTTCCCAAAGGGGCGTTTCATCAAGTTAACTGTGACTTACAGGATTTTGAAAGTGTTCGTTCTGCCATTGAAGAAATTAAAGGCTCTTTTGATATGCTTGATGTTCTTTGCAACAACGCTGGGGTGATGGCACTACCGGATAAAGCCACTAAAGATGGCTACGATGTACAGATGCAAACCAATTGTATTTCTCACTTCTTGTTAACGAAAGAGCTCTTTCCATTACTAAAAAAGAGTGCTGAGGCTAGAATTGTAAATCATACTTCTATGGCTAGATTGGGTGCAGACTTGGAGGAAAAGTACTTCGGAAAAAATGGCAGTAATCTTGGCGGTAACGGAACCGAAGAAGAAAATAGTAGTTTCCAAGGACCTCGATGGTATCGCTATCGCCAAACTAAACTGGCGAACTGTGCTTTCACTTATGGGTTAAAGGAAAAAATGGAAGATCATGGGATCACCAATATAAAAACGATGATTGCACATCCAGGACTTGCTGCTACTCAGTTACAAGTAACCACAGCAGAAACGGGTGGAATGGAAGCTAATTCAGATTTGATGACAAATGCGCAATCACCTGAGGATGGCGCTACAGGAATTATTCGTTGTTGTGCTGATCCTGAAGCTAACTCTGGAGATTTTTATGGACCAGAACGCTGGAAAGGATTTCCAAATCATATTACACCTGAAGATTCTTTATCTGATCCAGAAAATATTCGTGTTAATTGGGAGGGTTGTGAGGCTGCCGTTGGAGAGTTTAAGTTTTAGATGAAAACCGTCCCGCTTCAAAAAAACTTTTCTAACCTGACCTTTTGCATCGTTCTCATTAAACTATAGGTAACCCAACTTATTCATAATTATGAAAACCTTAATAGCGCTACTACTAACTACACTGTTTATTTTGAGCTGCGATAACTCTACTAATGAGAAGTCTTTACCCGGAATTGATGCTCCACTAGATCCTTTTGAACAGAACATTGCTTTAGGTCGTGGAATTAACTTAGGAAATGCGCTCGAAGCACCAAATGAAGGAGAGTGGGGAGTTGTATTAAAAGCTGAGTGGTTTACATTTATTAAAAATGCTGGCTTTAATAGCGTACGTATTCCTATTAAGTGGTCGGCACATACTATCGATGAAGATCCATTTACCATTAATGAGGAATTCTTTTCACGAGTAGATTGGGCTATTGAACAGGCTCTCAAAAACGATTTGATGGTTATTATTAATATGCATCATTATGATGAAATTTTTGTGACTCCGGCACAAGAAAGTGAAAAGTTTTTATCTATCTGGGAGCAGATTTCTTTGCGCTACAAAAACCAACCAAAAGAACTCCTCTTTGAAATACTTAATGAACCTCATGGGGATTTAACAGCTGACCTTTGGAATCAATTACTGCCTCTCGGTCTTGCAGAAATACGAACCCATAATCCGTACCGAACCGTCGTAATTGGAGCCGCAGAATGGGGTGGGGTTCCAGGGCTTCTTAAATTAGACATTCCTGAGGATGGGAATTTAATTGTCACGGTGCATTATTATGAGCCATTTCAATTTACTCATCAAGGTGCAAGTTGGGTTGATGGAGCCGACGCATGGCTTGGCACAAGCTGGGACGGTAGTTCTTCTGAGGTATCCGCGGTTGAAAATCATTTCCAAACTATCGTTGATTGGGGAGAAGACCGAGGAGTTCCTATAAATATTGGCGAGTTTGGAGCGTTCAGTGCCGCTGATTCTCCATCTCGTGGACGATGGACAGAGTCAATCGTACGTTTTGCCTTAGAGAATAACATGAGCTATCACTATTGGGAGTTTGCTTCTGGCTTTGGGATTTTTAATCCAAATACCGGCGCTTGGGATCAGGAATTGTTGCGAGCATTAACCGAGACAGAGTAACTCATTTTCTTTACTATTATTGACCCTTTGTAGTTAGAAATATTGAGGAAAAAAATTTGTTTGAAAATTTGGTGAACAGCACTCGGAATACAAAAAAAGAACTAACTGCTGGTTTCCAAAGAGAATTTTTTCTACCCTGACCTTTTGAGTGAATCCCATTATTCTCTGTAAACTAGATTAATATATGTTATGCGATTTCTTGTCCTGATTCTTTTTTCTTCTTTATTACCCCTCAGCTGTGACCGCTCAACAAATGAAATGGCTTCTCTAGATCCTTTTGAACAAAATGTAAAGCTTGGAAGGGGGATAAACCTTGGAAATACCTTAGAGGGACCGGCCGAAGGAGACTGGGGTATGGAAATTCAAGAGGAGTGGTTTTCATTAGTTAAAGGTGCTGGGTTTAATAGTATTCGAATTCCAATTCGGTGGTCGGCTCATACCTTTAATGAGGCTCCATATACCATTGATGAAGCATTTTTTGAGCAAATTGATTGGGTTATTGAACAGGCTTTACTTAATAACTTGATGGTAATTATTAATATGCATCACTATAAAGAGCTATTTGTTGCACCCGCTCAGGAAACTCAGAAATTTTTGTCGATTTGGGGGCAAATATCCCTTCGCTACAAAGACCAGCCCAGAGAAGTTTTATTTGAAATTTTAAACGAGCCAAACGGCGCTTTAACTGCTGAGCTTTGGAATGAGCTTTTGCCTAAAGCATTAGACAAGATTCGAGCAACAAACCAAAATCGTACGGTAGTAATTGGGGCTGCTGAGTGGGGTGGAGTTCCTGGGTTATTAAAGCTTGATATTCCTGAAGATGAAAATCTGATTGTTACTGTGCATTATTACCAGCCTTTTCAGTTTACTCACCAAGGCGCTGGGTGGGTTAAAGCTGATGCTGATGCTTGGCTTGGAACAACCTGGGATGGAGCGCCTGAAGAAGTTGCTGCAGTAGAAAATCATTTTCAAACTATTGTAGACTGGGGAAAAGAACGAAATGTACCTATAAATATTGGTGAATTTGGGGCGTTCAGTAAAGCGGATTCTGAGTCGCGGGCTCGTTGGACAGAAGCTATTGTCCGTTTTGCTCTGGAAAATAACATGAGCTATCACTATTGGGAGTTTGCTTCTGGCTTTGGGATTTTTAATCCAAATACCGGCGCTTGGGATCAGGAATTGTTACGAGCATTAACCGAGACAGAGTAACTCATTTTCTCTATCTAGTTTCCTTTGGCATAATTTGATTCGTTGAATGTCACTTTAAATCCATCTTTTATCTTTATCTTTCTTGTTATTATAAGTTAATAGATTGTTGTAGATTATTATTATCAATCATTAGTTATATAATATAAAGTAAATTTGGTTGAGGCACCTTCTCTGTCGTATATTGGTTCTAGTTACTAAAAAATCAAAGCAGCCAGCCGTCAAAAGCAGGCTTTTTTTATGTCTTAGAACCAAGGCTTTGATGCACCCCTCGCTTTGATCTTCTTTCGCCAATATTTATAATTCGTAAATGAACTCAGCCAGCGGACAGCCTTCTATTGAGCTTTTTGGAATCACCATTATGGAGCCTATGGTGACTTTCACTGATTTATGGATTACTTCGGTTTGTATTTATGCTTTTATCAAATTAGTACGATTGAACAAATCTGGAAAAGTTCATAAATATATGCGGTGGTACTTTTTGATTATGGCTTTAGCAACCTTTTTTGGGGGCATTCTTGGGCACGCTTTTCAATATGCCGTTGGGTTACAATGGAAGCTCCCTGGCTGGTTAATTAGTATGTTAGCCGTAGTGGCTATTGAGCGGGCTTCTATTTTACATGCCAAGCCTCTTGTTAATAAACTCTTTGGGAAATTCTTAGAGCTTGCCAACATTGTAGAGTTACTTACTTTTGCGGTGATTGCATTTGCAACATTGAATTTCTTCTATATTCAATTTCACTCAGTATATGGGCTTGGACTCGTTGTTTTTCCGCTTCATTTTTTAGTGTTTTGGAAAACTAGAAATAGAGGAAGTCGTATGTTTGTGCTTACGGTACTTTTTACAACCCTAGCCATCTTTTTTTATACCAGTAAAATTGGATTGGGCATTTGGTTTAATCATCTTGATACAGCACATACTATATTAGCAATTAGTATGTATTACTTTTATCGAAGTGCTGTTGAGCTTGAGGTTATGAAACCTGAGGATATTCTAGAAGAAAAGGGTACTTTCTTTGAAGCCTGTAAAGCTCTTTTTAGCCAAAAATAAATTTCTACGAAATGGGACTATTCACAAATAAAAAGAAAGGGAAACCACCACATACCTGGTATCCAGAAATTCTCCATTGGAGAGAGGGGGATAAAATATTTTGTGGCAATATTACTCGCGCATTTGGCTATACCAAAGTTAAAACAGAAGATGTCGTAAAGTATATGAAGCCAAGTGAGGTGGTTCATAGAGTAACTTTTACTTATAAATCAGTTGATGAAGAGGGTAATATTTACGTGGTAGATCCCTATGATCATCTCGTACAGTTTGAATTCTGGAGATTTATAAAAGTATCAACAAATGAAACTCTAAAAAGTAGATTAATAGAAGAACGACAAAGGGGTTCTGAAGAATACATGGAGTTGATGCAGAACTTTCAGAAAGCTTTTGATGAATTGCAGGAATCTGATAATCACCCCAAAAGGCTTGGATCAAAAGATCCTCGTTGAGTTAAATTTGATTATATGTGGGTAAATGTTTTTTAGCTAGCTTAAAAAGCGGTTTATTATTGTAGATGTTTATTAATCCCTGATATTATGCTTAAAATCTATTCCCTTCTCATACTTCCCATACTCTTACTAATTTTTCCACCGAACTTCGCCCCTGAGGGCGCCGACTCTATCAAGGCAGTAAAAGTGGCTAGCTATGCCTTTACTAATGTCACTGTAATTCCTATGACTGGTGAGGGTGTTCTTCTGAAAAATCAAACTGTTTTTGTAACTGGGGATAAGATAAGTTTGGTAACTGGCGGTAAAATCAAGCTCTCATCAACTACTAAAGTAATTAACGGATCTGGAAAATATCTTATCCCTGGTCTTGCAGAAATGCATGGACACGTTCCGCCAACTCATCCTTCCGCTAACGCACCTGCCTATTTTAATGATGAATATGTTGAGAATACTCTCTTCCTATATGTTGCTGCAGGAATTACAACTGTTCGGGGGATGCTTGGTTACGATCACCAGCTTGAATTAAAAGACAAAGTTAATAGCGGAGAGTTAATCGGACCAACCCTTTATTTGGCGGGCCCAAGCTTTAACGGAAATTCTATTAGTTCACCAGAACAAGCTAAAGATAAGGTTCTTCAGCAAGAAAGTGAGGGATGGGATCTTCTTAAAATACATCCCGGACTCACATTGGCAGAATATAGTGCAATGGCCGAAACAGCAAACGAAGTTGGTATAACTTTTGGCGGTCATGTTCCTGCCGATGTAGGAATTGAACGAGCCATTGAAGCTGGCCAATTAACTATAGACCATCTTGATGGTTATGTTAGCTATTTAAGTGCTTTTGAAGAAGCCGAAATTGAAGAAAAGATGTCGGAGATTCTTCAAAAGACCCTCGATAATAATGTGTGGGTAGTTCCAACTCAGGCTCTCTGGGAAACCATAATTGGAGCGGCTGATTATACCGCCATGAAAGAATATGATGAATTAAAATATATCCCTAATGCTGTTGAGAATGGATATAATAATTGGGTTAGCAATAATATTGATAACAATACTGAATTGAATGTAGAAGATGCATTTAAGGAGGCTGACCTTAGAAGAAAGCTATTGGCTGAAATGAATACTGCTGGCATTTATATTTTAATGGGAACTGACGCTCCTCAGCTTTTTAGTGTTCCAGGGTTTTCGATTCATAGAGAGCTTCCGAAAATGAAAGAGGCAGGAATGTCACCTTATGAAATTATAGAATCTGGAACCAAGAATGTAGGTTTATATTTTCAGGATAAAGATGATTTCGGAACCATTGAAGAAGGCAAAAGGGCTGACATGATTTTAGTAGATTCAAACCCACTTAACAACGTCTTAAATATCCAACATCATTCTGGAGTTATGGTTCGAGGTAACTGGCTTTCGAAAGAAATGATTGATAAAAAGCTGCAAGAGATTGAGGCTAGCTATAAATAATAGTTTCTACTTTATGATTTAAAAAAGGGCTTTTATCCCGCTCTGTTTTTTATAACTTATTGCTGGTTATAAATCAAAATCATATTTATGAAAGCTACTTGTTCTTTTGTTCTTTGGGCATTAATATTATTCGGTATTTCTTCCCCAATTAAATCCCAATCTAATCCTATTGCCTTTAAAGGCGCTCACATTATTCCCATTTCAGGATCCCCAATTGATAATGGCGTTCTTGTTGTTCAAAATGGAGAAATTGTTTCTGTTGGAGATTCTAATACTAAAATCCCTTCTAATGCCGACATCGTTGATGTTACTGGAAAAGTAATCATGCCTGGTCTTGTGGATACTCATTCACATATTGGTGAGGGAGATGGCGGGGATCGGTCCTCTTCATTACACCCCGATGTTCGCATTCTTGATGCTATTGATCCAAGAAGTGATACGTTTAAAAAAGCATTAGCTGGTGGGCTTACTTCTGTAAATGTAATGCCTGGTTCTGGTCATTTAATGAGTGGGCAAACCGTTTATTTGAAGCTTAGAAAAGCTAATACCGTAGAAGAAATGTTATTAGTTATTGATGAAGAAAACAATATTTATGGTGGGATGAAAATGGCGAATGGAACTAATCCTATTGGAAACGGCGCTCCTCCTCGTCCTGGAACAAGAGCTAAATCAGCGGCAATGGTTCGCGAGCTTTTTGTAAAAGCACAAAACTATCAACAGAAAATTGTAGCTGCAGAAGGTGATGAATCAAAACTCCCTCCTCGAGACCTTCAAATGGAAGCGTTGGTACAGATTCTTGAGGGGAAAAGAACCGTTCATAATCACACACATCGCCATGACGATATTCTAACTGCTATCCGACTCTCACAGGAGTTTGGTTATAAAGTGGTTTTACATCATGTTTCTGAAGCATGGAAAGTAGCCGATGAGATTGCTGCTGCAGGCGTCCCAGCATCAATCATAACATTAGATTCTTTTGGTGGAAAACTTGAAGCCATTGATTTCAGTAATAAAAATGCTGTTGCACTCGAAAAAGCAGGGGTGATGGTCGGCTTTCATACCGATGATTATATCACTGATTCTCGAATGTTTCTTCGTTCTGCAGCTATGGGAGTTCGGGAAGGAATGAGCCGTGAAAAAGCACTTGAAGCAGTTACTATTGCCAATGCAAAAATGATGGATATTGATGATCGCGTTGGAACACTGGAAAAAGGGAAAGATGCCGATTTTATTATTCTAACTGGCGATCCATTTAGCGTGTATTCACACGTTGAGCAAACTTGGATTGAAGGACTAAAAGTTTGGGATCGAGATAATCCCGAAGACCGTGAATACTCTACGGGGGGATATGAAATCTTCCGTGGATTTGAGACTAATCATCACTTAGATGGAGAATGATCATGAAACTATTTAAAACCACTATTCTTGGTCTAATATCTATTTTCTGTATTAGTACTGCTTCTGCTCAAATCGCAGTAAAAGCCGAAAAGTTATATACGAGCGCCGGAGATCCAATAATAAATGGCGTTGTTCTTATCAAAAATGGTAAAATTGATCGTGTTGGGGCTCAATCCTCCGTACGAATTCCCTCCGATTATGAAGTGTTTGAAGCAGCTGTAGTAACACCTGGTTTGATCGATGCTCATACCGTTGTTGGTTTGGCAGGTCATTACAATCAACCTCACGACCAAGATCAACTTGAAACTTCTTCGGCTATTCAACCTGAACTTCGTGCCATTGATGCCTACAATGCTCGGGAAGAACTTGTTGGTCACTTACGAAGTTTAGGCGTTACCACTGTCCATACTGGTCATGGTCCAGGAGCTTTGATAAGCGGACAAACTATGATTGTTAAAACCCGAGGAAACACTGTTGATGAGGGCGTACTTGTTCCTGCTAAAATGCTCGCATTCACTATGGGTGATATGATGAATAGTAATATCAAGAAGCCCGGTACTAGGTCGAAAGGTGTTGCAATGCTTCGGGAAAACCTAATTAAAGCACAGGCTTATCTTGAAAAACGTAACAGTGATAATCCAGCCGTGAAAGATCTTGGCATGGACGCTCTTGCTGATTTACTGGAGGGGAAACTTACCGCAATGGTTACTGTTCATCGTGCCAACGATATCATGACTACCATTCGGCTTCAAGAAGAATTCGGGTTTCCTATGGTTATTGATGGGGCGGCGGAAGCGTATCTCATTCTAGATGAAATTAAAGAATCAGGACATCCTGTTTTTGTACACGCACCAATGCTTCGCGCTACTGGCGAATCCAAAAATGCCTCAATGGAAACTGCGGCAAAGCTTCAGGGAGCGGGAATTCCTTTTGCCTTCCAAAGTGGATTTGAAGGCTATGTTCCTAAAACACGCGTGGTTCTTTTTGAGGCCGCCATCGCAGTTGCGAACGGATTAAATCATGACGTCGCTATTGAAAAGTTAACTATTGATGCCGCTAAGTTATTAGGCATCGATAAACAAGTTGGTTCTCTCGAAAAAGGAAAAGATGCCGATTTAGTTCTCTATAATGGAGATCCTTTCGAGTACATAACAAATGTTACTCATGTTTTTATTGATGGAACATTGGCAAACTAACCTTCCTTATTATGCAGATTATCTCTTCCTCTAAACAATATGATGCCATTATCGTCGGCTCAGGAGCTGGCGGTGGAATGGCTGCAAAAATACTTTCAGAATCAGGGCTAACTGTTGCTGTTGTTGAGGCGGGCTCTTATTACGACCCTACTGAAAATCAATATAGAACACAACTTCGCCCGGCGTGGGAATCTCCTAGACGAGGTGCAAGCTCAACAAGGGCTTTCGGAGATTTTGATGCTCTATACGGTGGTTGGAATATTGATGGAGAACCCTACACAACAAAAAATGGTACTCGGTTCGATTGGTTTAGAGCCAGAATGCTTGGTGGTCGTACTAATCACTGGGGAAGAATTTCACTGCGCTTTGGGCCGCTCGACTTCAAACGTAAAGACTTTGATGGGCTTGGTGATAATTGGCCAATTGGCTATGACGATGTTAAACCCTATTACGATAAAGTCGATAAACTGATTGGTATTTTTGGAAGTAAAGAGGGAATCATGAACGAGCCAGATGGTTTTTTCTTGCCCGCTCCAAAGCCTCGGCTTCATGAACTTTATTATATAAAAGGAGCCAGAAAAGCGGGTATTCCTGTTATTCCTTCTCGACTTTCTATCTTAACAAAACGCATTAATGAAGATCGGGGCGTTTGCTTTTATTGCAGTCAATGTAATCGAGCCTGTCAGGTTCATGCCGATTTTTCTTCTGGAACCTGCTTAATTTTTCCTGCTCAAAAATCTACCGGTCGTATTGATTTATATACCGACTGTATGGTTCGGGAAGTACTCACTGATAAAAGCGGGAAAGCTACTGGGGTTTCTTATATCAATAAAATTGACCGAAAAGAATATGAATTGAATGGAAAAGTGGTTGTTCTTGGGGCTTCAGCATGTAGCTCAGCAAGAATACTTCTTAATTCTAAAAGTGCTATTCATCCAGATGGACTTGGAAATAGTAGCGGAATGATCGGGCGTTATCTTCATGATTCAACTGGGGCTAGTCGGGCCGCTTTTGTTCCACAGCTTTTAAATCGAAAAGTCTACAACGAAGATGGCGTTGGCGGAATGCATGTTTACACACCTTGGTGGTTGAACGATGCTAAGCTTGATTTTCCTCGTGGTTATCATTTAGAAATATGGGGAGGAATGGGACAGCCTTCTTATGGATTTGGTTTTAACGCGTCTGACTTGAATGTTCATATTGGTGAAACTGTCGGTGGATATGGTCCAAGTTTACGAAATGATGTAAAACGTTTTTATGGGGCTGTAATGGGTATTTCAGGTCGGGGAGAAAGTGTTCCTCAATACGAAAACTATTGTGAAATTGACCCAAATACGGTTGATGAATTTGGAATTCCTGTACTTCGTTTCCATTACAAATGGACGGATTATGAGCACCTCCAAGTTAAACATATGCATGAAACCTTTGAAACCATTTTTGATTCGATTGGTGCAATACCTTTAGGCTCTCAACCAGGCAAGGACGATAATTATGGGATAACTGCCCCTGGGCAAATTATCCATGAAGTTGGAACAACCCGTATGGGTAACGATCCTAAAACTTCCGTAACAAATTCAAATCAGCAGCTCCACGATGTACCAAATGTGTTTGTTGTTGATGCGGGCCCTTTTGTTTCTCAGGCGGATAAAAATCCAACCTGGACTATTCTGGCTCTATCTTGGAGAACTTCAGATTATATCATCGATCAACTTAAAAAGCAGAGGTTTTAATTATGGATAGACGAGAATCACTTAAAACACTTTTGCTTGGCTCTTTAGGTGCTGGACTATTTTTTACCGCATTCGAAGCACTTCCCGAAAAAGAAACAGCGTTTATTCCCTCTCCATATCGAAATGATGGAACGTGGGATTATGGAAGAACTCCCGAGGAGAAGGAGCGTGACGAATACCTGTTTGCCCAATCTTTTTTAACTGAACAGGAGATTGGAACTATCGCCGTTTTGTGCGATCTAATTTTACCAAAATCTAGCACCGCCGGTTCTGCGGTTGATGCTGGTGTTCCAGACTTCATCGAGTTCATTGTAAAAGATATGTCCTACTTGCAAACACGAATCCGTGGCGGACTTATGTGGCTTGATAATCACGCTAATAAACTTCATAATACTCGGTTTGTCGATTTAAGTGTCGTCCAACAAAAAGCGATTCTCGATACTATTGCTTTTCCAGATAAAGGAACGCCAGAAACTGAGCAGGGTATTAATTTCTTTAATGAGATTAGAAATCTAACCTTGACTGGATATTATACTTCCGAAATGGGATACAATGATTTAGGGTATCAGGGAAATACTCCAAATGTTTGGGATGGAGTTCCTGAAGATGTATTAAAAAGACATGGATTGAGCTATGAGAAGGAATGGCTTGAAAAATGTATTGATCAAAATACTCGGACAGACATTGCAGAGTGGGACGAAAACGGCAATCTGTTGAACTGATCTTAGTTGATGAAGCCTGTCACATTCACATCTTACCTAGATAATCTTGCAAAATTAAAACTGGATCATATTACGGTTCCAAAAGAAATTGTTGATCAAGTTGGCGGAATTGGAACACGACTTCTTTGTTCAATTAATGGGCATAAGTCATTCCATAGTGGGATGGTGGCTAAGGGGCAGGGAACGGCTTATATCACCGTTAATAAGTCTAGACAAAAGGAGTTAGAAATCAGCTTTAATGAAGAATTGTCCATTACTCTAGCTCTTGATCATTCTAAGTATGGAATGGAGATCCCCGAGGAGCTTGAGGCTTTGCTAGAACAAGATAGAAAAGGTTCACAGCTATTTGATGAACTAACACCTGGTCAACAGCGATATATTATTCATTATGTAAGTGGTGTAAAAAGCAGCCAAAAGAAAATTGATCGCGCAATTATGCTTATCAACAACCTAAAAACAATGCCCGAAAAATTTGATTTCAGGCATTTGTTGGGTAAACCTCCGAGGGAGGATTAATATTTTGCTTAAATGACTATTTTAGTTATTGTTAACATTTAAATGTTAACAATAAATACCAACATGGCAGAATATAAACCGAATTTTAAAATGTGGCTTTTCTCCGTTTTTTTAGCTGCGGGTTTTGGGAATGCAGCGGCAGATGGAGTTAGCTATCTTATTTCAACATCATTAGAAAAAGAAGGGGCGCTCTCATTTGTAGATAAAGGCTGTTGGAATAGAGACTCAAAAAATAGTGCTGGACAAACTATTATTATTCCTACCTGTGAATTTTTTTTTGAAAATATTGGTGATAAAGCAGCTGTTGTAACGCACGCAAAAATCGACTCCTTAGTGTATCGTTCTTTTTATACAAATAACCCCGGTGGCTTTCGGCGGATTGTAACTAATTTCACTAATGCTAATGTAGCTATCACTTCAGCTAAAGAATTTCTAGTTATTCAGGTGCCAGTAAAACCAGATCAATGGTCAGAAACTCTTTGTCTTTTTAATAAAGATGTCGAACTAATTTGTTCATAATTTATATATAAGTTTTTAGTCCGTTAGTCACCTGTTATGTGTGCTCAGCATTTTATTTATTAATTCGCTGTCCCCGAACTTATAGTTTGACCAAAGAATATTGCGTTAGCAAAAAGCTTATTGGTACCATACCAAAACGCTCGGAAGTTTGGGTTGTCTGTCATCGTAATTACTCGACCACCGCCAAATCTGCTAACTACAACAGCCGCTGATCCTTTTAAACGCTCTAAGTTTGGGTTCGATATATAACCTGCAGCCAATGGCGAATCTGTATAATAAACGGGTGTTGAATATGGGTTTTTTCCTTTTTGAAGAAAAGTTGTGCTATTTCTAAAAACGGTGAGGTTCTCGCTATTAAAGCCATATCCAAGAGGATGTGTTAAATCTATTTTGGTATTGAAAATTGCTCCACCAATAACTTGAGCTCCCGAATCCAACCCTTGTTTTACATAAGGTCGAACTTCTACTTCATCTTCAGAATTCAATTCTTCAACAAATTCAATATCTGCTAAATCCTGTTGCTTTGCCCAATTTACTGCAGATTTAAAAGCAACCAGAACCCCACCATTTCTTACCCACGTTTTAATACCTTCTTCTTCACCGCTTGAAAGATCACTATATCTCCCTCCAGCAAGAACCAAAACATTATAGCGACTTAAATCAGCTCCACTTAAATCACCTTTATCCAAAATAGTAAGCGGCATATGATATCGTTGGTCAAATAAATGCCACGCCTCTCCTACTTCGCTAGAGCTTGTACCATCTCCCCCTAAAATTGCTACAGATGGTTTTGCTAAGCTTTCAAAGTTGTTACTTCCTAAATCAATTCCGCCTGTAGATAACCCTGAAGAAAGTGCATACACTTTAATTTCGTCTTTCTCCGCAATCTCTTTTACCAATGCGTGAACTTTATTTTGATCGGCCTGAATCCCCAATGGGATGAGTATGGTTCCATAATCAAAATTCTTCTGTCCTTCTTGGGTCACTGATGAAAATGGAAGAGATGCTACTTTTGCATTAACACCCGCAGCTAGTAATCTATATAGCGCTCTAGGAGTATAATATTCGTCCCATTCGAATGCATATGCGTAGTTTGATCGTTTTCCTACTACTTCTCCTTGCGATTTCATTTCGCCATCGAATCGATCGCCTAAAATATCTGAACTATATTCTCGTGAGCCTAACTCTGCAAATGGGAGATTAAAAGCGTAAGGCATTGTCCATGCTGATACATCGTAAAAAAGGCTATCCTCGAACTCCGTTCTTCTTTCAAAAATTGCTGTTATTAGTTTGTATTGAGCTTGATTTGTTGGAACTACAAAAGCCTTACCAGCTTGAAAATTTTGGCTATTCGCATTTACATCTGATGCCAATTCATAAATTTCAATTTGATGTCTATTGAGCATTTCTGCCATATGAAAAGTTCTAGCTTGATCTGCTGTTTCGCCGAATACATAGCCTTTAATGGATGAGCGCTCTGCCTCGTTTGCTGCTTCTTGATAAAAAAGTCGTTGATGCTCTAATAGTTCTTCTTTCAAGTCTAGCGCTGCCTTTAAAGTAGAATATGAAGCCGTAACGTGATTTCGAATCGTAAATGGAAAGCTAAGAATTCCATGTATGCTTTCTTGGGCGTGGCCTCTTGAGCTTGCTTGCTCAAATAAAATCCCAATTGAGCCTTGAACATCTGGATAGGTGGAACCTTTTCCATAATAATAATCATCGAAGCTTTCTTTTGAATAGTAAAGAGATTGAATTTTATCTAATTCATCTGCATGATATTCTGCAATATTTGCTGTTAAATCTTGATTTCTCTGCGGGGTTAATGGGTTTGTTCTGCTTGGTATTCCTGGCTGAAAAAAGAAGGTCGCATTGGTTCCCATTTCGTGATGATCGGTAAGAACATTCGGCTTCCATTCGTGGAATTTAGCTACTCTACCTTTACTTTCAGGGTGCTGTACCAATAACCAGTCACGATTCAAATCAAACCAATAATGATTCGTTCTTCCCCCTGGCCACACTTCATTAAACTCACGACTTTCAGGATCGGTGACTAATAGGTTTTTACTTTTGTGCATATTAGCCCAATGTGCAAAACGACTTAATCCATCAGGATTTATACTTGGATCAATCAAAATGACCGCATTATTTAGCAACTCGTTAATTTCTCTGCCCTGCGCCGCTGCTAAATGATATACAACCGCCAATGAAGCATTCGCTCCACTTGGCTCATTGCCATGAACACTATAGCTCATTTGAACTACGATCGGCATTTCTGAAACAACCAGCTCTTTTGATAATTCTGGATCGGTTAACTTTACGTGCTGTTTTTTGATTTCATCTATTCTGCCTTGATTAGCAGGGGAAGTAATTACCAACGAAAGAAGTGGTCGGTTCTCGTAAGTTCTAGCATATTCACTAATTGTAATACGATCTGAGGCTTCTGCTACAGCATACATGTATTGAACTAATTGATCGTGACGAACATGCCACTCTCCAAGTTCCGCTCCTAATATATCTTTTGGAGTAGGTATACTTTCGTTATAACTAACTCCTTCCTGCAAGAAGTAGTCAAGTGTTTCCTGAGCTACTATGTTTAGCGAAAAAAGTAGAACAGTCGATGCTAGAATAATTTTTTTCATTTTATCTTTTTTAATCCCTGAAAAGTTGAACTGTATAGTAGTTTTTCAAATTGAAAAATGCTGAAAAAGGTTTCCTTTACTTTTAAATACTCTTTTTTATGATTATCTAAAAAATTTGTACTCTTTGACTGTCTAACCAACTTGCTATAGATGAACAATACTATCACTCGAACCAAGTCTTCCCTGAAATATGCGCTTGGCCCAGGTTTAATTATGGCGGCTGCCGCTGTTGGGGTTTCCCATTTAGTTCAGTCAACTAGGGCCGGCGCTGATTATGGGTTTGCTCTTGTTTGGGCTGTTATTCTTGCAAATGTATTCAAGTATCCTTTTTTAGAATTTGGCCCTCGCTATGCTATTGCTACTCAAGAAAGTATGATTAAGGGATACAAAAAATTAGGGGGCTGGGCTTTCTGGGTGTTTGTAGTTTTTACTTTTGGAACCATGTTCATTATTCAAGCAGCAGTAACTATCGTTTCCGCTAGTTTAGCTGCGGAACTTACAGGGTTAACACTTTCTCCATTTATTTGGAGCGCTATTTTATTAAGTATATGTGTCGCCATTTTACTCTATGGGCAATACTCCGCCTTAGATGGCGCCATTAAATTTATCATGGTAGTGTTAACTATTTCTTCGTTAATAGCTATTATCGTTGCAGTTTTTAGTACTCAGGGTTCTTCGCCAAAGCCCAATCCGCCCAGCATTTGGGCGGCAGCAGGTGGCGTTTCTTTTCTTATTGCATTAATGGGATGGATGCCTATCCCAATAGATGGAGCGGCTTGGCATTCTTTGTGGTCATTGGAAAGAATCAAACAAACTAAACACATTCCTAAACTCAAAGAGTGTTTGATTGATTTCAACATTGGGTATATAGGTGCGGGAATTCTAGCCCTTGCTTTTCTCAGCCTTGGGGCATTAATAATGTATGGTTCTGGGGTTGAATTTGCAGCAAGTGGAGGGGTTTTTGCACAGCAGTTAGTTTCCATCTATACAAATACGCTCGGCGATTGGGCATATTGGGTTATCATTATCTGTGCTTTTACTGCTATGTTCAGTACTACCTTAACGGTTACGGATGCTTATCCTCGTGTTTCAGAGGAAATTATTTCAGTTATCAAACCCGGATTAGCTTCTAGCACAAAACTTAGTTATCGATACTTTATCATTCCAATTTGCTTGGGCTCTTTGTTCATTCTTTATTTTGCTGGGACGTATTTTACCTTTTTGATTGATTTGGCTACAACTATTTCTTTCTTAACAGCCCCAGTTCTCGCATATCTCAATTATCGTTTAGTAATGGATTCTCATTTTCCGATAGATTCCCGACCCCCTGTATGGCTTAGAATTTTAAGTTGGGGCGGTATTCTCTTTTTAACTGGATTCACCTTATTTTTCCTGTACTGGAGATTCTTCTAGACAATACATTTTATCTTTTGAGTAAATATTTTTTTCCTCCCCGCGAGCCCTTTAGTACTTATTCCCATTTAATTGGAGCCATCATTTCAATTGCATGGACTGGTTTATTATTAATCGGCGCCTCTGAAAGCCCGCTCAGCTATAAGGTCTCTTTTTGGCTCTATGGGATTACGGTCTTTCTGATGTTTTTTTCAAGCGCTGTTTATCACGCCATTAATGTGACTTTCAAAATGGAAGAGTTTTACCGACTGCTTGATCATATTATGATTTATTTGGTGATTGCCGGAAGTTATACTCCACTTTGCGTAATCGTGCTCGAAGGAGATTGGCGCCTAGGAATGATGTTAGGTGTTTGGATTTTTGCCTTAGCTGGTATTTTAAAAAAAATCTTCTGGTTAAATGCACCGCGTTGGTTTTCAACTGCTTTATATTTGTTGATGGGTTGGGTAGCCGTAATTATTTTCCCTCAAATGTGGGAGCTTTTACCTAAAGGGTTTTCATTGTGGATTGTTGCAGGCGGTTTATTTTATTCCATTGGTGCTATTATATATGCAATCGAAAAACCAGATCCTTTTCCACCACACTTTGGTTTTCATGAGCTTTGGCATTTGTTTGTACTCGGTGGGGCATTTTCACATTTTTGGGCTATTTATAAGTATCTGCCCGGATTTGGTTAATTCCATTACTTTTATTCAAGCATCCGATTTATATTATAACCGTTTCAATTTATTTTAGTTAGTATACATGAAATCATTCGTTAGCAAATTCTTTTTTATTCCACTGCTTATTCTTTTGATTACTTTTGGAATTCAATGCGAACAAAAAAAATTGGATTCCCCAACAATTGCACAAAATGGTAATAGAAAAAGTCCTATTGCTATTTCATCTTTAAAGCACGACGCTACCTATATAAAGGTTGTTTATGGGCAACCTTACAGAAACGGCAGGGATATTTTTGGTGAGTGGGAACCTTATGGAGAGGTGTGGAGAACTGGAGCTAATGAAGCAACAGAAATTACAATTACCAACACAGTTTTGATGAAAGATCAAGTTGTTGAAGCGGGAACTTATGCCCTTTTCACTATCCCTAATAAAGAAACTTGGACTATTATTTTAAATATGGATTTAGGGCAGTGGGGGGCATTTACGTATTCACAAGAAAGAGATTATGTTCGGTTTGATGTTCCTGTAATAAACTTAGATTCACCTGTTGAGGCTTTTACTATTGATTTTTCTGATGTGAATCGTTCTCTTACATCAATGTCATTGGAATGGGATTTAATTAAAATTGAAGTCCCAATCCGACTTTATGAAAATGGATAACAACTGCTTTTAATATGGAAAAAGGATTAGAAGAAAAAACTGGTAAAACGCTTTCCGAATGGATTAAAATCGTAAAAGCTCAAAACTTTGAGAAACACGGTCAAATAATGATCTTCCTAAAAAAAGAGCACGCTTTCACTCATGGTTTTGCGAATTTTGTTGCTTTGAAATCTCGTGCTGCAGACGCCGAATCCCATAATCCTGAGGATTTAGTAGAGGCTCAATATTCTAATGGAAAAGAATCGCTAAAACTTTTTTACGATGTTCTTTTAAACGCCGCCCTTTCCTTCGGAGATGATGTAGAAGTAGTTCCGAAAAAGTCATCGGTAAGTTTGCGCCGGAAACGTCAATTCGCTTTAATTCAGCCCTCAACAAAAACTAGGCTTGATCTCGGACTTAAGCTTAATGATGCAGAATTATCAGGTAGATTAGAAAACTCGGGTCCTTTTGGTACAATGTGTACAAACAGAATTCAGGTTACTAAAGAAAATGAAGTAGATGATGAGGTTTTAAACTGGATGAAGTTGGCTTACGAGCAAGCTAGTTAATCTAATTCAGCAAGTTTTAATAATTCTTCGGGCACTTCAATATCCATTCTTAGAACTTGAGAGGCGTGTGTTTTCCCCTGAGCATCTAGTTTTAGAGATACCGTTCCGCCACCGCCTAGGCTTTCATAAAGAATAAAATTAAGCGCTCCAATATTCGGCAACTCATATCGCTCTACCTTGCCTTTGCACACATTTTTCATGTGGACTTTTACTTTTTCTGAAGTCAGGGTTTCTTTTAGAAAGGGATAAATATCTGGATGTCGCGCAATGATTCCAACATTACTTCCATTCCCTTTATCTCCGCTTCGACCGTGGGCAATTTTTAATAGTTTAACTGTAGGCATTTTTTAATCTTTTTTCTAAAGATAGTTAATCCGAGAGATAATATACTATTGTTGATACTACTCTTACATTCTTTATATGAGGGTTATTTTGATCTCTGGAACTTATACTGAATTGCCCCTGTAAGGCTGTTTTAATTTTACCAAGTTTGCTATTCGAATCTTCGGCAAATTTTTCTGCTACTCCACGCGCTTCTTTAGTTGCTTGTTCAATCATCTCGGGCTTAATTTCATTAAGTCTTGTGAATAGATATTCTGTTCGAAACTGATAATTCTGACCTGAAAATGCTACTCCTTGTTTTCCTAGCTCGCCTAGTTTATTCATTACTCCTCTAACCTTTTCTACTTCTTTTGAATACACTGTAACCGTCTGATTCGCTACATATCTAAATTCCGATCTGTCACCACTACCATACTGCTGGGCAAGTTTATCGGTCACTTGTGGTATTGCAAAGGAAATCTCAGAAGCTGGAATACCGTTAGCCTCCAAGAAAGCTTGTATTTTAACTCCGCTACTTTCTAGGGCCACATAAATACTTTCGAGACTGTTGCTCGCTTCTGTAAATTGAATCGGCCAAATTACGATGTCTGCAATATGCTCTTGTTCAGCAAGGCCTTTTACCGTTACTGTTCGCTCATATTCCTTGTAATCTATTGCTGCGCTTGCAAGTAAATAACCAAGCAAGACTAATCCAATTGCGATACACGTACCAAGTATCCCAAATGACTTTAATTGATCTTTTTCCATTTCTTGTATTTTATAAATCGTGAACTTCTCTACCTTAGATTGTAAATTTACTAAATAGTTTCCTTTTAGTTTTGCTATGATGTACGATTCAACATTTTTAATCAAATTAGTTCAAGCAAGAATGCCTTTTGGTAAATACGAGGGCAGGTTTATTACTGATTTACCCGTTCATTATTTGGAATGGTTTAGCAGGGAGGGTTTTCCAAGCGGTGATTTGGGGCAATACCTATCAACGATGTATGAAGTTAAAACTAATGGCATAGAAAAAGTGCTTGACCCAATTAAGGCAGAGTTTAGGCGAAGACGTTGCCCTTAATTTACAATCCACCAATGTGATGAGATATTTTCCTTCACAAATGGCGTTTGTAATTTCATTATAACGAAACCCTGTTTCTGATTTAATCTTTCTTTTCGAATCGAACCCCTAATGTTCTGCCGTTCGAAACTAATAATGCAGAAACTTTTCCATTCTCATCTCTTTGAAAAGAAATTTCACTTACAATACTTGAGCTTGTGAATTTATCTTCTTCTATGGGTGAAAATTCTATATCACCTATTAATCTTTGATTAACTGTTATAGAACTATCGCTCCAGGAAACAGTATAAAATGTTTCTATTTCCTCACTAAAGTATGTTCCAGTGTAGTTTTTAATATCTGATTCTGATGGAGCCCAAGGTTCTTCAGTAACTCTATTTGCTTTGTTCAATCCGTTTTGATCTAAGGTGAGTGCGTTAAATTCGCCATTTGAACCTTCATGAAAAATGATATTCGCATTTACACCAACAAGAGTAAATGTAGAATCTGATGTCGGCGTGATCTTAACTTTTTGCTGACCTGTAGCTTGTGTAAAAAACTCTCCCTCCTCAGAAAAGAATTTCAATATAAAAGCAGGTGCAGCTTCTAGTGCATATTCACCTTCCATTTTTTTAAACCTATCCATTGAGAAGTTTTCGGCATCGAATTCTTCATTCATAACCTCACTTGGTTCCGTTTCCTCTTCAACCTTAAAATAATCTTCGAAAAAGATTTCTGATGCAGAAACCGCAATTCCTCCCGCATTAAAACCTGCATAATTACTCACACTAATAACACCAGAATTTATATCAGGATAAAGAGCAAAAAACGCGCGATGAGCGGTGTCTGCCCCACCATGTTGGATTCGTTTTTTCCCTGCTTGTTTGTCTATGAACAATCCTAATCCATAATTGGTGCTAGAACCGTCTTCTAAAATAAATGGAGTTGTCATTTGCTCAATAATCTCCATTCCTCCTATTCTGCCCGTTTGCAAATTACTCATCCACTTTGCTAGATCAGATATAGTTGTGTAAATACCGCCTGCTCCCATAGATACACTAAGGTCTGATGCTTCTATTAATTCCCCCTGCTCACCATTGGAATAGCCTTTTGAACTATTTGGTACAATCTGAAATTGCTCTGCTCTAACAACCGTGTTCTTCATTCCTAGCGGTTCAAAAACCTGTTCTTTCATATACTCAGGAAAAGATTGATCTGTAACACGTTCAATTATCACTGTTAGTAAACCAAATCCTGTATTATTGTAGTTAAAAACTGTTCCAGGTATGTTTTGAAGTTCTGGCTGTCTTTGGATGATTTCTATATACTCAGATCGTTTTATAAAAGCCCCTTTATTTAAATCTCGACCTGAAAGAGCCACTAAATTTAAAATTTCTCTATATCCTGATGTATGTGTTAGTAGATTTCTAACTGTAACCTTATACTCGAATTCTTTGAGTTCTGGGATATAGGTTTGAACTTTTTCATCTAGTGATATTTTTCCCTCTTTAACCAAAAGCATAATTCCAAAAGCTGTGAATTGCTTCGTTACTGAGCCAATATTTGTAACCGTTTCTGTATCAAAAGGAATATCATAGGATAAATTTGCTTGTCCATATCCTTTCGAGAAAAAAATCTCTCCATCTTTTACAATACCAACAGCAGCTCCCGCAAACTCATCTGTATATTCGAAAAGCATTTGGTCAATTTTACCCTCTTTAGTGATAGCAATCGGCTCATTTATTACGATTTTTACTTCATAGTCTCCAAAATCTTCTTCAAATGGAGTGACTACAATTTGATATAATCCTTTTGATTCTGTCTTAAATCGAAATTTCTCTTGTCCTCTAGCTGGAGTATCAAAGTTTGCGATTTCTTTTTTATTAGGATCTAAAATAGATACGACAACATCTCCAGATATTTGATCAACATATCCGAACACAAACATCTCAGACTCTAGTTGAATCTCATATGCTGTTTTACTCCCATCCGATGTTGTACCATGTATGCTTTCATCTCCAGTAAATTTTATAACTTCTTGTGCGTTTATATCTGTAATAAAACCAACCGACAACCCTAGTAGTAGAAGTGATTTGAAACCCATAATAATCCTTAATGTATTGTTTAATAAAACCCGAATGTCGCGCAACTTACGAAATTCATACAAAATGGTTTCTATTCTTGGTTATAGCAAAAGCACCATTTCACCCTAACAAATATCCTAAACTTGCTGGCTGACGAAGTAACCAACCCGTTAAACTATATCTAGTAACATTGGTTGTTAATACTTCATGTTCAACACTATCACTTTTAAATAATAATAATCGACGAGCTACAGGTTCAACCAACACAGATTCTTCTCCTTCTTTGAATATTCTTAACTCACCACCATCGCCTTTTTTCCAAGCATCATTCTGGTAAATGAGAATCGTAATCTGTCGGTTGTTTCTATTATTGAACTGGTCTAGATGTCGGTGATAAAAACTACCTGCTGGATATTTAGCAAGATGAAATTCTGATCCCGATAAACTAATAAAACAATATCGTTTTAGTTTTTCTTTTACTTCTTCCATTAATTCAAAAAATGGAGCCATGATTTGATCCCTATCTTTATCCAACCAATAAATAAAATCACCACGGATCTCCTTTTCTATCTTGAATTCACCTAAAGCTCCAATTCCTGCTTTTCTTAGTTTTTCCTCCTTTTCTAACGAACGAAAGCTTGTCATGATACAACGATATAGTTCTTCTGATATGAAATCGTCAATAATTACATAATCCTTTTCCGCCAGTTCATCCATCCAAGAAACCCACTGTTCCTCTGAATTATTCGACATTTATTCTATAAATAAAGAGTGCTCTGTTTTGGTTAACGGTAAGCTTTTAACCAACCTTTCTATGTTTTTAGGAAGTAATTAAAAGTACAACAGTTTTAACTGTTAAAATTAAATTACTTTCTGGTGTAACATATTTTTTACATCCCGTAAAGAATCTTCGACACAAAATAAATTAATACACACCATGTCTAAACAAGAAATTCTTTCGTGGACCTCATTATCAACTTCAACATCTGTTTTAGTCTTCTATATACTTATCAATTTCGGCTGGCCGGATGTAGTTCCGGATTATTCCGATAAATTTGTTTCTATTTTTTTCAATGTCTTTTGGATTGCCGTTGCAATTGAAGCCTTTGTGCAGATTAGTGAAGGCAAAAAGAAAGTTCAAAAAGACGAGCGTGATTTTATGATTGAAGCCAAAGGGCTAAAAGTGGGTTATGGTATACTCACATTAACATTAATGGCAGCTTTGATTCAGCTTTTTATCTATAACTTTACTCAAAATATAGCTCCAGAATTTCCTTTTACTATAGAGCTTTCAACTATTATTCATGTCTTGTTTATTCTATTATTTTCGGCAAGTGCAGCCAAAAGGGTCACAATGATCTATTATTACAGAAAGGATTAGTTTATGATAGATGGTAATTTACAAAACAACATTCGAAAGCTACGTTTTCTTAAAAATGAAATGACTCAGCAAGAGCTGGCCGATAATGTTGGAGTAACTAGGCAAACCATTAACGCTATTGAGGCCGCAAAGTATTCTCCTTCGCTAGTACTTGCCTTTAAAATTGCTGCTATTTTTGAACTCCCATTGGAAGAGGTTTTTAAATATACATAACAGAAGTCATCTGGGATTGCTATTATACCTCCGATAAGTTTTGTGTATTCATCTAGCTCTAATTAATATTTATGAAGTTTTTCTCTTCTCAAATAACCTATTTCATAGCCAATAGGAACACCAAAACTAATATTGCTAAGCTCTTAAAGTTTGTTGGTATTCTTGTTGCTTTAATTACTGTTTACGGCGTACTGTTTCATCTTATTATGGAATTGGAAGGACAAAAACATAGTTGGATGACTGGTTTCTACTGGACACTGGTAACTATGAGTACATTAGGATTTGGAGACATTACATTTACCTCCGACTTAGGAAGATTCTTCTCTATGATTGTTCTTGGCTCTGGCGTAATTGTTCTGTTAATAATGCTCCCTTTTACCTTTATTGAATTCTTTTACTCCCCTTGGATGGAGGCTCAATCAAGAGCGCGCGCGCCGAGGGAGCTCCCTCCTTCAACCAAAGATCATGTAGTAATTACTACGTTCGATCCTATCACAAAATCGTTAATTGAAAAACTAGTTCAGTATCAAAAAGAATATGTTTTACTTGTAGATGATTTAACAACTGCACTTGATTTATACGATGATGGATATCGAGTTATGCTTGGAGAAGCTGATGATCCAGAAACATACATAAAGCTTCAAATCCATCAAGCAGCACTAGTTGTTACAAATGGCTCTGATATGTTTAATACCAATGTTGCACATACTGTTAGAGAGTTTAATAAAGAGATTAAAATTGTTGCAACTGCGAACTCCCATGACTCTATCGACATTCTAAAGCTTGCAGGATGTGACCATGTATTACATATGGGAAATTTACTTGGGCGGGCTCTCTCGCGTAGAACTCTTGGTCAAGATGCACGAGTTCATACTATAGGTCGGCTTGGGAATGTAATTATTGCAGAAGCCACCGCACATGACACGCCTTTTGTTGGAAAGTCATTACGCGAGACTCAACTAAGAGAAAAACTAGGGATTAACATTGTAGGAATTTGGGAGCGAGGTAACTTTCTTGGTTCGCACCCTGATACGAAAATTAGCGATCATAGCGTGGTAATGATGGCTGGTTCAGTAGAACAACTTAGAAAGTATGATGAGTTGGTAGGTATTTATGGGGTAAATGAGGAGCCGGTAATTATAATTGGTGGAGGACGAGTAGGTCGGGCTGCTGCATACCATCTTAAAAGAAGAAATATCGCTTTTAGAATTATTGATAAAAACCCAGAACGAATTCAAAATCCAAAGAACTTTATTCTTGGTGATGCTAACGATATTAATACGCTAAAAAAAGCTGGAATTGATACTGCACATAGCGTTATTGTGAGTACAAATGAGGACGATATTAATATCTACCTAACCATTTATTGCCGACATTTACGTCCCGATATTCATATTGTCGCAAGGTCTACTATTGAAAGAAATGTCCATTCCTTGCATCGCGCTGGCGCTGACTTTGTGATGTCTTATGCTACAATGGGAGCTAACGCCGTTTTTAATATTTATGAAGACAATGACATTATTATGATTGCAGAGGGATTAAATGTATTCAGTTTAAAAACCCCTTCTAAAATAGCTGGTAAAACTATTATAGAGGCAGATATTAGACATAATACTGGATGTAATGTAATCGCATATACTAAAGATGGAATACAAGTAATTAATCCTGATCCAAATGTTCAAATTCCTAAAGACAGTGACCTGATCTTAATAGGAGAAACCGCCGCCGAAGAAAAATTTATTCAGCTTTATGGGGATATTTAGTATATAAGATTTTTATTTCTAAAATGCCTCTGTAGTCATTCTTTTTGGACTTTCTAGCGAATCTGATCCTATTTCAAAGTCTATAATGCCTAATACCAATCCCTCTTCGGTAATTACATCAACCTCCCATTTACCAATCATCATATTTTTTTTATAAGTATACCCCCTGAACCCCTCGTTTCGACCTCCCGAAATTTCAAATCCAATATCATCTATTACTTCCCATTTCTTGGTATGTGGGCTATGCCATTTCCACCTATGAAGCACTTTTTTATTTAAATTTGAAGGCGCAAAAATCGAAGTAAATACATATATATTTTTTCCCTTTTGGTAAGCGAACTCTTTTCTGTTTTCTCTCCAGAATTTCATCCAATTTTCACGCTCATAAGTAACCAAATATTTTTCGCCTTCTTTTTGAATACTATGAGCTACAATTCCAGTATCTAACGCGAGTGGTACCGGAGGTATAAGATTCAAATAATAAAAGGTATTGATTAAAAGATAAATTCCGATTACTAAGCCTAGCATTTTCCCTTTCTTAATTTCTCTTCTAGTAGAAGGGCTTACTTTATAAATGTTGGTGATTAAAAATAGCGTAGTAGTTAAGCTGATTACCCCTGAAATAAGAAAAATATAGGTGTTCATTTCCTTAACAAGTACAGGAATAAAAAATGTGAAAAAGGTAAAATTCACAAAGAAGTATGCACTGAACTGAAGATACTTATTTGATATTCTTTTCTTTAACAACTCGTTAGCAAACAAAAGAATCACTAAAATAATGAAAAAAGAAACCGTCTTAGAATAGGAAACGCTTCTTGAAAAATAGATTACATAGGCACTACATAACCCCCCAAGAAAGAATTGAATAGCAAGAGGTAAATATTCCTCAAACCGCTCGATAAAAGTATCTTTCCATTTACCGTCATCTACTAGGTTGAAAAGATATAAACATGCACTAAGGGAACCCAAATAAGTACATAGTATTATTCTGTCGTATAAGCGATCAATTCTGCCTAGAGTAAGTGAGTCCCATATAAACCCACAGATAAAGAATGCTACTGGGGCATATTTTTGATGCTTTCTTATAAACGCCCGAAATCGACTAATTTTTAATATCACTAATACTCTTTCTTTTATTTAAAGGTAATAAGTAATATTGATTTTGTTCTGTTATTTAATCTCATCAAGCTTAAATAAAACATTTGTCAGTCTTTCCACTATTATTAATTCACCAATAGACGTTGTCTACACAACAATCGTAATTATTGGTTTAAATGGTCTTATTCTCTAATGTTGGAATTAGGTATCTAAGTTATTGTTTCAGATGATTCCAAATCTCAAATGAGCTATTCAATTAGTATGCCGAAAGGGACTGTAGTTACAGATATTTGTTTTGCTATTTCGTGAACCCAACCAACTTGTTTGATATACTTTATCTAATATTTATTCCGCTTCTTTTTCTGCTATCATCTCCTGAAAACGCATAGCTAATTCTTGATCCGTTTGTAATGCTTGTGCAATACTTTGAAATCTTTGCTGTGTCATTTCAGATTCCTGAATAGATGCAACCTGCTGCTGTTGAGCCTTCACACTTATTTCTTGTAAAAAAGTCTGCAAGTTGGCAACTTTTTGCTCTTCTTGGGTAGTAAGAGTTACTTCAGGTGCTTGTAGATTTTGTTGGCTCATCATGATTTCTTGAAATCGTTCAACTGGCATTTCAACTTCGTCAAGCTTATCTATGATAAGATTATCCATTTCCATCCTAATACTTTGAAAATCCATAGCCACAGAAACAAATTGTTCTAATTCTGCTTCTGAAACAGAATCTACTGGGGCAACAGGTGACATTTGCATTTGTTGAGCTACCAGCGCGGTAGTACTAATAATTATAGTTAAAACCAGAGCTTTAACAGTCTTATAAATCTTCATTAATCAATAAATTCTTAGTGAATAGTTTTATTAAATCTAACCTATTAATTATTTGTCGGGATTCTAAATCCTCAAAGAGGCTTTATAGGCTTTTAACAAATCGGCGCGTTTCTTATTATGAGCTATATTTCTTTGTATGGTCGCTAAATAATCCATTTTGTTATGCTAGAAAATCCAAAAGTGAATATCAAAATTAAGCTTTCGGCTTTATGGACTTCCGTCATATTCTGTTATGTTTATGGTGATTATTTTGAATTATATGTTCCTGAAAAAGTAGATAGCCTCATTACTGGAGTAAATATATTAGGTAGTCCAACTAAATTGTTAATCGCATCTATTGTATTAGCTATTCCTTCGGTAATGGTTGCTTTCTCCGTTCTATTGACTCCAAAAATAAACCGTTTTTTGAATATATTATTCGGATCCTTGTTTACAGCAATGATGCTTTTAATTGCCATATCATCCTTAACCCCTTGGTACAGCTTTTATGTATTCCTTGCCATCCTAGAAAGTATTATTACCTCACTTATTGTTTGGTCTGCATGGACATGGCCAAAAGAAATATCTACTGAACAAGCCGTACATACAGAAAGAGTTTAAATAGTATGAATACTACACCAGAACATGATGAACGAATTGCCACTATGAAATTTTCATCGGTTTATCCTCATTACGTTACAAAAGTAGAGAAAAAGGGTAGAACAAAAGAAGAATTACATCAAGTAATAGAATGGCTAACAGGATTTGATCAAAACAAACTCAACGAACTAATTATAGAAAAAGTCACTTTTAAAACTTTTTTCGAAGAGGCAACACTAAATCCAAATGCTCACCTAATTACTGGCGTAATTTGTGGATACAGAATAGAGGAAATTGAAACTCAACTCACCAAAAAGACTCGCTATTTAGATAAGTTGGTAGACGAATTAGCAAAAGGGAAAAAGATGGAAAAGATTTTAAGAGTTGAATAAAAATCCGAATGAAACAGATAGTATTAAGTTTAGTTTTTATTCTTATTAACAATATATCATTTGGTCAAACAGTACCCATTGTTATAAGTGAAAGTGATTTTTCCATTGGAAAGTCGATTACTATTGAATCGACAATATTAAACGAAAACAGAACGCTGAATATTTACTTACCGCTGAGTTATTCTTCAGATAGTTTGAAGACATATCCTGTCATTTATTTGCTTGATGGCTCTAAAGACGAGGATTTTATACATGTCTCAGGAATTGTCCAATTTGGATCATTTTCGTGGATTAATATGCTTCCAGAATCAATTGTTGTAGGTATTGGAAATGTAGACAGAAAAAGAGATTTCACTTATCCTTCAGAAAGTGAATTAGACCAAGAAGAATTTCCTACATCTGGTGGATCGGAAAATTTTAGTCACTTTTTATCCAACGAATTACAACCATTTATTGAAACAAGTTTTAGAACTGAACGCAATAAAACACTCATCGGTCAATCTCTCGGTGGTTTATTAGCCATAGAAGTATTGTTTAAAAACCCCGAACTTTTTGACAACTACATTATTGTGAGTCCTAGTCTATGGTGGGATGATGAAAAACTATTGGATATTAAACCTTTGGCTTATCACACTAATAAATCGATTTATATTGCTGTTGGAAAAGAAGGAGAGGTAATGGAGCGCACAGCAAAAGAATTATTCGAAAAACTAGCTTTTAATAAAGAAGAGAACACCGAACTCTTTTTCGAGTTCATGGAGAATAAAACACATGGTGATGCTTTGCATAATGCAGTTTATAATGCATTTGAAAATATCTTTAAAGGTCTAAAAGACTAAAACGCTAGTTCTCACTAAAAACATTAACGCTTTTTTTGCCATAAGAAATTGATTCCTAATTCTCGGAAAGTTGGTGGAGTATTAGTTAGGTAAACAAGAGAAGGTATTTATTACTTCGATTTCCAGCGGATGCTAGAGATTTCGTACTACTTACAATTGAAGAGCAATCGGAGTGAGGTTTAAAACAATAATTAAAATCTTAGCCCGACCTCCCCACAGTCCTCTTCATAATAAGGAGGGGAAGCTCTAGCTTCACTTCCTGAAATGTTTACTAATTAGGAGAGGTCAAAAATCAAGAAGGATTGAAACCCTTCGCTGGTGAACATGAGCAAATTATATCAAGTAAACACGAGAAGGGATTTATTCCTTCTAACTAAGTAAGGAATGGAAGCAGGAGCTACGGAACGAGGTTAAGTGAGGACTTTCAATTATTACCTGAAAGCTCCCTAATTTTTTCTTCTAATTCTTCAAATTTACTATCCCTTTTCTCATCATAATGTTGGGCAAATGCTCTTAATCCGGCTCTATTTTTATGAACTGTCATTTCTGTATAACAACTAGCTAATGTAGATATTGAATTTAGAATAGCTGTCTGTTTCAATGATTCAGCTTGCTCTTGTTGTGCTTTCACTGATTGTCGAAATTCCTCTTGAGTTATCTTTATATCTTTTCTTTGAAGATATAATCCATAAATAATTGCTGAAAATGCCAACGCATTAAATAAACTACTTAACATTCCAAACATATCTCCAAAACTTCCTCTATTTGACCAAGAATCAAAGCTATTATATATAATTAAAGCACCAATTATTTGAATAAGTAAAACACCAATAATTGTAGCAACAAAAATCCATTTTTTATCAGAATTCATATAAACTCCTATTTATAATTTTACAGACCCGACCTCAAAAATCTCTTCACCTAGTTCTTCAGCTTTTGCTTTTACGGCTTCAACCGCTTCTTTTGAAACCACACAAACTAATCCAATGCCAAGATTAAAAGTAGCTTGCATATCCTCTTCTGGCACGTTCCCAATTTCTTGAATGAGTTTATACACTGCAGGTCGTTCCCAACCATTCCAATCAATTTCTAAAGCTAGTCCTTCTGGTAAAATTCGTTTGGTGTTTCCAACCATTCCACCGCCTGTTATGTGGGAAAAACCATTCACTCCATCTAGTTCTTTTAACTCCGTAATTAATGCTAAATAAGATCGGTGGACTTGCAGTAATTCTTCGGCAATGGTACATCCCAATTCTTCTACATAATCATGAACATCGTATTCAGTGAATAGCACATTTCTAGCTAAAGAATATCCATTGGTATGTAATCCTGAACTTTTAAATCCTAGTAGCACATCTCCGTTTTTAATACCAGATCCATTAATCACTTTATCTTCATCCACAATCCCAACAATGGTTCCGGCTAAATCGAATTCTCCTGGTCCGTAAATGTCTGGCATTTCAGCTGTTTCACCACCAATTAAAGCAACGCTATTTTCTTTACATGCAGTGGCGAAGCCTTTTATAACTTCATAGCCTACATGCTGCTCTAGCTTTCCAGTAGAGAAATAATCTAAAAAGAAAAGAGGTTTTGCTCCACAAACGGCAATATCGTTTACACAATGGTTTACTAAATCTTGTCCAACGGTATCATACTTTCCAGCTTTAAAAGCTACAATCAACTTGGTTCCAACTCCATCCACAGAACTCACAAACGTTGGCTTTTTCATTCCAGTAAGATCAGGACTAAAGAATCCACCAAAGCCACCAATATTGGATAGAACTGCATCGGAATGGGTTTCTTTTACAATTCCTTTAATTGAGTTTACGAGTTCTTCTCCAGCTTTAATATCTACGCCAGAATCTTTATAGGTGAATTGCTTTTTCGCCATCAGGCTTCTTTTTTTTGTGTTACTAATTGAATGTGTGCTAAATGATGATTTCCATGCCAGGCGTACATAGCTGTAGCTAAAGCTAAAGTGTAATCGATTCCCGACTCTGGATGATGAAAGGTTCTTTTAAAGTGTTTCTTTTTCATGTTATTGAGGACTGAAAACCACTTTTCATGAATTACGGTTAACATTCTTAGCGCACTTTTTATGGATACCTCGTCATAATCTCCTAAGGTTGCCCAAGCAGTTTCATCGTAAGGTTTTATGGTAGGATTATCTTCAGTAAGAGCTAGTTTTACTCTAATTAGAGCATTCATGTGGCTATCACATAAATGATGAACAACTTCTAAAACGGTCCATCCATTTTTTCGATAGGGAGTGTTTAATACTTCATCTGAAACACCATACAATTCTGCTTTTACTTTTAAGGGAAGTTCTCTGATTTCTTCAATCCATTCAGAAACATCACTTACTTTTCTTTTTACAGTAAAATCAAATTCTCCAATCGGGTATTTGTTATCCATAAGTTTTCCTCATTTGGCTTGAATAAATATACCATCTTTGAAAAAGTTTTATGAGATGATTTTCTAAATCTTTTCCACACCTTAAAAGACAAATAAAATTAGATTTATATATTTAGTATATAGTTATAGAGGGTGTGGATATGTGGATAACAAACTTTTGTTTTTTACTAACAATACTTGACAAAACAATGTGGAAAGAAATGTTAAGAAGTGGCTCTTTATTTTTATACACTTAACGGATTATTGAAAAACTTGTCCACATGAAAACCTTAATCACACATAAAACATATGTTCAAGTAATCAACACTAAAAGTTATTCTTTTTGAATGTTGATTAGTGACAAAGAATGTGGAAACTTGTTTACAACTTTAGCGATTTTTAGTTATCACAAAGTTATAGAGTTGATATCCACATAGTAATCCACATATAAATAGGTATGAAAGTAGTAGTTCAGCGCGTTAGTTCGGCTTCTGTAAAGGTAGGAAATGAGATCATGGGAGCGATAGAAAAAGGTCTTCTTTTATTGGTTGGAATTCATCAAAGTGATACCCCCGAGCAACTGAAATGGATGTGTGAGAAGATTTTGAAGCTTCGCATTTTTGAAGATGAAGACGAGAAAATGAATTTATCAGTGAGTGATGTAGAAGGTGGAATATTGATTGTTTCTCAATTCACATTATATGGTGACGCTAGGAAAGGAACTCGACCAAGTTTTATAGAAGCGGCTCGGCCAGAAAAAGCAGAACCTATGTATGAAGAAATGATACAGTACTTCAAAGATCATTCTGAGTTAACTATTCAAACTGGAAAATTTGGTGCAATGATGGATGTGAAATTAGTAAATGATGGTCCTGTAACTTTGATATTGGAGAAGTAGATTGGCAGTTATTTTTATTTTTATAGATGGAATTGGATTAGGTGAAGCATCAGAAAAAAATCCCTTTTTTGTGGATACTTATGAAAGTTTTCAGATTCTATCGGGAGAAAATTTTAGTAATAAAGGGGAGCCAATTCTTTCAAAGAATCACATCTTTAAAGCGATAGATGCTAACCTTGGAGTAGAAGGCTTGCCACAAAGTGGAACTGGTCAGACTACTTTATTTACGGGAGAAAATGCATCGAAAGTAATTGGGAAGCATTTTGGGCCATATCCTCATTCTGGAATAAAATACCTTTTGAAAGAGCATAGTATTTTTCATGCGGTGAAAGAAGCCGGAAAAAAACCTTATTTTATGAATGCCTATCCGCCCATTTTCTTTGAACACGCCAAACGAAGAAATCGATGGAGCTGTACAACTCTTATGACTAAGAGTACAAATTTAAAATTAAACTCGACGGAAGAAGTATTAAAAGGAGAAGCCCTTACTGCAGAAATTGTACAAAATGCCTGGCGTGAAAGATTGAATATTGATCTTCCAAAAATTAATGCAAAAGAAGCAGCTCAACGACTTTTAAATGTAGTTCCGAATTACGATTTAGTGATGTACGAATATTACCTCACCGACAAAGCAGGACATAATCAAAAGATAGATGAAGCCAAGCGAGTGTTAAATACGTTGGATGAATTTCTACTTCATATTATCAAAGAAAAACGAAGTGAAGATGTGTTGGTGATTACCAGTGATCACGGTAATCTGGAAGACCTTTCTACTAAAACTCATACTAGAAATGAAGTGCCACTTTTCGTGATGGGAGAAGAGGCAGAGAGTTTTAATGAAGTAGAAAGTTTGATTGGAGTGAAAGGCGGGATTTTAGGCACTTTTACCAAGTCATCCTGAGTGAAAGCGAAGGAACTAATCTGGTATTAATACATAACTTTCTTATTTGATAGAAATCGGATTTTTAATCCAACTGAATCCTTCTCCCGAGAATTTGGGATTAGGATGACTCTTTAAGGAAAATCAAATAAATGACTACTTTCAAATCATGAAAAAGAACTATGAGATAATAAAAAAAGGTATCGGTGAAATAGAGTTTATCTTTTACCCCAAGAAACAATGGTTTTCAATAATATTTATTCACATATGGTTAATTGGGTGGCTTTTTGGGGAGGTTACGGTAATTAATATTCTCTTTTTTGAAGGCTCAATGTTTAACTCAGATACATCAGAAGGCGGATCGTATATTTTTTTATTTATTTGGCTTACGTTTTGGACTTATGGAGGATTTCAAACAATTATGACTCTTATCTGGATGATGTTTGGTGAGGAGTTGGTTAAAATTAAAAGGCAGGATATTACAATAACACGAGTACTGGCTTTTGTGAGAAAGAAGAAGACCTTTGAGTTGGAGAATGTTAAAAATCTCATCATTCAAATTGAAAAAGGAGACATGTTCTCAAAAAAGAAAAAAGTTAAAACAGCTTTTAAGAATTATGGATCTATAAGGTTTGACTATAAAGGAAGGGAGAAAAGGTTTGGAGTAGATTTAGACTATAATGCTTCTCAGGAAGTTTATAATGAGATTAAAGATATAAGTCGGTTTACGAATCTAAATTTAAAAGATTGAAAGTATCGTCAGGATGACCCCAATATTATATTTCAACCAAGTCATTACTTCAGTACATTCATCCCATGAAAAAAATCCTTCTTTACACACTTCTTGGGTTAATAGGAATTTATGGGCTTTTACTTATTCCAGATAACTCCGCCATCAATATTGAAAGTGAAGGGAATTCAATTCCTTTTGTTTGGAACCAAGATGATAGATGGGATGAATTAGAAGATCAGTTTCAAAAAGCAAAACAGTTAAGTTCAGCAGAATATGTCGAAATTATAAATGAAGCTTTTTCTGAGATCAGCGAAATTCTAAAGAATCTTGAAGAAGAATCGTTCGATTATACAGACGCAAAACTTGAAGAGCTTTTAAATCAGTTCTTTAATATCGCGCCGGTTGTTGCAGCGCAAGATAAAAAGAGCAAAGAGTTTGTAGAACTATATAATAAAGCCCGCTTTATTATAAAGGAGGAATCCATTAATTGGGATATAAATAAACTCGAAGTAAGGATCGCTTTATACAAAGTTTTATATGGGATGAGAGCTACGGTTGAAGAAGTGTTACTTCAATCTAAAGAAGAAATTGATCCCGTACTTTTTGTGAAGGAAGAAGAATCGGTGACGCCATCTACAACTCTCTTTGGAATTACAGTTCACAGTGGAGATTTATTAGTTTCAAGAGGCGGTGCAGAAGTTTCAGCGTTAATATCTCGAGGGAATGATTTTCCAGGAAACTTTTCTCATGTTGCTCTTATCTATGTAGAGGAACAAAAAAATATAGCGTATTTAATTGAAGCACATATTGAACGCGGGGTAGCCATCGCCTCGGCACAGGAATATGTTGGTGATGGTAAGCTTAGATTTATGGTGCTTAGGCCAAGAGCAGATCTTCCTGAAATAATAGAAAATCCAATGCTACCTCATATTGCTGCAAAAGAAGTGTTTGATGAAGTTCAGCAACGACACATACCCTATGATTTTAAAATGAATTTCTTCGATTCTGAAGCGATGTTTTGTTCAGAAGTAGGCTCTTATGCGTACAAAAATAACGGCATTAAACTTTGGCAATCAGAATCCACTATTTCTTCATATGGCGTGGTTACATTGTTGAATACTTTCGGAGTGGAAAATTTTGTAACCCAAATGCCATCTGATTTGGAATATGATCCTCAGCTTTCGGTTGTAGCAGAATGGCGAAATACGGAAGCCTTATATGAAGACCATTTATACAATGCAGTGATTGATGCAATGCTGGAATGTGCAGATAATAGAAAAGAAATAGCGTACAATCATTTTCTACTACCCGTAATAAGAATTTTGAAAGGATATAGTGTAGTTAAAAATCAATTTGGTGGAGTAGGACCAATACCGGAAGGAATGAGCTCTACTCAGGCATTAAAAAGTGATGCTTTTATTAGTAGACATGAAGAACTAAAACTTAAAACCAGATTAAGCACAGAAGAATTTGAATCCCAAAATGGATACGTACCACCGTACTGGGAAATGGTTAAGTTAGCAAGAAAAAAAGCAGATTGCAGTGAATAAATATGAAACCAAAAGTACATTTAGTATTGGGAAGTGGCGGGGCCAGAGGAATTGCTCATATTGCAGTTATAGAAGAACTGGAGAAAGAAGGCTACGAAATTATTGAAGTAATAGGCTGCTCGATGGGCGCAGTAGTTGGGGGAATTTACGCATCAGGCCATCTTGCTGAATATAAAGATTGGCTAATGAGTTTAACGCGGAGAGATGTATTCGAATTGTTAGATTTTACCTTCACGAAACAAGGCTTTGTTAAAGGAGAAAAAATCTTTGATAAGCATAAAGAATTGATGGGAAATCTAAATATCGAAGATTTTGATATTCCGTTTACCGCAGTTGCTACCGATATGAAACATAATGATGAAGTCCATTATACAGCTGGAGATTTATACAAGGCGTTAAGGGCTTCAGTTGCTATTCCTGGCTTTATTGTTCCGGTTGTTCAAGATGGAAAAGTGCTGGTTGATGGAGGGGTTTCAAATCCTTTGCCAGTAAATCTTGTAAAAAAACAAGAAGGAGCAATAGTTGTGGCGGTAGATTTAAACGCTAAATGGAACAATGAATACACAATAAAAACGAAGGCAAAAGAAAAGAATGAAGTTCAAAAGTGGTTTGAAAATCTTCTACCCGAAAATTTTATAGAGCACCAGCAAAAACTGGCGGAGAAAAAAGAAGAGGCATATTCCTTGATTGAGTTAATGGAAAGCTCCTTTAGTGTTACTCAAGATAATCTTACGTCATTAATGCTTAAGCTACACACTCCAGATATTTTGATTGAAATTCCTCGAAATATTGCAAATACCTTTGATTTCTATAAAGCGAAACAGATTTTCGAAGTAGGAAAGAAAGCATATAAAAAAGCACTAAACTAAAATTTTTACCAGTCATCTGTCCTAAATGGAACAGCGGGTAAACCTTCTAAATTATAGAGTGCAACTTCAGGATTATCTGCCCAAGCATAACGTACAGCAATAGGGTTTTCAACTTCATCAGAATCGAGAATTATTAAATCACCATCAATTGTAGCATCTGCCCAATAGAACACACTGTCTGATCCAGCAAGAGCAAATCCAGGAAGATTTCCATTAATTTTTTTGTTTATTAATCCTGAACCTACATGGTTAAAAGAAATAATAACTCGTTCGCCATCAATTATATGCCCTCGATACATTGGTCCAGAATATACGTTGTCTTCATTGAAAGCTACATGGCGAGCTGATTGCCAAAGTCGGTAACCTACATCTTGTTTATTTCGAGGATGAATGTCATTTGCCTCGCCAATATCGATAATGGTTGCCATTCCTGTATTATTTAAACTCAAGGTTTGAGTTTGGGCTTCCTGCAGCCGTGCCCAACCAGAATCTGTGGGATCATCATACCGTTGCTGATAGTTTGCAAGCTGAACAAAAAGGAATGGGAAATCACCTTGATTCCATGCGTTTCTCCAAGACTCAATCATAGATTCAAATAACACATTATAGTACTGATTCGCACCTACATTGCTTTCGCCTTGATACCAAATAGCTCCTTTTAAAGTATAACCAGCAATAGGATTTATCATTGCATTGAAAAGGAATCCCGGTTCATTTTCGTATCGGATTACCTGGGGAATTGGAGGTTCAATCAGATTGGAATATTTCCAAGTTCCATTAAACTGAATTTTTTCGTCTTTTGTTTCTAGCCAGAAGTCATTTTCGCTACCAATGAATGTTCGATTTGCCCAATCTTCGACAGTTCGAATTGCAATAACATTTTCTCCTTCTTTTAACGTGCTTTTTTCAACATTAATAACTTCTGGATCATCAGCCCAAGTTTTGGTGTATACTTTTTTCCCGTTTATAAAGGCTACGGTAAATTTTCCCGGATTCCCGAATGATAATTGAGCATCAGAGATAGACTCTAGATTAAATTTCTTACGTAACCATACAAAGTCTAATAATGGTTCTTGATTAGGAAGTTCAATATTCTGCCAGCTTGCATCATTATATCCTTCAGCATGTACGCCATAACTTAGAAACCCTTCAGTATCTTGAACACGGCGGTATTTTTCAGCATTATTTTTTGAGTTTTCATTGATTTTATTTTCCCAACCAGTATCTGTAGTTGAGTATTTTGAAGCCTTTTCTTCATATCCTGGTACATTCCTAAGCACATCTATCGGAACCCATGATTCTGCAGGAGTTCCACCCCAGTTATCATCTATAATTCCTACAGGAACATCTTTTTCTAAATGATTGTGTTTGGCAAAAAACCAAGCTACCGCTGAATAATCTTTCACGGTTTCTTTATTTGCTGGCTTCCAGGCCGCTTCTTGCTTTAATTCATCTAAAGGCTCGAAAGAGATATCTTTAGCAACCTTAAAAAATCTGATCTGGGGATATTCAGCATCATTAAGCTCAATCTCCATATTGTCAATGTTGCCACCAACTGGCCATTCCATATTAGACTGTCCCCCGGCAATCCAAATATCTCCAAAATAGACATCCTCAAAAGTAACAGTCTGTCGGGAATCAATAGTAATTGAATAAGGCCCTCCGGCTTTTTTTTTCGGGAGAAAGGCTTCCCATTCGCCGTCGTTATTTGTCTCGGTTGTTATGCTTTCTTCTCCTAGTAAAATGGTAACAACAGAGTTTGGTCTTGACCAGCCCCAAATACGCACATTGGTATCGCGTTGAAGAATCATATGATCACTAAAAATTTGTGGGAGCTGCAGTTCTTGAGCTTCTAGCGAAAAAGATGATATTATGAGTATAAAGAGTAGAAAAAATTGGTTAGGCATTTTTTTCAGGGTAGTTTTTCTTAAGTGTATTTAGAACAATTTAAATGCTGACGGTATAAAAAACTACTTTGCATTTTTTCAAGGCATGTATCTTCTTGCAGAAACAGATTATTTCGGTCATATTCCATTGTTGTTAAATAATAGAAGGAGTCGAAATGGAAAAGAGATTTATATTAGCAATAGATCAAGGCACAACGAGCTCTCGTGCTATAGTTTTTGATCATTCAGGAGAGATTAAGTCTGTTGCCCAAAAAGAATTCAAACAACACTTCCCCAATGATGGCTGGGTAGAACATGATGCTAATGAAATCTGGAAAACACAAGCAGGTGTAGTTGCAGAAGCAATAATGGATAGTGGTGCCGATGGGAAAAATATCGCCGCAATTGGGATTACAAATCAAAGGGAAACAACGGTAGTTTGGGATAGAGAAACAGGGGAGCCAATTTATAATGCAATTGTTTGGCAAGACCGAAGAACATCAGACTATTGTGATCACCTACGGAAAGAAGGCTGGACAGAAAAAGTAAAGGAAAAAACAGGCCTCATTATCGATAGCTATTTTTCTGGAACAAAAGCCCGCTGGATATTAGAAAACGTAGATGGCGCAAAAGAGAAGGCTAATAAAGGTAAGCTGGCTTTTGGCACTATAGATTCTTGGTTGGTTTGGAATTTTACAAAAGGCGAAACACATGTCACAGATGTTACCAATGCTTCACGAACAATGCTCTATAATATAAGAGACCACAAATGGGATGAGGAGCTGCTGGATCTAATGGGAATTCCGGAAAGTATGTTGCCTGAAGTAAAATCATCAAGTGAAGTATATGGACATACAAAAACCACAATTTTTGCTCATGAAGTTCCAATAGCAGGGATAGCGGGAGATCAACAAGCCGCAATGTTTGGGCAGATGTGTTTAGAACCGGGTATGTTAAAAAACACCTACGGAACGGGCTCGTTCATTATGTTTAATACAGGAGAAGAAGCGATAGAGTCTAAGAATAATCTTCTTACAACCATCGGCTATGGATATAATAAGAAAACTATATATGCACTAGAGGGCTCTATATTTATAGCCGGCGCAGTTGTACAATGGCTTAGAGATGGATTGGGAATCATTAAATCCTCTTCGGAAATAGAGAAGCTAGCACTATCAGAAAAAGATAATGGAGGAGTGTATTTGGTTCCAGCTTTTGCCGGACTAGGAGCGCCTCATTGGGATCAACGCGCAAGAGGATCTATTTTTGGATTAACACGAGGTTCCACTGCAGGGCATATTGCAAGGGCGGCTCTAGAGGGAATCGCCTTTCAGGTGAAGGATGTTCTATCAGCAATGGAAGCAGATTCTGGAATTGATATTCAAGAACTGAGGGTAGATGGCGGGGCAACAGTTAATGATACCTTAATGCAGTTCCAATCAGATATTTTGCAGATTCCAATAGTTCGACCAAAGATTTTGGAAACCACCGCTCTCGGCGCGGCTTATTTAGCGGGGCTAGCAGTTGGTTTTTGGAAAAATACTGATGAAACAAAAGAACAATGGCAGGAAGACAAACGCTTTGAGCCAAAAATGAAATCAGATCAAGTGAAAACACTCCTTCACAAATGGAATAAAGCCGTGGAAAAAAGTAAAGAATGGATTGAGTGATAATTGTGAGTTTTTAAGAGCGAGTAATGAGAAAACAAAACTACTGTCATTCTGAACTTGATTCAGAATCTGTTAAGGAAGAAGAGTTCTTCTGGGAGAGAAATCAATTGGAAGATCAATCTCTACAGATTCCAGATCAATCTAGGAATGACAACCAACAAGGGTATTAATAGTTTAAAATGAAAAGACAAGACTTTATAAAAACAATTAAAGAATACAACGATTATTGGGATGTACTCATAATTGGCGGAGGAGCAACGGGCTTAGGTTGTGCAGTTGACGCGGCTTCTCGTGGATATAAAACGCTACTTTTAGATATGCATGACTTTGCCAAGGGCACCTCAAGCCGTAGTACAAAATTAGTTCATGGCGGAGTTCGCTACCTGCAACAAGGGGATGTTTCGCTAGTAATTGAGGCATTGAAGGAAAGAGGGTTATTGATACAAAATGCCCCACATTTAGTGAGTCACCAATCATTCATAGTTCCTAGTTATAAATGGTGGAACGGTCCTTTTTATGGAGTAGGAATGAAAGTATATGATGCACTCGCTGGAAAGCTTGGGATCAAAAAGTCTAAAAACCTTTCCAAAGAAGAAGTTTTGGAGAAAATTCCAACGTTAGAACCTGAAGGACTAACAGGCGGGACAATGTATTACGATGGACAGTTCGACGATTCGCGCTTAGCGATTAATTTGGCTCAAACGGCAACAGATCATGGCGCGGTTACTGTCAATTATATGAAAGTGACGAACCTATTAAAAAGTGGATCCGATCTTATAAAAGGGGTAAAAGTACAGGATATGATGGATGGAAGTTCAATGGAAATTAATGCCCGAGTGGTAATTAATGCCACAGGAATATTTTCAGATTCTATTCTTTCAATGGATGATCAAGGGCACCAAAATATTATTCAGTGCGCACAAGGGGTTCATATTGTGTTAGATAAAGAGTTCCTTCCTGGTAACGCCGCTATTATGGTTCCACACACAGATGATGGTCGAGTACTTTTCGCAGTACCTTGGCATGGAAAGGCATTAGTAGGAACAACTGATACCCCAATTGATAAGCCTAATTTAGAACCAATTGCACTAGAGGAAGAGATTGAGTTTATTCTTCGTCACGCAAAAAAATATCTATCAAAAAACCCAAAAAGAAGCGATGTAAAAAGTGTTTTTGCTGGGCTAAGGCCTCTCGTAAGACCTAAAGATGCGAAATCAACTTCTGAGATTTCTCGGAGTCATCATCTTCAAGTATCGGAATCAGGATTGGTTACAATTGCGGGAGGAAAGTGGACAACGTATCGTAAAATGGCAGAAGACACGATTAATCAAGCGGCTATAATAGCAGGGCTCGAAAATGTTTCCTGTAAAACAGAAGAACTTCGAATTCACGGATGGCTAAAAAATGTAGACCCAAAAGATCATCTTCATGTGTACGGATCGGATGAAGTTGCTTTAAAGAAGCTATTGGAAGAAAAAAACGAGTGGAAAGAAAGGCTTCACAAAAACCTTCCTTATATAAAAGGCGAAGTTATTTGGGCCGTAAGAAATGAATTGGCAGTTACAATTGAGGATATTTTATCCAGAAGGACGAGAGCGCTTTTACTGGATGCTAAAGCCTCACTAGAAATGGCACCAGAAGTTGGACGTTTACTAGCCTCAGAATTTGGTTATGATGATGCTTGGGTGGAGCAAGAAGTTAAAGAATACGCGGCCTTAGCCAAGAATTATATTTTGGAATGAATAGGTAGAGGAAAAAATAATTGTCATCCTGAGGATACTTCCGAAGGGTCTATCTGGATAACCGTCTGGATTCTTCGCTCACGCTCAGAAAGACACTAAATAAATAAACTATGGAAGCATATTTTGGAGAAGTATTAGGGACATTTCTTTTGATGGTTTTAGGACTCGGCGTTAATGCCAATGTTTCTTTAAAGAAAACCTATGGTCACGGAGCGGGTTGGATTGTAATTTCATGGGGCTGGGGAATAGCCGTTTTTGTTGCGGTATTTGTATCTGCCGAAATAAGCGGAGCTCATATTAATCCTGCCGTAACTTTTGGTCTAGCTATAGCGGGTAAGTTCTCTTGGGCATTGGTTCCTGGATATATTATTGCGCAGTTTATAGGCGCTATTCTTGCGGCGATATTAATTTGGATTCAGTTTAAAAATCACTTTGAAGAAACACCAGATATAGGAACTAAACTGGGTGTTTTTAGTACTGGACCAGCAATAAAAGACACGTTTACTAATCTTTATTCCGAGATTTTTGGGACATTTATTTTGGTTTTAGGCGTCTTATATCTTGCTGCGCCAGATGTTGGGCTTGGCTCAATCGAGGCTTTGCCTGTAGGTTTGTTAGTTTTTGGAATAGGGATGTCTTTAGGGGGTACAACTGGCTATGCTATTAATCCAGCAAGAGATTTAGGGCCAAGAATTGCCCATGCGATTCTTCCTATTAAAAGGAAAGGAGATAGTAACTGGGGATATTCCTGGATTCCAGTTTTGGGACCATTAGTTGGTGGGTTGTTAGCTGCTTTAGTTTACCTTCAGCTACCGTTTTAAACTCGACTATTTCAGGGAAGAATAATGATGAGAGATTAAACTAAGAAAGGGCCTCTTTAATTCGATCAAAAATTCCTTCTACGGTTCCTATTCCATCAATTATTTTAACCCAGCCTTTAGCGTTGTAATGTGCAAGTACTGGCGCCGTTTCATTATGATAAACCTTAAGGCGGTTTTTCATTCCCTCTTCAGTATCATCTGTGCGTCCCTGCCCTCTAGAAAGTACTCGACGAATAAGCTCGTCCTCTGGAACAGCAAGAGCTACAACAGTAGTATCACCAGAAGTTTTTTTGGCAAGAATCACATCTAAAGACTCTGCTTGAAAAACAGTTCTAGGAAATCCATCAAAAATACATCCATTATCGTAGGTTTCTTTTTCAAGCTCTTCAGCGACGATTTCAACAACAACTTGGTCTGGAACGAGTTCCCCAGCATCCATGAAGGATTTAGCCTTTAGCCCAACAAGAGTTTCGTTCTTTATTGCAGCACGAAATATATTCCCTGTAGATAGATGGGGAAGGTTGTATTCCTTTTGAATTAGTTCTGCTTGAGTTCCTTTTCCGGCGCCTGGAGCACCAAAGAGTATGATGTTCATGGTTCGATGAATTTATCTTTCAGATTGAGTGAGTGATCTCAACATTGAGAAATAGAAATCCAAAACCCAGAGAGTGAATTCTGGGCTTTGGTAAATTTCAAGAGTTTCCAGCAAGCGGAAACAAAGAAAAAATTACTTCTTAGGGTTCTTAGTCTCGCGCTCTTGAATACGGGCAGCTTTACCACGAAGCTCACGCAGGTAGAACAATTTTGAACGTCTAACTTTACCACGTCTTACCACATCAACTTGTGCTATAAACGGAGAGTTAAGAGGGAAAATACGCTCAACACCAATACTTCCGCTCATTTTACGAACAGTAAAAGTTTTGTTTGGGCCACTTCCTCTTTCAGAAATTACAACGCCTTGATATTGCTGAATTCTTTCTTTTTCACCTTCACGCACACGGTAATGCACGTTCACTGTATCTCCAGCAGTAAATTGCGGTAGATTGTCAGTTACTAAAGTTTGTTCAACTAATTTTAGTTTATCCATTTTTCTCTGTGTTAAATCCTTCGTTACAAAGGATGTTAATATTCTTTCTTATAATTTTCGTACAAATCTTTTCTTCGTTCTTTTGTTCGTTTCAAAGATTGCTCTTGTTGCCAAGCCTCAATTTTTTTGGGATCTCCAGATCTTAAAACCTCAGGGACTTTTATTCCCTTAAACTCTGCCGGTCGGGTATAAACTGGTGCCTCGAGCAATCCATCTTGAAATGAGTCATTCAGAGCGCTTCCAGCATCACCGATTGCCCCAGGCAAAAGCCTCACAATAGCATCGGTTATTACCATAGCAGGAAGCTCTCCCCCTGAAAGCACATAATCACCAATAGTATATTCTTTGGTGATGAGCTCATCTCTAACTCGCTGATCGACGCCTTTATAATGTCCGCATAAAATGAGAATGTTAGTTTTCAACGAAAGCGTATTAGCTGCTTGTTGATCAAAAACGTCTCCATCTGCCGCGGTAAAAATCAGTTCATCGTATGGTCTTTGACTAGTCAGGTGCTCAATACAGCTAAAGATAGGCTGAGGAGTAAGCACCATTCCGGGGTCACCGCCATATGGGTAGTCATCAATTTTGCGATGTTTGTCTTCGGTGTAATCACGAAGGTCATGCACATGAATTTCTACCAGATTTTTATCGATCGCGCGTTTTACAATGCTGTGATTAAGCGGACCATCTAATAGAGCAGGAACTGCGGATATGATATCAAATCGTATCATAAATCCTCCAGAACGGCTAAATTTTGGCATCGAATAATCTTGGTTTGGTGATCAATTTCAGTTACAAACTCATCCACAATGGGAATAAGTAAAGAACCTGAATTTGTTGCCACGGTCACCACTACTTGAGCCCCGCTATCCATGAAGTCAATTACCAGACCAATAGACTTATTCCGATCGTTCAGAATTTCGTAATCGATTAGGTTTTCTTCTTCAGCTTCATCACTAAAAAGCTGTTCAGCCAATGTTGTTTCTATAAAAACAGCTTTGTTTTTTAATGCCTCAGCGGAAGTGCGATCAGCGATATTTTCAAATTGTACAAAGAACGAAATTTTGTTTCCCTTGCCCTCAACCCGAAGGTTTGCAATCCGGCAGGGATAAAAGTCTCCTCGATCGCTTCGCAAATACACCACTAAAATTTGCTCTATTGCTTCGACCGAGTCGATTTCAAAAAGAACTTTTAATTCTCCTTTCAATCCTTGCGACCTAGCTATATGCGCAATTTGGGTAAATGGTGATGTATTGGCACCTTCAATCATAGGAGCCCGATAATGAGTTACGCTTGTTTAGCTTCCCAAGCAGCGATAACAGTCTTACGATCTTCAGCATCAGTAACGAAACCGGCTAGATTCGCCAATTCAGTGTCGTTGATGTGATCGATAGCTTCTTTTGCTGTCATGTCGCTTGAAGTTTGAGAAGGCGCTTCAGCTTTGGTCTCTTCTTTTTCTTCAGCTACTTCTTCCGCTGCTGGAGCCTCTTCTGGTTCTTCCGCCTTTTCTTCTTCTGCGGCAGCTTCCTCAACTACTTCTTTAGGCTCTTCTGCCACTTCCTCTTCTACAACTTCTTCCGTTGTTTCCTCAGCTACTGGTTCAGCCGGAGCTTCTTCAGTTGCAACTTCTTCTTCTGCAGCATCTTCAACAGCTTCGGTTTCGGTAGCTTCTTCTGTTGTTTCTGCTTCTTCTAAAGCCTGTTCAGCTTCAAGTTCAGCGGCGGCTTTGTTTGCTTTTTCAACAACCTGTTCTTTTACGGCTTTTTCTTCAGCAGCTAGAGAAGCTTGAACTTGCTCTTTACGAGTAACTTCTTTGTCAGCTTTTGAATCACGGTAAGCTTTCCACTCGGTAAGAGCGGCTTCAATTTCTTCTTCGCTTTTGCCCCACATCACAAGGTGACGTTTGTACAATAAACCTTCATGACGAAGGATTTTGCGAACAGAGTCGGTTGGCTGTGCTCCAGTTTCTAACCAATACATGATACGGTCTTCGTTCAGTATGGTCTCTTTCTTTTCGGTAACGCCATCATAACGACCTACTTGCTCGATAATTCGACCATCTCTAGGAGAGCGGCTATCTGCAACTACGATATGATATATTGGACGACGAATACGTCCCTTGCGTTGAAGTCTAATCTTAATCAATGATGTTTCCTCAGTTGAGTTTTGTGTTATCTAAATTTCTTATCGGCCTATTGGCAGATTTTTAAGTCCTTGAAGAGCACGTCCCATTTTTCCCATTTTGGACATGGTCTTCATCATCTTTTTCATCTGTTCAAACTGTTTAATTAGATCGTTGATCTCTTTAACAGTTGTGCCAGAACCTTTTGCAATGCGCCGTCGTCGACTGCCATTTAATATACTTGGGTCCTGACGCTCCACCGGCGTCATAGAATAGATAATTGCCTCGATGGGCTTAAAAGCATCATCATCAATATCTGCGTTTTCTATAGCTTTGCTGGCGCCGGGGATCATAGATACGAGATCTCCGAGATCTCCCATCTTTTTAATTTTTTGAATTTGTTCGAGGAAATCCTCAAGATCAAACTTGTCGCTACTGATACGGCTTTGTAGACGTTCAGCTTCCTTTTCATCAAATTCTTTTTGAGCTTTTTCAACAAGCGAAACCACATCGCCCATTCCAAGAATACGCTGAGCCATACGGTCAGGATAGAATGGGGAAAGAGCATCTAGCTTTTCGCCAGTACTCACAAACTTGATTGGTTTATCAACTACGCTTCTGATGGAAAGAGCGGCACCACCACGGGTGTCACCGTCTAACTTTGTTAAAACAACGCCATCAAAATTAAGTCGCTCATTAAAATTCTTTGCTGTGTTAACCGCGTCCTGTCCAGTCATCGAATCAACAACAAACAAAATCTCATGAGGATTTACGGCTTTCTTGATTTCCGCAACCTCATTCATCATCTCTTCATCCACATGCAATCGGCCAGCGGTATCAATAATTACCGTATCCATTGCAAGGCTTTTCGCCATAGCAACAGCTTCTTTGGCAACGCGAACAGCATCTTTCTGTTCTATTGAATACACTGGAACATCAATTTGTGATGCGAGTGTTTTTAACTGGTTTACAGCAGCAGGGCGATAAACATCGGCGGCAGCAAGAAGCGGGTTCCGTTTATGCTCCTGCTTAAGGTATCGGGCTAACTTACCAGCGAAGGTAGTTTTACCTGAACCTTGCAATCCAGCTATGAGAATGACAGTGGGTGGAGTGTGCGCTGTGGCAATATCTGATTTTTCACCACCAAATGTAGCAACCAGCTCGTCGAACACAATTTTTGTGAACTGCTGACCTGGATTAACACTGGTAAGAACATCAGAGCCAAGCACCTTATCCTTAATATCTGCAGTAAATTGGCGGGCAACCTCTAAGTTTACATCGGCATCTAGGAGAGCTCGACGTATTTCACGCACCGTTTCAGCGATATTTACATCGGTGATCCGTGCTTCGCCCTTCAGGTTCTGAAGGGCTTTATCTAAATTTGAGGATAAATTATCAAACATAGGTGTAAACAGGGTTTTCTGTGCCAATCACAGAGCCTGATAAAATACGGTAAGATTTTGGAGTTATCAACAGTAATGTTGATAAATGTTTCTAGTGAATAATAGCTTCTACAATTGAAAGCTTATTTATAATCAGAGCCGGGTTTATTTATAAAAATAGGATCTTTCCAATTGGGATATGTCTGCTGTAGTAGATAGTGAAATACAGCTAGAGTAAGTATTGGAAGATAGGTTAGTCCAACTCTAAGAATCTCATTTTCGATAAATCTAAAGCCGATTATAAATGGTACAAGTACAAACAAAATAAATGAGAACAACCAGCCAAAGCGCTTTAGTTTAAATAGTAGCCACAATATATAAGGCGTTGCAATTATACTGATAAGGATGGTCGCTCTTGCCATTGAATCCAAAAAAAGAAAAGATGAAGAAGGGGCGTGTGAAGTTGGGTCAAACCCCATAACTCGGTCTAGTTTTTTTAGATAAGGGCTTGATTTGAAAACGAGCTTTGATTTAGTCATAGTTTATGTGTAGTTACATGTAACTGATAATACAAACACATATCAATATATCCCCATAAAATAATTTGGCGAAGAATGTTCTTAGGGACGTATTGTGATTTGTGAAATTGAAGAAACTAAATCCTACTTGTTTTAATTTGAGTTATCGTTATTTTGAGTCTAGAGATCAATTTATTCGGAAAAATGGTACATATAATAAGCAGGATTTTAATACTTACTCTAGCGGTCATTTCTCTAATCGCAACAGAAGCTATCGCTCAGGGCTCAAGTGGAAAAGATAAAGGGGAAGACGCTTTTAGAGAGCTCGAAACAGGAGAGCTTACGCTTCGTTTTATAAATGCCCTTAATGGAGAATATGTAGAGGGGGCAAGAGTGCTAATTGATGGTAGAGAGTTCAAAACTGACTTTGAGGGGAAAGTACTCTTCAAGCCTGTAACAGAAAATAGTCAATCCCCAGTATTATTTGAGAAAGAAGGCTACATAACAAGCAGTTTTGGTATAGAAATAGCTCTTGGAACAATTTTTCAAAATAGGATTTCTGTTTCTCCAATCTTAAGACCAGAGTCAATAAGGATTGTTTTAGATTGGGCAAAAGATCCTAGAGACCTGGATGCTCACCTTATAAAACAAAATGGATATCATATTTCTTTTCGGCACAAAAGAACTAGTGATGATGGAACTGCTCAATTAGATAGAGACGATACCAACGGAAATGGACCAGAGACGATTACTATTAACGAGATAGATCAAGGTGAAACATACACATTCATGGTCGAAAACTTTAGTGAACGAAGTAATAGTAATTCGAAATCTCTTTCTAATAAATCCAGAGCAACCGTTCGTGTTTATGGGGATAACCAGCTTCTTCATACTTTTCGAATACCACCAAATGAGGTCGGGGTTAAATGGTCGGTATTTCAAATTAAGAATGGGCAAATTCTTAATGTTGATACCGTAAATTAAAAATACCTTCTGTTCTTCTTCTCTGGTAGATAGTATTAACTAATATCCAATCTTCAACACCGATCAGTGCAGGCAGAAGTAATTTCTAGAAGAGCGATTTTAGCACGTCGTGAATTCGAAACAAGTTTCCTGTTAGATAAAGAGGTTTGGAGTTATTACCCTTACAGTCTCGCATGCAAATAATTAGGTTAAGGGAACAAAACCTCCCTTAAAGACTAGAATGTTATGATGGTAAACAAACATTCTAAACATGAAATTAATTTTTACAATGGTTTTTCTAGGAATAGCATTTTCTGCCTGTTCTAGTACTAGACCACCTACCCAACAATTAACACAAACAGAAGCATCAATAAGTCAAGCCGAGCAAGTCGGTGCAGAAGAATATGCTCCTCTCGAAATCCGTGAAGCACGGAAAAAGCTTCAGGAAGCAAGAAGTCTGGTTAAAAAAGAAAAATATGAAGATGCAAAACTATTAGCCGACCGAGCTATGGTTGACGCCGAATATGCTCAGATTAAAACACTTTCAGCGAAAGCACAGAAAGCAGTTTATCAACTTCAGGAAAGCATTAAAGCTCTTCAAAAAGAAATTGGCAATAAAATTCAACAACGTAAATAAAGGCCCACTATGAAAGTTCAAAATTACAAAAAATTGATGGGCGGAAGTTTACTAATTGTAACTATGCTAATAGGTTGCGCAGGCGCCCCACAGAATAATCCGTTACTTACTGAAGCAGAACAGGTCTATTCAGTTGCTGAAAACGACTCTTTAGTTGTTTTAAAAGCTCCGGTTGCCCTAAAGGAAGCAGAAGAAAACCTGGAAAAAAGTCAGGCTATTTGGAAAGAAAAGGGCGATGAAAAGTTAGTTAATCATTACGCGTATATGGCAAAACAAAAAACAGCTATTGCAATAGAAACCGCAAAGCTAAATGAAGCTCAAGATGCCGTTGAGGGTGCAGAATCCCGAAGACAAGTTGTATTGCTTACAGCTAGAAGAGCAGAAGCCATAGCTGCTGAAAGAAAGGCAAAAGACGCACTTGAAGAGGCGAGGGAGGATCGATTGGCCGCCGAAAAAGCCAGAGAAGAAGCTAGAAACGCCGAGCAAAAAGCAATTGAAATGGCAAGTCGAATTTCAGAGCTGGAAGCAAAACAAACGGAACGAGGACTTGTTCTAACCCTTAGTGAAGTCTTATTTGATTTTAATAGTGCAGAGTTAAAAATAGGCTCTAAAAATGTAGTTGAGGAATTAACAAACTTTCTAAATGAATATCCTATGCGTAAAGTATTAATTGAGGGTTATACTGATAATATTGGTTCTGTTGAATACAATAAAACCCTTTCACAACAACGTGCAAACTCACTTAGAAATGCACTGGTTAATAATGGAGTAAATACTGATAAAATCGAAACAAAAGGCTTGGGAGAGCAATATCCTATTGCAACAAATATAAATGAAGCGGGCAGACAGCAAAACCGTAGAGTTGAAATTGTGGTTTCTGATAATGAAGGTATCATTACTCAAAGAAAAGACTAAAATCACTTTTAGTAAATAAAAGGCGAAGCACTAAAAATACTTCGCTTTTTTAATTTCAAATAATTGAAGAACACTATGATTTTGGGAAAAGTGTCACTATAAACTAATATAAGTATATCTAATGCGCTGTATTTATTTTACTTAAAGTCTGAACCAGATTTATTATAAAACACAGGCTCCTTCCAGTTTTGATAAGTTTGCTTAAGCAGGAATAGATAAATATATAGTAATAGCACAGGAATAGTGGAAAAAATAGCACCGTATTTAAGACTGCCTAGAAAATAAACGGCACTAAACCAAGGGGACAGAACAAAGAGTAAAAATGAAATAACCCAACCATTCCTTCGTTTTTTTTTACCAATATCCAAAGTATCCGGGGGTTGCAAGAATAGCAGCGATGATCCATGATTGTCCTGTTCCTACTGGAACCAAATAGGCTATACAGGGAGTTTTATCTGATAAATCAAAATTTAGGATTTTATCTAGACGTTCAAGGTCGCTATCCTTTTTAAATTGAAGGCTCATCTTGTTTTAATTCGCTCAAGGTAATTAGCAAAATAATAGTTGAAAAAAGGGTTCGCAAAAAGAAATTAGGGTTAATTAAATGAAACGATTAGAATTCAAGTGAATCCATTCTTCAATGTAATTCTTCGATCTCTATTCTTCATTTTCAAAACCCTATCATTTTACGCCATTTTTAGTGATTTTAGCGCAATCACAAAAACAAAAAGAAATTTAAGACAATGAGTGACGGTTACGGATTATTAAAAGGAAAAAAGGGAATCATCTTTGGAGCACTGGATGAGCGTAGTATTGCCTGGAGAATAGCATTAGCTTGTAAAAGAGAAGGGGCAGACTTTGTGCTTTCAAATGCTCCCATTGCACTTCGATTAGGGGCATTGGATGCACTTGGAAAAGAAACTGGGGCGCCAATTATTCCTTGTGATGTTTCTAGCGACGAAGATGTAAAAGACATGATGGAGAAAGTAAAGGAAGAACTAGGAGAAGTAGATTTCGTTCTTCATGCTATTGGAATGTCTCCAAACATCAGAAAGAAGAAAGAGTATACTGACTTGAACTACAGCTGGTTTCAACAGTCTTTAGATATCTCAGCTATTTCTTTACACCGTATTTTACATCATGCTGATGAAGCGGGTATTTTAAAAGATGGAGGAAGTGTAGTAGCCCTTTCATATATAGGTGCGCAGCGAATTTTCAGCAAGTATTCTGATATGAACGATGCTAAGGCGCTACTAGAAAGCATTGCAAGAAATTATGGTAGCCGTTTAGCCACGCGCGGAATTCGTGTAAATACCATTTCTCAAGCGCCAACTAAGACATCTGCCGGATCGGGTATTAAAGGGTTCGATGGCATGTATACGTTTGCAGAAAAACTTGCCCCTCTAGGAAATCCCACTGCAGACGAATGTGCTGATTATTGTGTAACTCTTTTCTCTGACCTTACTAGAAAAGTAACTATGCAGAATCTTTACCACGATGGTGGCTTTGTAACAAATGGTATTTCTGAAGAAATGATGGAAGACCTTGCAAAGCTTTACACAGAAGACGAAGATTAACTAAGATTTTTTTGATTATTCATTCCAGCTATCGGCGGAATGAATTGTAAATTAAATATCATAATAAGCAAACATGCCAGAAATAATCCTCGGTATAGATCCTGGATCTCGAGTTACGGGTTACGCCGTACTTACCGAGGAGAATGGCAAACTTATAGCCCTAAGATGTGATGTGCTAAAAATGGCACACATCGAAGAGCATTCCGATCGGCTTAAATTTATTTTTGATAAACTTTCTGGAATAATTAAATCCGTAAAACCTTCAGCCTGCGCCGTAGAAACTCCTATTTATGGCGTTGATCCTCAGGCAATGTTAAAACTTGGTCGAGCACAAGCCGCGGCGATTTTAGCGATCAAAAATTGTGGATTAGACGCCTCTGAGTATTTTCCAAAAGTGGTGAAAAAGTCAATTACAGGAAATGGAAACGCCAGTAAAGGCCAAGTTGCTTTTATGCTAAAGAAGATGGTAACACTTCCCGATGAAAAACTATCAAATGATGCTACAGACGCTCTTGCTGTAGCCTGGTGTCATATGATGAAAGGGCGAGGAATTCCAACTTCAAAAAAGAAGACACATCAAAATAATAAAAAATCTGATTGGGCAAGTTTTGTGGCTGAAAATCCGGAGCGAGTAAAAGGACTATGATTGCTTTTTTGAAAGGCTTTATTGAAGAAAAAACAACAGACTCTGTATTGTTAGATGTGCAAGGAGTAGGTTATAAAGTTGAAGTTTCATCCCAAACGGTTGATGCACTTAGTGCAGCAGGGTCTGAAATAAAGCTGCTAATCTATCATCACATTACAGATAGTGATCAGAGGTTATTTGGGTTTTTTACCACAGACGAAAAAGCATTGTTTGAAAAACTGATCACGGTAAAAGGAGTTGGCCCTAAGCTTGGGCTTACTATTTTAAGTGGATTACCAGCATCAAATTTAATTGAAGCAATTACTCAAAGCGACGTTGCAGCATTATCTAGAGTTCCAGGAATTGGAAAAAAGACTGCAGAACGTATCATTTTAGAGCTCAGGGAAAAACTCTCTGAATATGCTACTTCTACAAATGGTGGTTCTGGATCAAAAAAGCGAACAGGCGTGATGAATGAAACGGTACAAGCACTTGAATCACTCGGTTTTAAAACTCGCGAAGCAGAACAAGCAGTTATGAAAGTATTAAAAGATTCGGAAGAGCAGGACACTTCTTCTGTGATTAGGAAGGCTCTTTCTATTCTCAACAGGTAGGTAACAATTTCTTCATTTTATATTGGCGCATTACATTAGTACCATTATAAAATTGTGACCTTAAAATTAAATCATGTACTCGTGGCTAAAAAAACAATTCTCGTTGTTGATGATGAAAAAGATCTTCTGGACCTAATAGAGTATAATCTCAAGAAAGAAGGCTTTAATGTACTTAAAGCTGAAAATGGTGAAGAAGGTATTGCCGTTGCTAAAGAGGGGAAACCAGATTTGGTGCTTCTTGATATTATGATGCCTAAAATGGATGGGCTTGAAGCAGTAGAGATCATGAGGAAAGATGACGATCTCAAAAATATTCCAATTATATTTTTAACAGCCAGAAGCGATGAAAAGACAGAAGTAGAAGGGCTTAATAAAGGAGGAGATGACTACATCACCAAACCAATTAGCACTACTAAGTTAATATCACGCATAAAGGCTGTAATGCGAAGGTTTGATGACACTCAAGAGGCGGTTAACAAACTTGATGTACATGATCTAGAAATAGATAAGGATAGATATATTGTTAAAAGAGGGGAAGAAGAATTTCAATTACCGAGAAAGGAATTTGAGTTGTTATTTTTTCTGGCTAGCAGAAGAGGAAAAGTTCTTGACCGACAAACGCTTCTAAATAAAGTTTGGGGAGATAATATATATGTTGTTGATCGTACGGTAGATGTTCATGTTCGTAAAATTAGAGAGAAATTAGGCGACCACTATATTGAAACAGTTAAAGGTGTAGGCTATAGATTTAAGGAATGAGTAAATCCCGTAGAAAATCTCAGATTTACAAACTGGGGATTAGAATAGCGGTTTATACTGCATTTATTTCTGCCTTATTTTCTTTTTTATTGATGTGGCAATACTACGGAATGGACCTAAATCATGCAGGAACGATAGCCTTTTTTATCCTTGTAGGTACTTTTTTCACATCTTACGTTGTAAGTTTTACTCTTCAGTTTCGGCGTATTCAAGTTCTCGAACAAGTATCGAAGAATATTTCCAAGAAACGATTCGAGGAGATAGAAGATTTACGAACATCTTATCAGGATGAGCTAGACTACATCATTAAGCATCTTATTAAATCAAGTCGAACAGTTGAACGTGAGATTCAACGATTAAATCGAATTGAAAACTACAGGAAGGAATTTATTGGTGATATCTCTCACGAACTAAAAACACCCATTTTTGCTATTCAAGGCTTTATTGAAACGCTACTTAATGGGGCGCTTGAAGACGAGGAAGTAAACCGCGCCTTTCTTCAGAAAGCAATGAGAAATGTAAACCGCCTTATTTACTTGACGAAAGATTTGATGGAAATATCAAAGCTAGAGACCGGGGAATTAAAATCAGATATTGAGGATGTTTATTTATACGATATAGTACATGAAACATCTGAAAGCTTGAATTATAAAGCTGAAAAAGAAGACATAGATCTTAAAGTTGTTCCATTCGATAGAAACATCCAAATTCGTGCCGATAAGAATCAGATTAAACAAGTGCTTATCAATTTAATTGAAAATGGAATAAAGTATAATAGAAAAGGGGGAAGCGTTGAGGTTGGGGTTAAACAAATTCCCAAGCATCCAAATAAACTGAGTCTATATATAAAAGATACAGGAATGGGAATTGATGAGGCAGATATTCCTAGAGTTACGGAGCGCTTCTTTAGAGTAGACAAATCTCGATCAAGGGAGCGAGGGGGAACAGGACTTGGTCTCGCAATTGTAAAGCATATTGTTGAAGCTCATGGCGAAGAACTTAAAATAAAAAGTGAAACTAATGAGGGATCAACGTTTAGCATTTCTTTAACTAAAGTAAATATGCCAGAACATAAATTGTCTTAGTTTCTTACCTTAGTTTTTTAAAGACTAAAGAAATAATACAGATGGTTTACGCAGTTATAATGGCCGGGGGTTCTGGAACAAGATTTTGGCCCAAAAGCACAAGGGCACTTCCTAAACAGTTTTTAAATCTATTTGGAAGAGGAACAATGATTCAAAATACTGCCGAAAGAATTCAGGATATTATCCCTCAAGAAAGAATCATGGTAGTTACAAACGAAAGCTATGTATCTATCGTTAAAGAGCAGCTCCCTAAAGTGCCGCTAGAGAATATTGTAGGAGAGCCAGTTGCTAAAAATACCGCTCCATGTGTAGCTATTGCAGCAGAGCTTCTTTATAAAAAAGACCCTAACGCTGTAATGGTTGTATTGCCCGCAGACCATCACATTACTGAGACAGAAGAATTCAATAAGATTCTAAAGTCTGCGGTGGCGAAAGCAGAATCTGGTAACCACCTTGTTACCATTGGAATTAACCCAAGCAGACCAGAAACTGGTTTTGGTTATATCCACGCAAATAATAGCACTAAAGAAGAGTTTGCTAACAAAGCTGTTTTCCCTGTACAGGCGTTTACCGAAAAACCAGATGAAATTTCTGCTCAAAAGTTTGTTGATTCTGGCGATTATTTCTGGAATAGTGGAATGTTCATTTGGAAAGCGGCAACTGTTTTGCATGAATTAGAACAGCATCTTCCTACAATGTTTTATGAGGTTAAGACGGCTTCTCCAGAATTATATAGCGGTACTCATGACGCCGCGATCAGGGATTTTTATTTTGCCTGCGATTCCATTTCAATTGATTACGGAATTATGGAGAAAGCAGAATCTGTCTTTGTAGTTCCCGGTGAATTTGGCTGGAATGATGTAGGTAGTTGGACTGCTGTATTTGAGCTAGCTGAAAAAGATGGCAATGGCAATTCAGTTCAAACTCTTAACGCCACCTTTGCAGGGTCGGAAGGGAACATCGTTCTTTCTTCTAGCGAAAAAATGATTTCTCTTGTTGGTATGGAAAATGTAGCGGTTGTAGAAACAGAAACAGCAATTCTTGTTTGTAATTTGGATAAGGCACAGGGCGTAAAAGAAATTGTAGAGCAACTAAAAGCGGCTCCTGACCTAAATAAATTTCTTTAATCTAGTTTAATTTGCTGCATATCGTATGCAAGTTTTATGTGTGATGGAAGACGCGAGTTTGTTTCTGCATGATCAACATAGCTATTCATATGTATCAGGTAGGCCTTAGGGACTTCAAGCTCGTTTATTAGTTCCACAGCCTCTGGAATAGTTAAATGAGTTGGGTGTTCTGGTTCCCATCGGAGCGCGCTTAGTACGATTACTTTACTACCACGAATTAGTTTTTTTGTAGATTCGGGTATTTCTTTTACGTCTGTTAGATAGGAGAGGTTATTTACTCTAAACCCCAGAATATTAAGATCGCCATGCGAAACTGGAAGAGGAGTTACTTTTAAATCTCCAATTAATTGAGGGATTGTAAGTTCTTTTAGATTTAATGAGGTAGACCCTGGGTATTTTTTATCCCCAAATAGATAATCAAACCTTTTCTCAATGGATTCTATGGCTGATTTTGTAGTGTAAACGGGGATCGAAGTTTTCTTGATGTAGTTATACATTCTAAGATCATCTATTCCACCAATATGATCCATATGTTCATGCGAAATTAAAACATGATCCACTCTTTTAATATTGGAACGAATACTTTGAATTCTAAACTCCGGACCAGCATCAATAATTATAGATGTCTCATCACTTTCAATCCATGCCGAACAACGAGTTCTTTCATTTCTCGGATCATGAGCTAAATCCTCTCTCTTAAAGCCGCCAGCAACAGGAACACCCATTGAAGTACCAGTACCAAGAAATGTAAACTTCATATTATTCTAATTCCCAATCTGAAGTAGTTTCGGAAGGGACAACCTCTAATCTATCCCAAAGCTTATCAAGTTCTTTTCTCACCAAAGGCTTGATATAAGTGCCATCTAAATCAATTTGACCGAGAACACGCGCAATAGTTCCTAGTTGTGATTCAGTTGGCTTATTTTTGTTTACCATTACAAGCTTGTCTCCTTCAATAACACAATCAGCTCCACGAAAGGCTCCTCGCTCTTTTCGCAGACGATAGCCGCTTTGTTCAAGAAGCTGTTCTAATTCTAGCAATAGTTTTTCAGGTTTCACAAAGAAAAGCCAATGGTTAATAGATGTGACTTCAAGTCAAAATCGTATAACTCTCCATCAATATCAAAAGAACGATAATTATAATCGTAGCCAATACTTATAGACTTGCCACCGATCAGGTTTATTAGATTCAGCCTACTTTTTCCTGTTAAGAAAAATAAAGAGCCGCCAAAAAATCCACCACTTGAATTACTAAAACCATATCCAGGGGTAAGTTCATTTGTGAACGTAAACTTTTTGCCTAGTTTTAAATTAACGAATCCACCACTACCGAGCGCAAAGTTGACTTGATTAAAATTTTCTTCTGCCCTGTCGTTGTTTATACTCGTAATCGAACTATAAAGCTGAATAGGAATTCCAATTGTAAATGCTTGGTCACGAATAATCGAAAATTTATTTGAGAGTACAAATCCTAGATCAAAAAAGCTTTTATCTTTAAGACCAGTAATATTATTTCCTAACATTAGTGTAAGGTTTGTCCCCGGAGTCTCCATATTTATGAACAAGGCATTATTGTCAAACTCTAAAAGGGTTGACCCAAGGGGGTTTATATCATTTCCTTTATACTCAAAGTTTGTTGGCCCCATTCCAATTCTAAAATATGAACTTGGAAAGGAGCGTTGTTGTGGGGAATTTCCAACAGAAAACATTTGTGCTGATACAGAATTGCTTCCAAATAAAATGGAAGCTGAAACAATCATTAACATTAAAATTCTTTTCATAGGAATGAATTGGAAGTAATTTAGAGTTATAAAAGTAACGAAAAATTTAAGCCTCATGTTATGAAGATAATACTTACAGTTATTTTAACCTCAATGTTAACTTTTTTAAATACAAACAAAGTGGATTCTTTGTATGATTTCCCAGTTACTGATATAGATGGCAAAGAAATGGCACTCGAAGATTATAAGGGAAAAGTAATATTGATTGTAAATGTCGCCTCAAAATGTGGATATACACCACAATATGAAGGACTACAAGCAATTTACGAGGAGTATAAGGACCAAGGTTTAGTGATAGTTGGTTTCCCGGCAAATAATTTTAAAGGTCAAGAGCCTGGTACAGAAGAAGATATTAAGGAGTTCTGTACTTTGACTTATGGCGTAACTTTTCCAATGACCTCTAAAGTGTCTGTAGTTGGCGAAGATCAAGACCCATTATTTTCCTATTTAACTTCTCAACCAAACAAAGATTTTGAAGGAGAGATTAAATGGAACTTTGAAAAATTTCTTGTAGATCGAGAGGGGAATCTTATTAGAAGGTTCAGGAGCGCTGTAAAGCCAGATAGCAAAGAATTAACGGCCGCTATTAAAGACGTTTTATAAAAGAAACTTATTTTTAATAAGTGTTGACTTCCTTTTGAATACCTCTTTATATTTGAGGCTCTCAAAAGGTCCGGTAGTTCAGTTGGTTAGAACGCCTGCCTGTCACGCAGGAGGTCGAGGGTTCGAGTCCCTTCCGGATCGCAAAAGCCCTGAATTACTTAGTAGTTCAGGGCTTTTTCTTTTTATATATTATTTATAATTAGGAACTATAATTAAAATCTCTAAACTAAATAAAAACAGAGATTAATGCCTTCAATTTATCCTACATATGACGTGATTGTAGTTGGCGCTGGGCATGCTGGTAGCGAGGCTGCGGGCGCCGCTGCTCAGCTCGGTGCAAAAACACTCCTGATAACAATGAACCTCGAAGCTATAGCTAAAATGTCTTGTAATCCAGCTATGGGAGGAGTTGCCAAAGGTCAGTTAGTTAGAGAGATCGACGCTCTTGGTGGACTATCGGGAATTGTTAGCGATGAGTCTGGAGTACAGTTTAGAATGCTCAACAGAAGCAAAGGTCCAGCTATGTGGAGCCCTAGGTGCCAAAGTGATCGAATGCTTTATGCGCAAAGAATGAGGGAACATCTTGAATCAAAAGAAAACTTAACTTTTAGGCAAGACAATGTTGTTGATCTTATTACGGAAGAAAAAAAGATTAAAGGGGTAGTTACTCAAACGGGGCAAAAATTTTATAGTAGGTCGGTTGTTCTTACAAGCGGCACATTTCTAAATGGACTAATCCATATTGGAGAGAGTCAGTATGGAGGAGGAAGATCAGGTGAGCGAGCATCGATAGGCATCTCGGCAGCCTTGGAGAAGTTAGGGTTTGAAATAGGTCGTCTAAAAACGGGAACTCCTCCTAGATTAGATGGACGCTCTGTAGATTATTCAAAACTTGAGATACAATATGGAGATGATAATCCTACTCCCTTTTCATTTTTAACAAACTCTGATGAGCTTCCCAGAGCGGATAAACAACTTACTTGTTGGATCGGCTACACAAATGATAAAGTGCATGAGGTTTTAAAAACGGGCTTTGATAGAAGTCCAATGTTTAATGGAAGAATTAAATCTATAGGTCCAAGGTACTGCCCAAGTATTGAGGATAAAATTAATAGGTTTGCCGATAAGGACAGGCATCAGTTGTTTCTAGAGCCAGAAGGATGGAATACAAATGAGATGTATCTAAACGGGTTTTCAACATCGTTACCTGAAGAGACTCAATACGAAGCACTAAGAACCATTCCTGGTTTTGAAGATGTAGTAGTTATACGTCCAGGTTATGCTATCGAATACGATTACTTCCCGCCTCATCAAATAAAAAGAACATTGGAAACAAAAGAGGTTGAGGGGTTATTCTTTGCGGGGCAAATTAACGGAACCACCGGTTATGAAGAGGCTGCATGTCAAGGATTAATGGCGGGAATTAATGCAGGATTAAAAGTTTTAGATAAAGAACCATTTATACTACAAAGATCAGAAGCCTATATAGGTGTTTTAATTGATGATTTAATTAATAAAGGGACAGAAGAACCTTATCGTATGTTTACGTCAAGAGCGGAACATAGGATTCTGCTGAGACAAGATAACGCAGATCTAAGGCTTACAGAGATAGGTTATAAAATTGGTTTAGCTACTAAAGAAAGGCTAGAAAAGTTTTTAAGTAAGAAGGAAGAGACAGAGAAACTACATGAATTAGTTCTCAATCAAACTGTAAGACCAGAAATACTCGACCCTATGCTTATCGAAAAAGGTACAAGCCCGCTTTCTCAGCCAGTTAAAGCATACACAGTATTATCAAGACCAGAGATTTCTATAAATGACATGCTACAATTTGATAGTGAGTTTCGGACCAAGACAGAGACCATTACTTCTAACCCTCACGTTTTAGAACAAATAGAAATACAGATAAAGTACTCTGGATACATTAGGAAAGAATTCGAAATGGTAGAAGAGCTCAGAAACAAGGAGAATTTGACAATTCCAGAAAGTCTGGATTACGAAAAAATTAAAAGCCTTTCTACCGAGGGGTTTCTTAAACTTTCAAAAGTTAGGCCAGAAACAATTGGTCAGGCTAGCAGAATAAGCGGAGTTTCGGCAAGTGATGTTTCTGTGCTTATGGTATATCTAAAAAGATGATGTTTCATGTGAAACATTCCTTCATACATACCGACATTTCAAAAGAAAGCCTAGGTAAGGTTAATGACTTGCTTGATACTTTTCAAAAGCAGCTTACAGAATACACCGAGTTGCTGATGTGGTGGAACGAAAAAATCAACCTTGTAAGTAGAGATGTTTCACGTGAAACTGTAATAGAACACATTAGGCATTCGCTCCTAATTCATGAATACGTTGAGTTAAATGGGAGGGGTTCTATTATCGATACGGGGACAGGTGGGGGGTTGCCAGGAATACCCTTAGCAATATGCTTTCCTGAAAAAGAGTTTGTTTTAAATGACATTGTTTCAAAGAAAGTGATGGCTATAAAACAAATGTATATGAAGCTTGGCCTTAAAAATGTAAAGACTCAGACTGGAACTATTGCAGAAGTAAGTATAAGGGTTGAGGATCTTTTAATCACAAAACACGCGTTTAAGATTAATGATTTATTATCCCATATAAAGAATACAAAATGGAATAAGGTGGTTTTCCTAAAAGGAGATAGAGAGGTTTTAGCAGAAGTGGACACGATAATAGAACCGCTTGAAATAAAAATCATTCATCTTGATAAAGTACTCAAAACAGAGTTTTATAAAGGAAAGGCAATAGTTGAGGTTAAAAAATTGAGATGAATAGTTCAGAGAGAAGACTAAAAATCATGCTAATGCTTCAGCAGCCCGGCAAAAAACTTACTGTAGAAGAAATAGCTGCTAAATTTGGAGTAAGTAGGCGGACTATATTTAGAGATTTCAACGCTTTACAAGAGATAAATGTCCCAGTTACTTGGAATAAGTTCTCTGGGTATGGGGTAATGCCAGGTTACAAGGTTCCTCCTTTAATGTTTACCTCAAAAGAGCTGGCAACAATAATGGTTGGTCTTAATTTTGTTAAATCACAGGTTGATAAACAACTTGTTGATGATGCAGAAGGGGTAGAGCTTAAGATTAAGAACGTTCTTCCGAACGAGCTAAAAGAATTTATGAATTCCCTAGAGACAAGAACGGTAGTTGATCCGTTTCTAAAGTTTGGAGGAGAAAAAAGATCGGGAGGAGATTGGTATTTATTGAGTAGCGCGATTGCCCAACAAAAAAGAGTGGAGTTTTCTTATAAGACAAAAAGCGGAGAAATCTCTACCCGAAAAGTTGACCCCTATTTACTCGTCTTTTATGAAGATCATTGGAATATGGTGGGTAAGTCTCACCTTAGAGGAGAGGTAAGAAATTTCATACTTGAAAATATGGATGAAATTAAAATATTAGAAGAAAAAATTCGACTTGGAAAAGAAATCGATATAGAGGCGTTAATTTTTCGAGATAACGAGGGTTCTTTTTTGGTTGAGGTAGACATCGAAAAATCTATTTTAAAGCGATTTAAGGCAAATTTGCCGGCTAAAATTTTTAAGGAAGAAGCTAAAATTCCTAATTTTATTAGGATTCAGTTTAGGTTCGATAATTTGGATTTCCTGAATGAATGGCTACTTCAGTTTGGGAATTCTTTGAAAGTGATCGAGCCCCGAGAGTTAAAAATAAAAAGAGAGAATCTTTTACGAGAAATGTTGAAATAAAAAAACCCCCAACTTTAGAAAAGCTGGGGGTTTAAAATATATGATGGTTTGAAGAAAATTAAGATTCTTCTTCGTCATTCTCGACGTCACTTTCGTCTTCATTAACTACTCGTGTTACCGCGGCAATTGCACCATCAGAATCTAGTCGCATAATTCGAACGCCCTGTGTATTTCTACCCATTGTACGAATTCCACCACAGCTCATTCTAATTACTTTGCCTCGCTCGGTAATGATCATTAAGTCGTCATTATCGGTGACTTCTTTAAGCGCAATCAAATTACCAGTTTTTGGGGTGATCTTCAATGTAATCACACCCTTACCACCCCTTGATTGTTCTCGATAATCATCTACTAACGAACGCTTACCGTATCCATTTTCGGAAATAGCAAGAACGGTAGCTTCATTGGTATTTTTAATTACTACCATGTCAACAATTTCATCACCTTTACCTAAAGTCATGCCTCGAACACCAGAGGTATTTCTGCCCATTTCGCGCGCGTCACTTTCATGGAACCGAATAGCGCGACCATTTTTATTAGCTAAGATAATGTTGCAGTTTCCATCAGTAAGTTCTGCGCCAAGTAAAGCGTCTCCTTCTTTAATATTGATTGCAATAATTCCATCACGACGAGGACGGCTATACGCTTCAAGCGATGTTTTCTTAATCTGACCCTCACGAGTAGCCATCAGAATAAATTGATTTTTGACATAGTCACCTTCATCCAAGGTTTTTACAGGGACAAATGTTTTAATTTGATCTTCTTTATCAATCTCAATCAGATTGACGATAGCTCTACCTCTAGACAATCGCCCTCCTTCAGGAATTTCATAAACCTTTAACCAGTAACATTTTCCATTTTCAGTAAAGAAGAGAATATAGTTATGGTTAGTGGCAACAAATAAATGTTCTACATATTCCTCGTCACGAGTGGTGGTTCCTTTCATTCCTTTTCCACCACGCCGTTGTCTTCGGTATCCGCTTACAGGCATTCGCTTAATGAAGCCCTTATTTGAAATGGTTACTACCACATCCTCATCCGCAATCATATCTTCGACATTGAAATCTTCTGCCGAGTACACAATTTGAGTTCTACGTTCATCACCATATCTAGCTTTTAAATCTTCAAGCTCTTCTTTGATAATGGCGGTTTGTTTACCGCGATCAGAAAGAATGGTTCTGAAAGCCGAAATTTTATCAACAATATCGCCATATTCAGAATCAATTTTATCTCGCTCTAACCCAGTAAGCTTTTGAAGCCGCATTTCCAGAATAGCTTTAGCCTGGATATCTGTAAGAGCAAACTTTTTACGAAGCTCTACATTTGCAACTTGAGGATTCTTAGAAGCACGAATTGTTTTGATTACTTCATCAAGGTTATCTAAGGCAATTTTTAAACCTTCCAAAATATGAGCTCGAGCCTCTGCAGCTTCAAGGTCATATATAGTTCTACGAATGATAATCTCAATTCTATGCTCTACATAATGGTAGATAAGCTCTTTAAGATTCATCACTTTTGGACGCCCCTGAACAAGCGCTAAATTTATAATCCCAAAAGTGGTCTGCATTTGAGTGTACTTATATAATTGGTTAAGTACGACGCCCGCGTTTGCAGATCTTTTTAGAATGATAACAACCCTCATTCCTTCTCTATCTGATTCATCACGAACTTCAGAAATCTCAGTAATTTTCTCGTGATTTACTAACTCAGCAATTTTTTGGATGAGCGTGCTTTTATTTACTTGATATGGTATTTCAGTAATTACAATTTGCTCCCTTCCGCCTCTAAGCTCTTCCGTATTAGCTCGGGCTCGCAGCACAACTTTACCTCGACCCGTTTCATAAGCATCTTTAACACCTTCATACCCATAAATTATTCCGCCGGTTGGGAAATCAGGAGCCGTAATAGTTTTCATCAGCTCTTTAACTTCGATGTCATTATTATCGATGTATTGAACTACCCCGTTTATTACTTCGGTGATATTATGAGGAGCCATATTCGTGGCCATACCTACGGCAATTCCGGAAGAGCCATTTACAAGTAGGTTAGGAAACATACTTGGAAGAACTGTAGGCTCTTGAAGGGTGTCATCAAAGTTAGATTGATAATCAACCGTCTCCTTATTTATATCTGTAAGCAATTCTTCGGCTAAACGATCCATACGTACTTCCGTGTAACGCATAGCTGCTGCAGAATCGCCATCAACAGAACCAAAGTTCCCTTGGCCATCAACTAGTGGGTATCTTAGCGAGAATTTTTGAACCATTCTTACAATGGTATCATATACAGCGGTATCGCCATGGGGGTGATACTTACCCAAAACCTCACCAACAATACGCGCACTTTTTTTGTAGCCTCTATTGTGAAGCATACCTAAATCGTTCATACCATAGAGGGCTCTTCTATGTACTGGTTTTAATCCATCGCGAACATCTGGCAGTGCTCTTGATACAATAACCGACATCGAATAATCGATGTAGGATGATTGCATTTCATCTTCAATAGTTATTGGTATAATCTTTTCTCTAGCCATAAATCTATCTTCCTAAATTCTTGTAGATGTTTATTAAATATCGAGTTTTGCGTACTTTGAGTTTCTTTCGATAAACTCTCTTCGGGGAGCTACATCGTCTCCCATTAACGTTGAAAACATTTTATCTGCGCCAGCGGCACTTTCAATAGAAACTTGTTGCAAAGTCCTAGTTTCGGGGTCCATTGTTGTTTCCCAAAGTTGCTCTGGATTCATTTCTCCAAGCCCCTTATATCTGGAGACATCAAACTTACGTTTGCCCTTTTTGTATTCGTTGATAATCTTATCTCTTGTAGGATCATCCCAAGCATACTCAATATTTTTACCTAAAGTAATTCTATAAAGCGGAGGGGTTGCTATATATACAAAACCCGCCTCAACTAGTGGTCTCATATATCTATAAAAGAAAGTTAGAAGTAAGGTTCGAATATGTGATCCATCAATATCAGCATCTGTCATAATAATGATTTTGTGATATCGTAGCTTTTCAAGCTCAAACTCTTCTTCACTATGACCAATCCCGGCTCCGAAAGCGGTAATCATTGCTTGAATCTCTTTGTTCTCTAGAATCTTATTGATCTTAGCTTTCTCTACATTTAAAATCTTTCCACGTAATGGAAGAATAGCTTGAAAGCTTCTGTTTCTTCCCATTTTTGCAGAACCACCAGCAGAGTCACCCTCTACTAAGTATATTTCGCAATGTTCTGGGTCTTTAATTGAACAATCTGCAAGTTTACCTGGAAGCCCGCCTCCACTCATTACACTTTTACGCTGCACTAATTGGCGAGCTTTTCGAGCTGCTTCACGAGCCTCAGCTGCTAAAACTACTTTTTCAATTACCTTTTTTGCGATCTTAGGATTTTGTTCGAGGTATTCATTCAGCTGGTCATATACAGTAACTTCAACTGCACTTTGAACCTCAGAATTACCAAGCTTAGTTTTAGTTTGTCCTTCAAATTGTGGTTCCTGAACTTTAACACTTAATACAGCTGTTAATCCTTCTCTAAAATCCTCACCTGAAATAGAAATTTTACTGTTCGATTTAATAATTTTATTTTTATCAGCATAGCTTTTAAGTGAACGAGTAAGAGCCCTTCTAAACCCAGAAACATGCGTTCCACCTTCACGAGTATTAATATTATTAACATACGAATGGACATTTTCGGTATAAGAGCTATTGTATTGCATCGCCAACTCAACCGGAACACCATCAACTTCTCCTTGAATATATATAGGAGTAGGCATGCTTGTATCTCTGGCCTCATCTAGGTATTGAACAAAATCCTTAACCCCACCCTCGTAATGATAGGTTTCCTTTCCTAGTGTAGGATCTTCTTCTCGTTCATCAATTAGCTCAATAGTAACCTCAGGATTTAAGAAAGCAAGCTCCCTCATTCTCTCAGCTATAATATTGAACTTGAATTCAACGGTTTGCGTGAAAATAGTCTCATCAGGATAGAAGGTAATGTAGGTTCCGGTGTGGTCTGTCTCGCCTTCAACGGTTAGCTCGGTTGTGGTAATACCTTTTTCAAACTCCATCTTGTATATTTTACCATTACGATGGATGGTTGCTACAAATAGATTTGATAAAGCATTCACGCAACTAACCCCTACGCCATGAAGTCCACCAGAAACCTTATATGTGTCCTTATCAAATTTACCACCAGCGTGAAGTTTAGTTAAAACCACCTCAACCGCGGGAATACCAAACTTTTCGTGCATATCTACGGGAATTCCACGACCATTATCTTCAATAGTCATTGAGCCGTTTTGATTTATCTGTACAATTATATGATCGCAATGTCCGGCTAGTGCTTCATCAATGGAATTATCAACCACCTCATTAATTAAGTGGTGAAGCCCTCTCTGGCCGGTGTCTCCAATATACATTGCAGGGCGCTTTCTAACCGCCTCAAGACCTTCTAAAACTTGTATATTTGAAGCCTTGTAGTCGGAACCTTGTGTTTTTGCCATAAAATAGGGTAATAGCTTGTTTAGATGTGTTTTTAACGCCAGAAAATAGGGTTAATAAGGGCAAAAACAAAAAAAGGCAGGGTCGATATTAAAAAAAATAGAGATAAGAAGATTGTGGCGAAATTTAGAGACTATTAACGCCCCTTCTAATGTGGAAAACTTTGGTTTTAGTGGATAACTAAAAATTTCTAAACTTTTGCAATCAAAATCGTTGAGTTTTGAGTTTTATACCCCTATCTTTGGTGTCTATCTCAAAAATGAAATAACCAAATTTACAATGTCGCGAAGAGACGATATTTCAGGAAAGAAAGCGCTGAACGGTTACCGTTCTTCTAAGTCTAATAATAAGACGAAGCACCGCTTTCATTTAAATTTACAGAAAAGACGCTTCTACATTCCAGAAGAAGATAAGTGGATAACGCTTAAAGTATCTGCCAAAACCCTCAGAACTATCAATAAGAAAGGTATTACTGAAGTGTTAAAGGATGCTCGTCGAAAAGGAACCCTTTTAAAAGCAATATAAAAAATGGCAAAAGGTAATAGAGTTCAGGTAATTTTGGAGTGTACAGAGAAGCCAGGTTCTTCTCGGTATGTAACTACGAAAAACCGACGTACCCAAACTGATCGTATGGAGATGAAGAAATATAATCCTGTTCTTCGCAAACACACCGTTCATAAAGAAATTAAATAAGGCTGAACAATGGCAAAGAAACAAGTATTTGGTGCGGATGCACTTCAGGCAAAAATGTCAGCCAAAAGAATGGCTAAAGTTATTATCTCAACTAAAAATGCGAGTGGTAAATTTTCTTACCGTGAAGCAATGGTTGAGCAAGACAACGTAAAAGACTTTATTGAAAAGAATAAAGCTTAATAACACGACAAAGTTATTTTAAAAGGTTATACAAGCTAATTGTATAACCTTTTTTTTTGCTTATTTTTCACCACTAATGATTTATGCTAATGAGTATCAAAGACCAAATATTTACAGACCTTAAAGAAGCAATGAAAGCAAAAGATCAGGACCGCCTTAGAGTTCTTCGATCTTTGAAAGCTAAAATGATGGAAAAAGAGATTGCTGAGAGAAAAGGTGGAGAAGCGACTCTTTCTGATGAACAAGCGTTACAGGTTTTGACTAAAGCAGCAAAGCAAAGAAAAGAATCCATCACCCAATTTACAGATGGTGGTAGAGAAGACCTCGTAGCAAATGAAGAAATGGAGCTCGTTATTATAGAAGCCTACCTACCTGAAATGATGAGCGAAAAAGATGTAAGAAAAGTAGTTCAGGAAAAAATTTCTGCACTTGGTGCAACAGGCCCACAAGATATGGGAAAAGTAATGGGACCAATTATGGGTGCACTGAAAGGAAAGGCGGATGGATCTTTAGTAAGTAGCATTGTTAAAGAGGAGCTAGCTGGCTAACATGGAAATACTTGACCTTATAATAGCAGTGCCATTATTATACTTTGCTTATAAAGGAGCGGTTAATGGTTTTGTAAAAGAGATTTTAAATATTGTAGGGATTACACTTGCTGTTTTTCTAACATTTAAATACATGGATTCTCTCAGTATATTAATAGAACCTTTTTTCGAGGATGAATCTGCAACTTATATTCCATTTCTATCTGCAGCATTGTTATTTATAGGAACACTAAGTGTTGTAGCATTAGTAGCTTACCTAACCAAAGAACTTCTTAAAGCCGTAAAGCTGAGTATAGTAAATAGGGCGCTAGGAGCTCTTTTCGGAATTTTAAAAAGTGGAATGATCGTAAGCACCATTCTACTTTTAATGGCAGGATTTAATGTGCCTAAAGAAGAAGTGCGAGACAACTCAATTCTCTACCCTTATATAATATATTTAGGTCCATGGACATACGAAGCGGTAGCTTTTATATACCCCGGGGCAGAAGGTTATACAGAAACTATTCAAGAAAACTTGAGCAAGTATAATCCTATTAATAATCTGCCTTTTATGAACGAAACAAAAGATCAAAACGATAATTAGATGGCATTTCTTCCTGTAGAAGATCAACTAGAAATTATAAAAAGAGGAACTACAGAGATAGTTCCTATCGAAGAGCTGAAAGAAAAGCTTAAAAAAGCGATAAAAGAAAATAAGCCACTTAAAATTAAGCTTGGTGTAGATCCAACACGCCCGGATTTACATTTAGGGCACTCTGTAGTTTTGAGAAAACTTCGGCAATTCCAGGATTTGGGACACGAAGCAATACTCATCATTGGCGGCTTTACCGCAATGATTGGAGATCCGACAGGTCAAAACACAACGAGACCCCCACTTACGGCTGAAGAAGTAGAAGAAAACGCGAAATCTTATATCGACCAGGCGCAAAGAATTCTTGACACTGATAAACTTACCATAGTAAATAATAACGACTGGTTAGGCGGAATGAGTTTTATCGATGTAATTCGACTTACTTCAAAAACGACTGTGGCCAGAATGATAGAGAGAGATGATTTCTCTAAAAGGTTCAATAATAATGAGCCGATATCACTGCATGAGTTTCTTTATCCGCTAGCTCAAGGACAAGATTCTGTTCATTTAGAAAATGATGTTGAACTTGGAGGAACGGATCAAAAATTTAACCTTCTTGTCGGTCGTCAGCTTCAAAAGGATAGCGTTATAGAACCTCAAGTTTGCTTGATGATGCCCCTACTTGTTGGTACTGATGGATCTGCGAAAATGTCTAAGTCCTACGATAATTATATCGGGATTGATGAAAACGCAAATGATATGTACGGCAAATCGTTATCCATTCCTGATGATTTGATCTATACCTATTTTGAGTTGGTAACTAATGCGCCATTAGAAAACCTTCCTGCAATTAAAGAAAAAGCGGAGAATGACCCCCGAAACGCTAAGCATGATTTAGCTTACGCTATCACAAAATTATATCATGGGGAAGAAGGGGCAAAAGGAGCTCGGGAGCATTTTGAGCAAACCATTATCAATAAGCAGGTTCCAGATGATGCTCCAGGATTTGAAATTAAAGCAGGAGAGTCAGCCCGAATTTTAGATATTATATCTGAGCTCAATTTCTCTCAAAGTAATGGAGAAACCAAGCGACTGATTCAGCAGGGTGGGGTAAGTTTAGATGACGAGAAAGTAAATGATGTTGGATTTGAGCTTTCTTTAGATTCTGGTGATGAAAAAATACTAAAAGTTGGAAAACGTAAATACGCGATTCTTAAAGGAGTTTGATGCTTAAAATCAGCTCTTATAATATTAATGGAGTTAGGGCAGCGCATAAGAAAGGGTTAATGCTATGGTTAGAAAAAACCTCTCCCGATATTATTTGCTTCCAAGAGTTACGGGCTGATATTGATCAGGTACCAGAAGAACTTAAAGAGTTAGATTATCATCAAATCTATTACTCTGCAGAAAAGAAAGGATATTCTGGAGTAGCTATTTTTAGTAAATCAGAGCCAATTTCAATTCAAGAGGGAATTGGGGTTGATTGGATTGATGAAGAAGGACGAGTTATAATGGCGGAGTTTGAAAAATTCCGTCTATTCTCAGTCTATGTTCCAAGTGGTTCTAGTGGTGATCATCGGCAAGAATTAAAGATGAAGTTTTTAAAAGAATTTCTTCCTTTTGGAGAAGAGTTTGTTGGTGATAGTAAACCAAGCCTTTTTTGTGGCGATTTCAATATTTGTCACGAAGAAATAGATATTCATAATCCATCCCAACAGCATAAAAATTCTGGTTTTCTTCCCGAAGAACGGGCTTGGATTACAGAGTTTCTTAATCTAGGGTACGAAGATGTATTCCGGAATCTCAATAAAGGAATGCCCGACTTATATTCATGGTGGAGCTACCGAGCCGCCTCAAAAGAAAGAAATAAGGGATGGAGAATAGATTATCACCTAGCTACCTCGTCGCTTTCAGAGGCTGCGAGGGAAGCTTATGTGGAGAAGGATTGGGATATGTCTGATCATGCACCTGTTACGGTTACTTATGACATTTAGAGAACTAAAATATTGAGGAATCGTTTGTTTAATACTAAACAAATAGTATAATTAAACATGCCAACACATTTTAAAGGGACCAAAAAAGAGATTGAAACATTAAATGCTTTCATCAAAATGACGAGAGCTTCAGAGAGCATCAACAACCGGCTTAGTAGAAATCTCGCAGAATCGTGCCAAAAATTGACACTTAGCCAATTTGGGGTGTTAGAAGCGCTACTACATGTCGGCTCTTCAAATCAAAAAGAATTGGGCGCTAAATTATTGAAGACCGGAGGAAATATTACCATGGTCATTGATAATCTAGAAAAGAGAAATTATGTAAAGAGAGAAACAGACCCAAACGATCGTAGGGCTTCCATTGTGAGCCTAACTGATGAGGGAAAAGAGTTCATTTCGAATTATTTTCCCAGCCATGTTGAAAAAATTGTTGAAGAATTTTCCGTTCTCACCCCTGAGGAACTTAAGGAGTTAGGCCGACTTTGTAAAAAAGTTGGAATGAAGGAAAATAATTAACGGATATGTAGGTTTATAGACTGTTAATTATTTGGAAATTTCTTTTTAAGAACTCCATAAATCCCTCAGGGGGCGGGCTTGAACGCTTGCTCCCTTTTTTGATTAATTTTTGAGCTGAAATTATGCTTAATTAGAACCGTTCCAGCGCAGAGCATTTGAGTGAGGGGCAAAAAAAATGATTTGTCCTTGAGACGCAAAATATTGCGTCTTTACTATTATCTTCAGTCACTCAAAGTGATAGCGAAGAGTCTGCCCTGGAAGCGAACTAGCTACATACAGGTAGAGTAGATTCTTCGGAAGTATCCTCAGAATGATGCTAAAGTCTTTCTCCAAGGAACCGAGGAGTTTAGACACGTAAAGATGTGCAAGAAACAGAGTAGCTCCGGATGACTTTAAAATGGAATGAGAAATCTTACAATTCCTTTTCAAGCTTCCCAATTTGATCTCGAATTCTTGCCGCTTCTTCAAACTCCATATTTCTTGCAGATTGAAGCATTGTTTCACGAAGGTGAGCAATTAGTTTGTCCTTGCTTTCAAAGGTAACCTCGTTCATAGCGGGACTAGCTTTGTATTTAACGCCATCTTCTGCAACCTTGATAGATTCCAGATAATCATACTCAGCCGCTTTTGCTGCTTCGCCCTCATAATCAAAGCCTTTGTTAGAAATTAGAGCAGGATCAACTAAAGGCTTAAGTTCTTTGGAAATAGTTGTCGGAGTGATACCGTGTTTCTCATTATAGTCTGCCTGGACTTTTCGTCTTCGCTCGGTTTCATCGAGAACCTGCCTCATACTATCTGTAATTTTATCAGCATAAAGAATAGCGCGTCCATCTACGTTTCGAGCAGCCCTACCAACAATTTGAAAAAGTGATGTTGCAGAACGAAGAAAGCCTTCCTTATCGGCATCCATAATTGCAACCAAACTCAGTTCAGGGATATCAATTCCTTCTCGGAGCAAGTTGATACCGACTAACACATCAAAGTCGCCGCGACGATATTTATAGATTACTTCGATACGCTCCAGAGCATCCAGTTCACTATGCATATAGGCTGCAGAAATACCCAAATTCTTAAGATATTCGCTTAACTCTTCACTCAAGCGTTTTGTTAATGTAATAACAAGAACGCGCTCTTTTTTAGCTATTCGGATTCGAATTTCATCCAACAAGTCATCAACTTGATTTCCAAGAGGTCGAACTTCAAGTTGAGGCTCCATTAATCCCGTTGGGCGAATGATTTGTTCGGCATACACACCGCCACTTTTCTCCAATTCATATTCTCTGGGAGTAGCACTTACAAAAATAACTTGCTTAACATTATTCTCCCATTCATCAAAAGTAAGCGGGCGATTATCTAGCGCAGAAGGAAGGCGGAAGCCATGATCTACAAGCTGAATTTTTCGTGAGCGATCGCCCCCATACATGGCAGAAATTTGTGGGATGGTTTGATGGCTTTCATCAACTACAATCAGATAGTCTTCTGGAAAATAATCCATTAAACAAAAAGGACGTTCACCCGGTTTGCGAGCACTTAAATACCGAGAATAATTCTCGATACCGGAACAATATCCGATTTCCTGAATCATCTCAATATCAAAGATTGTGCGTTGTTCAAGACGTTTTGCTTCTAAAAATTTACCTTCATCTATCAACACTTTAGTTCGCCACTGTAACTCATCTCGAATTTGTTGGATAGAAGCTTCCAAACGAGATTTTGTAGTCACATAATGTGAAGCTGGATAGATTTTGAATTCCTGAACATCATCAATTATTCCACCAGTATCGGTATCAAAAAGTTGAAGTTTCTCAATTTCATCGCCCCACATGGTAATTCGTAATCCTTCATCAGAGTAAGCGGGGAAAACATCAATAACATCTCCACGAACACGAAAAACACCCCGCTTAAAATCGTGATCATTACGCGTATAATGAAGATCAACCATATCATAGAGCAGCTTATTACGCGGGATTTCCATTCCAATGTGTAGCGAAACAATCAACTTCGCATACTCCGATGGAGACCCAATCCCGTAAATACAACTAACAGATGAAACGATAATCACATCCCGGCGCCCCGAAAGCAATGAACTTGTCGCTCGCAACCGAAGGCGCTGAATTTCTTCATTGATAGATAGATCTTTCTCGATGTATTTATCTTGGGCCGAGAGATATGCTTCAGGCTGGTAGTAATCGTAATAAGAAATGAAAAACTCGACCCGATTATCAGGAAAAAAGTCACTCAATTCACGAAAAAGTTGGGCAGCCAAGGTTTTATTGTGACTCATCACCAAAGTTGGTTTTTGCACATTTTCAAGGACGTTAGCAATTGTTCGTGTTTTACCTGAGCCCGTTATACCCAATAAAGTCTGAAATTTATCACCTGCCTTAACACCCTCAGTAAGATCGGCTATTGCCGTAGGTTGATCTCCGGCGGGTTTGTAAGGGGAAACAAGTTTGAATTCAGACATAAAAAATTAATTTCAAATGAAAATAGACCAAAAAGAAAGGTAAATTCTTTTAGATTAAGGAACAGGAAATATTTGACCTTAATTTTAAGAGCAAGCAATAAAGCCACCTTGAAAAGGGTGCCGAACTCGATTATCTGATAAACATACAATAACTAAAAACCATGCCCCATCGTCATAAAGAATTAGAAAGTCCAAGAAAACGTATTGACGAAATCGATGAGGAAATCCTAGATTTACTGGCGGAAAGAGCAAAAACGGTACAAGATGTAATCCGCGCAAAAGTAGAAAATAAACTCCCAGTATTTGTGCCAGAACGTGAAACCGAGAAAAGTGAGCGATATAAAGCCATGGCTCAAAAGAAAGGAATTGACCCGGTTTGGGCAGAAGATTTTCTACGGATGATCATGAGCTCTTCTCGAGACAGTCAATCGCAGGAGAAATTCCCAATAGCTACCGAAGAGCCGAAAAATATACTTTATATAGGAGGTGATGGGGGAATGGGGAAGCTTTACAAAAGGATTACCAAACAAACAGGACATCAGACCTATTCTATAGATAAAAGTAATTGGCATGAGCTTGAAGGTTTAAGTGATAAACTGGATTTGGTGATAATCACCGTTCCCATCAACGTTACAGAACACGTGATTGAACGGTTAAAAGGACGACTAAAAAAAGAAACTATTTTAGCTGATTTCACAAGTAATAAATCGGTACCAATGAAGGCTATGCTGGATAATCACGATGGCCCCGTTCTTGGGCTGCATCCAATGCACGGACCTGATGTAGAAAATCTCTCGAAGCAGTTGATGGTTGTTTGTCCCGCAAGAGACGCTGAAAAAGCAAATTGGTTTATCAAGCAGTGTGAGTTGTGGGGAATGAGAATTGTACATGCGGAGCCTGAAAAGCACGATCATGTGATGCACTTGGTACAGGGGTTACGACATTTTGTAGCGTTGCTTCATGGCTCGTTTATGGAGCATTATGATTTAAAGCCAGCAGATATGTTAGACTACTCTTCTCCGATTTATAGAGCGGAGCTGATGATGACTGGACGTATATTTGCTCAAAGTGCAGAGCTATACGCGGACATCGTTTTCTCTAATAAGGAGCGCCGTGAGTTGTTGATGAACTTCTTTGAACACCATAAGAAACTGGCAAAATTGGTCGAAGAAAATGATCGTGAAGGCTTTATCCGTGAGTTCGAAGGAGTTACTGATTTCTTTGGTAAGTTTGCTACGCAAGCATTGACGGAGAGTGGATATTTGATCAATCGGTTAGCGGATAGGTTTGCTTAAAATTATCTAGCTCCGATGCTCTGTGTCGGGGCGTTCCAACTCCACGCTTTCACTAGGTTAAATAAAATAATTGATTCTTTAATTATTTTATTCTACACTTGTAGAAATTATTCTAAAAGTGTAGAACATGTCATTATCCCAAACTGAAGAAGAACTGATGCAACATCTCTGGAAGCTTGAAAAAGCATACATGAGTGATTTGCTGGAACAATATCAAGATCCTAAACCTGCGCCAACTACTACGGCAACGTTACTAAAGCGGATGCAGGAAAAAGGTTTTGTAGATTATAATCAACATGGGCGCTCCCGAGAGTATTATCCGCTGGTAAAGAAATCGGATTACTTTTCGAAGCATGTAAATGGGTTGATTAAAAAGTTCTTCAACAACTCCTCGGCTCAGTTTGCTTCTTTTTTCACTTCTGAGACGAATTTATCGGCGACGGAACTGGAGGAATTGAAATCCATCATTGAAAAAGAAATAGAGAGGAAAGCTCAATGATTATCTATCTCGTAAAATCCACCATTTTGCTTGCCCTGCTTTTAGGGGTTTATAAGCTCTTCCTGGAAAATGAAAAGATGCACACCTTTAATCGCTTCTTCTTATTAGCGGCTTTGGTTTTGGGACTGACTGCGCCATTGGTAGAAGTAAGTATCAGTCCTAATACTACTATTGCCGGAGTTGAAATTAGCAAAGTTGAATCGACCGTAAACGCACCTTCAGACTTTGTTGCTAAATCCATTGAGCCGATTATATCTGACGCTCCTGCCCCTGCTTCATCGTCTGAAATCGAAGGAGTAGCTTCAATACAGATCCAGTCGGAAAAACCTCTCTTTAGCAAGCAACAGATTCTACTACTCATTTACGGGTTAATCACTTTATTCTTTTTGATTCGCTTTGGTGCAGGATTGTTTGAGCTATTCTCTAAAGTGAGGCTGGGGGTTAAATCATCTTTCAAAAGCTCTACCCTGGTTTTACTTGAGGAAAAAATCACTCCTCAATCGTTCTTAAAATGGATTTTTCTCAATAAAAGTGACTTTGAGTCCGATAAGATTAATCCTGAAATCCTCGAGCATGAGCTTACCCACATCCGACAAAAGCATTCACTGGATGTACTTTTTATTGAGCTGATCAAAACCGCCTTCTGGTTTAATCCCGTACTTTATTATTACAAACATGCTATTCAGCTAAACCATGAGTTTCTGGCGGATGATTCTGTACTCTCAGTCGGTACAAATGCCAAATCTTACCAAAAAATACTTATCAGTGCCTGTTCCACTGATCAAGGGACCGTGACCATGACAAGTAAATTCAACCTATCAAATACAAAGAAGAGAGTTTTTATGATTTCAAATAAAACTACCCGACAAAGAAAAATTACCACGCTCACGATGCTAATCCCTGTACTTACTTTCAGTTTTTTATGGACGAGTACTAACGTTTCCTCAAAAGTTCAAGCAGTAAGTACCCCAGAAACTAGTCAACCATCTCAAGAAAGAGCGAGTAGTTTCTACGTACAAGCTCATACTCAGATTGAAGGAATTGACCCTACAGAAAATATAAAACCCTCTCATTTTGTTTCAGATTTTAGCGAACGGCTCAATACATATAATACCATTGAACAAGGATTTATCAATGGGAGTAAAACTGATCGAGATTTATTATATCAGAGAATTCGCTTGGTTTGGCTTCATCAAAGATTAACTCCTAGCGAGCAAAAACTATATGTCGTACCTAAAATTCCTGAAAACTTGATCAAAAACGTTAAACTAACGGAACAAGAACTTTTATTTGAAAAGCAACTTAGCGAGTATCATACACTAAGAAAAAGCTACGAAGAACTTCCCAAAAACAAGGATGATGTTTTATACACCTCGTATGATGCTCTGAAAACTCAGTACGAGTCGCTTCCTTTAAGTTCGCAAAAATTTATCATTGGTAACTTACCTTCAAATCTTGCTCTTCAATATATGCCTATTGAGATGGAGCTTAAAACAGGGAGAAAACATCCTTCCCCTTTCGAGTTTAACTTAGCAAAGGAAGACAAGCATTTAGCTATTCATTACATTGATGCTAATGGCAATGTTGTTTCAACCACTATTGGTGAACTAAGCGTTACCGAGAAAAAATACCTGGTTGAAAACACCAGTAAGTCGTTCGTTACTCAAGTATATCCTATCCCATTAGAGAGAAATCCAACCAAAGAAGAAATGGAACAATGGCAAGACTCCTCCACCTATAAAATTCTTTTAGATGGTGAGATCATCCAAAATAATGAGCTTGTACATATTAACCCATCTAATATTCATCATGCAGAAAGTTATGAAGTTCGCTGGAATGCAAACCGCCGTTTGCCTTTCGATTTTGAAATTCAACTTTACACATATAAAGCATTTGATGAAATGGCAGAGAAGTACCGCCCCAGTCAAGGAATGGCTCCTTTTCACAGTGCAATTTTAATTGATTAATGAAGCGCCTCTTCAGCATATCGCTTACATCCAGATTAGATTATTCACTTGCTGTAAAGAGACTTCAAATGATGCGCAGAGAGTTTTCACTGTTAAAAAGCTTCTCAAAGTCGGTTGTATTAGTTCCCGCTTTTGGAGCGCTCGTATTTTTATTTTGCACCAATAGCACTCCGGAGAGTTACTTTAGTTGGGGGCTCGATTCTAATGGAAACGAATTGTCTGCTGATCTTGATGTTGTACCTAAAAACCCTCGAGACTCACAGTATTTCACTCTGAATGGCGAGCTATATACAGGCGAACTTAATTTATATAGCCCTGAGGATAATCAGTTATATCGTAAACAGTTTTTTGAAGACGGATTAATAGTTGGCACTATTGAATTTGATGAAGATGGAAACCAGTTTTATCGTGTTGAAAACGTTTTTGAAAATGGTCTTCAAGCTGGGTTTCGACAATTTGGTCCCGACAATCAAATTGTGAGGGAATGGGTAGGAACTCCGGAACCTGATGACAGCCTAACTGTTTTCAGAGAGTGGCATCCGAATGGTCAGCTAAAGTTTGAGATGTTTTCCTCTTCTGGAGAACGCAGAGCATTAGTTTATGAAAAGATAATGACCTTGTACGATGAACAGGGGAATATTCTTGAGCAGGAAATGTATGAGGATGGCAAACTAATCGAAAAGATTAAATAATCCCTGTTCGATATCTAAGCGCTGATTTCTATATTCCAGTTCAATAAACCACTGGATTATGAAATCTCCTATCCTGATATCTCTCATTACTTTAACTGCATTCTGCACGCCCGTTGAAAAACATTCCTTTGAAGACGGAGTCTGGATTGACCTGACCCACGATTACAGTTCCGAAACCCTGTACTGGCCAACTTCCGATACCTGGCAAATGGATACCGTTTTTGTGGGTCAGACCGATGGCGGCTATTATTACGAAGCCTTCAAATTTAGTACGGCAGAACACGGTGGCACCCATCTGGACGCTCCCATTCACTTTTCAGAAGGAAAACAAACGGTGGATGAGCTCAGCATTGATCAACTTTCAGGAAATGCGGCAGTAATTGATGTAAGTAAACAAGTTTCTGAAAACCGGGACTACCAGATTCTTCCCAAAGACATACAGGCATGGGAAGTGGAACATGGTTCCATCCCAAAAGGAAGTATTTTACTATTTCATACCGGTCTTGGTGCACTCTGGCCGGATGCTGAATCTTATTTGGGCACAACTTTACGTGGAGCCGAGGGAGTCGCAAACCTGAGTTTTCCGGGAATTCATCCTGATGCGGCTCAGTGGTTGGTTGAAAATCGATCGGTAAAAGCTGTTGGACTTGATACTCCGAGTTTAGATTATGGAAAATCGACACAGTATATGACACACAGGATTTTGTTTGCTAGCAACATTCCCGGCTTTGAAAATGTGGCGAATCTGGATCAGTTGCCGGCAACCGGTGCTTACGTCATAGCCCTTCCGATGAAAATTAAAGATGGAAGCGGCGCTCCGTTACGGATCATTGCAACTATCCCGAAATAAAAAACGACCTTAAATAAATACGGTCCCTTATTCGTTTACACGAAAGCGGGAAATGATCGAATAATTGTTTTCCACTTCAAAATCAGATTTGCTATACTTCAACGTTCTATTTAAAAACTCAAGAGTCAGTTAATATTATCATGTACAGAAAATCTATTTATATCCTTTGTTCCATTATTCTACTTTTTGCCCTTTCGGCAACCACAAAAGCTTCCACACCAGAAAGCGATAAAAATATCCAAAAACTTGTCGAGCACTTCAATAAGAAAGGTGTTGATATAAAGCCATTCCTCGAAGATTCGCGTTTTGAGCTTATGACCGGCATCAAAGAAAGGTTTACCAAGTCTGCCGAGAAAACCATTGATAGTTTTGAAGATTATCAGCGGGTACTCGGTTATGATAATAAAGTATCAAAAATGGGTGCTTTTATAACTACTTATGCTAAAGATTTAGAAGCTGCTGAAAAAGAATATGGAATCCCAAAAGAAGTGATCGTCGGTATTATCGGCGTTGAATCGGAATTCGGAGCGTATTCTGGAAAGTATAATCCTTTTATTGCCTATGTATCGATGTATGCGGTTGATTACCGAGCTACTTTTGCCTTGGCTCAATTAGAAGAACTTCTTGAGTTTACTGCAAAAAATAATTTGGACGTTCTTTCTTTAAAATCTAGTTATGCTGGGGCAATGTCTTACGCCCAGTTTATCCCTTACTCCCTAAACCGATGGTGGGTAGGAAGTGATTTGTATCATATGCCTAACAACATCATGTCAGTAGGAAAATACTTAGCTCACTTTAAGAATATTACAGGAACTACAGAAGAAGCGATTCTTAGATATAATAATAGCACGCTTTACCAACAGGCTGTGTTAAGTTTGGCTAAAGAAGCGGAAGCGTTGGAAAAGTAAGAGATCCCATAAAAGTCATTTCACGGAGAATGCTGGAAATCTCGACTTCTTTTGTCTGCTACTATTGTTCGTTGTGTAAAATCTAGATTACTGCTTTCGCGGGAATGACTAAACGCTGCTATTTTAATTTGAGCAGATATTCAATTTAGATCCTGAGTCATGAACCACCACTTTGGTTCGCCATATTCGAAGCCTTCTCTTTCGTAGAGTTTCTTAGCAGGATTATCGGTTCTCACTTCTAAGGTGATTTTAGAACAACCCATTTCTTCGGCTTCTTCTTTTACTTTATTCAGAAGTTTAGTTCCAACTCCCATCCCTCTAGCTTCGGGATGAACAGCAACATCATGGATCTTAAAAGTCTTGCTTGCTGTAAAAGTTGAGAATCCGATAAAGCACGTTACAATTCCAACGGGCTCATCATTATGATAGGCGATGTACGTCATCGTGGTTGGAATTTTTTTCATCTCTGCGATCATATCTACTCGAATCTCTTCTTCGAGAGGTTCATCCTGACCCATTGGGTCTCGGGCAAACAAATCTACAATCTTGACAATATCTAATGCGTGTTTTTTATTCTCTAAATCTGCCTTAATAATCTGGACGTCGGCAGCAACGTCGATAGTTGAACTCACTTGTATGGGGTTAAGCTGAATTTTTGATTCCACCAAAACTACGGCTTATTAGTGAAGGCACAAAGTCTAATCCTCTTTTAAAGCATTTAATCGCGTAATATTAATAATTAGTTAACTTCGTTGGACAGAGACCACTCTTTTAAGGATGACGTCATTGATTTTATTTCTTTACACAAGTGAAAGGTTTTTAATCCTTCATCGAGTTGAGTTTGTAAGAACTGCCTGTTTTAGTAATTCACATGAAAACTTACTTTTCTCCCAAACGGATTCTTTATAAGCTCACCTCTTCGTACTTCAATAGATTGAAGCTTATCTGAATCCGGAATAAAGAGCACCCCTTTACCAGTTCCATCTTCTGAATAAACTTTAAGCTCTATCTCAGACCAATCCATATATTTAGTAGATTGAGCTAATTCAATATGTGGGATTACCGCTCCGTTTCTTACCAGTGCAATTATTGGGATTTCGCCCGCCTTAATGGAATGCCAGCCTCCTTCATAGGTTTCTCCGGTTTGATAATCATGCCATGTTCCTGGTGGTAAATAAACATTGCGTTCTTCTACATTTTCGAAAAGTGGAGCAACTAGCATATCAGAACCAAATAAATACTGGTCATCAATAAGCCAAGAACCGGGATCGTCAGGAAATTCCACAAATAAGGCACGAAGCATTGGTAGTCCTCTTTCTGATGCATATTTAGCCTGAGAGTAAATATAAGGCATCAACTCATAGCGCATATTATCCGCTTTTCTGAAACCTGCAAGAAATTCATCGCTGTATTCCCATGGTTCGGTAGGAGGATTACCATGAGAACGCACATGAGAAGTCAGCATTCCAAAAGGTGTCCATCGCCGATATACGTCTTCTGGGGTTGCAGTAACAAATCCTCCGATATCATGGCTCCAGAATGTGAATCCAGTCAGACCAATTGATAAACCCCCGCGTAACGTTGCCGACATTGCAGAGTTGGTTGTGGCAGGATCGCCGCCCCAGTGCACGGGATAGCGTTGACTTCCAGCCCAGGTACTACGCGCCCAGATAAATCCATTCCCGCTTACTTCTTTGGTGATTTCAGCTACTGCCTTGTTATACCTTAATGGATAATAGTTATGCTCATAAAATCCAGTTTTCCCTGAAGCATAAAGTCCATTTTCTGGAGCGGCTTCTCCAAAATCTACTTTGATGGCCCCAACACCCATTTCCAATAATGGTTGTAGTTTATCCTGATACCATTTTATAGCTCCAGGGTTTGAAAAATCAATAATGGCATCTTCTACAGGAATATTCCCTTTTCGGTCTTTGATGGCATATCCGTTTTCTACCAATTCATCATACAGGGAGTTTTTTGGTGTCATGTAGGGCAGTTGCCATAGCGAAATGTGAAAACCGAGATCTTTAAAATCCGAGATCATTTTCTTTGGATTTGGAAAGCGATCTTTTGGAAAGATATAATCAGCTCGCCAGTCTACGCCAAACCAGCCTGTATCAAAGTGAAGCACATCGGCAGGAATTTTCTCTTCACGAAGCTTTGCAATCACATCCCGCCCGTCTTGTTCAGAAAAGTATGTGATTCTACTCATCCAAAACCCGAAACTCCAAAGCGGGGGCATCGGAGCTTTTCCGGTAAGCTCAGTGTATTCATCTAAGATATCTTTTGGCTCTCCTATAAAGAAAAAAAGATCCAACTCATCGTCCCCAATCATCATTGAATTTACAGGATTATAGTATTTACCAACATCAACCGAAATAGGTGTAGTATGGTGCATAAACACCCCATAACCGCGACTGCTCATATAAAATGGTACGGGTTTATACATGGTTTCGTTTTGAGTTCCATTGGCATCATCAACCCAAAGCACGACTTTCTGGCCCCTTTTGTTGAACTGCGTGAATGACTCTCCAAAACCGAAAATCTTTTCATCTGGTGAAAGTGACATCGCCGCTGAATAACTTCTTGAATAATCACTGGCTCGTCTGACATATGAAAATGGAACTACTGGCGTAAAAGTATTCGTCGCATCTGTTCTATGTACCGTGCTGGTTAGGAGCTTCCCTTTAGCATCGTACAAATATACGTGCCATGGACTTTCGGTAATCACCACTTTTCCATGTTCGCTTGTATATTGATGTCGTCCATCAATCTTTGAATAACTCCATTCATCGCGGGCATCCGGAGCTGTTCCATCAACGAGCATTAAGGAAAGCACATCACCGCCAAATTGTGGACCAGAAGTTGCTTTAACTCGAACCGTTCTCGAGGAAACAAACTGTAATGAAAAAGGGAGTTCTGGACTACCAGCATACTCAGTTCCTGGAAATTCATTGGGAACTACAGGGCTTAACCTAGTAAGTAAATTATTGAACGCCATTGCAGTACCTAACTCATAGCGCTCATATTTTATCGTCCCAGATGCCGTTTCCGGATCAAAGGAAGCAAGCTCCTCCGCTAGATAAAAAGTATTCCTATAATCAGAAAAATCAGAGGAGATGTCTGTTGGCTCATTCAAAACCCCAGTTCCCTGTAACTGAGCGAAGGTGTTATTAATTAGAAAAAGGGATAATGCTATCCCAAAAAGTACGGTGGTTTTTTTCATCGTTTTATTCTTTTTTATTCGTGCTCATTAATTTGATGTTATTGTGACTTCAGCTGCTTCCAACCCATCCGAAGTTGCTTTCACGATAATATTCCCGGGTTCATCTTCAGATTGAACAATTGCCAGAGCCAATCCATTAAATGCTTTCCTATAATTTACCATAAAGGATTCATGACTGGTTGGGTCTCCATTATCTACTCCAGCTATAAATCCCGGTCCTTCAATGTCAAAAGTTACTAAGTTATCCGCATTTGGGATCAGATTTCCATCTGCATCTAAAACCTCTACGGTAATAAACGAAAGGTCTTTTCCGTCAGCGGTAATGGTAGTTCGGTCGGCCTTTAAATTAATTTGTGCTGGGGGTCCCGCTGTTATTACTTCTTTGGTGAGAACTTCTTCGCCATTTTTTCTAGAAGTTGCTTTTAACGTACCTGGCTCAAATGGAACACGCCATTGTACATGAAGATCGTCTCCTTTTTTTGCTTTTGAACCCAGCCAAATCCCATTCAAAAACAGTTCGACTTCATCTGCATTATTATAGTACGCCCAGATATCCACCGTATCACCTTTAGCCCAATTCCAGTGAGGGAAAATATGAAGTACATTTTCATCTGTCCATTCACTTTTATACATGTAATAGCTGTCCTTTGGAAATCCAGCTAAATCTACTACTCCGAAATAGGAACTGCGTGATGGCCAAGTATAAGGAGTAGGTTCTCCGAGATAATCAAAACCAGTCCAAATAAACATCCCCGATATGAAGTCATTTCTTTTCACCACTTTCCAAGTTTCTTCGTGGGTTGAGCCCCAAGGAGTACTGACATGATCGTATGCAGAAACGGAATTATCTGTATTCCCGTCAAGGAATGGTTTGTCCCACCTTTCCGGCCATCTTCTCAAACTATCCGAAGGCAGGTAGATATCATAAGAACCCCGAGTTGCCAATGCCGATGTAGTTTCGGTAGCAATCATCGGTGTATTTGGAAAAACCTCGAAATGAGCCTCATAATCTTGGTGATAATAATTATATCCTATTACATCTAAAGCGCCCGAAGTTGCAATAGTATTGCCACTATTGGGCGGATTCATTCCGTCAGTTATAACTCTTGTTGTATCCAGGCTTCTAACAATCTCACTTAGCTCGTTCGCTATTCTGGTTCCTTCTTGATCTCCCCACTGTTCCAGAATTTCGTTTCCAATACTCCACATAACCACACTTGGATGATTGCGATCTCGTTTGATAAAATCTCTTAAATCCTTCTCATGCCATTCATCCCAATACATTCCATAATCGAATTCTACTTTCGACTTTTTCCAAACATCAAAAACTTCATCCATCACCAAAAAGCCCATTTTGTCGGTGAGTTCTAAAAGCTCTGGCGCCGGAGGGTTGTGTGACGTACGGATAGCATTAACTCCCATTCCTCTCAAGATTTCCAGTTGTCGTTCTAAAGCCCTTGTACTTACCGCCGCGCCTAATGCCCCTAGATCGTGGTGATTGTTTACTCCAAGAATTTTTACAGGCTTTCCATTTAGTAGAAATCCTTTTTTTAGATCAAATTCTGTGGTTCGAAAACCAAAAGCCTGCTCCAGATTATCTATGATTTCCTCGCCTTTTGAAATAACAATGTGAACTGTATACAGATTCGGATTTTCCAGACTCCATAATTCCGGATCTTCAATTTCCATCATTAATCGGACTTCATTGTTAGTCTGCGATTCCATCAGAAATGTTTTTGATGAGCTTATAACTTCTTTTTCCTTGGAATATACTCTCGTATCCATCCTGAACTGCCCCGATGTATCATTGTTATAAAGTTCAGTATTTATAACTATTAACCATTTTTTCTCTTCTCTTTTGCGGGTGTAAATATAAACGCCATCAGGTTTTATATATGCGTTTCCCGTCTTCGTCAACCACACATTCCGGTAAATGCCAGAGCCAGAGTACCAACGGGAATTTGGCTGTTTTGAATTATCAACTTTTACTGTGATTTCATTTTCTTCCCCAAAATTCAAATCATCGGAAAGATCATAAGTGAATCCGATATACCCATTTGGTCGGTGACCTAAGTGTTCTCCATTTATCCAAACATCACTATTCATGTAAATTCCATCAAACCGAATACTAATGTGCTTTGAACTATCAGATTCTGGAACAAAGAACCTCTTTTTATACCAACCAACTCCACCAGGCAACGCCCCGCCTCCAACCGTTGCAGGATGATCAGGGCTAAACTCTCCTTCAATACTCCAATCATGGGGAAGGTTAAGCGCCCTCCAAGATATTCCTTCCTTATTTACTTCATTTACACTAATGATCTCGTCTAAAGTGAACTCCCAGCCCTTTGTGAAATCCTGCGTTTTCCTAACATCATCCCTAGAGGGGCCTGAACATCCAGCGCCAACAAGGATCATTAATAAGATTCCTTGCTTTAACATCACTTCACTAACCTAGTCATAAAAAAGAACCGGGGATCTCCATACTCGAATCCTTCTCTTTCATAGAGTCTGCGCGCCGGATTATTTTCCAACACTTCAAGGGTAACTTTACACCCGTCCATCGCCTTCGCCTTTTCGTACACAGCATCTATAAGCTTTTTACCAATTCCCTTTCCTCGAGCTTCCTGTATCACACCCAAATCGTGAATATTGATAAGTTTTTGGGCGTAAAAAGTAGAATATCCGATAAAGCAATTTGCTATACCAATGGGCTGATCTCCATCATAGGCCAGAAACGTGAGGCTATTTGGCGTTTCTTTGAGTCCTGTAATTAAGTTTTTCTGTACAAATTCTGGTAAGGGTTTTCCCCCGCCCATAACGTCTTTCGAATATGCATTGGTAAGAAATAATATATGTTCACAGTGCACTTCGACAGCAAGGTCTGCTTCTATAATTAAGGGTTCCATTGCATTAAATTAGTTATTGAAACTTTTGAGCAGGTACTTTGTTCAATTTGATAAATTAAATCAACTTATGCGAAAACTTACTAGCTTTTTCTTTTTATTTCTATTCTTTATTTATGGGTGTAAAAGCTCTAACTCGGGTAATGACGATCTTTCTGAGGGAATCTACTCCCATACCGAAGATGTTGGTACGTCTGCAAACGATTTCTTGTCTTCATCCTCATTTACTTCTTTAGTTATTGAAGTGGACTATGTAATCGGATATAAACCTTCACAAAACGCCCTTACCAATCTTAAAATTTTTTTAGAATCTCGACTTAACAAGCCTGGTGGTATTACTATAACCTTGGATGATGAAATCCCTTCGCTCGGTAAAAGTTCTTATTCGGCACAAGACGCTTATAATCTGGAAAAAGAGCACCGAAATAGATATTCTGATGGGGTAGAACTCGCTTCTTACTTTATCGTGTTAGACGGACAGTTTGAGGATGAAAATGTACTTGGGTTTGCTTACTTCAATACCTCTATGGCGCTTATTGGCGGAACCATTGAAGAACATACCGGTGGGCTTGGGCAGCCAAGTAAAGCGGTAGTTGAAACAGCGGTCCTGAATCATGAATTCGGGCATATTCTTGGGCTTGTAGATAATGGAAGTCCAGCCGTTCAGGATCATATTGACAAAGAACACGGCGCACATTGTGATGTGGAAAGCTGCCTTATGTATTATGCTGTTCGCACATCTGGATTTGTAGCCAATCTCATGGGAGGGAACGTGCCTGAACTTGACGAACAATGCATTCAGGATCTTCAGGCCAACGGCGGAAAATAGATAATTACGAATAATAGAATTAGGAACGGCTAAATAAAGCTTTCTATTTCTGATTTTCTATTGTTGTGTTCCTAGCCTTGTTTAAATTTAAAGAGATTTTCTGCGCCTACTTTTTCTTCGCCTTGGTTCAGCGCATACATCGAATCAAACAACACAATCGGGTTTTCTTCCATGTCTTTAGTTACGTGCGTTGAATAGCTCGAATTCAGTTTATCTGAAATATCATCTCGTTCGTTTGGTAACCAGCGAGCACAATAATAGGAAACGGGAGTAATCACCAATTCAACACCATATTCTTCCATCATTCTATGTTGAACCACTTCAAACTGAAGCACGCCTACCGTTCCTAATAAAAGTTCATTACCAACGCCGTTTGGTACTTCAAAAACATGAACCACTCCCTCTTCCGAAAGTTGTTGTAATCCTTGACGAAGTTGCTTTCGTTTGAAAGGATCTCTAGTTGCCACTTTTTGAAAATGTTCGGGAGTAAACAATGGAATTACATCAAAGCGAACAGGGGTTTTCTCAAAAATCGTAGTTCCAATTCTAAAATCGCCTGGGTTAAAAATCGAAACGATATCTCCAGGATATGCCTCTTCCAAAAGCTGGCGTTCATCGCCCATTAACGTATGGGGAGTAGCTAACTTAATCTTCTTACCCGAATCGGCGATCACCACATTCTGCCCTCGCTTAAACTGACCGGAGGCTACACGAATAAAAGCGGCACAATCACGGTGACCTGGATTCATATTCGCCTGCATCTTAAAAATGAAGCCAGAGAACGACTCATTTAAATCTCTTTCTGCTCCCTCTGAATGTATATATCCTTGTGGTTGTGGTGCTAGTTGATGGAAATAATTTAGAAATACATCTAGTCCAAAATTGTTCAGGGCAGAACCAAAGAACACAGGAGTTACTTTTCCTTTGCTGTATAACTCCTTATCCATAGTTGGGTACATATCTTCAATCAGCATCACCTCTTCACGGAAAGCGTCTTTTTCGGCGTCAGAAAGATTGCTTTGCTCAAGCGCCTCTTCTACACTCAGTGTTTCTGTGATTGCTTTCTTGGTACCATGTTCACTTTTTTCATATACGTGAACATTTTTAGCGAGCACATCATAAATACCCTGAAATTTTTGCCCATATCCCATAGGCCAACTTGCAGGAAGAGCTTCAATTCCTAATTTGGATTCCACATTACTGAGTACTTCCAAGGGATCCATGCCTGGGCGATCGCACTTATTCACAAAAGTGATAACTGGAACTTCACGAAGCTTACACACCTCAAACAATTTCTCGGTTTGTTCCTCAACTCCTTTAGCCACATCAATTACCATTAAGCCAGAATCGGCAGCAACGAGTGTTCTCAATGTATCTTCAGAAAAATCTTTGTGACCCGGTGTATCCAATAAATTATACTTGATCCCGTCTTTCTCGAAGCGCATTACTGATGAAGTAACCGAAATACCTCGCTCTTTCTCTATCGCCATCCAATCTGATGCCGCATGATGAGATGCTTTTCGAGCTCGTACCGATCCTGCTTCGTGAATCGCTCCACCATATAATAATAGCTTCTCGGTGAGGGTAGTTTTACCAGCATCAGGGTGAGAAATGATCGCAAATGTGCGTCTCTTCTTCGCCTCTTTAATAATATTGGAATCGGCTGTTGCCGTCTTTGACATCGTAGCGGTCTTTTCAATGAATATTCAGCCTTAAAAATACGACGATTTTAACTCTTTTGCGTCCTTATGACTTTCAAAAACATTCATTTCTCTTATCTTCTTTTATGAAACGATTAATTCTACTTCTTTTGCTTCTTGGATTCGGCGTCCATTTCAAAATTCTAGCTCAGGTTATTGGTGATGAAGGCCTCCAAAGAATTCAAGACGGACAAGTTTCTTTTCTTGAAGGTGAGTTCATTGTTTTTTTAAATGACACCGTTTCACCCGATTTTATTGAGCGCAAATTTTCAGAGCTGGATTATAATATCTCCTTTTCAGACATCAACCCAATTCTGATTTCTATAGTTAACTCACCAGACGATTCGGTCCTAACTAACCTTGGGAAACATCCGAATGTCAACCGATCTTATATAGAGTCAATTCCTGTTGACTCGTCCTATTTCCGGGAACTTCTTGAAGAACAAGGACTACTTGGCGCCGCTTTTGAACAGGCTTTTTCCAGATTAGTAGAGTCTCAAACTAAGGAAGAATACTTTTTTGAGTTCGATTATTCTGTTAATGAATCAAGACTTAAGGAAATCATGGGCAGTTTTAGAAGTGTGGCTTATCAACTTCTGCAAAACTATACCCGCTCAGTTAACGTGACCTGTACCCCTGGAAAGGAGCAAGAGCTTATGGAAGAAATCGAACAGCTTCCTTATGTTGAAAATACGGCGCTAATTGGTGTTTTAGGAGATTGAATGGGAACAAGCTGGTTTCTGTTGAGTAAGTAGAAATAGATAATATTAACAAATACTTACTTATGGAAATTAAAGAAACTCCAATAAATTCAACGTATTTATCAAAAGAAGAACTAGATCACTTTAAAGAGAAGCTGATTGAAGAAAAGATTAAATCTGAATCGGAAATTAAAACTCTTCAAGCATCCATTGATGAAATTGAAAATAAAATGGATGATACTTCTTCTGGTTCTGCTCATCACCAAGGCGATTTAGGTTCTAGCGAAGATTTACGAGCTACGAATTATACGCTCATTGAGAAGCAGAAAGAAAAGCTTGAGCAAATCACAGCAGCCTTAGATCGCATTGAAACTGGGAATTATGGAATCTGTATTGTGACAGGAAATCCAATTCAAAAAGGCAGACTAGAAGCAATACCCTATGCCCTCCATAGCGTTGACGCAAAAAAAGGCTCCGTATTGGTCTCTACAAAAGATCAGCTTAATGTGCACGATACCGCTGATTAGAATAAACCCAGCTGAGCCTCCCTATTCACTGGCCATTGTGGGAGTGGTGTAAGCTCTATTAATTCCCCAAGCAGTTTATGAAAATGAGTACACAGTTTAGGCTGTGAAATTTTATCTGGGGAGTGGATAAATACATAGGGATGCAATCCTTCATTAATCCAATCGGCCACAACAATTGCCCATTCTTTTAGGTAAGCCTCGTTATTCAGTATATCATTGACTCCTACAAAGCGGACCACTGGTCTAGAACTTAGTGCCTCAAAACGCACAGGGACATTTGGCTTTTTTCTTTTCGCATCTATGATTGAATGAATACTCGATTTTGTAGAGTGAAGTTTACGAGTATCAAAAATGGTTCGTTCTACTCCGTAACTGCTCAGCAATATATTCAAGCTGTGCTCATGTTTTCCCTTATCAAAAAAATCCGCGTGTCGAACTTCCACCGAGTAGCTCATTGTTTTGGGAAGAATAGAAAGCAGTTTTTCCAATTTTGGAAGCTCCTGCGGTGAGAATGCCTCAGGAAACTGAATCATAAAAGGGCCGAGCTTAGGGCGAATATCATCGAATAAAGCTATGAATTCTTGTACTTCTCCTTCCACATTATGAAGTTGCTTAGTATGTGTGATTTCATTGGGAAACTTGAAGCAAAACTTAAATCCTTGAGGTGTTTTTTCGGACCATTGTTTTATCGTTTCTTTGTTTGGAGCACTATAAAAAGTGGTGTTCCCTTCCACAGAATTGAATACTGAAGAATATTGAGATAAAAAATCGGCTGGATTGGTTTTTTCTTTATAGAAAGAACCTACCCATTCTGGTAGGCTCCAGCCAGTACATCCAAGGTGATATTTCTTTATTTCGTTGATGGCAGTTTCTCATTGATACTTGTAGAGTTAAATAACTTACATGGCGGATTAATTCCAAGGGGTAATTTTTGGTCATCCTGAACTTGACTCAGGATTTTTTTCAACCTCCCCAACTACTCGCCACATTTTCATCCCTAGTTAGCTCGCCCCTCCTACATCAGGAGGGGAAGTTCTATCGTAGCTCAATGTTTTGAATTATTTCTGTTCTATAACAACGCGTCCTCCTCCTTAAGCAAGGAGGAGACAGAGGAGGTCGAAACAAACCAACTTCCTAACTCCCGACCCACCCAGAATCTCCATATCCTGTCATCCAGAGCGGAGCGATGGAACTAATTGGGTATTAGTCTCTTAGTTAATCTTAAGGATGTTCGGATATCATTTTCATTACTTCGACCCCTTTGAACACATCAATACATTTATTTTCTTACTTTATTCAAGAAATTATTCCAAATAAAACAAACAATTACCATGGACTTAAAACTCACCGGAAACGTCGTACAAATTTTGAAAGAACAAGGTGGGCAAGGTAAAAACGGTCCATGGAGAAAACGGGATTTCATCCTCGAAATTCCCGGCAAATACCCAAAGAAAGTAGCGATCACACAATGGGGTGATAACATCGACCAGCAACCTGTTACTGAAGGCGCTCAGGTTTCGGTTTCAATAGATTTACAAAGTCGAGAATATAACGGCAATTGGTATACGGATGTAAAAGCGTGGAAAGTGGAAGCTGGAACCGGCGAACAAAACGCTCCGCCACCACCATCAGCACCCAGCACCGAAGGCTTCACTCTCGACCGCGCCGAGTTTGATGATATCGATGATGACTTACCTTTTTGATCTCCCGAACTAACGACCTCCCCAGTTCTTACCTACACTCACGATCCGCCAGCTGGCGGAGAAGTGATCTCGTAGTCTTCAACTCGATTGTATTTCAACCTCCCCAATACATGCTCACATTCTCATCACTAGCTAGTTCACCCCTCCTACATCAGGAGGGGGAATTCTTTGGTAGCTCAATGTTTTGAATTATTTTGTTCTATATCAACGCGTCCTCCTCCTTATTGAAGGAGGAGACAGGGTGGTGGTGGAATACGTTCAGCCCCTTTATTTAGGACCTCCCCAACTACTCGCCACATTCTCATCCCTAGCTAGTTCGC